>Ga0326734_1000011_pt1 | contig 66414 bp, 100 predicted proteins | sample 15_GP2_1315_FD_207944 | JGI IMG/M metagenome (GOLD analysis project Ga0326734, IMG submission 207944) | Glacier ice microbial communities from Ngari, Tibet, China - 15_GP2_131.5 | ecosystem: Environmental > Aquatic > Freshwater > Ice > Glacier | place: China: Ngari, Tibet | collected 2018-07-18 | reverse complement strand
GGTCACTTCGTTCAAAGTAAACGTCGGCAGTGTTGACCAAATCACTGGTTCAAATTGCACCATTGAAGTCAACGGCGACATCGTTGAAGTCTAAGTCTCAATAATGAGATAAACCGAAAGGCTCCACAGTGGAGCCTTTCTTCATTATAGCTCCGAAGAGAGCAACCTGTTAATCCTACCAAGAAAGTGAGCCAAATATATGTTTAATCTCGACTCCCTGTCCCTCAAGGACATCGTATCCCTGCAACTGCGTCACCCTGTCTCCGATGAACTCCTGTTCACCGAAGACGGTAAGCCAGTTGAGATTGTCCTGCACGGCACTAGTTCCAAAGAGTACCGCAATGCTATTACAGCTATGCAAAACCGTGCGCTGAAGCGTGGCAAGAAGCAAGCCAGTGCCGAAGTTATGAAAGAAGAAGGCATCGAACTGCTCGTCGCTTGCTCTGCAAAAGCTAACAACATCAGCTACGGCGGCAAGCCAGTGGGCGATGACGACACTTTCCGCGCCCTGTACGGCGATGCAAAATTTAGCTGGCTCAAAGACCAAGTAGACGCAGGTCTGGGCGACGTTTCAAATTTTCTCTCGGCGTAACAGAATCACTGTCACTATATCTTAGACAACTGGCCTGGCTACACGCCGTGCCAGAAGGTGCAAAGAAATCTCGTCTCAAGTCTTATAAGGACTTGGACGAGAATTCGTCGTTTTTGAACCTCCCTAATCTTGACGGTGCTGAATACCTGATCACGCTTTTGTTTGAAGCAGGGCTTGTGCAGAGTAACGGGATGGGTGTCAATGCATTGTCGTGGTCTGAGATTGAGAGTTGGCTTCGTGTTACGCAACTCCACCTTTCAACTTGGGAAAAGTTAACCATTAAGAACATGAGCGAAGTGTATGCGGGAGAACTAAGTACAGCTACAAAGATAGACGCTCCAGCACCCTACACACACGTAGACGAGGCATTGATTGCAGACCGTGAAATGGTTGCAGCTAAGTTGAAGAATGCATTTGCAAACTTCAAGAGAAAAATAGAGAACGAATAAAAGGATATTTCAGATGGCAGCAAACACCTCGTCCCTACAAGTAGAAGTAGTCTCAGTCGGCATTCAAGAGACTGTCCGCAGGCTCGACTCGCTCGGCAATGCAGCTGGGCGAAACGAAGCCAAGGTTAAGCTCCTAACGGATTCCTTGGGCAAGCTGATGACGGCTCAGAACAGCGCCGTAGGCGCTGCAGCGCAGCACGCAGCACTCATGTCGGCCATTGCACAGCAAATGGGCATGGTGGCTAGCTCTGCTACGTCCACGGCTAAACAGGTGGCGCTACTGAACTCTCAACTGGGCACGCTTAACGCTACATCGGGCCAAACCGCCCAGGCGTTTCAGCGGAAGTCTCACTATGGTGGGATTGTGAATTCGACCATACGCGCCATGACGACAGCCGCATTGGCCTACCTGAGTATCAACTTTGCCAAAGGTATTATCGAAGCCGCTGACGGCTGGAAGATGATGCAGGCGAGGCTGAAGCTGGCTACGGGTAGCATGGAAGAAGCGAAGATGGTGCAGGCAGACCTGTTCAATATGGCTCAGAGGTTGCGTGTCCCTCTGGAAGATGCTGCCAAGCTGTACACACGTATGGCTATCCCAATGCAGCGCATGGGTAAAGACGCTAAGGAGACAGCTAACCAAGTTGAGTATGTCTCCTTGGCACTGAAACTGAATGGAGCTACTGCAGCCGAATCCTCGTCCGTTATGCTTCAGTATTCGCAAGCAGTTAACGCGGGCCGATTGAATGGCGCTGAATTTAACGCTGTCGCTGAAGGTGCGCCCGGCATTCTTCGTGCTATCGAAGAAGAGTTAAAGGCTACGGGCAAGTGGAGTGAAACTACCGGCAAGACCCTGAAAAAGATGGGGTCTGATGGTGAGATTACTTTCGATTTGATGAACCGTGCAGCACAGCGCGCACTGCCGCAAATGCGTAAAGACTTTGAACAACTGCCGATCACAGTAGACGGCGCTATTCAGCGTGTGAAGAACGCATGGTTCAAGGCGATGGGCGAGATGGGTGAAGAGACTGGCATGGGCACGAAGCTGGCTGCAGCCGTCCTTATTCTGGAGCAGAGTATCCCGGCCATACGTGACGCGATGGTCAGCGTGTTCTTGTTCCTCAACGACAACTTCGGCAAGATTGCCATGCTTGTCGGGTCTATCATTGCAATCAAGTTTGTATTTTGGCTGGGCGGTGTCAGCACGGCAATGATTGCCACTGCCGCCGCCGCCGCCACGGCAGCTACAGGTATAGGCGTAGCTCAAACAGCTGTGCTGGCTTTTGGTCGCGGCATGGCCCTCTTGGCTGGCCCTGTAGGTATTATCATTGCCCTGTTAGGCATAGGCGCTGTGCAAGCGTACCGCGCATTTGCCGCGTCTAATGCACAGTCGGAGACTGCCGCAACAGGTGCAACTTCGATTAACACCACTAAGCGAATCGAAATGATTCAGCGCGAGATTGACAAGCTAGACGAGCGCAACGGGAAGGCCAAAATCGCTCCTCCGGTAGTCGTAGATCAAAGCGCCCACGTACAGAATGTAATCAACGCTACTGCTAGGGTCAACGAGGTTATCTTCAAAATGAACCGGGCAAAACAGGAGGGTAAGACTGGCGAAGCCAGTATGCTCGGCCTTGATCTTGACTTTGAAAAGGGTGAACTGGCACGCCTTAAGGTCGTGCAGGCAGACCAGGTCCGCGCTGTAGAAGAGAACAACAAGCGGCTCAAAGACGTTGCCGTAGACAAATGGCAGACGACGTTTAATTTGAAACATGAGTCAAAGCCAGTGGAGTTTGAGCGGAGGCTTAAGGCCGCTCAAGACGGTGCCGCAGAAGTCGGCGCTGTCTGGAAGAAAGCCTATGAAGATCAGATAAGACTTGAAGTCTTTGGCAAAAACATGGGCGGGCCTGCACCAGACAAGCGGAACCACTTCGACATACTGACCTCATCCATTAAGGCTGCAACAGAGGCGTTAGAAATCCATCTTGTAACTGGTGCAAAGGCAACGCCTGCTGAGAAGCTACGTGCTGAGTACGACTCTGGCAAAAACGCGGACTATAAGGCACTATCTCCCAAAGAGCGTGACAAGGTTGACGCAGGCGTGAAAAGGATGTTCAACCTAGAGCAGGAAATAGAACTGCGCGACAGGAATACCAAGGCTACTGAAGCTGCTGCAAAGGCAGAGGCTGACATGCTCTTGAAGATGGACGCAGGCACATTCGTAATTGCTGACCAGACCCAGAGAATCCGCGAGCAAATTGCGGCACTGACGATATCTAAAACAGCAGCCAAGGATATGGCTGCTGTACAGATGGAGGCTGATGCTAGCAGGCTGGAGATGTTGGCGAGGAATGAGACTGACCCAGGAGGCAACGAAAAGCTGTATGTGTCGTATATGGCACAAGCCCGCGCATTGCGCGAAATGGGCAGTGCCACTAGGGAACTGGGTGCAGCGCAGGACGAGAAGGCTGCACTTGAAGAGCTTGACAAGCTGCTCAACCCTAAGAAGGCATTGGACTTCGGTGATGCGCTTGGCGAGGCGTTCGGTAAGGCCGGTGATGCAATAGGTAAGATGACTAAAGCTCTTGGCGTCTACGGTAAATCCCAAGAGGATATTGACGACCAGCGCGCCAAGTTCATGTCCCTCACGGACGAGAAGAAGCGTACTGCTGGCCTGCAAGCACTAGACAAGTTGGAGATGCAGTCTAAGCTCCGCGCAGCGGGTGCTATGGCAGGCGCTGCTAAAGACCTGATGTCTGAGCACACCGCTGGCTACAAAATCATGGCGGCTACTGAGAGGGCCTTCCGCATTGCAGAGATGGCAATGACCATTGAAAGCACTGCTACGAAGGTGTGGGGGAGCCTGACAGCAGCATCCGCAAAGAGCGTTGAGACGACCGCTGTCACCACAGGTGCCAGCGTTGACGCAGCCGCCACAGGCGGCGCTATTGCCTCCAGCTTTGCCCGCGCCAGTGCTTACGTCATGGAAGGTGCAGCAAAGATGTACGCATGGCTCGGCCCGTTCGCACCTGTAGCAATTGGTGCAATGCTGGCTGTTATGGCAAGTGTAGGCTTCAGTGGTGGTGGCGGCTCCGCTACACCGATTGACTTCAAAGACCGTCAAGAGAAGCAACACACAGGTACTGTGCTCGGAGACGACACAGCCAAGTCAGCATCCATTGCTAACGCAATGTCTGCCTTGGAAGACAACTCCAACGTAGGCCTGGTTCTTACGTCGAACATGCTGTCAAGCTTGCGCGGCATTGAGGCATCCATGCAGGGACTCACAGCAGCTATTGGCAGGGCCACCGGCATGACTACTGGCAAGAACTTCGGCATCGCTGAGGGGACTTCTGGTGGTGGTTTCCTTTCTAGTATTTTCGGTGGAAAAACTACGACTACAGTGATGGATACCGGCTTGACCTTAAATGGCACAGCCGATCAATTCAGTAGCGGCCAGGGCGCGCAGCAGTATGTTGACGTAAACAAGCAGAAAAGTGGCGGTTGGTTTTCTAAGGCTAAGTCGTGGAACGAACGCAGCTACATGGCAGCTGATGCAGAAATCACGACGACTATTGGTCGGGTGTTCCAGAGTATCAATGACACTGTTGCGGAAGCGGCTACGTCACTTGGTGCAAACGGTGCAAACATCAAAGCCGCAATGGACGCTTATGTCATCAATACCGAAGTGAGCTTCAAAGGTTTGAAGGGTGACGAACTGAAGCAGGCTCTGGAAGATATGTTCTCAGCAACTGCTGACAGCATGGCTCGGACAGTGTTTGGCGGGTTTGAGGCGTTTCAGCGGGCAGGGGAGGGTTACTACGAGACAATTGTCCGCGTAGCAACCGGCTCCGAGCAAGCGATGAATGCGCTTGAAAGCTTCGGCATTCAGATGGTGGACATTCGTAATCTGACTAACAAGTCTGGTGACATCGCAGCAGAATTGGTGCGTGAGAGCATCATGGCTAAAGAAGCTGGCACAACTATGGCAGAAGTCATGCGTGTGCTGGATGGTGGCTTGAGTGACTTGGTAGAGGGCTACAAAACGCTACTCAGTATTCAGGACACCATGCGTGGCGCAGGGCTGGGCAACGGTATCTCCAGAGACACCATCCGTGGTGCTGGTGGAATTGCAGAGTTGGATAGTGCATTGAGCGACTTCATTGACGGCTTCTACTCAGACGCTGAAAAACAAGTTATCAGCTTCTCCAAGCTACGCGCTGAGTTCAAGCGGCTCAACGTGGTCATGCCAGAGACGAAGGACGGATTTAAAACTCTAGTCACTTCCCTGATGGCTGGCGACGTCGCCAGCCAAGAGTTGGCTGGTAGGGTGCTGTTGCTTGGTGGAGCGTTTGCGGACGCATTTGCTGAAGCAGAAGAGGCCCGCAGTGACGCTGTTGACAAGGCTAAAGACAACCTCAGCGATGCGTATGACAAGGAGTCTGAGGCTCTGGAAAACACCATCGACAAGATGAAGGAATTCACGAAGTCGCTTGGCGATTTTAAGAACTCCCTAATCATGGGTGACCTGTCAACTAAGTCAGGCTTTGAAAAGTACGCTACCGCTCAAGCACTGTACACAAGCACCTCGGCACTTGCTGCCACAGGCGATGTGACGGCTATCGGTAACTTTGAAAAGGTTGCCTCGGAATTCTTGAAGCTGTCCAGGGAAGTTAACGCCTCTGGTGTCAACTACACAGCAGACTACGACATGGTGCTTGCTGCGACTACCGATCTGGGCAAGTACACAGCTTCGCAAGTTGATGTTGCAACAGCCTCGCTTGACTTGTTGAAAGAGCAGGTAAAGGGTTTGCTGGATGTCAACGAGAGTGTGCTGACAGTGACTGAGGCAATCGTTGCCCTGCACTTGGCAATGGCTCCTAGCTCCCTGCCGGGAGTTGACGGTTCACATGCTATGGGACTGAGCAGCGTACCGTTCGACGGCTACGTCGCTGAGTTGCACAAGGGCGAGGCTGTTCTCACTGCAAGCCAGAACAATGAGTACCGCGCCAACCTCGGAAACACCGGCTTTAAAACCGACACAGCGATGGTTGACGAAATCAAGGCACTCCGTGAAGAACTCAAGCAATTGAGGGAAGAGCAACGCAATCAGACAATGCACATGATTGAGGCTGGATATGACTCCAACGAGCAGAACGCTCGGATGGTAGTTGCCGGTACAAAGGGTGCGATGGAGGATGCGTCGTACTTGGAACGAACAAAAACAGGACTTAACTAATGACGGATGAATTATTTATAAAGTGGTTAAAAGAGTCCAGCGGAGTTCGCTGTGTCCTGATGGAAGTTGGTGTGAAAGTAGGGGGTGTCGAAACCACTCGCTACTTGTCAAGCAAGGGGTACGTCACCGGCAGCGGTGACACTCCTGCGAACACTAACTACTCTCCTGTAATTGTCGGCAGCGTGAAGTTTACAGAGTCAATGCAGATTGACGGTGGGGTGAGTCTGTCATTCGGAGACATTGAGGTAGACAACCTTACGGGCAACCGTGACTCCTGGCTTGACGATATATGGGTGAACAGGTCTGCCAATATTTATATTGGTGATGTGCGCTGGCCCAAGTCTGACTTCAAGCTTATCTTCAGTGGCCTTGTTGTTGGTGTAGACAGTAAGAACGCTGGCAGGCTGAACCTCAAATTGGGCGACAAGCTGCAAAGGCTTAACACTCCAGTGACAGAGGTGAAACTGCTCGGCTCTACTGCCAACAAAGATGCACTCATTCCTCTGTGCTTCGGCGAATGTCACAACGTATCGCCACTCCTGGTCGATGCTACGGTGAATGAATATCAGGTGCACAACGGCCCTATTGAGGGCATCATCGAAGTGAGGGACAACGGCGTCCCTGTGTTGTTCACACCCTTCGTTGCCACGGGTAAGTTCAGACTTACATCGCAGCCTACGGGCGTCGTAACGTGCAGTGTCCAAGGCGACAAGCCTTCGACCTACGCCAACACAATAGCAGCGCTTGTGAAGCGGTTGGCAATAGGTTTTGGTCAGGTAGAGAAAAGATTCACCTTGGCTGAAATCGACGCAACGAGTTTTGATGCGTTCGCTGCATCAAACACTCAGCCTGTCGGCCTCTACCTGAAAGACAGGGCCAACGTACTTGAGTCCACGACAAGGCTCGTAGCAAGCGTAGGAGGGCGTCTGACGGTCAATCGTGCTGGCAAGCTGGCATTGGTAGCCTTAAGCCTGCCCCGCGCCACAGCGGGGCGCTCAGTAAGTTCTACGGACATGCTTGAGCGCTCTTTGGCGTTGTCGCAGTTCCCGGTTGTTGAGGCAGGCGTAAAACTCGGCTACTGTAAAAACTACACCGTGCAGGACAACCTCCAGACTGGCATACCTCAAGAGCATGTGTCACTGTTCAAGGACGAATGGCTGACGGTGACTAGGACAGACTCTTTAGCAGCTGCAAACTATGTCACTTACACAGAGCCTGTCCTTGACGAGACATTGCTTCTAACTGCTGCTGACGCTACGGCAGAGGCAAACAGGCGTCTTGGCATGGTGAGTACGCAGCGCAAGGTGTTTAAGTACGTCGGCCTCGCCCACATGATGCTTGAGGAACTTGGGGGTACGCAGACGATTACCCATACACGCTTTGGCTTGTCTTCTGGTGTCAGAGGGCAAATCATTTCGCTGGCAACAGACTGGCTTGATCCACATATAACGATAGAGGTAATCACTTAATGGCAACAATAGTCAATGCTAGAGATGTAATATTGCAAGCGTACTCTCCGCGAGTTGCGACTGTATCGGTAGCTCCCAACCTGGTTGTAAGCCAGTCCCAGGTTACTGGCCTAGGGCTTGTCGTCGCTGGTACGAAGATGGTGTTTCTGAATGCCACAACCCAAGTGTTCCAGATTGCAAAGTCTGGGGCAGTAAGCCCGTCATCGACAGTTTTGACAGCCGACCTTAAGAACGTAACAAGCACGCCAACCCTCACGGTTGTGTCGGGGACTATCAGCCCTGTGCCAACACTGGTGAGCGGGTCAGTCACCATCCCTTACGTCAATATGTCTACGGACACTGCCATGATTCGCCTGACGGTGGTGCAGGACGGTATAACCTACACCGACGAAGTGACGTTGGTCAAGGTGCGTGAAGGTATTGACGGGCTTATCGGATTCCTGAGCAATGAAGCGCACATGGTGGCGGCTGACTACCTCGGAAATGTGCTGGCGTATACAGGTGCTAGCGGCAACTTTAAAGTGTTCCAAGGCGTCAACGACATCACTTCGTTGTGTTCTTTCAGTATCCCAGCCGGGGGCAACACCAGCGCTCTTACAGCGACTATAAACGCCACCACAGGCGCTTACTCAGTGTCAGGCGGCTACCCAACCACGACTGACGTAGCAACGCTACTATTGAGGGCTACTTTCGGCTCAGTCACGATAGACAAGGTATTCACTATATCCAAATCGAAGGCTGGCGCACCAGGCACAAACGGGGCGACAGGTACGAATGGCTTACGCGGGTCTAGGACTTACTATGTGACCTTGACAGGCACTACAGCCACGTACTCTGACTCGCTAGCTACGACCACTGCATCCGCTGACGGCGGGCCTGTGCTGAATGACGTTGTCACGCAATACAACACCTCGCAAGGGTTTTCACAGACGAGGTTTTATACGGCTGGTGGTTGGGTAATTGTCAACGCAGTAGTGGACGGAAACCTCATAGTTTCTGGCACTATCGGTGCTACACAGATGCAGACAAACCTGCTGAATGCCGACAATGTCCTTACACGGGGGTTGACAGTTCGTGACACTAGTGGTAACATAATACTTTCGTCTGGAGTGCCGCTTTCCTTTGGAAGGATAGCAGGAACCACTGGCGGCAAGATTGATTCCGCTAATATCACCACGTTCATATCCGGCGCTGCTATCGGCAACGCCCAGATCGCTGACCTAGACGCCCAAAAGCTGACGGCTGGCTCGGTAACAACTGACAAGCTCAATGTCGGGCTAGGTAACAACCTCCTCGACAACTCAGGCTTTGCGCACGGCACAAGCTATTGGGCATTGGCGTCTGGTGGCTTTGACGTCAGTGCCGTTATGGCGACCAACTTGGCAACCACATGGACGCTGGCTGGGAGCAATACCTTATACATCTATCAGCCTAACAACTTTTACGCAGGTAACGCAGGTGTATTCCAGTATGCGTATTCAAAGCCAGTTCCCGTCAGTGCTGGAACTCGGTACGAGTTCAGCGCGTATACGGGCGCACACGGCTGCACGGTCACTGTACAAATCGCTTTTCGCAATTCTGCCGGAACCGATCTTGTTTACTTCTCGGCGTCAACAGATAACGCGCAGGCGCAGCTTGGGGGTATAGCCCTTGACTCATACAAGCGCCTGACAGGGTTCTGCACAGCGCCAGCGGGCGCGACAAGTGCAGTTTTGCTGGTTTTAAAAACAGCCACAGCGCCGGGGAGCGCTGAGAGCTATATGTTCGCAGCCTGTCCGCTAGTCGCCGCCGCAACTGTCAATCAGACGACACCTTCGCCGTGGTCGTTGGGTGGTACGGGGACAAGGATAACCAGTGCAGGCATTGAGACTAACAGCATAAAAACCATAAACCTTGAGGTCGGTTCGGCCAGTGCTTCCACGGCAGGGTTTGTGAATGCTCAAACTTTTTACCCTGCGCCTGCTGACCCCCATTACACGGCTTACCCTTCAGAGACTGCTACCTTTGTTGCAAGCGGGCTAGGCGTGCCCGTTATGGTGTTTGCAAGGATAGACATTTCCGCAGTTGCAAACCTCTTAGGCATAGACTATTTTTACATGTCAGCAGGTATACGTATAGACGGTTCTGGAGGATCAAGCAATCAGGACTCAAGCTTTATATACGTACAGAAAATACCGGGGAGTAACATTGGTAAGGGCCATATAAACATAATGTTTAGGACAACAGTTATGCAGGCAGGCTCTCACACGTTCTCTGTGACTGTCAACGTAGAGCCTAGAAACAGCGGACAGCCTACTGTTTCCCAATCTTTTGGCGCTGAGTCTTACGTACAGGTAAGCGCTAACTTAGCGATACTGGAGAATAAAGTATGACAAATGGATACGTTTGCTACGAAACCACTACAGGCAGAATACTGAAGACGGCTAAGGTTGCTTTCACTCCTGAAGAGGGGGTCAGTCAGCTACAGCTAGATGTGCCTGATTTTGTAGGGTTGACTCACTACGTTCATAACGGCTCTCTGGTCGCTTTTCCCCCTAAGCTGTCTGATAATCACAACTTTGACTACAGTACAAAACAGTGGCTAGACCCCAGAACACTTGTAGACCTTAAAACTTCCAAGTACGCTGAAATAAATTCTGAAAGGCTCCGCGCCAATCAGTCTCACTTTATTTACTCCGGTAAGCAAATCGCTGTTGATGGTTTGTCTCGCAGCGACATCGACGTCGTGCACGGAATCGTCACTCTCACTAATGGGATGCCTGACGGTTGGGTCGGTGGCTGGAAGGCCGTTGACAACACCTACGTCGGCATATCCGACGTAGCTGCATGGACTCTGTTCTACAAGGCAATGGTAGCACAAGGTTCAGCCAACTTTGCCCGCTCACAAGCCCTAAAGGCACAACTGGCAGCAGCCACAACAATCGCAGAAGTGGAGGCTATCGTTTGGTAGCTCCAAACAAAGGAAGAGGGAATGAATGCCTAACTTACGTGTCGTATATGACAATGCAGTAGACAGAGCAACGCTATCAGCAACAGCAGGTGTTGGCACCCTTGTAGCTGCCAATCTGCTTACAGATATAAAGTCAGAGGTGTGGCGAACAGCCACGACAAGCGCCTCTATCACCCTGACATGGGCTAACTCAGAAGTGATCGGCCTGGCCGCATTGCCCTTCTGTAGCCTGTCTCAAACAGCCACTATACGTGTGAGAGGCTATACAAATACTGCTGATGCTACTCCAGCTGTAGACACGGGCGTTGTGCTTGCTTGTCCAGTGGGTGTAGGTGCTTGGGATTGGGGGTCAACAGCGCTAGGCGTTAACTCCTACGCTTACGCAGGCTCTGCGTACGCTACAGCCTGGTTTGCTCAGACATCTGTCAAGAAGCTAGTCATCGACATTGTCGATACGGGCAGCACCTATATAGAAGCTGCGAGGCTTGTTGTCGGAGCCTACTGGAGTCCGCTTAACAACGCTGAACACGGCGCTGTGCAAATCACTATGGCAGACCTCAGTAAGCATGAGCGCAGCGATGCTGGCGACCTCCGCACAGACCGGGGCGCTATGTTTAAGAAGATCAGCCTTGACCTCTCTCTGATGCCAGCCGAAGACAGGAACATCATTTGGAATATATCAAGAATAAACGGAATGTCCAGGCCTGTATTTTTCAGCTTGACTCCGCAGTCCACAGATGCCGTGGAAGAACAGGTTTTTAGCCTGTACGGAAAGCTCTCACAGCAGGGCGGCATACGCTACCAGTTTGCTAACCAATACAACACATCAATCGAAATAGAGGAAATCTAATGTCAACTAAATTTTTTGTGGGTCAAAAAGACTACATTGCCAAGCTCAATGAGATTGATGACTTGTTTAACGCAGCAATTGCGGCTCCCGGCACAACAGCAAGTAATGTTGCCGCAGCCGTAGCTGCACGGGACGCTGCCATTGCTTCGGCAACAGCTGCTCTTGCATCACAGAACGCTGCTGCTAGCTCCGCTACAACGGCGTCTACAGGCGCTACGACAGCCACGACTAAGGCCAGCGAGGCTTCGACTAACGCATCCGCTGTAGCCACTGCTAAGACGGCTGTTGACACAGCCGCTGCTGCTGCCAACAACAGCGCCATTGCCGCTGATGCAAGCAAGGTAGCCGCAGCCGCTTCCGCGTCTGCTGCCTCTGCTTCACAAACCTCCGTAGCGTCCACAGCATCTGCTGCATCGACGTCTGCGTCTGCGTCAGCCGCGTCTGCAACCAATGCAGCCACCTCTGCTACAAATGCCTCTACGAGTGCATCTGGTGCGTCTGGCTCTGCAAGTGCAGCTTCTACTTCTGCGACCAACGCAGCTACCTCCGCAACGACAGCGTCCACTGCTGCTACTAACGCCAACAACTCTGCCTCTGCTGCAGCCGCTGACAGGCTGACAACAACTACTGCCCGCGACCTGGCTGTAGGCTCTAAAGACATCGCTGTGACAAAAGCTGGAGAGGCTGCTACTAGCGCCTCTAGCGCAGCTACGAGCGCGTCTAACGCTCAAGGCTTCCAGAACACGGCAGGGTTTCACGCTACAAATACAGCCGCCTCTGAAGCCGCTGCAGCCTCGTCCGCTGCATACGCAAGGGTGGCTGAACTGAATGCTGCTGGCTATTCTAGTTTGCTTGGTAATGGTGCAACTGTTGCTCCAAACGCAGCCGCAGCGTCAGCAGCAGCCGCAACGGCCAGCACACAAGCCTCTGCCGCAGCTTCAAGCGCAGCCCAAGCCAGAACCGCACGCGACCTCGCCCTGACCGCATGGGCCGCATCCACTTACCCAATGGAGACGCTTGCTGCTATCAGCAAGACGGTGCATCACGGCGCAGTAGTCAAAGCACTTATCTATGACACTGGTAAAGACAGTGATGGTGGAGCGTGGCGTAAACGCTGCCAAGACAAGAGCTGGTTTACTGAGTCGATTTATGGTGCTTGGCTTGGGCAGGCTACGAACGAGTTGGCTGCGCGTGGGGATAATTTGGTTACAGCAGCGGAGCAGGTTGACCATGCCAATTGGGGCAAGGCAAATTCTACAGTTACTCCTAATGTGCTGGTCGCGCCTGACGGCACCACGACGCTCGACAAAATTGTCGAAAATTCGACAAATGCACAGCACTATGTGTATACCGCCTACACAAAGCCTGCGGTAAGCGGTGTGTTCGCTTTTGCTGTCACATTGGCGGCGGGAGAACGAACCAGCGCGGAAGTGTGGGTGGCTTCGTCAAACCTGTTTAACAGAGGCTTCGCCAGATTTACGTTGACAGGCGCTGGCGCTGTGGCCGCTACCGGCGTAAGTGGAGCTGGCTTTAGCCACATCACCTCATCTATAACAGCCCTCGGTAACAACACCTACCGCTGCGTGCTGGTAGTGGCTACGGACACCGATACTACGCTAAACAGTGCCGTGGTCTTATACAACGCTTCTAATAGTTACCTTGGAGATGGTGTGTCGGGCGTTTATCTTGGTCAAGCAAAGCTCAACCAAGTAGGCGTCCTCCCAAGCACCTACAGCGCATCGCCTGAGCTTGTCAGCAATGGTGGGTTTGATAATGGTACGGCAGGGTGGAGCGCCACAACATCAGGTGCCTCGACAATTGTTGCTAGTAACGGCTCTGTAACATTTACAGGAGACGGGACTAACGCCGCAAGACTTAGCCAGAGTTTTGCAACTCAGGTTGGTAAAGTTTATAGGCTAGAGGTTGTTGGTATTTCTGGTCTTGTTGGTTCTGGTCTTGGCACAATAGAACATTCTACAAATTTGTCAGGAAACGCTTCTGTCAATATTAACGGTGTAACTGTAAGTTATGTGTTTACCGCAACTACGACTACATCGTGGTTTTATTTATTCAGGAGCACTGCAGGGGCTGGGTCTATAGATAGTGTCTCCATTAAAGAAGTCACCACCGTAGCCACACCCTACGTCCCATACAGCGCACTAGCCAACAGCTACTACCAGAACACCACTGACGGCAAGTATTACGCGCTTAACAGCACCTACGGACAAACTGAAGTGTTCCGGGGCAATGTGCGGGAGTTTCCTGAGCAAGTGGGTATCTTTGTAGAAGCGGCTCGGGTTGTTATCTATGACCTGACGCAAGTTGGATGCCCGATGTGGATGGTGTGCAAGGGTGTAGTGGGGGCGTTAGGGTGGATATACGGAACGACGATTTCAACTGCTTTTGCGATCAACGGCATTTTGTATGTTGGTACATCTGACAGCAACGGGGCGCTGTCAATTTTTGAGTTCCTTACGGACACCATGCGTTCCATCGTCCACATTACAGGTGCGGACGCATACAGCGTCGGAATTTCACGTAGGAACGTAGCTTCGGCGGCTACTCCGGACGGCTTGCGTAAGACGATTGCTCTTGTCAGCCGATTAATTAACGACGTAACCGCAACAGTGTTAGACAACGCCCCTATTGACCCTGCTACTGGTCTGCCTGTGCCTACTGTGGCTGTGGCTACTATGGGTGGTTTGAGTGTTATTCGGGATGACGGGGTGGCGGTGAACATCACAGGTGCTCACCCAACAACTGGGTCATCTATAGTCAAGACAATTAAATTCAACAGCCGAAATAACATTGTCGCCAGCTACTCTGGAATAACTAATGCGATAGTTTTTGATATACCAGCAGCATCATCCACAACATCCACGCGACTGGCTGTTTACGCTGGCGCATCAGGCTTGCCCCCTCTGCCGTCTGTTGACACCGGGCACGGCCAGTTTACCGCTGTCACTTCCGGCAACTTGGTGTTGTCGGCTGCATCCGGGATATTTGTGCTTAAAGAAAGCCCAGCCATCCCTGCTAAAAGCATGGTTGCCCACATCACTAACGCTTTTAACACCGGCTGGCAGGTAGGCGATGCAAGGCTGACTACGCTTGCTGATACGACTGCGGAGACTCTCACTGCGCCTGAGTTGGTGACGAATGGGATTTTTGATACTGATGCGGCAGGGTGGGTAGCTCAAGCGTCAACCCTTTCTGTCGTTGCGGGAGCGGCCCGTATAACCAACACCACCAGCGGCGGCGGTCAAGGTATGCATCAGACCCTCACACTTGTAGCGGGGAAAACGTACAGCTACAGATTCACTATTATTGCAAATAGCGCAGCGGGTAAAGGATATTCCCTGAACATAGGCGCAAGCCCAGTTGTTGGTATCGCGGCAGTCGGCGCTTACTCGGGTAGTTTTGTAGCAACGGCCAATTCTGTGTCCTTCCTATTAGGGACAAACTCAACAGCACTTGCAGGAGAATACCTAGACGTTGACAACATCTCAGTCAAGCTAGCCGCCAGTGACCGCAGCGTCAAAGCCAACGGCCTGAGCATCTTTGGCTCCATTACCAAAGCGCCAGTAGCAGCAGGCGCAAACCTGGTGGGTTATAGCGGCTGGAGTGCTGCTAATTATTTGCAGCAGTTGTACAGCACCAACTTTGACTTTGGTACGGGAGAGTGGAGCTTTGGTGCTTGGGCTAACTTCCCAGCAACTTCACCAGTACCGGGGAACTATCCAATTGTCAGTGCAGAGCTGATGCCTAACGGCGACTTCAACAGTGGCTCGACAAACTGGGCGGCAACAAATACGGACGCTACTCATATTGTCACGTTTGCCAATGGTGCGGTGCGGTTTCAGTCCGACACCACCACACCCAACTTGGTTGTATCTAGAACCTTGTTTGAGCTGACGGCGGGCAAGATTTACGAGCTGACAGTAACGACTTCCGCTTGGGTAAGCGGGGTACTCAAGACAGACCAGTTGGTTGACCCAAAGACAGGCGGAACGCTTAACTTTGGGGGTTCCGTGGGCACGGTCAAGATGATTGGACTTGCTGGTGCAGGAGCGACGAACTTTGCCTTCACACGCTCAACAACCAACGTCGATGTGACGCTTGACTCCATCTCTATCCGCGAAGTGGGGCCATCCATCATTGCGGAGCGTAGCGCACCCACCGGCCCAAGCATAAAACTTGGGCAAGATGCAGCAGGCAGGTATGTTGCCACAGCTTTTGACGGCACCACAACTCGCACTGCAGTGACAACTGTTAGTTACAACACCGGCACGATGTCAAGAATAAGGGCTACTTACTCTACAACCGGCAAGCTGGCAATCAGCGTCAATGGGTTTGAAGTGGCATCCGCTACTGGCACACCACTGTTGACGTTGAACAACAGCAATGCGGTGCTGACAATCGGCAACAGCCGCACGCTGGATGCGCCGTTCCCCGGCTCTTTGACGCTGCTGAAGTCTTCCGCTACTGTGCCTAGTGCTGACCAACTTGCACTAATCTATCGCACTGAGTTGCCTATGTTTCAAACAGGCGCGCAATGCACGATAGACGGCACCAGCACCGCAGTCACAGCACTTGCCTACGACGACGAGACTAACCTCTTGCACGTTGGCACGTCATGGGGTAGGTCTGGAATGCGTGACCTTGTTCGGGTTGATTCGCTAGCTACACCAGTTGGTGCAGTCACTTCGCTGTCTGCAGGGCAAGGCAGTATCCTGACTGGTGGAGCAACGGCAGGACGCTATTACCAGCCAGCCATGCTGCTGCGTGACGAACTGCGGCGTAAAGAAGAAGCTCGCAAGGCTCTGGGCAAGGTGCCGGTGTTCTTCGAGTTTGATGCTATCGCCGCACAAGTTGTCTTTCCAGTGCCAAAGGGCTACACGGTGAAGGCTGTGTATTCGGCTGGTCTGCTGCGTCGTGGCGGTGCTACCAAGGCTTACGTTGTCAGCAATGACGGGTTTGGCGAGACAGTGACGTTTGCTGCGGCCCCCGGTGCAACGGTTGAGGTTTCAATCATGTGCGTTCGCGCAAATTAAGGAGAGTAATCATGGCAAGTTTTATCAACTTGATGGCGAATGACGTATGGAGCGAAGCCGATATTAAGCGGCGGCTCCATGCTGAGATTCGCTCAGTCATCTCTGAGGACATGGAGAATGAAGTGAGTCGTGCAATCCAAGGCAGGATGCTTGGAATGCACACCTTGACGCTACAGGAGCAAGCAGCCATTGGGCTGTTCAAAGCTACGACTGACAGGGTTGCAGCTTTGGGCATAGCAGCACGCGCTGACGCGGTGCTGCTCTCTAATGTCCTCGCCTTGGAGGCTGCTCAAGCCCGGCTGCAGCTATCGCCAGTGGCGGTTGTCTACGAAGACGACCTTACCACTATTGTTAATCAGTCAGAGGTTGATGTTGACACTGCGGAAAGAAGCACCGCTCAAGGTTTAGTCGCTGCAGCTGCTGTGGCGGTGGTTGATTTGTATACGCTCCGTAACCCAACCCCTGATGAGGTGACGCTATGAAGGTAGCATTTCACAAGGGCGGGAACATGATTGGTGACAAGCTTGTTAAGTGGTGGGATGCTGGGCCATACAGTCATTGCGAGGTTGTCTTTAGCAACGGTTTATGGGCAAGTGCGTCTTTCATGGACGACATGAAAGTGAGGGGCAAGTTTATTAACCCCGGCGAGAATACGTGGGACTACCTCACGCTGCCCGCCCACTACGAGGAGCCTGCAAGGAAGTTCTTTAATGCCACAGAAGGGGTTAAGTATGACCTGTTTGGGCAGGTCAGATTCGTCCTCGCCCCTCTGCGCGGGCAGGGTGATAAGTACTGGTGTAGCGAGTGGGTTGCTGAGGCTCTTGGGCTGAAAGAGCCTTGGCGCTACGGCCCCAACGGCCTGTACAACGTCCTGTGCACAATCAAGGAAGCGAGCGCATGATTAGTCTCAAACTCCCGGAAGTGCGACTGGTGGGTGCTGTGCTGGCGTTCGAGCTTTCAAAGAGTATGGTTACAACAGGTATGTGGATATTCCAACCGGGCAGCATGATTGGTAAGATTGCCAGTCTATCCAGTTCGCCGGAAATCTTTGCGTACCTGTGGATGTCCTTAGCCCTGCTTGTCTTGCCATACATGGCAATGCAGGTTGTTGGTAGGGCACACCCCCAGCAGAGGAACGTCACCCGACTAGCTTGTTGGGCAATACTGACAAGCGGGGTGTTTTGGGTCTACCTTGCCTTTCTAAGTAGAGGACTAGATTTCGGAAGCATCACTGAAATTTTCCTATTCAACGGCTCAACATGTGTAGCAACGGCTGCGCTCTTGGCTTATAGCTTAAACACGCACAACCGTATAAAGGAGGATGTTGCATGAGCCGTCACCGTATCACCCTTATACTGCTGTTCGCTTGGGCGTTCTTAGTGGCTAAAACGGTCCAGGCTACAACGCTTGGAGGGTTCATTGGCCCCTACGAATCAGAACTGTTGCAATGGGCAGCACTGACTGCTTTGCTTGGCGGAGTCATACGTACTATTTTGAGCCTTGAGTCTGACAAGCGTGTCGTAAAAGACATTGCGCGTGAGGCTGTGTGGGACGCCTTAAAGAGTCTAATTGCAGGCATGGCAGCTTTCTTCTTGATTCAGGCAGCACGCTCTTGGGGGTTGCAGGTTCCGTCCGAGGTAAGGTTTGCTGCTGTGATGGCGGCAGGTTGGCAACGAATTGCAGCAATTGATTGGATGCGAGAGCACGTACAGGGCTGGGTAGACAAGCATAAACCCGCCGCAACGACTAAGGAGCCTGAAAAATTATAACGCTAGATCAGATTGTCAGGGCAACGCCATCAGCTAAGCTACGTGCAGCGGTTTTCGTGAGGCCATTAAACGACGCGATGGCAAGGTATGGCATAACCACCCCACTTCGCCAGGCAGCATTCTTAGCACAAATCATGCATGAGTCAGGGCTTCTTGCAAGTACGGAAGAAAACCTGAACTACAGCGCCAAGGGATTGATGGCGACATGGCCTACCCGCTTCCCCACCCTGGCCCTTGCTCAAGCGTACGAACGCAAGCCTGAGAAGATTGCAAACAAGGTGTATGCCTCGCGCATGGGCAACCGCGACGAAGCCTCTGGCGATGGGTGGAAATACCGTGGCGGTGGCCTTATCCAGCTAACAGGCAAGGACAACCACATCTCGTACGCAATGTCAGCGGACAAAGACGTTTTAACGGTGAGTGAGTACATTCGCACCACCGAAGGCGCTTGCGATGTTTCAGGGTGGTTTTGGCAAGCAAACTCCCTCAATAAATTCGCCGATGTGGGGGACTTCGACGGGGTATCGGACGCAATCAACTTGGGACGTAAAACTGCCAAGGTTGGGGATGCTATCGGCTACGCACACAGGCTGGAAATGTACAACGCCTTTAAGAAGGTATTAGGAGTAGTTTAATGGATTGGAAAGATGTAGTAGGCAAGGTTGCCCCAATGTTGGGCGCAGCGCTAGGCGGGCCATTGGGTGGAATTGCTCTGGCGAGTGTTGCTGATGCGCTCGGCTTGTCTGACAAGACAGAGGCAGCAATCACTGAGGCGTTGGCAGGCACGACACCGGAGCAGCTGCTGGCATTGAAAAATGCCGACCAGATGTTTGCGTTGAAGATGCAAGAATTGGTATTCGCTGACGCCAAGGATACCCTCACGGTTGAGGCCAGCGACAGGAACAGTGCGCGTTTGCGCGAGATGAGTGTGAAGGATAATACGCCAAGGAACTTGGCGTACATTGTTACAGCAGGCTACTTTTCACTTGTAGCTGCCCTGATGTTTGGCAGCATACCTGTAGCCAACAAGGATATTCTGTTTATCATGTTCGGAACGATGGGTACAGCTTGGACAGGGTGCTTGGCGTATTATTTCAGCACCACCTCCAGCAGCAGGCAGAAGACTGAACTGCTAGCTAGGGCGGAACCTGTTAAAGGATAAGTTTTATCACCCTGGTAGGTGTTTTATAGCGGAGGCAGGCTTAGGGCTTGCCTCCGCTTTTTTGCGTCTGTACTATTTTCAATGCCGCTTAGAAAACTTATTAGCGAGATTCCTGCAGCCCTGCAACACATCCTCGCACATCAGTATGACTACAAAGGCTGGCAAGAATGCATACTGGAGGTACGTGCCAAGGGTGTATTTCATTACGCCACTGTAGCAGCGTCAAGCTGCGTAAACAATTCGCCAAGCTCCGTCGTGGCCTCAGTGCTGTCGGCGTACTTCGCCTTGGCATACTTCATAAGCAGGGCTGCCTTGATGCCTGTCTTCTCTTCCAGCGCTTCGCCAATCAGTTTGAGGTCGCCCTTGGCCTCGTCAATCTTGGCGTAGTGCCGCCCTGCTTCGTCGATGTAGCCATTCAGCAATTCCTGGTCAACTGCGACTGGGCCGGATTTTGTTTCAATAGTGATGTTCATATTTTCCTTTTAAATTGAGCCGACAATAAGCGTCGGCTTGTATTTGTCTTTGCACTCTTTATCCAGAGGCGCATAGCGTTCGTCGCCGTCGTCGTCAAAGAAGAATAAGTCGTCAGGGCCACAACCGGAGCCGTCATCCTCAACAGTGTATATCTTCCCGATAGTAATACCCAGCAAGTCTTTGTGTCGCTTTCGCTTTCCAAATACGATGAGGTCGCCTGCTTTGTACTTGCTCATACCAGCACCTTTGTGGGTTTTCCACCAGCCTCAGTGAACTCGGCAAGCCCTTGAGCGTCTCCTTCGTCGTCAGTGAAGACAAGGCTAACATCAAACCAAAGCGTGTAAATCTTCCCAACAGTAATGTCGAGCATTGCACGATTACTTTTGCCACGACCAAACACAACCTTGTCGCCTGCTTTAAACTCTTGTCGAGCCATTAAAAGTACCCCAGCACAACACCCAACGGCGCTACAAAGATGCCGATAACTCGACCGATCATCATGCCGGTAGCCTCATTCTGAGTCACCAGCGACACGATGTTGGCGATGTATCCATAGATGAAACCGACGATGATGGCAAGCGCTGCGAGAATGCCAAGGATGCCTGAAATAATATTCCCCATAAATTCTCCTTTTATTTGACTTGCAAAAGCAAGTCTTCTAGTTTAACCGGCTCACCGGCCTGAAAAATAACTGGCACAGAGCGAAAGCCCATGCCCATAATCATGCTACGTGCCGACATGTCAAGGTCAACACGAACTTCTTCGTATGCGATGCCTGCAGCGGTGAGTTTGCTTTTGGCAACCACGCACTGAGGGCAACTCTGTTTTGAGTAGACCACTACCATGTGGGCAGCGCCTCGTATTCGTGAGCTTCACGCTGCTCTTCAGCAGCCCTGTGGGCCATGTCTTCTGCATCCCACACAGAATACCCACAGGCAAGGTAGTGATGCAGCATGTGTTCGCGGTAGTATGCTACTTCGTTGTCGTTAATTCTGCAGCCCTCCGCGTTACTTCTGCCTTCAGTTCATCCTGCGCCAGAGCGTAGGCTGTGAGGTAACTGTCACCCCGCGCCAGGAACTCGTCGTGCTTCATGCACAAGAAATCCCACTTTTCATCAACTGTCATAGTTCTCCTTCTCATTATTGAGATTAAAATTCCAACTCTTCATCACCCAAATCGTCCTTAACAACATTCAACGCGTAGTTGTTGCCTAGTGCCTCTTGATTAGCATTCTGAGTCTTATCTACGTCAATCCAGTTTCCCATCCAAGGCAAGGGATTTAACGCTATTGTAGCATACGGACTTACCAGACCAAACTCTTCGTAAATAACTTGTGCATTGTATAGCACCCACTCCCTTAGCAGTGTTGGGTTCAGTCCGACAATGCTGCGCCCCTCTGAGAATAAGTACAGTCCCCATGCAATCTCTCGCAAAACAACCTCGTCCAGCATGGCCTGCATGTCTGGCAGACATGCCACCAGCGCTGCCCTGCCCCGCTCTGTGCGTAATTCAATCCGCAGCACTTCAAGATCAAGCGCTGCGTGGCAGTCCACTTCATCAATCATTATCTTCTGCACAGCCTTACCAATACTCTGGAAGTACCCCTGCTCGACAATGGCGAAGGTCGCTGCAAACGAAGACATGAACTGCAGACGCTCAAGGATGAACAGGGCAAACATCCCCTTGAAGACGGCGTTGTATGTCTCTTGATTGTTGTGCACAAGCCCAAGCGAATACTTTGCACCAGTTTTAAGCAGGCTACTGAAAGCCTTGTTCAGAGTGTCACAGCGCATGATGGTCTGATCGTTCTCCATGACCATCTTAAATACCTCGCTAGGGTCTGACACACACTGACGAACGATGTCGGAGTAAGTCTTAGCATGGACAATTTCCATGTTGGTATTTTCCAACAGCCCTTCCCACAATTCACTGTTAGTGACAAACGGGGCAAAGGCTGGAGCGATAGCTCGGCTTGCCAGGCTGTCAGCTTCCCACTGAAATGCCAAGTTCATCAGCATCACTTGGTACACACTGCGTGGGCAGTTGAGCAAGTCCATCCGGCTCTGGTCATGGTTGAACTCATCAAACATCCAGCGATTGCTGATCTGCTTGCGCGTGATCTTGTCAATGCTGGGGTAGTTGAGGTTGATTGTGTCGTGCAGTGCTGGCTGCTGGCCCAAGAACAGGCTGTAGCGCCCGTCTTTCCATGCTGTGTTTTGCGTGTTAAAAAGTTCCATATATTCCTTGAAGGAGGGGCGAATGCCCCTCCGGTTTAATTACAGACTACAACTGTCGCAGTCGGGTGCCTCTTCTTCGTACGGCACTTCAGCCTCAGCCCTTGTGCGACTGTTGATGTAGTACCGGCTCTTCATGCCCAGTTTTCTCATTAGTAGGAAGTCCTGCAACATCTGCTTCGTCCCGACCTGACGGTTGTCACTATCATACTTGATGTAAAAGTCGGCACTGATTGCCTGCCCCGTGAACTTCTGGATGATAGCATACACCTCAACCATATCCTTCGTAGGAATGTCCCAGGCCAACTGGTAAGCACCTTTCAGCTTCTCCATTTCAGGTGCAAGGAACAAGTTCTTGTTGTTGCCACTGGTCTTAATGACCTTCAAGTCGCGGATTGGGTATGGGCCGTTGGTGTGGTATGAGGCAATGCTGCTGCTTTCGCACGGCATGACAGCCTCAAGCACACTGTTCCTTATCCCTCCCTGCTCCTTAATCTCTGCCCTCAACGCTTCCCAGTCGAACATCAAAGGCTGTTGCACAACCTTGTCAATCTCCTTGTTAGCCGTGTCAATTGGCAACCAGCCGTCAACATACTTGGTCTTGTGTATCCAAGGAGCGTTCCCACGCTCCTTGGCAAGCCTCAACGATGCCTTGTGCAGCCAGTAGCTGTGCCTTTCGGCAAGCCGGTGAATGTGCTGCTTGCCTTCCAGCGAAGTGTATTTCAAGCCGCGAACGGCCATGTCATACGCCAAGTTGGTAATGCCGACCCCTGTGCTACGCCGCGCTTGCGCGGTGTGTTTTAATTGCGGAAATGGGTAATCCATTATATCAATAACATTGTCAATTGACAAGAGCGTGTAGTAGGCTACTTGCTCATATTTGTCATCTGGCACGTTCGCTGCAATTGCTGCAAGGCTGCAAAGCCCAATTTCACCACTCATTCTTGCTCCTTGTATAAATCTGCAACAGAGTCGTACCCTGCCGTTGGCAATCCAATTTCCTGGCACAGGTTTGATGAATATATCGTATCCTTAAACGGAGTGTGTCGATTCATCTCGTCCGTGAAGTGCATATACATCCGTCCAGTTTCATACCCCTCTTTCAACGCCTCAATGGCAATCGCCCGTGAGGGAATAGTTTGCTTCGGAATACCATCGTCATCTTCCACCTCGGCATACAGCCGATCAAACTCAGACTGGTCGGCCTTGTACATCGCCTCGTACAACTCTGGCGCATCGCCATAGCTCACCAGCATCCAATCTTCGTTCCTAGCCACCTTTTGCGCGAACAGCGCATTGCTGCCCCAGGAATAATCAATGTCCTTAATTCGCTTGTCTGTCACCGTCTGCACATTCTTCAGCTTCAGCAAGTCCATTAGCTCAGGGTCTAGCACATTAAAGTGCATCGTATTCGCCCCGCCCCGGCTGCTCTGCAAATTGGCCGCTACAACCGCTTGCTGCACTTTGTAGTAGGGCAGCTTGCCTTGGTGCTGAATAGCGCCCCCACGCACCTTGTCACCCTTGCTGCGGGTCTTCAAATGCATACCAATGCCTGCTGATGCACAAGTCATCATGTAAGCGATGTGATCTGCCGCAGCAATACTTGCAGCCGTATCCTTTGTTGTAACAACACAACAAGACGCATACTGTCGCTTTGGTGTGCCCAAGTTAATCGAGAACGGGGTTGGCGGGTTAATCAATTTCCGGCTGTAGCCGTAGTAGAGTGCCTCGACGTCCTTCATTCTCCGCTCACGCGGCATGTCTTTCATATTGCCCAAGGCCATACGCATGTACACAAACTGCGGAGACTCAAACACCTTCTTGTCTACCCGGTCAACAATGGCATACTTGTCAACGATCTGCTTGGACTCCGTCAGTGTCGCATCCATGTCCAGCTGGTGATTGATAAATCCATCACACATGGCTAGCTCTTCGTCAGAGTAATCCATCATCTCCCACAAACCCATTGCAACCATGCTTCTGTACATCTCCAGCACGCTAGGAATCTCTCTCCAGTCTCCGAAGGCCCGTTTGTACACCTGACCAATAAAAAGCCTTCCAGCCATGCGTAGATGTGCAGTAGTCTCACGGTCAACGCACTCCGCAATCAAGGCATTGTGCAAGTCGTCAGTTGTACATCCATCAAAGCACTTGCGACAAGCGCCTAGCGCTACAGTGCCCCACTCCACACCTATACCAGCAGACCAATCAGCCCACTTATTTAGTTTCTCAGCATCGAAGTCAACCAGCGTACCGTCTCGTTTTTTAATTTTTGATATCATTTATTCCTTTCAACAATATTTCTTCCGTGGGTAAGAGTTACCTCCGCCCCATCGTCAAACTTTTCTTGCCATGTCTTTTTCCACGGGCCTCTGAACGTAAGCACCCAAGTCCTATCAGCGAGTCCGATTACCTTGTGAAGGTTGTTCCGTGTCGTGATAATCGGCTTGAGGCCAGGTCTGAATTGCGTCAAACTCCCAGCGGCGTCGTAGACTCTGTGCTCTAAGAGTTTTCCAGCCAGCACCCATGAGACACTGTTAAAAGCGTGAGAGTGGAATGCTTCTCGACTGCCTCTGTCAAATTTTAACAGGGCTATTGAGAATAGCGACTTCCACTCAATCAGCCAATAGCCTGTGACGTTTGAATCTAAGCCGCCATCCTTGCCCTCGGCAAACAACTTCATTCGACAACCATAATCCAAATGGTAGAAGAGCTTTGTATACAGTCTGGAGGAGCCGCAAAGCAAAGCTCCTCGTCCCCGCAAAAAGCGCAGTCTACGCATGGTGCATCCTTCAAGCTTGTGCTGAGGGTGTACCACTCACCGTTGCAATAGTAATTACGTGACTTACTCATTGCATATACTCCCTGACGTAGCTTTTATATTCGGCAAAGGTTTTTGCCTCTCCCCTATCATTAAGCAGCGGGCCGCGTATAGCGTCTCGGAGGTCTTCCAAGTCCCGTATCTGCTTGCTGACAAAGTCACGGTCAGGCTCCAGCATATCTTCTGGCAAATCCTCGCTGCTACTGTCAGCGCCATTTTCAAGCAATGAACGAAAGTTAACTCGCATACCCATCAGGGAGCTTAGCTCCCTGGTGAGTGACGGGTCGATGTAGGCTGCTGCAATCATACGCTCCGTCAGGCTGCACATTGGGGAATTAATGTAGCTACGGTTCATGTTGATTTCCCCAACGGCAATAAAGCCCAGTCCAACTTTGTTCCGCATATCCCTGTGCACGTTTGGAACATATGTAACGGCATACTCTGTATCAAAGCCAATCTGGTCTAACGCCCAGACCATGTCGTCGTCATTAGATAACGACAACATATCAATCTCGTTCATACCTTTAAACTTGCTGACCAGTTGCAAATCTCGGAAACTAATATTTTTCATGTTGCTCCTTGCGCGTCTAGTGCTAGCGCTTCTTTAATCATTTCAATAGTGGTGTGATGGCAAACAACACTGTTGCATAGAGGCAACAGCCCATGATGCCCTAATGTGTGGGTTGCTGGTGAGCCGCAAATATTGCAACTAAATTCTTCGTCGTTCATAGTTTTATCTCCTGCTGCCGCAACCATTGCCCCATTGCTGGAATCTCTTTGTACGCATACGTGGTGTTGTAGGCGAAGCCCTCCCCGCCTATTTCAAACGAGTCCTCGTAGAACGCTGCGCCCACTCCGTCAGGCGACGGTGACATATCAAACAGCGCCTTAAAGTTGTCGGTACGGACAAATGCCAAAGTCCCATTAGTGAGAAGTATCAGGTTAATTGGCATATTAGCTACGCCAATCTGTAAGTTCATCATTCACACCTCCTATTCAATTCTTTTAATTCACGCAGCAACTCTGCTGCGTGTTGTTGTTATTGTAACAGATGTTACAGCGGCATGGACTCTAGCACCGGATACCCGTCAATAATTAATGACGTCCCGATTATCGGTCGTTTTAGGTTGACGTTGTTGTAGCTAAATGCCAGAGCTTTGTCGTCAATCAAGCAGCCTGAGTTCATAGCCCAAAACAGACCATTTGGATTTGCCCAGTAGCGCGTCCCGAAGCTCTCATGGAAATGCCCACATACGTGCGACATGCTCATAGCCTGGCTCGTCTTAACAGCGTCAGAACTCTTGCCGTGGTGAATGTAGACCTTTTGCCCATCCGGCAAAGTAATCGTCAAGTCGTTGTGCCACTGCCAGCCTTCATCAACCCCCAGCACTTCGTTGTAGCTCCGAATGTAGCTACGCGGAATGCCGTGATGCTTCGACTTGCGATACACCATTGAGCCGTGATTGCTGTCAATCAAGTCCATGTCTGGAAACATAGCCTTTAGCGACTTAATGATTGGCAATGCGCGCTTTAACTCGTCTCCTGCACTTGGAAGGTCAGGGTCGGAGTCGTGAAAAGACATTGCATGTTTGTCCAGTTCATCCCCAAGACAAATAATTCGCGTAGGGTCGTACCGCTTTTTCAACATCTCCAAGAACGGTAGCAGATTGTCGTGATGGTATGGGATGTGCATGTCGCTGATAAACAGGATGCGACTATTATCATACTGTTTGCCGACAAATTCCGTTACCAGGTCGTCACCCTGACGGATTAAATCGTAACTCCGCAGAAAATCGCTGACGGTGCTTTTCGGTACAGCCAGTGCTTCAGCAATCTCTCGCCTGCTCATCAGCCCAACCTTGTCGAGCGCCAGGGCATTATGTTGCCAATCTTTTTCAATTCCCATTTGTAGTCTCCTTTTGTGATTGCGTATTCCCATTAGTGAGAAGGCTTTGCTTGTAACATGCGACTATGCTATGCATGAATTTCTGTTCTTGACCGGGGTGCTGGTCAAGTATCTTTTCAATGGGAGGGGGTAGTTCGTGAAAGCCACCACGCGCCAGCACCATGTCGAAGTCTTCTGCGTATGTCGTAATACTAGCCTTTGAGTCGAGCTGTGAGAACTTTACACAGTCTCCAACCCTTTTCACCCGGAAGAGCGTTTGATACTCGTCCATTACGTATTTCGGCAACTTCTTTTTTGCTTTATCAGCCATTTAACTTCTCCTTGAATATCACCTCGACCAGTGCGCGGCGTTTGGTTGCATTACTTACTGCAGAGCCATTGTAGCCTGCTTTAGCCAAGAATTCTATAACCTCTTTGCTATCTTTCTTGCAAAACTCAATTACTTTCTTTGCAAGCTTGGCCTCTTCAATCGACACACCCATCTTCTCAGCCAGCGTGTGAGCATCGTGGCAGGCTTTGTCCAGCACTCGCAAGTTGTCAGTCTCGCAATACAAGTTGTTGGCGAAGGCTCCAATGTCCTCCCACTTCAATATGCTGCCAGCTGCCACAGGGAAGTGGTCAACGACAACGTCTTTACCTTTAAACCACTCGTCACACATGGCGCACTGGAATTGCCACTTCTGGAGCTTGTTTGGGCCTTTGTAGGCCCGTCTCGCTAGCTTGAGTGCTTCGGCCCTTGGGGGCCAGCGCAAACTCTTGCTACGAAGCGCAGAGCGCACCCAGGCCAGAAACTGAGACTCCGACATTGTACCTCCGCAGCGTCGGTTAGTTGCGGTCATCAAGTAGCCGGTTAATAAGGGTGCGGGTAATAATCAGTGCAGCGACCTCGTCGTCGGTTGGGCTTACTCCTGCGACTCTCTTCTCAATAATAAGATTACAGATTTTGACGCATGAGCCGTAAATGTCAGGAAATGACTCGGCAAGGATTTGCCAGTCCCCTAACTTGATGCGCCTTGCCACTACCTCTGTGGCGTAGTTGGTATGTTGTACACCATTGTAGCTCACCCACGAAATGACGTAGTGCGCTTCAGACTCATGGCGCTCAGCAGTATATGTGTCGCCGTAAGTGGTGAATTTAAATTTGTCAGGTAATGTCATAGCTCTGCTCCTTGATCTTTGTAAACCTCGTTGATAAACTCCCCCTGGAACTTATCGCCACGGAAGCTGGAATTTAAAAAATGAAGAACAAGTCTTTCTCCCTCTTTTGTCAACTTCTTTTCTACTCGATTTGCGCCATTTTCAAAATTGTTAAAGTCTCTAAAGCGCCAGGGTAGGTCGTGACTTGCATCAACTTCCACAAAAGGACTGCCCTCGTTGCACCGCTGGTACAGGGTAGAGTCCTCCATGTAGCCAGCAGATACATAGTTTTTCGTTAGCGCCATGTAGACGACAAACCCGGCAATGTCAACAGGGCAACTGGACTCTTTTAAGGTCGCTTTAAATTTTCTCACTATACGTTCACTCCTAACCTATTCAACAATTTCTCAACATCAAGTCTGTCGCCTTCCCAACGTCGCATAAACGCGCAGTCGGCATACATCTGCATAATCTCCAGCCACGACTTCGTGTGCAGGACATTATTCCAATCCCTGTATGTAACAGGTGTCGGATACCACAACTTATACTGGCGCACAACAGCTTCGAGCGCCTCTTTATCGTTCTTGGCATCCTTCAGCAACTCATAAGCACCGACCTCGCCAAACTTAGCCTTGGCTAACTCGCAAGGCTTGTACGAATCTACCGGGTCACCAAAGACAATCTGATACCACAGGAATGCCCTGCCAGTGCCTTTAATGACTTTGTCTACGATAGGCTTGCCTGCAGCAGTCTTACGTGCTGTCTCTTTTAGGGTCAGAGTCAGCCCACCATAGCCCGTAATAAGTTTTGGCTCTGACATCAGCGTCCAATCGTACAAGTATCCGGGGCCGTGGGAAGCGTCTTTGTCAAGCGAACACTGCACCACATAGTCTCCGTCTTTATACCCTTGGTACATATACCCGACGAGTAGGTCATCTGCTTCGCACCCGACACTCACCTCTGCATTGTGATGCTCAACTAGGTAGTCCCGGCAAGCTTGCAACTGTAGTGGCTTGATGTTCTCCTTGCGCGAGTCTTTGTACCTAGTAGGTAGTGGGAGTTCAAGTCGAAAATTATCTTTACCTGACAACACGATATGGTAGTCGTCACACTTGGCGTCCTTGGTAATGTCTGAAATCATACTCTTTAACTTCCCGAATGCAAAGGCTTTAGCTCCGGCTTCCTGTCCGGGCGTCACTGTAAAATCCGCAGGGTCAAGTTCTGAATCAGAACACCACTCCCTGAACTTTGTCACGGTGTCGAACGTGTGCGATTCAGCCGTCTCATTGTGCATCGCGTCAACTGTTCGCTTTTCGTTAGCTGCGGCGCAGCGATAGGATATCAAATCCCCGTCAATCACCGCTATACTTCTAGTCATTATATTTTACCTCCCATAGCAGTAATTTGTCGTAGGCATCGGAAGTGATAAGGTGCTTGTACTTTTCTGCCGATTCTTTGATAAAACCCTCTTTAGCCGCTTTGTACGCTGCAAAAGCCTCGTCAACTGTCGGGTAAAGCCCGATGTGCGGGTATCCGCCTTTGGCGTCACAACACCTTGCTAAATACTTACCAGTACCTTTGTGCAAAGATACGCCCAAGGGTAGCGCCCCTCTTGAGGCCCTAGAGCTTTCAAGAAGTTTGTTCAGGTTGGCTGGGATAACTTGGCATAGTTCTGCACAGTAAATCTTATTCCCTCGTTGGAGAATATCCTTGTCTAACTCAAAGCCCAATATGGACGAGTTTTTCTGTTCCTCATACCAGCTGCGGAAGACTTGAAAATCGTACCAAACCTCATTAACCGTACAGTCGCGGTAAGCTTGGAACTTTCCAGAGTAACATCTGTTGAACATCTGCGACCAAACACCGTAGGCTCTGCATTTTGAAGTTCTCGGACTACCTAGAAACCCCCTATTGAAGATTATTGGCTTCATATAATTTTTAACAAGACCTCTGACAATGTTTGCTCTGTGGAACGTGCCAGTGTTGCCGTCATCAAACTCTACTACTGCCTTACTGCCAACCAGAAGCTCTATGACCCGAATCGTGCCGGAGTCCTTTGTCTCAAATGTATCTCCGACAAACATTTGTTTTTGTTGCATAATTCTCCTTCTCAATCAAAAAGCCCTGTACCCTTACGAGTACAGGGCTATATCTAGTTCTTATTAATGAGAATTAGAACGGAATATCGTCGTCCAAATCATCAAAACCCACCGGAGGCGAAGGCTTCTTAGGGGCAGCAGGCTTCTTAGCCGCTGCAGGCTTAGCTGCAGGCTTTTCTTCCTCTTCATCACCCTCGTCGTCATCACTACCCTTGGCTGCAGCCTTTGCGCCACCATTCGCTGCCTCGTAAGCCTCAATCGCTTTCTGCATCTGACTTCCAGCGTAGTTGTTAGCCAGCTTAATCTGTGCAATCAGGTTCGCACGAATATATTGAATGTCGTCCGCAGTGGCATTGGAGAAAGTGATGCAACGTGCCTTCTGAGTCAGCGCTGCCACGGCAATTTTCGCGCCATCGTCGTCCTCTGGAATCTCTGAGACGCCTTTGAAGTTGACGTTCTTGTAGACAATCTTGTTGCCGTCAGCGTCTTCCTTTTTGCCCTCAGTTTCCTTGACCTCTACCTGGCACATCACTGGCTCATTAAGGAGCAGGTTGATGTCCATTGAGTTGGGATTGTTACGGTCATCGTTTGCAAGCTCTGCCTTACCCACTGCTTTAAACAGCTTCGCAAGCAGGTTGGCTGGGTGCAGGCACCAAGGCTTGCCAGCGACGGTATTGCCTTTGGCATCCTTCGGAGGTGATGCCTGGAAGTTAACGCCTTGCACTTGGCCCATGAACTGCTTGTTCAGCATCAAGCGATATTGCGCCTTACCAATCTTGCCACCGTAGTCAACGACGTCAGCAACCAAATCAGCAAACACTGCCACTTGGTGCGCTGGCTTTTGTGCCCGCACCTCTTTAGTCACCGGGTCTTCATAATCTTCGCGGTTCTGTTTACCCAAGTCTACGATGAGGCTGATACGGGCTTTGCGGCTACCCGCCCGTGGGGTCGGGAGCTTGCTGGTATCTTCAAATTTAGCGCCGGAAGTGTTGCCGCTGGATTCTGGTTTAAATGACATGTATGTATCCTTTATTTTAATGCTCGTTTATGAGCGGGGTTGGAGCTTTTGGCTCCTTTGCTTTTGTCTGCCTTCTCGTTGGGAGAATAATGGTCACAGCTACCATCGTCTTGCAGCGGAATCTCACGAAAGTAAGACTGCCGCCACTCGTTTGCTACGGCTGTAAAGCGGTAGCATGTTTCTTTGTTTGCACACCATGTGCCCATGCACATTGTTATGTCAGCCATTGTCGAGGCCATTGTTTGAGATTATCGCGGCAGCTATGCCTCCTAAAACAACGCAACCAACCAGTACAGCGATAACAGCCACTTCAAGCCACTGCATTTAGCGCCCCACCTTCCACTTGCGCTGATGCAAAAGCAACTGCGGAATCAACACACACCTTAAACCGCTCAGTTACCTCTTTCAAGGTTTCCTCGTCAACGGTGCCTGGGGTGTAGATACTCATGTCTACCAGCAATGCAGCTGCAGCAATTGCGATGCCGTTCATGGGGACACTTACGCCATCGTGTGCGTCTTGCGCTTCCATTGCGAGGCGCACCACTTCGGCTGCAAACTCAATGTGCGGCAATTGTTCTGCCATGTTAATGTCTCCTGTCTGCTAATACATAGCGTGTGCGGCGAGTTTCAAAAGCGCCTGTTGTTTCGTCGTATGCCACTACGGTGCCGGTGAATGCTGGCCCAGTGTTAGACACCCTGTCATTCGCGTAGTGATCTAGCGGGATAACCCAGGCACGGTAGCCGACAACTATCGCGTGGCCGATAGGTTCATACCTCACCAATGGTCTACCCTCCTGCTCCGCAGCTGGGGCAACATACCCGCCACGTACTGACTGTAGACAAGTGTTCATTTTGCCCTCTCAAACGTATTCATCAACTTGCTCATAAAGCTGTGCAAGCGTTCCGTTGTTGTCAATAAGCAAGTCGCCGTCTACAAAACCCACACCAGCTTCGCTGGTGTGCACATGTTTCGTACCTGCGACTCCCCTTTGAATGTGCCAGATTTCTCCACCACTACTGCGAATGTATTCTGCCTCGTTCTCGAACCGGACGTCGGTGATGGCTACGTTGTAGCCTCTAGCACTTAACGCCTTGACTTTGATGCCTGCCAGTATCAGCCACAAGTCTGTGTTGACGCTCTCGCGGCCCCACTCCGTCCCAAGGGTTTGCATCATTTGTCTGGGCGACTTGCCAAACTCTTCCAAGATCACCTCTTTATCGGGGTGCTGGAAGAGCCTGTCATCAAAGCCAAAAATGGCTTTCATGCCTGCCCTGATAGGGTCAGCAAACGCGATAGACCTGAAGTTACTACTGGCCTTCAGGTAGTCTGCAACAGTGTCTTTACCTGACCCGGCTTTGCCGGTAATGCCAATCAACATCAGATGATGTCCACCCCGACTACGTCCCCGCCGAGGTCTTTGAACAGCTTGTCCAGCATTGTGCGGACTGTCGCTGTATTGGCCTCGACGTCCTTCAAAAACTCTGACGGCATAGCCACCTTCGTCGAAACCAGCAGTGTAATCACGCTCTCTACTGGCTCGACCACAATTTCAAGTGCCTCTGCCTGTTCAGCCACAACCAGGTCACGGGCCTTCACCGTCTCTACTTGTTCAAATTTTGACATTGTCTACTCCTTATGTTGTTAATCTTGGGCCGCTGGCGATAGCGCCTGCGGCAAATGCCATCAGCATTCGCAAATTGGCACGCTTGCGCTTGGTCTGGATTGACATAGATGCCTCTCGCTCCATGCGTTGGATGCGCCTATTCTCTTCTATGATTTCTTTTCGCTCATGGGCCATTTTGACCCGCTCATTAAAACTGCCGCGCTTACGTGATTCGCTCATAATCTGTTAGTCTCGTTTAAAGTTGAATGAAAATCTATACCGTTTAACTGCTGCCATAAGCGCTTTCTTGCGCTTACGGATTCCGTTTGCTTTCGCAGGACGTTTTATCCTGCAGAAGGCTACTGTTGTTGCTCTGTACCAGTTGTCGCCCAGAGGCACGATGCTGTGAGGTGGCTTGCCGTTTAGCAGCAAGCCAAGCTCTGCATCTACCTCAATCGAAACACCCGCGTTGCTTGTTATCTTCATTTACCTCCTACCCTGTTTGGTGTAGTCATTGTACACCCTCATTTCTCATTAATGGGAGAAAGTTGAAATTCTTTTTCCATCGCGGCGAAAGCTCTTTTCTGCACACCAAGCATTTCCACCGTAGCGGCTGTGTAGCCGTTCTCGTACAGCCACATCAAAAGTCTCTTAGCCTTCACCTTGTGGACATTGCTGCCGTCTGGCTTCTTGCTCATGCAAATTCCTTTCGGAAATTTGTCTGGAAACTTCATCGTGTATGCAAACGAGATTATAACATCAACCTCATCATTAATGATAGCTGCCATGCAAGCTTTCACTAATTTATCGAAATCTTCTGTCTGAGGCTTTCGCAAAGTTGCCTTGTAGGCGTTTGAGGGTTTGCCGTGCCGGATAACATCAGTCATCGTCTTGCAGGGCCGCTTCTAGTACGCCCCTTCTAAGCCTGTAGTCATACCCGTCTTGCGTTGGGCCTGGGCAGTCGCAGTCTGCGTAGTGCGTGTCACACGCTACACAGACAGGCTCACCGCAGCACTCGCAGGTTGGGCAGTCACACGCGTAGACTACTTTTGTCCACACTCTCACTTAGTAGCGCCAATAATCATTAGCAGTGCGTAGGTTGCGGTAGCGAGGCTCACGCACTGCCCAATCGTAGGCCCACTGGCGGCAGGGACGCTTGCCACAAACTGACATGCCGAAACAACCAAAACATAAATGCAAAAATAAAGCATAAATTCCTTTTCTTAATAATGAGAACTCAATGACAAGTGCCCCAGTTCGTACCCAACATATACCCAGCCGACAACTCGACATTCAACTTGTAGTACTGACCAGACTCTCTCACTGCCTCAGTTGCCAGTTCACCAGCCTGAACATACCCACGAAACCATCCCTTGTCGTTGTGGACAGGGTCTGACCAGACTCTACCGTCTTCCGGCTTGAATACCTTACAGGCACCCTCGTCCTTAAACTTCTTCCACTCAACCTGTTCACGGCAAATTTCAAGCTGGGCTTCGTCGTGATACGCAATAAGCTGCTGGCAATACGACTTCGACTTCCAGTCGTCTCGAAAGAAGTCAACGTATAGCCCTGCATCCTTCAACTTCTGTTCGTGAATCACCATCGCTCGTTTGGCACAGATCACGCCAGCACTTTGGAACGCCGTGTTAATCACATTGCCCTTTGAACGGATAGGGAGCTTGCGCCCATCTAGCCCGCACAAGAACTTTTTCTGCCCAGTGGTTTCCCAGTACTTCTGCATCTTCTCTTTTAACAGCTTCAAAGGTGCAGCTTGCGACCAGAACTCGTTGAAGATAATTTCAGCGTCCTCCAGACTACAGCCTACAGTCTTAGCTACTCGCGCTATCTGTGCGTTATAGCTGCAACCGTACTTCACATTCTTCGCAGTCCCCCTTGGGAATGGCCTGCCGAGTATCTTGCTGATGCTAAGGGCCAGCACAGTGTGGCAGTCGTTTGGCTTGTCGGCAATCAACGACACACCATACTCAGGCCCGCCAGGGTATCGGTAAACATAGTGTGCCTCGATCTTCGCCTCCAGACTGTCAAAATCGTAGCCTAACTGAATCTTTCCGTCCTCAACATCCACTCCAAACTGTGCCCGCATCTTATCGCCGTATAGGCTTGTCACCCGTGGAATATTTGCCACCAGCTTGTGCTTAAAACGGCTTGTACCGGCTCCGCAGGTATCCGCAGGGGTCGGTATGCGATGGTCAATTTGGATACGTTCAGCAGCCATAAAACCCTTGCCAGTCCACTCGTCATCCTCATCCATCTCGTCAGGGTCAACACCTCCACCTAAAATACTGTTCCGCCTGTGCGAATAGGTCAAGTACTCACTCACCAACTTGGCATGTGGAAACTTGTCAGCCAGTTCTAGCAACGCTGGGTCAATCTCCTTTTCCATCCCAACTGTAATCGTCGGGTTAGTGTACACCTTCAGTGGACGCTTAATGTCGTGGCTCAAGAGCTTGTTCAGCAGGTTCTTGCGAGACGTATTCAGTTCAATCAGCCTGTCCTTACAAAATGGACTTGCCAAGGTCTGCTCTGCGTAGCGCGTCGCTGCAATCTCAAACTTCTCTTGTGACAGCTTGTTCTTTTTACTGTCCACCGTCAGGTCGCGCTCTTTATACTGAGTTGGCGACCAGCCTAGACCTACCAGGTAACCCTTTATGTGGGTGATATCTTTCACAGTGGCAGGCTCATGCGTCTGAATTGATGTCTCAACATCAAGCGGCAAGGCAATAGGATTACCATAAAGCTCCGTGTAAAGTCCTGATTCATCTCTGCTGATCTTGCCGCCGTGCCGCTCAACCCACTTCTCCAGCACCGCAGACACTTCACCGTTCTTTTTAAACTGAATCTTCGGCGGCATGAAAGCCTTAAGCTTAGTCACCCCCATAGGCTTAGGCGGCAACAGAGGTTCAACGATGGTGCGGATGTCTTCCATCTTCTCGTCCAGATCACGTACGCACCACTCGCCAAGGTCTGAGTCATACCAAAACCCACGGTGTTCCTGTCGCGTGACAATGTCACGCGTCATCTGCTCCAGCGCAAACGGCCCACTCCAATCCCACTCACCCCACTCCTTCATTAACGCATGGTACACGGCTTCGTTGACGTCAACGTCGCGCTCGTTGTACTTTAACATCTCAGGATGGTACACGGCAAATTCAGCACCTTTAGGCGAACTAAAAGTAATCAGGCCAAGCTCAATTGCCTTAGCCCTCCAGTCAATCTTAGCCAGGCCCAAACGATCACCCCATGCAGCGATGCTGTGACCAAGGTAGCGGTCTGGATTCAATGTTTTGCTTAAAACTAGCGTATCGACTATCTCGACCTCCCGCCCGTTTAATGTGCAGGTTTCCCCGATTGTGTAGTCGATGCCTAAGTAAAGCTTGAGTGCCAAAAGATCATACGAAATCTGGTTATGACAAATCAACGTAGATGCTTCAGCCAGCAATTGTGGGAACTGGGTTTTTATTTCTTTCCCGACAAACTTATAAACCGACTTCGTGTCAATGTCCTTTGCCACAATGCAGTGCATTTTGAAGGCTGGCAGTAACACATACGGCGATGCCGTATAGTCAATTGTTTCGTGCGTCAAGAGGTTAGTAGCTTCAATGTCGTATACAACTCTCATCCTGCCTCCTTCAATCTCTTGTTGTACTCCTCTGGAGTAGTCATTGGCACAACCTCTTCAATCATGTCAGGTTGTGTTGGTGGGCCTCGTTCTCCCCATGAACAGAGGTAGACCCTGCCTTCAAAATGATAAGTGTTGAACAGTATTCCGGGGTAGGCGTATTCAGACTCTACTGGCTCACCGAACAGGCTGAAGAGTTCATCTTGGCCCTCAGGGTCTATTCGGAAATGCAATACACCCCGCATGGAGTTGTACGCCATCTTATATCTTTCCGCTTTGGTCATACTATTTAGCGCTTCAGAAAGAGAAAACGTCATGCGTACTCGCCCTGTGCTGCCACGCGCATATCTCGCATCAAGCCCCTTGCACCTTCACCATACAGATTAAAACCGACCTCGCGTTCACGGCTCTGCGCCCGCTCAAGGTACTCAGAAACTGTCTGGTTGTACTCCAGCTTGTCGATAGCGCGGGTCACAGCCACGTACAGCAAATTCTGCTCGTCTTCAGTCAGGCCCGTCCACTCACCATCATCATTGTAACAGGTCTTGAAGTCATCTTCAATCACCACTTGCGAGAACTCCCTGCCTTTGCTCTTATGAGCAGTGGTGAACGTCACCGCAGGCGTCTCACTATTGAGATGTCCAGAAAGCACCTCAATCCATTGCGACACCTTGCCGTCCTTCACAACCTTGACAATACGTCCAAGCTCTGCATCATGCTTGGCCTCAAGCACCATGTCGGCCCAGTCCTTGTATGGCAGCAGCTTGTCATGCTTGACGTTCTTGCTGTCACCAGTTGACAGCGCCACGGCACTTTGCATCAGCTTAACGAAATCCTTGACGTCAACTTCAATAGCTACTTTGGTGCCCTGCTGAATCTCCAGCACAGCTGCTGTCAGCAGGCCAGAATTTGTCCGAAACAGCCGGGTGTAAGGCAGACTACGATTGACGCAATCAAACTCTGCAACAGAGGTGATGTTTGAATTGCCTTCAATGACCATTGCGCCTTCCAAAACGTGCGTTGCGACATCTGCAATGCGCTGCCCGTAGCGGAAACTTTTCGTCAGCTGGCGGGACTCGCACTTCACCAGTTGCATAGCGTTGACAGCGCCTCGCCAGCCGTAGATGGCTTGACGAGCATCACCTACCATCACAACCTTCATGTGGCTGCACTGGTTCATCACAATGTCCAACACGCAAGGTGTGGTGTCTTGAAACTCATCGACGTACAGCACATCGTACCCTGCCAGCACGGGCTTAGACAGCTGGTACATCTTCAAGTATGTGTCGTGAGTAGCCAACACTAGGCTACGGGCATTGCTGCGGTCATTCCACATAGATTGAGCAGTGCCAAGAATAACGGACTCTGTGTAATCCATGTTTGCCAGAGACTTCTTTGCAAGGTCGAAAAGCTCTCCGCGTGGGAGGTGGCGCTTCGTGAGCGTGTCGTCGGATGACTGCTCAAACAGGGCCACAGCTTGCTTCGCAAGCAGGCCAAGGTAAGCAGATGACACGGTGACGTCCTTGGACAACTCAATTGACGAGAGTTTGTAAAACTTGCCAACCTCAGAGCCAGTGCCTGCCACGTTGACGTAACGTCCCTTCGGACGGGAGAGTTTGTCACGTATTTTGCTACCAAAAGCTGCGTACGCCACTGAGTGAGTAGTCTTGCAGGTAACGTGCTTTGGAAACTTTTCAGATGCCTCAGTCGCAGTGACTTTGTTAAAGCCAAGGTACAGGGACGCCACAGGCGTAGCCTGTGCCATCATGTCCAGTGTGCTGGTCTTGCCACTTCCGGCGCAAGCCTCAACCTTAATCATGCGGTGAGTCTTGATAGCTTCGATGCAAGAGCCTTGCTGTGGGGTTGGTGTACGTGTCATTTTGTTGTTCCCGGTTGGTTGGTTGCGATGTACGAAGTGTACACCAGATTCTTATTAATGAGAATTAATTTTAGCTAGTATGTCCGTGTATCAACACAGTTTGTGTGTCCATCTAAGTAGTCGGCCTCGACTCGCCACAGGATGTCGAGCCGTTTCAGGTAGTCAGCCATTGCTTTTTGACAATCGAACGGTCGGGTTTTCCCGTACAAGTAGATGAATCCTCCGTTCGCATCACCTAGGCCGTCCTCTGAAATCTTTCTCAGTTTTGCTGGTGTGATTTTGATCGGCAAGACTACAGGGAACTCTTCGTACTTGACGAACTTTCTAGGGTCAAAACCTAGTGGCTTGTACTCCCGATTGAGAAGCACCCATCCGTTGCCCTCTTTATTTAAGACGTAAGGCATACAGACCCTGAACACAGTGGTGGTGTGTGTAGACATCACATTCCTCGGATATTTTCATTGTCGATGAGGCATTGAACATCCTTACGTTCTAGCTCCCCATCAAAAACAAGCTGCAGCATTGCCTTGTACATGTGGCTGGGGTAGATACTACTATGTCGAAACTTCTTGAGGCACTGTTTGATTGCTTCCGCAGACCAGTCATTACCTGTAGGTGATTTAATACCTACACTATTTAGGGCTTCTGCAATCTCCCCGTGTCGTTGACGAAGTTCTACTCCAGCGATAAGCACTGCCAAAACCTCTCTGTAGTAGTTCAAGTCGTGTCTAGCGTTATTGTGTAAAGGGGTGTTCATTATAGTCCTCAAGTTATTTCACTGTACCGTTTGCAACGCCAGCATTAAATTTATCTACGAAGTCGTCACTATACAGCACCTGAACTGCATCGTAATTCTCCCACGCGAACTCCCGAAACCAGCCCGACGTTATGCTTGTGCACACCTTCATCAGCGCCATGTCGAAAGCTCCCTTCGGAGTCTTCCCGCCAGGGAACGGTATCAGGCTTCGCTCCAGTGCCAGCACGTAACTCTCCTCCAACACACCCAGCAACCGCACCTCTTCGGTCTGTGCAAAGAACTTGTCCTTGCTCGACCACACCTCGCCGCCAGAGTAATACTGGTAGGCTGGTTTGTCCAAGTGCTTTACAGCTGCATGGATGCTGTCATGGTCGTATGTGTACACCACGCCTGTACTCACCTCGTCAAAGAACGTGTCTTTCGACACGTTCAGCTTCGGCAAGTTGTACACGTACGTGTCTTTCATACGCTGCTCGTAAAACTCGGTGTGGTTTACTTGCAACACTGCCCCATGTGCACGCATCGTCTGAATGTCACGCATCGTCTTGAGAAAATGAGGCGAATCTTTGAGGTAGCGATGGCTCATTTTTAGCATGTAGAGCAAGTTGAGGGACGGCACAAAATACCCGCCCATGAACGGCATCGTGCCAGCGTCAGCCATAATGAAGTTGTACAGCTTCTCTTCCACACTGTCAGCCCATGCAATGTCGGCCTCCGTGATACGGCCTCTGCTGTCTTTTATGTACATCTTGCGCCCACTCCTGATGGGGTAGTAAGCCTTTGCCTCGCACTCTTTAACGTAAGTCATTACCTGGTCGTACGTTCCAACGTAATCTGTGTCAGCTGGCTCACGGTTCAGTGGCAAATGAAAAGCTAATGCAATACTACCTATCAAGATCACCTCAGTCTCCGGTTGTTAATTAGCACTCGTCTGACGAAGAGTTCCAGTTGTCACGTTCAGCGCCACCCCCTGCGTTACTCAGCGCGGTGTAAATCTCAAACAGGCTGACGGTAACGCCTGTGGCATCCGTGATGCTTTTGATTTCGAGAATCAGGCGCTGCACTTCAGCTACTCGCCTAGCAATCTCCTCCGTCGCCTGCCGCTGCACCTTCTCGCGCTCTTTGCGGAACGCCTCAAAATCCACCTTGGAAGTGCTGTCTGGGTTCATAAAATTCTCCTTGTTAATTAATCAAAATTACTGCTGCTGCAGGAAGACGACGAATCACTACTGTACGACGAGCTTTCATAGCTAGGCGTGTAGCTGGATGCACCGCTGTTGGGTGCACAATAACTCACAGCAGCTGGTGGTGCAGTGAAGCTGTTAGCCAACACCACGCCGGTAAGCATGGGCAACATTGTGTCGGTATTGCTCACCTGTGGTGAACTTTCGTACCCGCTTACGTGTGTTGTCTTCGTATGCGTAGGAAAGCTGCTCACTGGGCGTGGAGGCGTCCTAAGCGGCTGCCGCGCCACCCAAGGCCACTCTTTCAGCCTAGCCTCACGCTCAAGCCGCTCTTTCTTTTCAAGCTCTAGCTTGTCAGCCAACTCCTTTGCAAGACGCTCTTTACGCCGCGTCCAAGGCATCTTAATACCAAACATGTAAACTCTCCTTGTTGTCGATGAAGTAATTGTAAGCCAAATTCCCGCCATTCGGCGGGAATTTCTTATTAATGAGAAGTTATTTCTCAGGTTTAAACTTCTTTGTTGCAATTTCGCCCGTGTCGGGGTTAACAAAGTCAACAACAGGCTGGCCTGCAAGCCAGTCATCCTTGTCGTACAGCCTATGTTCCAGGTTGTCGTAGTAGTATTCACCAGCTGGGCCTGTCTCGCCACCATCACGATTTTTGCTGATGAAAGCCTTCGTCGTGTTACGCATGATAGGGTCTTCGTTCATCTTGTCGCGCACCAGCAGGATATTCACTGCTGCAGACTTGAAAATCGTGGAGCTTCCTGCGAAGTCTTCCTCTGAAATCATTGCACCTGATGAGTTCTGCTGTCCACCTCCCCCGCTCTTACGAACGTGATTGATGTTGATGAACGTGACATTGTGGCTTTTAAGCAACCCTTTCTGCCATTTCAAGAACAACGCCTGCGCCTCATTACTCAGACCGTCCAAGATGTCTTGAATCGGGTCAAGAATAATGACTTTACAGTCACAACTGATTATAAGTTGCTCCACCACAGCCTTCAGATCGTCAATCGTTCCGTCCCGGTCATCGACCAGATGAAAGCGGTGGCTACCATCCGGCTTGAAAAACAACTCTTGCTGTTGCTCTTTAACCCTGTCGCTGTTGAGAAAATCAATACGCTCTTGCTTATCGGCTATCTTGCTGATCTTACGACCTATGTGCCGCGACAGCATGGAAATGCCATACTGACCTGCGTTAAGTTCCATCGACACAACACCCACACGATGCGGTGAGTGGTGCACAAGGTAGTAGATGATTGTATCGACATACACCGTCTTGCCAATGCCAGAGGCTGCACCAATGTTGCATATTTTTCCAAGCGGAAGGCCACCGTCAGTCATCTCATTCACCTTACGCATGAATGGCGGGAACATTATCTTATCAAGCTCAAGCTCTGCTCTCATACGCGACGGCAAGTCTCCAGAGCCTACAATGCCAGCTGGAGTGTAGGCTGCTGCATTCCAGTAGTCAGTGACAAACTCGCGCTCCTTGCCAGCCTTCAGGTAGTCGTCTGCGTCCTTGTAGCGCATGGTCATAACGTACACGCGACCCTTCGGTAGCACCTTGGCAATCTTTGCAGTTGCCTCAATGCCAGCCTTGTCATTGTCCATGCAGATAATGATCCTCTGGAACTTGTCAAAGAACTCGTACCGGCTCTGGATTTGCTTGTGTGCACCAGACTCGCCCAGCGTTGAGCATACGACGGCTGGAGCGTCATAGGTCTTTCCACGCCTCGTCATGTCGTCTTTCAGCATCTGATAAGTAGTCAGCATCTTCGTCTCGCCACCAGAGATAACTACGGTGTGGTTGTGGCTCTTGAACACAAACTCGCCAATCATGTCCACCTCTTTACCAACCTGGCCGATTGGGTTAGAGAAGTCTTTTGGAATCTTGCGTGTGCGGTAGCCTACATGCTCACCCTCAATCGTAGTGGGCACGAACATCTTGTCAACCTCACCAGTCTCTTCATCGTACTGGTAGCGCACACCGAACGGTTTACTCGTCTCGGTGCGTATTCCACGGTAGTCTTGAGTAGCCGTACCTGTGTAACTTTTGATGCGGGCGGCTTCTTCTTCTGTGATTTTCTCTCGGGTCATAACTTCATCTTCCTCTTCTTCGTTATCGTCCCAGCCCATCTCTTCACGATGTTTGGCAGACGGAATTGTGTAATTGCAGGCCCAGCAGAACGCACCATTGTCCTGCCCGTAGACTCTAAGATTGTTCCCGGTGTTGTCTCTTCCGTTACGCCTGCAGCGCGGGCAGGCTGTCGTATGCTCATACGACAGGTCAATGCCGTACTTGCGTGCTACTTCCTCTACTTCCATGCATCATCGCCCCGCCCTGCCTGGTATGCCAGCACAGCAGTGATTATGAGAAACCCCCACGCACCCAAGGCAACTCTGAACCCGCCATCAGTATATGCAAAAGTGAGGATGGATGTCAGCCAAGACACAAGCGTGATTTTCGTGTAGCCTGCTGTCACAGTGGTAGCTCCTTAGAAACAAAGTGCAAAACGGGTGGGTACTTGGAACGGAAGTGGAGTGCGTACTTGTCACGCTCCTGCTCCAGCAGCACCTGAAAAATCTGTTTGTCGAGTTGTTGGTCTTCGCCCATCACTTTAGCCAGCAGTCGGCACTCGCGCAAGCCCTCTTTCTGTTCAGGGCTGAACAAGAAGCACATATCGCGCATGTCCTCGATAATTTCAATTTCGTAATTGATTTCGCGGATTACATTTCGCCGCTTGCTGATTCGGCTCTGCACACGCTGCAGCAAAGTTTTTGGTTTGTTCATAGTTCTCCTTGTGTGTTTCCCATTAATGAGATTTGCAGCCGTGATTGTAGCACGGCTACTGATGACTTAGTACGCCGATTTGTTTTCACCAGCAATCATTTTACGATGCTGAATCCAGCCACGGAAGTTGCCTGACCAAAGCTGACCTTGACGGTCAGCATGGGATATGCCCTCTTGCCACGAATCCGTGAAACACGCCTTGTTAACAAACCTTTCAACGCTTGCTGCGTGCATAGGCGTTGCCTGATGCTCAAGCGCACTGGCGTGTTTTCGCTCGTCGCCTACCAGCCTGTCATATACTTCCCGACACTTATCAAGCCCGTAATCCACATTTCGGAAGCTGACAGCGGCTGACCTAGCACAGCTTACTTTGATTGCATCATTCTCACACAGGTAGAACCTGCCAAGTAGCATGTCTTCTGCATCAATCCAGTGGCAGCGCTTAACCTCGTCAAAGTTGACATACGGCAAGTGCCACTCTCCAGCCTTTAGCAAGGTCGGCAAGCTGGCATCCCGCGCTTCGCGCATACACCGTGCCAACTCTGCTATGGACGGGTCGGCTGCGCCATCGTCGCGGAGCCAGAAGAAATTCTCCCACTCTGTACCGGAGATTACTGTTTTGACCATTTGCGACGATTCGACAATTCTGTTATAGACTTGCTTGTGGTATCCAGCCTCGTAAAAGGCTTTCGACCAAAACGCGGCATCTGCCCGTGCAGCTTCCCATGCAGCTTCAGGCTCAAGCGCCTCCCATACAACAGGCTCGCAGCCACCGTTTTCAAAAGGACGCCCTTGAATAAGTTTGTCAAAGTCTTCACCTTTGTCTTGCATACCGGGGTTTGCCTCTCCAAAGCGAACTGGTCGCCCCGTAAGGTTCTCCTGCATCTTGTTGAAAGGGATTGCTCGACTGCTTGCGCTGTTCTTTGACAGCATTCTGTGTGTGTTTAGTTCTGCAAGAATGCCGCGCCAATACGTAATTTCCAATGTCATCAGGCGGATGCCTGTTTCTGAGATTGAGTCAGCAACCACTTTTGCCGAAATACCTGATTTACCTTCTACCATTAGTTACTCCTTATGTTCCATGACGACTTGAATATCCCGCCCCATTGGCATTCATCTTCTCGACGGCTTCTGCCCTACATGCAATAGCTTGCTGAAAAGCTCCGTCAAGGCCAAACTTCTTAACAGAAAAGCACCGCTGTTTGAACTTACCCTCAAGTGTTCGCCAAGAGGCTACAGCGTAGTCGCTGCCTTTGACATGCATGTGGCTTACCCCGTTAGCGCCGGATGTGTTGTTTGAGGACTTCTTTTGGTTCCGCATGTTGCGGATTTGGGTCATCGCCTTCAAATTATCCAACAGGTTATTTTGAGGATTACCGTCCTTGTGATCTATTACTTGATCGTCTGTTAGCAGACCATGATGAAGCTCCCAGATAATTCTGTGAACAAAGTAGTTCACACCGTGAAGGCTAACTTGACAACCCCTCCCGTTACTCTTGACGCTTCCTGCCACATCTCCCGGCCTACACATCACCCGAATGCTGTACACGCCGCTCCGTATCTCTGTGTTCCAACGTAGACCTGTAGCGCTAGTGGCGTCGTAGTAGAAATATTCCCTCCATGCCTTCACCTTAGTCTGTGCTTCATCCATTTATTTTCCTTCACAAAAGTTCTGATTTTTTATTCTCCTGCACGACATGCTGTCAGCCCACACTGGGGGTGGGCCGCTGTAGAAGTATTTATAGTTGCTGCCTACAAGCACCCTCGGATGCCCTACAACTTCACTCAACTTGGCTCTCTGCTCATCGTTGTAAATTAACAACGGCTTCTTGTTAGTCCATGCAAACTGCCTGTGCTGAAACACAACGCCACAGGCATCTTTGCCTGTGGCTAGCATCCTATTAGTAATTGTGTCCAGCACAGCCCTACGCCCAGCCAGAGGCTCACCACGGGCCTCATAGTAGAGGGCCGTGGCTAGGCACTGCCTATCCGCCATACCGCTGTAGCTGGCGTTGGTGATTGTAATTGGGACTAGTAGTAGGAACGCAATGAGCAGCTTTGCAGCCAGCCTCAAGCCAAAGCCTTAGTAGCCCTGAACCCGCCAGCTTTCAGTAGCGCTGTATCCTCTAGGCGAGACTTTAAAGTCAGCGTCTCGCTGCTTCCGTAGCACATCACTCCGTCCGTAAACCCTGCGGAAATTGGAAGTCTATGCTCCCGCTTCCAATCCCTACTTCCACCTTCCTTGATGTAGCTCAATACTTCCGCAAAGTCTTTGTGATTAATGGCCCTTGGAAGCAGGAACATCTGCTCTCCAGCTTTAGACGACACCACTACATACTTCATTTCAATCATTCTTTATGCCCCAGCGACAGTAGCAGACTAAAGACGTCCCGACACGCCTCAAGCAAGTCGGAATATTTGGTATTCAATCTCAAGTCTTTGTCAATAGTGCTGTAGTAGTAGTTACCGTTGTCCATCCTGACAAAGCGTCCAGCAATGCTGCCGTGCTGGTTGTAAGCCCAGCCACCAGCATTGACCCGGTAGATGACCGTTTCAGCGTCTATGGCCCGAATGAACGAGTCACCTGTAGCCGTATCAACAAACTGCTCGTATCGCCCTTTGCCAGCCTTAAAGCCTGCCAAAAATACCTTGCTCATACCTTGCCTGCTTTCTTTCTCATTAGTAAGAACGTATTATACTCTGCTTCCTTGGCGTGGTCGCGCTTAAACATGCGCTGAAACGCCATAAAACCCTGGTCTTCTTTCCACAGTCCTTGAATGCTAACGCCACCTTCGTTAAGGATGTGCAGCTTCTGGCCTTTTGGTGGCTCCTCGTCTTGGGGGTAAAGCCAGCGCGTCTCTCCAGTGGCGTAGGACTTACCGGCAGTGTATGCAGTCGTCAAAGTCTAAACCCTAAGTCTTCAACCGTCAGGTTGTATCGGCGTTGAGCCAGGGCTGGGCGGTGGACAAGTGCTGGAGCAGCTGGAAGCACCATCTTTGGTGCTTCCTCTGCCTTGACGCCGCCATGTGTGTCCACAAAGTCAGCTACCATCTTCAATGGCACATTGAAGTACACTGTGTCGCAAGGCTTCTTGTCGAAGTCGCCCTTGCAGAAAGGTGCCCAAGACTGAGGCGGTGCAATCGTTGGAAACCCCACCTCAACGCTCACATACGGGCCCTTGTTTGTGCGCGGGAAGCAATTGTGCTTGCGGCTGGCTTGCACTGACAAGCTAACACCATCTTTGCATGAGATGGCTTTGATCTTTGGTGCTGCGTCGTCGGTCACCTTCCGCTTCCCAAAAATCTCATTAATGGTATCAATCGTCGTCTTCATTGTCCACTCCTTTAATTAATTAATTAACAAAGCAATTCTACACCAGAATTGCTTGTCGTGTGTTTTACATTTTAGCTGTGCATTTCACGGTTGCGCTGGTCTTCCGGCGTACCTATCTCGGCTTCCATTCGATCCGCAAAGTCGTTCAGCTTGCTAGCCATCGCCCTTATCTCTGCCGGGATGCAATCGCGGGGCACAACCAGGCTAAGTTTACCTGCTGAGACGATGATGCCGTCGGAGTCGTCCAGTGCCTGCTGATGACGTTCTGCCTGACGGGCAGCGATACGTGCGTTTACGCCTGCAGCTACTGCGTTGTTTTCAGCTACCTCTTTAGCGGCCCGCGCTGCCCTGACTTCTGGCGTGTTGGTCTGCTCCACAGGCTTGCCGACAAACTCCAGCACAGCGTTGAGGCTGTCGAACTGATATGTGTCGCCCAGGTGTGCACAGAGGCTTTCGATGGCCTTGCCTTCGCGCAAACCCTGCATTGCAAGGACAATTTCATCCCGGCCAAGCTTGTTGTAAAGGTCAGCAGATGCGGTGACGCGCCTATGCACCGTCTTGTAGTCGCTGCCTGTAGGTGAGACGTCGTAGCCTGCTTGTGAGTAGATGCCAAAGACGACACGCTTTGTAGCCCTGTCAGCGCCTGTCGAGGACGATGCGAACACTGCAAGAGACACAGCCACCTCAAGATAGAGCTTGCTCTTGCCGAATCCAATAGCCTTCTCAAGCGCACGGACGCAGCTGTTAGACGTCACAGAGGGTCGAGTCTGGATGGGCGTGGTGTGCGTCACTGCAACATCCTGCGAGGCTTCATGGGCTGCGCTGGGGGCGTCCTGCTGGGTGAGTGTGAACTCCCCGTCGATGACTTCCGTCTCAACTGGATTACCGAGAGCCTCACTCAATGCTGCTTGCAAGGCCTCGGGACTGCGAAACTTGTTCCGGCTACCAGAACGTATAATTTTTGCCATATCTATCACTCCGTAGGTGGTCTGATTACGGCACTGCGTTATTGCTTTGCCGCTAAGTCAAATGTACACCAAGTTTAATTTCCATGTGCAGCAGTTTGCTCTCTTTTAGTTGTAACAGTTTGTTCTGACAGCAAAGACCAGCGTCGATATGTGGCCTCTTGCTTGAGCAAATATGCGGAGTGCAGTAGCTCAATGCCGAATAAACAATGGGCCAGGTCGTCATCTCTGTTCGCAACAGACGCGACATCTAGAGTCCCTCCGTCAAAATTGAGGCGGCTATACTCCTCACGGATGCGCTCAATCTCTTTCTCAAACACCTCTATAGCCTGCATCAGGCAATCGTTTGTCTTCATGCTACACTCCTTAAGTTTTCTCAAACACATGCAGTACGAGCGAGTCGTTGAACAACATTGCTGTCCCAACATAAACCTCATAGTCTGAAACGGCATGGCCCGTGGGGTGCACCAGGAACGTCCGCTCTCGCGTTTCTTGCTGCTCATTGTTTATTAGTGCCCAAATGAACACAGCGCCGACCTGGCCTCCAGCCATGACTACCTCTGCCCCAAGGGGCAGATGCAGCTTACAGACGCTGTCCTTTAGCTCGTACTTGTAGATAGTCCTCATGTCATGCCCCCTCTTTAGCAGCCTGCAGCTGCGCCATTACCCGCGCACGGGAATCTGCTTCCGTCTTGTCAAGACGGCGCTCTACAAAAATCGGCAGGAACAAACTCTCGGTGTCTGCGCCTGTCTTGTCAATAACATCGTTAGCCTCTAGCGTCACAATCCAACCAGTTGTATCCTCGGCCCAAAACTCAATGCGCTGCTTGTCGCTAAAACCGGAGCCGACGTTATTGGCAATCTTGCCGCAGCTTGTCTCGACGTTAAAGCCGCCTAGCATACCCTTGGCCTTGCCTTCACCCTCGTACTTGCCTGTGACACGGTATTCAGCCTCAAACTTGATCTTCACTTTCACAGCGTCCCTGGTGCCAGAGCTACTGTCGCGCCAGATGCCGTCAGGCTTTTTCCAGACCGTTCCTTCCTCGCCACGTAGAAGCGCTTCGCGGTTGAGTGCAAAGGCTTGCTCAAGCGATGTAACTACGACAGTGTTTGCAATTGACAGCGTAGTAGATTGTACCCACTGCCCCATGTCCGCTAAACGCAGGTTGTAAGGCTTGTGGCACTGTCCGCTTTTAAATTCTGCGGCTGGAACCATGTCCCACGCAATCATGCGAATGTCTGCGCCAGTGTCATCTCCACCCTGCAGCAAAGAATTAAGCATACCGTTGCTAACTTTTCGACTCAGTGGTTTGCCCGCTTCAAAAACCAGCACTTCACCCATAACTACAGCGCCGTCGGGTAGGTTTTTTGCCAACCTCTCTGCCAACCACGCGGGGTAGAAGCTTCCAGCACGGGTGAATAGCGATGCGTGTGATGACAGGGTCGATGATTTAAGGTATCCGAATGACCCGTCATATTTGCTCTGCACATAGAAAAACGGCAGCGCCGCATACTCCTCCTTCACCTTCGGACTCATGCCAGCACAGCGCATGTAACTTGGGACAAAGAACAAGCCGGGCCAAGTTTTCAGCACCATAGTTTCACCGACAGAGCCGCCAATGCTGCGCTTGATGAGCATTGCCATAAGCTCCCGGCCATCGTCGTTCAGGCACGCTGTCCTCCAGAGTAAGGCGCTCTTAGCAGCAGCACCCGTGTATTCGCGGTTTGCGAGTTTGGCTACAAAGTCTAAGTCCATATAGTGAAATTCACCACCTCGGCTGAAGTGTTCATCTATTGCCGGAATCGTGGTCTGCCAGTAGCTAACAGCCGGATCGTACACAGCCTTCATGTAATGCTTAAACAATTCGTTCCCGGCATTCTCGTTCAGAATAGCCTGCTTCGCCAGTGAGCCTTTTGCGCTTTGAAGCGCCTTGATGATTTCGTACAGGGACATTTTATTCACCTCCGTTTAATAGGTATTTCTGCTTGTCAATGTCATACACATCAAACAAGCTGTAGCGGTTGTCATGCTGCTCCTTTGGGTGTGGGTGGCTCAATTTCGGTGTGATATTGATCGTGATTGAGGTTGATCGAAACACCACCCTCAATTCTGTCAGCGTGGCGCTCTGATACAGCTTCGATCATCTTGACCACTTCGCCAGTCTCCGAATGAACAACCTTTACAACATAGCTCACAACACCACCTCCTGCGCACCAATGCCGTGGGTTGCTTCAACATCACGCGCAAAGTCATTCGCACCATGCGCTGTGCATTTCTGGCAGACTGGCCGATACCATTTCTGAATGTTGTGCGTAAATTTTTTATACCGCGCGTCCGTCACGAATTTGATGTACGCGGGTGTAGTTGACTCCCACACTAACGGCACCGCTCCCACTGCCTTAGCCTCAACCGTTGCTTGCGTTAAGATCGAGTCAACTCCCTCGCACAGGCTGTAAAGCTGCGACTCAATCCGAGCGCCAAAGTGCTCCATGCCGCCTTCAGGGGTGGCATAACCGAGGTTTGTCAGCGTCTTGCTCAGACGCTCAAGCAGTGCGACAGGCAGGGGTTGACTGGCTTGGGCTGTGTAGGCGTCAAGCTGCGCGGTTGTCAGGATGGTGGTGGTATCGGTGCTGCCGTAAAACGTGTCGGCCAGCTTTACACCAAAGGTTGCACCTACGGCTTCCGCCCGCTCAAGGTTTGTGGTCATGTTTTTCTCCTTGCTTTGATTCATGCTCTTTCAGTAAGCGAAGCGCTTTCCAGACGCGCGGCCAGCCAACAATGTCTTTGTACAAAAACCAAGACAATTGCAGTACTCCGGCTAGCATGGTCAAAACCACAAGCCAACCACCTGCTATCGCGACAGCAAAGCCGAGTTTTTCAATCACGCTGCACCTCCTTTACTTGCAGTGATGGCTGCGTCGATTGCCTTGTCCAGTGCTTTGCCGTAACCGTGGAAATGGTCAGGGCTTGGGCCGCAAAATATGGTCAGGTCTTTAACTTTGACTACGTACTGGCCGCCAGACTTAATGAATTGATACCGCTCAGCATCCGTAGGCTGGCTAGGTGCTGCTTGATGAATCTGACGGCACTTACGACACAACTTGCCCGCCTCTACAACATAGTCACAGCCTTCTCTTTGTGCTGGCTGGGCTGCTTGCGCGGGAGGTGCTGCGTCGTCGTCAGCCCACTTTTTTTCGCACTGCAAGCAATGCGTCCAGATCGCACCTAGTCGCTGCGTGTCATCGTGTAGGCAGACTGGCTCAGGGCTAGGCGCTATAGGTGCTGCGCTCTGGGTGGCTGCAATAGCTGCGAGAGCGTCAGAGACTTTGCAGAGGGGTTCGATTTCAAGGCAGTTGTCCTTGTACGCTTTGCTCTCGTCCTCGGGTAAGTGGTAGCTGTAATCAAAACGCCCGTTACCTCTGTTTTCCTTGTAGCGAAATGCAACGACTGGCAGCACTGGTGTGGTGGGTGTGTTCATGGTTTGTCCTTTGTGCAAGTAAATTTATCCGGCCCGTAATAGAGGCGAAAGTGACCAAGGCCCAAAGCCCCGGCAATCGCCAGTACACAAACGGAAACCCCTAGAAATGTGAAAAATACTTTCACGACTGGCTCCCTTCTGTAGGAGCGGCGTAAGCCACGGCTCGGCCAAGATTGTGTAATTGATACCCGTACTGGTTCACAGTCAGCATCAAGCCTGCGTTACGGATAGCGGCCAGTACTCCTTTGGGGATAGTCTCCGCATCTGTCACACTCGCTGGCTGTACTGGCTGTGCGGCATGGGTAGGCAGAGACAAAACAGCTTGAGCTAGGTACGATTCATCGGAGTCTGTGCCAAACCATTGTGAGCACCAATCCTTGAACAAGGATGGGCCAGATTCCCACTCTGGATGTACTTTGTGTAAATTGATGGCTGGCTGCACTGGCTGCGCGATATTTGATACTGCAACTAAATCAAACGCCGCTTTCGTATTGCAATCGCAACTCACTTCAGTCCAATAAAGACCTCCACAACCCTGGCAAATATATGCAAGTTTTTGGCTGGCTGGCTGGGCGAGTTTAAGTAAAGACGCATACAACAATTGCGCCTTACCTATCAATCTCTCTTTGTCAAAAGTTGAGAGGTTGCCATATCCACCATTGATAGCCTCGCACATTTTTTCTGACGGTGTGATCGGCATATTTACTGAGGCGGGTTGTACTGGCTGCGGGTTGGTGTCCTCATTGGTGAGGGTAGCATCGGCTTGCTGTGTCAGGGCTGCGTAAAGGGCATCAATAGTTTTGCGCCTAGCGACCACATCTTGTTTGTCATTGCGCAAAACGTCCGCTTCAACCAGCGCATCAAGCGCTTGCTGTAAAAGTTGTCTGTTCATACCGTCTCCTCTATAAATGTTTCATCGTTTGCCGGTGTGGCAGTTGTCCAGAGTGGCACTATGACCCATCTGGTTTTCTCGTCGAAGCCGAATGTTTCGCCTAGCAGCGTAAATGGCGGTGGAGACATTACCACCAGCTTGTGTACCTAACTTCTGCACCCTCTGCAAGTGCCAGCCGCGACACACTGATGAGGTTGCGCACAACAGTCCTTACCTCGTCAGTGTCGTTGGCACCACCAAAGAAAAACCCGGCAGTGTAGCCCACGCCACCTGATGCACAGTCCTGCTCAAGACGCAACAGTACGTCTTCCGTAAGCGGAAGGTCTTCACAGTTGAAGTCTTCCGCAGCCATGCCAGACTCACGCTGCATCCAACCATGAATCTCATTCTCCTTGCGCCCATACCAAATCTCAACGGGCGCTTCGTCCGTTGCAGACTTCTTCAAAACGTAGCAATCTAAACCCATAATTCTCTCCTTGTTGTTGATGCACAAAGTGTAGCACGTTTCTAATTAATGAGAAGTTATTTTTATTTTTCTGCTCACAAAGCTGCTGTCTACAGTTCAAAGCTGGCCTGCGGGTCAGCCTCAAACCTGAACTCCAACCCGGCGCTACTTATCACCTTCCTCAATTCCCAGTACCATTGCCGCCTTGTGATAGGACTTAACGAAGTGTAACCTGTTACCGTTGAACATGTACTGGATGTTCAAGAAAAACATTCCCTCCGCAGGGCTGGCGAAGATTACCTCTTTTTCCAGCAAGTCCCTTACGCCGCGACGGTATGTGCGCTCAGAGATTCCGAGTTCTTTAGCCAAGGAGTAACTGAGAATGATGTGGTCGTTGTTGACCTTCTCCTGCATCTGTTCGTACACAATCTCACACACAGCAATCCCCGCCTTAGACAGGCCAGCTATCTGCCGCAATCCGTCCATGTAGAGTTTGACAAACTTAGCCTGGTCTACCTCCTCGCTTTGCATGAATGCGATAGAGGCCTTCCCAAGCACCTCCCCTGTGGCGTTTACCACGACAGCCTTGCCGCCCCTAGCAATCTGAGTCGTTCTTGTGCGAGACGGAACCATGCCACTAGCCGGAATTGATGGGTTTGTTTTGTAGTATGGCAGGCCATTACGCTCACCAAAAGCCTGAATTTGTCCGGTGTCGGTCATATCTACTCCTTGTTTTGTTAGTCTGAGTGCCAACTATACGTCGGCAGGGTGCCACTGTCAATGGCTTTTTTGACAATAACCGGCCAAACCGTAAGCAACGAATGGCCTCTAATCGTCTGATGTTGGCCGCTAGTCGTCAATTTCTGTCCGCGCCACCTAGCATCCATGCGGGTTGCAGCCTGATGGCTTCTTAATAAGACCCCACCGCCGCGAGGTAAGTTGTCCACGCCAGGCAGCTTCGGCAAACAGGCATGGGGTGGTCAACTTTACAGCCTAAAAAGGTATAAGAAGTTTTTAACGATTGTGCACAAGCTGTTGATAACACACCAGAGAAAGCAAAATTCACTGCTTCACTGCTTGTGGATAAGTGTTGTTACCCACAAGCAAAAGCCAATGCTGGTGCGGGTTCCAAGAGTTTTTACCTAAAATACCTGTTACCGGGGCAGCTGTGGATAACCAGTAAACCCAAACAGCCGTCTTACAGTAGAATACGGACACAGCACCCCCAAGCGCACCAACCCAGCAGCTTCAAAGTCGTCGGTAAAGCGGGTTGTTGCTTGCTGTAATGGGTCTGGAAGCTGCGTAAACGCCCTACCCCTGCCTACCCTAGCCTGACACCAAACAAATCGCTTGGAGAGGCTTTAAACAGGCCGCAGGCTTTGCGCCAGGTTTGTAGCACGAAAAAGCGTAGCTATAGACTATGCTTATAACTTAAAGTAGATATAGGTTATTCTCTTATAGCTCTAAGCATTTAAAACAACTACTAATAACTGTTACTTATAAGTGATAGTGTGCTTATATAACCTTAAGCATATAAGGCTCTTTCAGAGCTAATATAAAGCTTAAGCATAGTCTTAGACTAGTCTATAGCTAGCCTAAAACACACTATTAATAAAATAGCACAAATCCATTGCACCTGTCAACGTAATTTCTGTGTTTGTGCAAAAACACAACACCCGCTTCTTAGGCATTAATTACGTTTCAAACAAACCTAAAGTTACCCAAACTTACAACTTTCACCACATAGAAGCTGATTTTAGATACAATGGCTGTGCTTACATAGCGGAAACTACTTACAGACAACAGACAAGGAAGACATGAGCAATAGAGAAAATCCAGCACTCACCGCCTACCACAAGGCGCAAGCGAGGTTTGAGAAAAGTACAGAGACAAAAGCAGACCTGGTATTGCTGGCACTCTGGGATGAGACGAAAAATCAGGCTGAGAGGATTCGTGAAATGGCACTGAAGATTTCCGTGCTGGAAATGCAGGTTGGTGCTACAGTGGAGTCACCGGAATACGCTGCCGCTATGCGGCAGATGAGTTGGTATAAACCCGCAGCTAGCGCTGCTTAACAGGAGAATTTATGGAAAAAATTGAAATGGGTAAAACTTACAAGACGCGCAGCGGCTTGCCTGTGCGAATCCTTTGCACAGATAAGGGCGACTACTGCCCGGTGGTCGCAGTTGTTGCAGGGGATGTGCTGACCTACACCAGTTGTGGGCGACTTCACAGCGGTAGACCCGACGAGCACGACCTCGTCGAATACAGCCTTTGGCACGACGTAGCAGTCGATGCGAAGATTTTTGTACGGGATGACGAGTCCCACAGCCGAATACCCCGTCACTTTGCCAAATATGAGAACGGTAAGGTGTATGGTTGGAGCCACGGGTGCACCTCGCACACTGAAAAGGACTTTGTTGGGTGGAACTACGCAACCCTGGCCGAATGATTCCCATTATTGAGAGCACATGGTGTACAATGGGCACATCAGTAACTTTAAAGGTAAACATGAGAATTAATTACGGCGAAATGGTAGCAGCACTCGTAAAATCTGGAGAAGCCATTCGTGCATCGCTCACTGCGGAGGACGCAGACCTGTTGCATGTCGCCGTAGGTGTTGCTGGCGAGGCGGGTGAGCTTCTGGATGCAGTGAAGAAGGCTGTGATTTACCGCAAACCGATTGACCGTGCCAACGTCGTAGAGGAGCTTGGCGACTTGGAATTCTACATGGAGCGAATTCGCCAGATATTGAACATCACCCGTGACGAGACGATTGACGGGAATATTGCAAAGCTGAGTGTCCGCTATGCTGGCTTGAAGTACAGCGATACATCAGCACAGGAACGTGCAGACAAGGTGGGCACGCCATGAGCGAAGACGACATTTCAATGGGCGAAATCGGTGGCCTGCTTGCCGAGATTCGAGACATGTTTCCTGTGCCTGAACAGGGCACGGAGCTTGAGCAGGCTTGGGCCGGTGCAATGGCATCGCCTGAGTATGTGCCAGGCTATGTGAGGATGTGGCTGGACACGTACGCTGTGGAGCGGTTGAAGCCCTACAGCACTGAAAACCAATAAAACAACAGAGGAGGAAAAATGAGCAATACTCTCATTAATGAGCCTGAAGCAGGTACACTGCCGGTCTGCGATGAAGACAGTTTTGAAGAGGAAAACACCATACAAAAGACAGGCTTTGGGCCTAGAATATTTACAGCTGAGCAGAGGGAGGCTGGCGTAGCCAGCCGACAGGCTAAGATTGCCCAATGGGCAACGCTTGATACGCGCCAAGACTTCGTTGACGAGAAGTTCATGCGCAGTATCATCCGTGCGGCAGGTCTACGAGCGCCGCACAGTCTTGAACCGGCCACTGCGTCACGCTTACGTACAATGCTTAGGAAAGCTAAAATGCAAAATGCGGATATTGTAGAAGCTGTAGGCACGCCCCTGGCGAGCTTCTTAGATATGAATGCGAAGCTGCCCTTATGGGCAGCGTTGGCTGTGATATTGGAATCCACAGGTAAATACGATGCCAAGGCGTTGTTGCTTGCGGCTATTGAAGAATCACTAAAGGTTCCTGATATTTGAAATATCCTCCGACATTTTTGAAATCAAGTCGAGGATTTTCAAGATTGAATGTCAGATGTGCAGCCTTTGGCAGGAGGCATCTGGCACAATTTACAACAACATTGGGAGGGGCCATGTACACGCTACACAAACTGAGTTATCCCGGCTGGACGGAGAAGTATGAAACACTTGAAATGGCAACTGACGCGCTGCGTCAATACATTTGCCAAAAGTGCATCAGGTACTGCGGTAGCGACCTTTGGAGTATGCACGGCTCTCCATGCGGCCTTGAATACTTTATTGAAGGCATCCACCAAAACGAGCCGCCTACCTTGTACGAGCAAATCCAAGAAAATTATGAGCAACGACTGTGAGTGAAACCCTGCCCAACGTAATATTCTTGGACATCGACGGCGTTTTGTGCACACCCCGCGCCTGCACAGGCATGAGGAGCACTGGTATTCAATCTTATCTCGACCCAGTGGCGTGTATGCTTGTCAGTCGATTGTGTGAGGAAAACAACGCAAAGATTGTGATGAGCAGCATGTGGCGGGACATGTTTGCCAAGGATGCTATGGAAGCTATACTGAACGCTGCGTGTCCTAACTTGGGCGACTACATCTGGCAAAACCATGTTTGGTGGAAGACTCGGAGTTGGGTTTACAGCGACGAGGACGGAAAGACATCAGACCGTGGCCGTGAGATACAGCACTGGATTGAAAACAACATTGATCGCTTCAACAACTTCGTTGTGCTGGACGACATGGCAGACATGCGGCCTGTACAAGACTCTCTTGTCAGGTGTGATGTTTATGACGGTATGGGTTTCAAGCAGTGGCAGGCGGCTGATGAGATGCTGAAGGCTTTTCCTTAAAATAAATCAGCGTTGCAGCATGGAAATCTGCAGCGCCTGGCAGCTACCCCTCTGCTTGCCGATTTGAAATTCCACCGGAAAACAAAATTTAAAGCAGCTGACCCTATATAACCGCCCTGCCCCAACCTCACCCCCAAATCAATCGTAAAACACAACCTTCGGCCCGGAAACCCATGCATCGGCTCGACCCCGACATGATCGGAATTTAAAAACAGACGCGCAGGCAGCGGCCTACAAATCCCGTTGCATTTTTCGATTGTACACCTGGATTGCTGCCGTCCGTGCGGTGAATGAAAAATAAATTTTCCGGCGCACCTGGTGAGCGGGAAGCGTTCCCGCAATGCATTCCTATTAGTGCGCTGCCCTAGTGATTAGCAAATATTTAAAATAATCTCTCATTACTGGGATTGCACCAGGTTTGTCGTGCTAACATTGAGGCTCAAAACAACTCGGAGCCACTCCATGAACAAGTCCCAACTCTCCACTGTCCAGCGCATTACGCGCAACATCACGAACGGGGCAAAGCGCTTGGACGGTGAGCGCTGGAGCAACGGCCCAGTGTTCTTTAATGCTGAGGACGTATCAGGTAATGCCGTAATGCTCACTGCCAGCAACGCGGGGGATGAAAAGAAGCTTTCGGACACGCACTGCTTTGCCCTTGTCATTATTGGCACGCGCAGTGGCATCAGGATTGTCCACTGCGAAGGTTTCAGCCGTACTTTTTAATTTTCCGCATTACTGGACAACCCAGTAACTCTTAACCTACAACCAAGGAGCAATTTTGTACACTATCGTAAAAACAGGTAAGCTCTACCAGGTAATCAACTCCGTCGGCATCGTCCAATTCTCAAGCTTAGACCGTGGCAATTGCCGACGCTGGATGAGTGCGGTAAGCGAGACAAAAGAAGAAAGAGAAGAAAGATTTTTTCAAACAGCCTAAAACATCGTAAAACCCGCTACACTAAACACTTCAACAACCGAAAGAGCATCATGCTGGCAATTCAAAAACAAATCCGCGATGAATTCTGGAATCAAAATCCGCAGTTTAAGCGCTCACCACGTAAGACACAGAACGCCTACCCTGCTGATGTTCGGACTGCGTTCTGTGAGTTTGTTGACAGCCTGCGCCGTAGCGGAGAAATTAGCGAGGCTCTGGCATCTCGCGTAACACTGTAAAGAACTTTCTGCATGGGCCAAAATGGCCTATGTGTAAAGCGTTTTCCATCGACCCCTGAAAGCTCACTGGCGCAAATAAAGAGCAAGATTCCCATTACTGGGAATACAGGCGTGATAGAATTCTCTCAGACAATTAAACAACTCTGAAAGAGCCGAAATGAAGACAGCTTACGAAATCTCCAATCTTCCAGCAGGCCAGATCGAATGGCGCGACGACACTGGGGCAAAGCGCTGGGCCTGCTTTGCTGAGACGACAGATGCTTGGCCGTTATCGCACAAGCTCAGATATGAAATTGTCTTTGGCCGTGAAGTGCGCTTTGCAAGCATCCTAAAAACAGTGGTGTACGTGGCTATTGATGAAGATGCAGAGGGCAAGCCCGTGCTGCAAAGCTGGAACGTAAAGACAACTTATTTTCCAAAATAATTTTGAAACAAGCGGAAAACAGAGAATTTCCGCTTATACTTAATCACCGCAACAAACAAACCGGAATTTTCAAATGACCAATACTCTCGACGCACACGTCAAAGCTTACCAAAAGACCGCCAATGCCATTGCCAAGGCAGCTGGCTACGGCAGGGCCACACACATCGTCAGGGGCGCAGCTGATGCTGTGCTGGAGCATGTGGCCCCAGGTTACGTCAAGGACACGACGGGAGAGTACGTGCCGAATGCCTACCGCAAGAATTTCGGCTGGAAAAATACGCACTACGTCAACAGCAAAACGGTTGTGCAGATCAAAGAGTAATGCTAGAATTCAAGCTTCAAACAACCAAACCACTACAGGCCACAACATGACAGTATTAAAAGAAGACACAGCCGTTAAAATGATGGCTGCAAATATGGAAATACGCCTGACAGTTAGCGTAGACCCCGGATATGGCATTGGTAAGGGTCTGCAGTACACGGCCACGCTGTATGAACACGGGGAGAAAATTGCACAACACTCAGGCTCTACAGTAGAGCAAGCTGTGGACTTTCTTGTGAGGTTTTCGGGGAAGCTTGACTTCTGAAAATTGAGAATGGACGCGCAAAGCCAAAAATACTGGCTCAAGGCTCTTAAATATAGGGGCATCGTCAAGTAGTGTTGTAACTCATGTATACTCTGATCATCGCAACAAACAATTGAGAAGAAAATGGCAAAACACCAACTGGTTACTACAGATTCTGGCAGGATTTCCAGCGGCTACTTTTATGAGCGCAACGATTGCACTGTACGTGCGCTGGCGCTTGCTGCAAAAATTCCCTATGCAGAGGCACACAGCCATCTTAAAGCGCATGGCCGTAAGGCTGGCAAAGGTGTGATGCATAAGCCGCTTGTAGCAGCGTACGATAAGTACGTTGGCGAGCATCACCGCACATCTGTGTACAAGCGTGATCTGCCAACCGTTGCAGCTTTCATTACGGCGCACCCTGTTGGTACGTTTATCGTCAACGTACGCGGTCACGTATTCGCCCTGATCGACGGTTTGCAGCACGATTTGTGCCCTGCACTAGCTAAACCGCGCTGCCGCGTCATGGGCTACTGGGTTGCAAAGTAAATTTTATTTTTCCTCTCATTACTGGGAATTGCCGAATTGATGTGCTAACATCAATGCATCGCAACAAACAGAAGAGAACGACATGGCACTCTCGACAGTATCAAAGATGGCTCAAGTAGAGGTAAGAGTCGCTGGCAAGATTGATGGCACTGTGCATGATAAGGCATGGACGATGCTGCGCCTGGGCGCAAGCGTTGCAACGCTGGTTGCGCTGATCGACGCAGGGACTCTGGTCACTACTCCTTGGGAATTTATTCCGCTGAACGATTTTAGGTTGGTATAGTCAAGAAAACTGACTAAAAATTAAATCTCTCATTAGTGGGAATTTGAATAAAATTCCACTACAATAAGTCATCGTAACAAAATCTCTGAAAGAAAATCATGGTTACAACCCGCGCTACCCTCAAGTCAATCATCCGCACTGCCAACAACAAATTCGTTGGCCTCACCTTTGTCAAGAAAGACGGAAGCGTTCGCCGCCTGAATGGCCGCATGAACATTGCGTCAAAGACGGGCGCTGCGCCCACTGTCGCGGGTTTGAGCGAGTACCTGACAATCTTTGACATGCAGGCCCGCAACTATCGCAACGTCAACATGGACACTATCCAGAGCATCCGCACTGGCGGTGTTGAATTGTTCGTTAATTAAGGAGACAAAAATGTCTAGAGTAAGCAAAAACACCTTCGACAACAGCATTGTTGTCCACTACCCTGCCAAGACCGTCGAGCAGACGATCACGCAGGCTGAGTACGAACTCATCTTGCGGTTCCCCGAGCAAAAGATCAACATGATCAAATTCATCCGCTCACAGTATGGGCTGGGTCTGTACGAGGCCAAACAGGTTGTTGACACCGTCAATAGCTCCGCAACCATTGAAGCGTTTTAGCAGCTATGCCCGCACCGGCTGAGTATTTAATCGGTCAGCGTGTCATCACCCCTATGGGTGTTGGCACAATCACAGGCTTTGAATGGTTCAGCGACAAGTTGAATGCTGACAGAGTCTCATCTAAAGACGCTGGCGGGCGTGCTATTGTCCGACTGGACGACCCGGCAGCTTGGAAACCAACTCTGCTGACCCCTCACCCGTATATGTCTCGGAGTGACTTGAAGGAATTTTGAGATAATAGTGGCGCACCTGGTAAACGGGTGTATACTTTCGTAATCAACAACCAGGAACTGAAATGGCAAAAATCAAGTGGGAAGTTTCGAGCGAGTGCACCAGCGAGTGCGAGGTTATTGCAAACACTCGCGCAATGGCCGTTGCTATTGTCGAGTCGGAGTGGCTCAAATTTCGTGATTACGAAGCTGAGCTTGTCGGCACGATCAACGAAGATGGCAGCATCTTCACGCGCAGTGTAGTGCCAGAATTTACGGCAAGGAAGCTGAAAAGCTAAAGCAAAGCCCGCGCGGGCTTTTAAAATACTTTCCCAGTAATGGGAATCTATTTTAAAAGTAGTGTATGATTCACCATCGCAATAAATAAACCTGAGAAATATTATGACCACAAAGCCCTACCTTACACTGGTTTGCTCAATCGAAAAAGACATCCAGAACCACAAAGATAACGGTGTTGACCTCAATCCCTACAGCACCGGTCGCGCACGTTCATCATGGCAGAAAGGCTTTGACGGCAAGCCCTGCACCCTGCTGGACTGGTCAGACTGCTACCAGCGTGGAAAAATGGTCGCCTACCGCATTAACAATCCCCTCTAAAACCTAGAAAGACCATCATGGCCTACATGAATCAAGAAAAAAAGACAATCATTGCCAATCTGCTAAAGCTTGTCGTACCTGAAGGCTGGAAGTACAGCCTTGCTGTGCAGCATCACAGCGGCATTGTGATGACCATCTACAGCGCACCAATTGATTTGATTGATCTTGTGCAGGACATGGAGGGTGAATACGTCAAGCGTGGGTACTTGAACCTTAACACCTACTGGTTGGATAAAGCATACTCAGGCGAGCTGTTAGAAGTGTTCAATAAAATTCACGCGGCACTTAACCACAACAACCACAACCGCTCAGACTCGCAATCTGACTACTTTGATGTTGGGCACCATGTCTACATCGACATCGGAAAGTGGGACAAACCCTTTAAGGTGACAAAATGAGGCTGCTATCATACGAGAAAACAATCTTGTGCCACTACATCACGGCAACTGAGGCGCAGCGCAAGGCAATCTTTGCGGATGCCAAAGCAGACCCTAAAACGTCGGGCCCACTGATTCTGGCGCTTGAATGGGCCAGCAGGCTCTAGCACCTTTTCGGCAGAGCCTCCAACTTTTTGAAATCGAGTCCGCGATTTTCAAGATCAAATGCCAGATTTTCAGGTCTTCTTTGGGCACATTGTGCTACCAGGTGCAGCGAGAATCGAAGGCAAGCTGAGGGCAATGACGGGGAGCCTGCGCCATGTGTGGCGCAGGGTTGTCACACATCTGGCGCAATACTGCTGGGCAAATTGTGCGCTGTGTGCATGAAATGTTCACCACTACGCTGTCAGATGGTGTACACTTAAATAATCATCAACTAGGAATTTAAAATGACCCCTCTCAAAACCCCATGCTTTGTAGTGATCGACGGCGCTGTCGTTGATGGCACACTCGGCGACTACAGCCGCTTCATCGCAGAGACAACCCGCCCTGACGGCGTCGGTCGTCGCTACTACGTCACCACTACGGGCACTCGCTGGGCACTGGCTAAGTGGGCGACATGGGCTGGGCCTCAAGTAGTCGTTCAAGAGTATGACACTGAAGAGGAGGCCTGGTGCGCCGCTGAGGTCATCTATGTACATGACATCCTGCACAACACCGATATCCTTATTCACCTTGATCGTGCAGCTGCAGAGCTTGAGCTTAAGGAGCTGACGGAATAAAGCCACACCACTTCACACCAGCTAATTAGGGCGCTTTGAAGCGCCCTTAGTCCGTTCTGGTGAGCATGACAACACCAGGCTGCTATTATGTCTGGCGTCATCCCTGCGGCTGTACAAACCCTCAACGCAATGTCTGAGGGGTAGCACACTACTGACGATGTTCAGCGCCTCCGCACCTCCTGCAAGTGCCATGAAGCCGCCATTAAAGCGTGTTTGTGCTGTGCAATGCTTTGGGCAATAAAATGCTGTGCCCAGCTGCTGAACCCACGCTGGAGCTACTGACGACAATGCCGCCAGCACGTGCCAGGGAGAATTTGCAGCCAAAAATAAAATTAAAAGCAGATTGCTCTATATAGCAGGCCAGCCCTGCCCCACCCCAAATCGGTCGTAAAACACACTTTGTTACAGATTTCGGCCTTCTGTAACATATGCTTACATTTGTAGGACAGCACCTACACAACTGACAATTTATCAGATTTATCGAATTCACCGGATTTATCAGATTTATCAGAAAATCCATCGATTCCGTCAATTTTGCCCTAGGCAATGCGGCGGCGCTACTGCACGGGCCAAGCCATGCAGGATTCAAAACAAACGCCCACGATAGATTCTACAAATTAATTTGCATTTTCAAATTGTATGCGGGATATCGAGCCTGATGCAGGGAAAACGAAAATTAATTGTTGCTCTATCTAGAGCCTCCAGCGTTGCTCTATCTAGAGCCAATTTTTCACGGGTCGCGCACCTGGTGAACGATGCACCAAATTGGTGCGTAAAATTAATTGTGTTTTTATCGTGAAAACCTCTCATTATTGAGATTCGGCACAAAAATAAGCGTAAGATTCAGACACCGCAACAAACAACCCGGAATTAAACATCATGCAAGCTACACACTACGCCCCCGATTGCCTCTTCAGTATTGACTCTAATCCTAAGACTATCAAGGGCCAAAAATATGGCTTTTTGACTGGCGTTATGTATCTTGCACCGTCTGACTTGTCAGGGTATCAAGTCTGCGCGATGGCGGAAATTGCACAATGTGCGGAGGGTTGCCTTAATTCAGCCGGTCGCGGTGCTTTCAATTCCACACAATTGGCCCGTATCAACAAAACAAAATACTTCTTCGAAGCGCGTGTTGCTTTCATGCAACAATTGGTGCGTGACATAACGAAAATTGTCAACAAAGCCAAAAAAATGGGGATGACTCCGCTAATCCGCTTGAATGGTACTAGCGATATTAAATTCGAAAATATTGCCGTCAATGGTGCAGAGAACATTTTTGCATTGTTTCCTGATGTTCAATTCTACGATTACACAAAAATTGCCAATCGTCGGAATTTGCCTAAGAATTATGACCTGACGTTTTCTTACAGTGGCGTTCTACAGTATCAAAAATACGTAAATATTGCCCTTACAAATGGCATGAGAATTGCTGCCGTTTTCCGCACAATTGGCGCGATACCTAAGACATTTTTAGGCCGGGTTTGCGTTGATGGCGATAATTCTGACATTCGGCATTTAGACCCAGTTGATAGTGTGGTCGCACTGTATGCAAAGGGTAAAGCCAAAAAAGATACAACTGGGTTTGTGGTTGATACGTTTCGCACTATCGCCTTACAGGTCGCGTAATGTACAGAATACTTAAACTTGGCAGGCTTTACAGAGTGCTTAGCTCCGATGGCATTGTCCAGTTCTCTAGCTTAGACCGAGGCCACTGTAGGCGCTGGATTGCCCTAGAAAACCAGACGCTAGAACAACGCCAAAATAATTTTTGCGAATAGTTGAAAATCTCCCATTACTGGGAGATTTTGGGCTTAGAATTCAGTCAGACAATTAAACAACCTTAAAGGCTCAAATGAAAATCCAAATGACTGTAGGCGCACTAATGACCCTGTTTTTTGCGTTCTTTCTGGCTCAGTTCCTTACATGTTATTCGACTATGCAGGTTGCCAATGCTGGCGGTATTGTTGTATTTGTCAGCATTGTCCTACTGTGTGGACTGTCTTTAGGACTGTTCCTAACATTTGACGCGACCGACAAATAACAAACCCTTAAAGGCTCAAAATGCAAAAACTCCCAAAATCCGCCAGCTTTACAGTACAAGCTGTGGCAATTCGTAGGCCTAGCCATGTGTTGCGTTTGTGCAACAATATTGCTAAGCATTATTTTGCCCGGTATTTGCTGGTTGACGCTAACGGGACAAAAATGTTGTTCTGGACAGTAGGCGGTGCTGTGGCATGGTTGCCATATGGAGCGTCTGAGCTTGTCAGGATTGTGGATACGAATGACTTCACGATTATTTTTGAGCGTAAACAGGCATACGCCTATTGATACGTGTAGAATTCAGTCAGACAATTTAAATAACCTCAAAGGCTCAAAATGTACGCTTTCCCCGGTTGGAAAATTCAAATGGTAGTTGATGCTACCGGATGCAGCGAGAATGTCGCGATTGCATACCTCTATTGCGAAGAGGGCATCGCTACTTACGCGATAGAAAGCTATCGCGCTGACAACCCTACACAATAACCACACAGCCCGCAAGGGCATTAAAATTATAGCGTTTGGTTCAGAATGCTATAATTTTGATATCAACAACAAAGGGTATTTTATGAAGCTGCATCAAGGGTACGGAGAGAATGCTCACAAGGTAATCGTGAGCCTGTGCGATTATTCCGGTCGTTGGCCCAGCGAGTACATCTCGCAGGGCTACACAGTGGCCCAGTTTGACCTTAAGCTGGGGGACGATTGCACGGATGTCAGCCGCACGCTGTCAGACATTAACGAGGCACTGCTGACAGCTAACTTTGAAGGTCGCAGGTTTTGTGCTCCAGAAGTTGACCGTGCGTACGTAGCGGGTGTACTCGCTGCGCCTGTATGCACTGATTTTAGTGTGTCAGGTGCACAATATTGGGCCAAAAAAGATCAAGATGGTACGACGGCAAAATCACTGCTTTTAGTGGACAGCTGCAAAGCCATTATTGACGCGTGTAGTCCTGATTTTTGGGCAATTGAAAACCCTGTGGGTAGGCTTAAAACCCTGCGACCACAATTGCCCTTTGTAGCTTGGTTTCAACCCCATAATTTTGCTTTGCTCGATGCATCCGACGAATCCCGCTACACAAAAAAGACGGGCCTATGGGGAGTGCTTAAAATGCCTGATCTGACTACGCACAATGCAGAGCCTGTACGGGCCTGCGCTCAGGGTAGTTGGTTACAAAAGTTGGGCGGGAAGTCAGAGCGTACAAAAGAGCTTCGCAGTATGACCCCTCTAGGCTTTGCTGTGGCATTTGCACAAGCTAACCCCTAAACTACCCGCAGACACTATCTAAGCCCCTTCGTTGGGGCTTTTTTACGTCTGTACATTGTCCAGCCCCTACGGGGCTATGGTCAGCCCCGACCTACACGCTACCAGGTATCATAGTTAAGGGCTATCCTTGATGGCATAGCTATAGGCGTTGCCTATAACAGGGTGATGGGCCAGGTCATTATATAACTTTGTATAGTGTGGTAGGGGTTGTTTTTGCCGGTGAAGGCGATGCAGAATTATTTTTGTCTGATGCGCGAAAAGGCCAAAATTATTTAGGCACAGTGCCTAAATGGCCTGTATGATTTGTTTACTGTAACAATTAATTGAAAGCGCATGATGGCAAAACCTACAAGCTCAAAAATGCTAGTACTGTCAAAAACCTTCGAGGTAGTAACAGAGGAAAGCGCCGAAAATGGGGAAGCTGAAGAGTCCGGGTATGCTTGGGAAAATGTAGCGTACACCTTCCGGGAAGCTGTAGACCTTATCAAGAGTGAAGGATTTTCTTATGGGAGTGATTCTCACGGCGCGGGCAGATGGTTAAGTACAGAGCCTAATCAAGACTACCGCACTGGAGATTGGACAACCTACAGTCTGCATCCAGCGAGAGACGCGCAGAGCCTGCGGTATTGGGAGAAAGCCTGTAAGGCCGCAGGTGTTGTAAAATAACAACACAACAAAATAGTTGAATTATTGCAAAGCCCCTCTAGAAGGGGCTTTTTTACGCCCTTACTGTGCTCAGCCCCTACGGGGCTATACAGGCTCAGCCCCTACGGGGCTATACAGGCTCAGCCCCTACGGGGCTATACAGGCTCAGCCCCTACGGGGCTATACAGGCTCAGCCCCTACGGGGCTATACAGGCTCAGCCCCTACGGGGCTATACAGGC
>Ga0326734_1000010_pt1 | contig 69625 bp, 62 predicted proteins | sample 15_GP2_1315_FD_207944 | JGI IMG/M metagenome (GOLD analysis project Ga0326734, IMG submission 207944) | Glacier ice microbial communities from Ngari, Tibet, China - 15_GP2_131.5 | ecosystem: Environmental > Aquatic > Freshwater > Ice > Glacier | place: China: Ngari, Tibet | collected 2018-07-18 | reverse complement strand
ACTGTATTGCCGTCGACCCGTGGTTCATCGTCGCCCGCGATCCCGAAAACGCGAAATTGATCCGCCAGGCGCGCGAAGTCAACAATCGCAAGACCGAATGGGCGATCGACCAGATCAAGATCGCCGCCGCCGACGCGACCGCGAAAACCGGCCGCAAGGCGAAGATTGCCTGCCTCGGCCTGGCCTTCAAACCGGACATCGACGACCTGCGCGAGTCGCCCGCCGCGTCGATCGCCGCCACCTTGCTGTCGCAGCAATACGACATCATGGCGGTCGAGCCGAACATCCAGCAGCACGCCGAGTTCAATCTGGTGTCGCTCGACGACGCGCTGCGTAAGGCCGACGTCGTCGTGGTGCTGGTCAAGCACCGCCAGTTTGGCGTGGCGCACGTCAAGGCGCAGTTGGGCGAGATGCACGTGCTGGATTTGTGCGGCTTGCTGGCCTGATCATGGGCCGGGCGGGCACGCCACACAGCCGCGTATTGCGCGTTGGCTTGTACGGTGTGCGTACTGGATAGGCCGCCGCGAAGAGATCCGCAGAGCTACCAGGGGCGATACGTCCTTTAGCGACGCCTGGGCCAACCATGCACCGGTTCAGGCGCAGTCTTCGATGCCTGCGCCTGAATGCACGCTTGCGTAGCGCAGCGCGCGCATATCGGGGCGGAACCACTAATAGCGCTTTCGTCTAGCCGGCGGAAGGCCAATTAATCGCGCAGAGCTTGGTCGCCGCGAAAAAAATCCACTAACCCCCGCAGTAATCGTGTCCGCATGCCAGACCAGGGCCCCCCGCTTTCAAACCTTGCGCAAATTGGAAAAACTCTTTCCGTAACTGCAAAAATATCGATTTTTAACGCGACCCGCCAGCGCCATTTTAATAACAGTGCAATATAAAATTAACATGTCATATTATTATATTACGTGATAATTATTTTACTATATCCTGTCAAAATGGCGCCCGCTGAAGTCGTCTTCTGGAATTGCTTTAATAAAAATACTTTTTTGATAATTATGCTAAAAAATGTATTTGTGACGTCATCTTCTGCCATCTTATCGTTATTTTTTATGCATGGGTTAGAGAATTTAATCGTCTAAATGTGGGCACAATCCCACAATAGATGCCCGATGGATATCGAGAAAAAAGCACTATTACTGTAAAATACAAGATAGGCTTTAATAATTATCAGCCTTTCGCGCTTTTATTGCCTGATTGTCAAGTTTTCCATATACATCCAATCGAATGTTAATTGACTATGTGCCCAAAAATTGTGCGTACCAACATTCTGTATGACTGGTTAAAAATAATGCATTGTTTGTTTAAGCAACGGCTGGAACGATTCAGCATATTGGTTCTTCCCCTCGTCATTGCAGCTTGTGCAAACCTCGAGCCCGGCATGCGGCTAGGCGTGAAAACTGTGCCAGGAACAGTCGCACAACCAACGCCGACGATCATGCAGATTACGCCGACCCTGCTTGAATCACAGAAGACAGCCAAGGCCCAATTGCCGCTGCAAGACATCCGCGCGCTGGTTGGCTCGGCCAAGCCGTACGTCATCGGTAACGGCGACCTGCTGTCGATCCTGGTATGGGATCATCCGGAGCTGAACATTGCGGCAGCGGGTGCCCAGGCGCTGACAACTTCCGGCGCGCAGTCTCCGGCCGCCTTCGTTGTCGATCAAGGGGGTGTCGTGCAGTTCCCCTATGTCGGCGCGATCAAGCTTGCCGGACTAACGGAATTGCAAGCGCGAAAGGTGCTCTCCGACAGCTTGATCAAGTCGATCAAAAAACCGGACATCACGCTGCGCGTGCTGGCCTTTCGCAGCAAGAAAATCTACATCGACGGCGACATCAAGACGCCGGGCAACCAGGCGATCGACGATGTGCCGATGACCTTGCTCGAAGCTGTTTCCCGCGCTGGCGGATTTTTGCCGACCGCCGACCAAAGCAACATTCTGGTGACGCGCGGCGGTGTGCAATACCCGATCAACTTGCCGCTGCTGGTCAGGCGCGGCATGGATCCGTCAAGCGTCATGCTCGACAACGGCGACCTTGTCAGGGTACGCAGCCGGGACGAAAACAAGGTCTACGTACTGGGCGAGGTCACGGCGCCAAAGGCATTGCCGATGAACAATGGCCGGCTGACGCTTGCTGAAGCGCTGGGGGAAGCTGGCGGGATCAACCAGTTGAGCGCTTCTGCGCGCCAGATCTATGTGATTCGCAATGCCAGTGAGACCAGTCCGCTGGTGTACAACCTGGACGCCAGTTCGCCGGTCGCCCTGGCGCTGGCAGACAACTTCGAACTCAATGCGCGCGACGTCGTCTTTATCGACGCATCCGGCCTGGCGCGCTTCAACCGTATTATCAGCCTGATCATTCCGTCCGCGGCAGCTGCCACCAGTTCGATCGGACAGCTCAAGTAATGCAGAATATTTTGATTTTATGCATAGGCAATATATGCCGTAGCCCGATGGGCGAAGCGATGCTGCGGGCGGCGCTGCCCGGCAAAACTGTCCGTTCAGCCGGCCTTGGCGCCCTCATCGGCAAGCCAGCCGATCCGCTGTCCGTTCAGTTGATGGCGGAGCAGGGCGTCGATATCACGGAACACCGCGCGCAGCAGATTTCGCCGGTGCTGGTGGCCCAAGCCGACCTGATCCTTGTCATGGATCTCGAGCAAAAACGCCATGTGGAAACCCAATACATGGGTGCCCGCGGCAAGGTGTTCCGCCTCGGGGAGGCGGCCAAAGCCGACATTCCCGACCCTTACCGCGAAGGCATCGACAGTTTTCGCACCGTGCACAGGATGATCGACGAGGGTGCCGAATTTTGGTCGGCGCAGATCCTGCGGATGAACTGAGTCCGGGCGCCAGCTAATTTCCGCTATCGAGTCCTTAACGCTACACGCAGTTATACTTTATTTTGGTCTAAAAATGAACGATTTCGCTACACAAAACGCGCTGCCGGCAGCGCAGCAATTCGAGCAGGATGACGACAGTATCAACCTGGCGGCCTACCTCGACCTGCTGTTCGACAACCGCTGGCTGATCACCATGATCGCCTTGACGGTAACCTTGCTCGGCGCCGCATACGCCTTCGTGGCCAGGCCCGTCTATGAGGCGAATATCCTGGTGCAGGTCGAAGACAGCTCCAATTCGTCGAAGAATATTTTTGGGGACATGGCGAGCATGTTCGACCTGAAGACGGCGGCGACTGCCGAAATGGAAATTCTTCGCTCGCGGTTTGTCGTCTCGCGCGTGGTCAACGACACGCTGCTTTATATTGACGTCCAGCCGAAATATTTGCCGATCATCGGCGGCTGGATCGCCCACCGAAACAAGGGTTTGAGCCACCCGGGCCTGGCGGGTTTTGAAGGCTACGTATGGGGAAGCGAGCAGGCGCGCGTGTCACTGTTCAACGTCGGCGAACAGCTGGAAAACGTGCGCTTTGTACTGACAGTGACAGGCAAGGATCAGTATCGCCTCAATTTTCCGGACGGTGAAGAGGTCCTCGCCGGCCGGGTTGGCGAGACAGCCAGCAAGCGGCACGGAGAAGCGAACGTCGAGCTGCGTGTCGATAGTCTTGCCGCGGAGCCAGGCGCGCAGTTTTACCTGACGCGCGCGCCGTTGCTGCAAGCCGTCGAGAAACTGCAAACTGCACTGACGATTTCGGAGAGGGGCAAACAATCCGGCATCATCGGCGTGTCGATGGAGGGCAGCGATCCGCAAAAAACCGCCGCCATCCTCAACGCCATCGGCACCGAGTACATCCGCCAGAATGTCGACCGCAAATCCGAGGAGGCGCAAAAGTCGCTCGCTTTCCTCGACAAGCAACTGCCGGAAATGAAAGCCAATCTCGAACAGGCCGAAGTCAAGTACAACACGCTGCGCAACAGCCGTGGAACGGTCGACCTTGGCGAAGAAGCGAAGAGCGTGTTGCTGCAATCCGTGCAGACGCAATCGAAGCTGGTTGAACTGAAACAGAAACGCGACGAATTGCTCACCCGCTTCCAGCCTGCAAATCCGCTGGTTGAAGCGGTCAACCAGCAGATCAAGACGCTGAACGCCGAAATCGCTTCGGTCAATGCCAGAATCAAACAAATGCCGTCGGTAGAGCAGGAGGTATTGCGCCTCACGCGCGACGTCAAGGTGACCACCGAGCTGTACACATCGTTACTGAACACTTCCCAGCAGTTGCGCCTGGTCAAGGCCAGCAAGGTCGGCAACGCGCGCCTGCTGGACGTTGCCGAGAAGCCGCTCAAGCCAGTGCGTCCCAAGCGCGCGATCGTCATTGCCATTGCCTTGCTGGTCGGACTGTTCCTGGGCGTGATCGGAGCATTCATTCGAAAGAACCTGTTTGGCGGCGTCGACGAACCGCACGAAATCGAACAGATGCTGGGCCTGACGGTCAGCGCAGCAATTCCGCACAGCGACCAGCAAAAACTGCTGGTTACGGAAATGCAAGGCAATTCGAGCGCGTTGTCGCTGCTTGCCACCGCGCATCCACAGGACATGTCGATCGAGAGCCTGCGCAGTTTCCGTACCTCGTTGCAGTTCTCCATGCTTGGCGCCAAGAACAACATTGTCATGATCAGCGGACCGACGCCGGGTGTTGGCAAGTCCTTCGTTTCCGCCAACTTTGCCGCCGTGCTGGCGTCAACGGGAAAGAAAATTCTGCTGGTCGACGCGGACATGCGCAAAGGTTATCTGCAACGGTATTTCGGCCTGAAGCGCCCCAACGGCCTGTCCGAGCTGATCTCAAGCAAGCTCGCGCTCGACGCGGTTACGCATCGCGACGTGGTGCCAAACGTCGACTTCATTTCGACCGGGGTAATGCCGCCCAATCCCGCGGAACTGCTGGCACACCCTCACTTCAAGGATTTCCTTCTGGCGGCTTCGGCGCTATACGACATCGTGCTGATTGACACCGCGCCGGTGCTGGCGGTATCGGATGCGCTGGTGGTGGCGCCGTTTGTCGGCACGGTATTTAGCGTCGTTCGCGGTGGCATCAGCACAATCGGCGAGATCGAGGAAACGGTGAAGCGCTTCAAACTTGGCGGCACGCCAGTTGCCGGCATTGTCTTCAATGATTTGAAACAGCGCATCGGGCGTTATGGCTACGGCTCCAAGTACGGCAAGTACCGTTACGCGCAATACAAATACTGATCCGACAACGAAAAAGCAGCACTCACGAAAGCCGTCTGGCCACGCTGGCCGCTGGTCGCACCTGGCAAAGCGCGGGATTTTCTTGCTTGCATTGCTGGGGATATTTTGCGTCGCGGGTTTTATCGCGATGTCGGCCTGACCGCAATGCTGAATGTGCGTGTGAAGCGCGCTGCAGCGTACACGAAGAACACAATGGAGAATAGAAATGTTGGCTAGTGGACTGTTCAAAATTGGCGTGTTTTCCGCGGTCATGAGCTTCGCGTTAAGCTTGCTCATCGTCTGGTCCCAAAAATGGCACGGCAAGCATTCGCACGACCATGACCTCGATGGCGTGCAAAAATTTCATGCAACTGCGGTGCCGCGCATCGGCGGTATCGCCGTGATCGCCGGTATCCTGCTGGGGTTGTTTTCCTTCGTTTATATGTATCCGGGCGAGATCAGCGAGGCGCGCTTCAGCCAGATCCTGATGCTGTTGCTTGCCAGCTTGCCAGCCTTTAGCGCCGGAATTATCGAAGACATGACGAAGATCGTTTCTGTCAGGGTAAGGCTGGTGGCGACCGTGTGCAGTTCGCTTATCGCCAGTGTCCTGCTGGGTGCGACGGTCAACGAGCTCGATATCTGGGGGGTCGACAGCTTGCTGGCGCTGGCGCCGGTTGCGATCATCGTGACCGCTGTGGTGGTGGCGGGCGGAGCGAACGCGATCAACATCATCGATGGCTTCAACGGCTTGTCAAGCAGCGTCATCGTCGTCATGGCGGTGGCATTGGGCATTGTTGCGTGGCAGGTTGGCGACGGTTTTGTGGCGATCCTCAGCGTCCTGTGCGTTGGCGCGGCGATTGGATTTTTACTGGTGAATTATCCGGCTGGCAAGTTATTCCTAGGCGATGGCGGTGCGTATTTTTTCGGCTTCTGGGTGTCCGAAATAGCGGTGCTGCTGCTGGTACGCAACACATCGGTCAATGCCTGGCAGGTGCTGTCGATCTGCGCATTTCCAGTCATCGAGGTACTTTTCAGCATGTATCGCCGCAAAATTATTAAAAACATCAGCGTCGGCGCGCCGGACGCGCTCCACCTTCATACGCTGATCTACCGACGCGCCGTGTCGCGTTTTGTCGCCAATAAACCAAACCTGCCGTGGTGCCGCAATGCCGCGGTGGCGTTCGTGATGGTGCCCTGGATCGCGATGGCGGCCGCATTGAGCGTCATCGCCGGCGGCACGATTGTTGGCGGCGTGCTCATCGTACTCGGGCAGTTGGCCGTTTATATCGCGGTCTACGGACGCCTTGTGCGTGGCCGCTGGTTTGCGCGTCCAGTGACGCCGCCGTTGGTGGCACAGGAAGAAGCAAACGCGAAATCACTGTAATTCCAAGGCACCTGCACGCTCTGTGCAGTACCGCCTTGGCATAAAACGACAACGGCACCTGCTGCGCGCGCTTACCGCTCGCACGGGTTGTCCAGGCCAATCAATCTACCGTAATCCTGGAAGGCTCATGAAATTACCGATCGACACAAGCATCGTAATCATCGGCCTCGGCTATGTCGGCCTGCCATTGGCTGTCGAGTTTGGTAAAATTTATCCGACCCTGGGCTTCGATATCAATCAGCGCCGCGTGCAGGAACTGCGGGAAGGCATTGACCATACCCTTGAAACGGATAAGCACGAGCTGAGCCAGGCAACCCGTCTGACGTATTCGACCGACGCGGCCGACCTGAAACGCGCGACGGTCTACATCGTTACGGTGCCAACCCCGATCGACGAGCACAAACAACCGGATTTAACGCCGCTGAAAAAAGCGTCCGAGACCTTGGGAAAAGTCATCAAGAAAGGAGACATCGTTGGCTACGAGTCAACCGTCTATCCTGGCGCCACTGAAGAATATTGCGTACCGGTGATCGAGCGGGTCTCCGGGCTGACGTTCAACCAGGACTTCTTCGTCGGTTACAGCCCCGAGCGCATCAATCCTGGTGACAAGGAACACCGCCTGACCACGATCGTCAAGGTCACGTCCGGCTCCACGCCTGAAACAGCCGATTTCGTCGACGCGCTGTACGGCAGCATTATTCTGGCCGGCACCTACAAAGCATCGTCGATCAAGGTTGCGGAAGCGGCGAAAGTTGTCGAGAACACACAACGTGACCTGAACATCGCACTGATGAACGAACTGGCGATTATTTTCAACAAGCTGGACATCGACACCGAAGACGTGCTGAAGGCGGCCGGCACCAAATGGAATTTCCTGCCATTCCGTCCGGGCTTGGTCGGCGGCCATTGCATCGGCGTTGATCCGTATTATCTGACCCACAAAGCTGAGTCGATCGGATACCACCCGCAGGTAATTCTGGCCGGCCGCCGCATCAACGACGGCATGGGCAGCTATGTCGTCGGCCAGTTGGTCAAGCAGATGATCAAGCGGCGCATCCAGGTGGACGGCGCCAGCATCCTGGTGCTGGGCCTGGCGTTCAAGGAAAACTGCCCGGACCTGCGCAATACCAAGGTCATCGACATCGTCAATGAGCTGGCGGACTATAACGTCAATGTCGATGTCTACGACCCATGGGTCAGCGTCGAAGGCGCGCGGCATGAGTACGGCATTACCCCGGTCGACGCGCTTGTCGCCGGTAAGTACGACGCGGTTGTTCTGGCGGTCGCACATCGCGAATTCAAGGACATTGGCGCCGCCGGCATACGTCGTCTTGGCAAGAAAAACCACGTGCTGTTCGATCTCAAGTGCCTGCTGCCGAAAGGCGAAGCGGACATCCGCCTGTAAAGCGCATTGCCCGTTCACTCATTAGAAATGGTGTGTATGACTCGTTTTGAACAGATTCAGCAAAATTTACGCGAACAGCCGAAGGTTTGGCTGGTAACAGGCTGCGCCGGTTTCATCGGCTCCAACCTGCTCGAGACGCTGTTGAAGCTCGACCAGACGGTCGTCGGTATCGACAATTTCGCAACCGGCCACCAACGCAACCTGGATGAGGTAAAAGAACTCGTGGGCGCTGAACGGTGGGCGCGTTTCACGATGATCGAAGGCGACATCCGCGACCTGGCTGCCTGTCAGCAGGCGACCAGAGGTGTTGATTATGTGCTGCACCAGGCCGCGCTTGGTTCAGTGTCGCGCTCGCTGAAAGATCCAACCACCACCAACAACGTGAATGTCAGCGGCTTTCTAAACATGTTGACGGCGGCGCGCAATGCCGCGGTGACCTCGTTCGTCTACGCCGCATCGAGCTCGATCTACGGCGACCACCCTGGTTTGCCGAAAGTCGAGGAACGCATCGGCAAGCCGTTGTCGCCTTATGCCGTGACCAAGTACGTCAACGAACTGTATGCCGAAGTGTTCGCGCGCTGTTACAATTTTAAGACCACCGGACTGCGTTACTTCAACGTATTTGGCAAACGCCAAGACCCGAATGGGGCATATGCCGTGGTGATCCCGAAGTGGATCGACGCCATGATCAAGAATGAAGACGTGTTCGTCAACGGCGACGGCGAAACCAGCCGTGATTTCTGTTTTATCGACAACGTGGTGCAAGCCAACCTGCTGGCGGCGACAACCGCCGTCGAAAACAAGGATGAAGTGTACAACGTTGCCGTCGGCGGGATCACCACGCTCAATGAACTGCTGGGCAGCCTCAAGACCGCGCTGGGTTTGCATGGCGTGTGCTACGAAAAAGCGACGATCTACCGCGATTTTCGCGAAGGCGATGTGAGCCACTCGCAAGCCGATATCGGCAAATTTGCAGGCCGGCTCGGTTATGCGCCGGCATACCGGATCCGCGAAGGCTTGGAAGTGGCAATGTTCTAAAATCTATTGAATCGCTAGTACGAATTACCTTGGAGCTTATATTGCGCCGCCACAAGCGGCAAATTTCATTAAATGCTGTGCCACAAAAAAATGAGTCTCAACAAACCAATTTACCTCACGCAACCGTACTTGCCGCTGCTCGAAGCCCTACGATTAGTCTTTTCTATGATCGCGCGGGTCATGCCGGAACCGCTTGAATTGCATAAGACGGCGGAGGCCCAGTTGTCGCTGCAATACATCCACGCGCTCGAATAACACGAACCATATGGAAAAAACTGAAACAAATGATAGTCGTGGCCTGTTCCAGTTGACTTTCCTTAAACTGGCCGAAATACTGCGCTCCGAACGAAATAAAAAGCTGGCACTAGGTGTAGGGTCAGGCATTTTTGTTAAGGGAATGGCCTTCATTTTTACAATGATTACAGTGCCGTTGACTCTTCACTATCTTGGTCAAGAACAGTATGGGGTTTGGGTAACCATGATTTCGCTGCTGGCTTGGGTCAGCTTAGTCGACATTGGCTTGGCAAATGGATTAACCACGCTCCTTTCCGTAGAGTTCGGTAAAGGGCGATTTGATCTGGCGCGCGCCTATATTGCCACCGCATTTTGGGCTTTGACCGCCATTGCGCTGTTTGTTGGCGGATTGATTGCCGCGTGCTGGCATTGGATCGACTGGGGCCATCTGTTTAATGTTGAGTCTCCTGATCTAGCCGCACAAATCTCTCAAGCGATGGGCTTGGCAGTGGGAATTTTTCTCCTAAGTCTTCCGATGACTATCACCCAGAGGATCTACCTCGCAAATCAACAAGGTTTTACGGCGAATATGTGGCAATTCGCTAGTAGTCTTGCCGGCGTATTGGGGATCTATCTCGTCACGAAAATAGGTGGCGATCTGTCGAGCTTGGTTCTGGGCTATTCCGGTGCACAACTGGGAGTGGGGTTGGTGAACATGGTATGGCTGTTTGGATGGTCGAAGCCGCACATGCGCCCGTTTGTCCTTCCCAATATTCTTCAATTGAAGACAGTAATGACGATGAGCGGACTCTTCTTCGTCAATCAGATCGCTACCTTGTTAGTATTTCAGAAGGACAATATTTTGATCACACATTACTTGGGTCCGGCGCAAGCCGCGCAGTATAGTGTGGTTTGGCAAATGTTTCTTTATTTAAATGTTATTAATATGTTAATTGCGCCATATTTAGGGCCAGCTTTTGGAGAGGCATATTCAAAGAATGACTTGCGCTGGATGCGCACTGCCGTTACTCGCTATTTATTGACCACCTTCGTTTTCGCGATTGTTGCTGTTTCGGCGTTGTCAATTTTTTGCCGGCCAATTTTGGCAATGTGGGTTGGTTCTAACTTGATTCCTGACATGTCGTTGGTCTTTTGGATAGCTGCCCTAAGTTTGGTACTAAGTATTCAGTGGCCCATTATTTCTCTTTTGAACAGTACGGGCCGCTTGCGAGTTTTTACCTGCGTTTACGGGTTTGCCGCTTTTGTGAACTTGATATTGTCGCTTTTTCTTATCCCGCTCGTTGGCATACAAGGTGGAGTAATTGCTTCGTTAAGCACATTAGCATTGATTGTTTTGTTGCCCTCGGTGAAAGAGCTGTTGAATGTATTACGTGAAAAATAATTGCGGAATTGAATTAGTTCATGCGATGGGCGAAACACGTTGCGAACCAAAACCTACAAGAACGGTCGTTTTCGTTAGCCGGTCGCTGGATTATTTGAGTCTGCGGGATAGCAGCATGAGTTCCTCTAGTCAAGTGTTTGAGTACGGCCTTGTATTAGCGTTAAATAAGCTGGTCGATCTAGAAATTGTGCAGTTGGGCAGCGAGCCGCGAGAAATACGATTGTTGTCCGGTTTGCGGTTTTGTTCCGTTAACTATCGTTCGTTGTTAGGCGTTTTCCAGCTGGCAAAAGCGGTTTACAGGAATCGAAACGGTGGTAACTTTAGTGTTATTACGACGGGATATTATCCTCTCGAAATATCAACAATTGTAATTTGTGCCAAAATTTTTGGCGGAACTTCATTTAGCTATATTTATGATACCCATTTAGCAGCGACGCAAAAAATGCCAAGATGGAAGCGGACACTTGCTAATCTATATTTTTGGTCTGGCTTTTATTGGGTTGAAAAACTATCCGGCGTATTAGTGCTTAATGATATCTTTATTAGTAAGAAAAAAATCACCGTACCATTTTTAAAAACGAAAATTGGCATACAGATGCGCAAGAAACAATTCGATTTTAAAAGTGGCGTTATACCGTTCCGAAATATTATTGTTTTTGCGGGAACGATCAACGCCGAAAATGGTGCTGATCTGCTGATCCTGTTCTTAAAGAAAAACCCTGATCTAAAATTTGAACTTCATTTTTATGGCGATGGTGATCGTGCGGCAGATATCGCCGCGCTGACAATTAGCGATATGCGGGTGAAATATTTTGGAAGAATATCCGATGATTTATTGCAAAAAAGACTTCGATCAGCAGATCTTCTGTTGAATTTACGGGATCCTGAATGCATTTCCTGTGATTATGCGTTTCCTTCAAAATTGATTAACTTCATGGCAACAGGTACTCCAGTGCTATCTAACCACTTTCCTGGGCTGGACGACAGTTATGCGAAGTTACTTTATATGGTGTCAACGTTTGAAACAGGTGAATTTAGTAAAAAAATGACATCCTTATTGCATTGCGGTATTGATATTACGGTTGGTATCCGTGCACGAAATTTCGTCGAGGAACAACATCAATGGGGCGCAATTGCGGCCGAAATAGTCACGTTCGTAGAGACGCGCTGACTTTGATAGATTTCCCCAAAATTATTTAGTTCGAAGAATAGCAATTTTACCAGTCTAGTAATGCTAAAGCAGCGAATAGAAAACAACATTATAGGAAAGTAACTAATCTAATCCGCGTGCTACTCAACTATCGCCCACGCATGAAATATATAAGCGAGGATAATAGAATAAACAGCAGGTTCGATGATAATATTGCTGACATAAGTTGCGTCTTTTAATTAAAATTAAAATTAATAATTTTTTATTTTTATTAGTACAAATTGCATTGTAAAAAAATTTTCGAAGTTTTTAAGTAAATTTAATGCTTTAAATTAAATATTGAGATTTTTATGGAAGTTAAGTATAAAGTTTTTGGTTATTATGAATATATATTTGCAATCTATATTGGTGCGGGGCCGATTTATTGGCTTCCATGGATTCCATTAAAATTTGTAGAGGGTGCCAAGCTTGCTTTATATGTATTCGTGGTTACATGGCCGCTTTTGCATATAAGTCGAACAACACGATTTTATTTTCCAGGTGGATCAAAAGTCTTCTTGTGGATGATTGCGTTCTTTGCGTTTTCAATTCCCAGTATGTTGTTAAGCGAAATGCAGCCAGCGTTGTACAAATTACAAAATACAGTTCAAATACTACTTCTTTTGTTCGCGTGCGGTTTTCTTGAAAAACGTGGGACGATTGAAGCTGTCGCCCGTCTTTCAGTTAAAGTTTTCGCCTTATTTTGTTTGTTTTCGGTTGTATTAATATTTATAATACCAAACTATACGAGTCCACTAAACGGTGACTTGGTTTTAGCGCAAACAGGTTTTGGTGGCTCTCGTACGGGATGGTCGCCTGCGATAGCGCTGTATCTTCCGTGGGTATATACCGGAATATTTGTATCTGGACTAATAGTTTGGTTGGGATGTTTTGTAATGTTGGCAAATCAAGTATTGGTTGCAGGCCGCACCGGGATGATCTCGGCACTTGTTGCATTTCTTATTTACGGTGTCACGAGAAAAAATGTTAAAGGTTTAATGCTAACGTTTGGAATTTTAAGCGCGGTTTATTTGTTTGCGATAAATAATATGGAGTTGTTGCGTTTAAATTCCGGAGGCGTTGGCAGTCGTGCGGCGTTAGATGAATTGAGCACAGGTCGAATAGAAGTTTATATAACATCGTTCAAAATAATTTCGGAATATTTTATTGCCGGAATTGGTATCGGTGATATTACATACGCCGGGGAAAAATGGTCGATTCACAATGTTATATTAAAGTCAGCGGCTGAAAGCGGGGTACTGCACGCGGCCACGATCGTTGGAATATTTTTTGTTGCACTTCAACGAGGGTTGCGCGGAGTTTTTCAGAAAAACTTACTTATTATTCCTGCATTTTTGACTGTGTTGAGTGGAATAGTGTCCTCATTTTTTGAACCGGTTGGAATGTTTGGCACTTTTTATAGTGCTGGTTTTTGGTGGGTATGTTTTTCTATATGTGTTAGCTATAAACGTACTTATGCTGTCAATTTTACGAATGAGTGGCGACGTTTAAAATGATCCAATACTTTTATTTTTTCTTAAAACTATTTTTGTCTAATTCTAAGCACGTGCTTGGATTTATTTATCAAAAAACTAATTATTTTTATAATATAAATTCCCGCATATTACAGATTCGACGCGAAATTCCTGAAAATAAGGCGAGTTGCAATATTTGGTTCTGGCAACTTATAATTAGCCCTCATATGGCCGATCTCGCAGTAGCCCTAGCACGTCAAGGCTTCAAGGTCACCTATATCGCGCAACAAGTCATGTCGGCAGACCGTGCATGTCAAGGGTGGTCGGCACCGGCACTGCCCGGTGTCGAATTGCAGCTGGCGGACAGCGATGAATATGTGCGTTCGCTGGTGCGCACGGCGCCGGAAGACGTAATCCACTTCTGTCAAGGCCTTCGCGCCAATGGTCGCGTGAGTTTAGCCCAGCGCGAATTAGCCATTTTGGGGCGACAGCAGTGGATAGTAATGGAAACAGTTGATGACACCGGTTGGAAAGGCGTTCTCAAACGCGGTGCTTACTCTTTGCTATTCACGACGAAGCGGAAATCATTGCAAGGAGTGCTCACGACCGGGCATCGCACTGCAGCATGGGTAGCCGCCCGAGGAATGCCATCTTCACAAATATTTCCATTTGCCTATTTTTTACCCAATCCCTTTTTTCAGTTGTCAATCGACCGCGCTGCTGGACAGTTCAGATTTGTTTTCGCGGGGCGTCTTGTATCCTTAAAACGGGTTGACTGGCTTGTTAAAGCACTTGCGAGCCTTACAAACAACGCGTTTGAATTGTGGATTGTCGGCACGGGACCTGAAGAGAATAACTTGCGAGCGTTCGCGGCTGTGGAGCTGGGCGACCGCGTACGCTGGTTCGGGCAATTACCAATTGCTGAAGTGCCCTTAGTGCTGGCGCAGGCCGATTGTCTTGTATTGCCAAGTGTTCACGACGGCTGGGGCGCAGTGGCATCAGAAGCATTGATGAATGGTACCCCGGTTATTTGTAGCGATGCTTGCGGTGTCGCGGAGGTCGTTAAGGCAAGCGGGACGGGTGGTGTTTTTGACGTCAACGATTTTATAAGTTTATCTTGCTTATTGGACGTGCAGTTAAGACGTGGCCTAGTGGAAAAAGATATGCGTGAGAATTTGGCCCATTGGGCTGCTTGCTTAAGTGCCGATGCAGGCGCTGCGTATTTGAAGAAAATATTAGATTTTCGTGCGCGGGATGCGAGTACTGTCCCAAGCACTCCGTGGTCAAAAAAACGTGAACTTACGACTTGATTTCACTAGATATTGTTACGCAACTTACATCAAATGAAACCAATTATTCTGACATTTACATCGTTCTACCTTCCCGGCTATCGGGGCGGCGGTCCGATCCGAACAATCGCCAACATGGTTGAGCGACTTAGCGACCATTTTGATTTTCGAATTGTCACCTCTGATCGCGATTTGAACGACAAACAGGCATATCAAGACATTCAAATTGATGCATGGAATGCTGTTGGCAAGGCGTCAGTGTTTTATGCCAGTCCAGCGATGCGTTCTTTGACAGGTTTAGCGCAAATTTTGAGAGAGACTCCTCACTCTATCCTATATTTAAATAGTTTTTTCGATTCGCGATTCACGCTCGCGCCGATCTTCGCACGATGGTTACTACTTGCGCCGAAGCGGCCCTTAGTAGTTGCTCCGCGAGGGGAATTCTCGACTGGGGCATTACGCATAAAAGCATGGAAAAAGTGCCCATTTATCAAGGTGGCGCGCGCGATTGGCTTTTTTAAGGACGTGTATTGGCATGCATCGACAGAATTGGAGGCTATGGATATCCAACGCGTGCTAGGAGTTAAAAATAAAAATGTGCATGTAGCTCGAAACATAATTATTGCTCCGGATATTTTTCAATCGGAAACGATTCCTGGTGGGCAGGTTAGAAATAAAAGTCAATCTGATCCGGTATTAAATATATGCTTTCTTTCGCGCATCGTGCCAATAAAAAATTTGGAATTTGCGCTAAGGGTTCTTTCCAAGGTTCGAGCGCCGGTCGCCTTTAATATTTTTGGCCCCAAGGAGGATGCTGGTTATTGGATGAAATGCCAAGTGCTCATTGAAAGCCTGCCGGTGCATATTACCGTCCGTGACTGCGGTAGTGTTAATCATTCGGAAGTCAAACACGTAGTGGAATCGCATGATCTTTTTTTCGTACCTTCGTTAGGCGAAAATTTTGGTCATGTTTTTATGGAGTCGTTATCCGCCGGCGTTCCAATTTTGGTCAGTGATCGGACTCCTTGGCGCGATCTTGAGCAACTCGGTCTTGGATGGGATATTCCGCTGAGTCGTCCGGAAAATTTTGTGCTCGCGATTGAGCAAGCTGCTCAGTTTAGCGCACTAGAGCGAATCCAAATAAAGTCGCGCTGCATCAATTACGCTCAGAAAAAATCTTATGATTCCTCTGCGGTTGAGCTTAATCGTGATCTTTTTACCACAGCATTAGCTTCAGCCAATTAACGTATTACTTAGCCTTTAACGAAAAATGTTCAAACATAAAACTCTTCTGATCACCGGCGGTACCGGTTCTTTCGGCAATGCCGTCCTGCAACGTTTCCTTTCCTCTGACTTGCGTGAAATCCGCATCTTCAGCCGCGACGAAAAAAAGCAGGATGAAATGCGCAAGCGCTACAGCCATCCGAAGCTCAAATTTTACATCGGCGATGTGCGCGAAATCCGCAGCGTTGCCGCCGCCATGCGGGGTGTGGACTACGTGTTCCACGCCGCCGCGCTGAAGCAGGTTCCGTCTTGCGAATTTCACCCGATGGAGGCTGTCCGTACCAACGTGTTGGGTACCGATAACGTGTTGGAAGCCGCCGTTGCTGCCAGAGTTAAGCGGGTGGTTGTCCTGAGTACCGACAAGGCCGTCTATCCGATCAACGCGATGGGCATCAGCAAAGCCATGATGGAGAAGGTCATGGTCGCAGCCAGTCGCAACCTAGGTGGCACGGGGACGGTGATTTGCGGCACGCGGTACGGCAACGTGATGGCGTCGCGCGGCTCGGTGATCCCGTTATTCGTCGAGCAGGTTTTGGCTGGCAAACCAATTACGGTCACCGACCCGACCATGACGCGTTTCATGATGACACTGGAAGATGCGGTCGACCTGGTTTTGTATGCGTTCAAGCATGGTGAAAACGGCGATATCTTTGTTCAAAAATCTCCGGCCGCAACAGTCGACGTGCTGACGCGCGCGATTCTTGGCTTGATGGGCAAACCGAATCATCCAGTTCACGAGATCGGTACGCGCCATGGCGAGAAATTGTATGAAGCGTTGCTCAGCCGTGAAGAAATGGCATGCGCCGAAGATTTGGGTGAATATTTCCGGGTGCCGCCTGATGCGCGTGATCTCAATTACGAAAAATTTGTCGAACAGGGTGAGCAGCGGCTGACTGAGAGTCTGCACGGGGAAGACTACAACTCCCATAACACCACGCGGCTCAACGAAGCCGGCATGCAGGCTTTACTGTTGAAGTTGGATGTCATGCGTCGCATTGCCGCTGGTGAGCCCGCCTTGTTTGAAGGCTGATCGACCATGCGCATAGTTGTCACCGGTGCCGACGGTTTCATCGGCACGAATCTGCGGATGCGCCTTTCCGAACTTGGCCATACCGACGTGACTTGTATTACCCGAAGCACGCCGCCCGATGCATGGCTCGAAGCGCTGACAGCGGCTGATTGCGTTTTTCATCTAGCCGGCGTAAATCGTCCGCAGGACCCTGGTGAATTTAGCACCGGTAATGCTGGCCTGACGGAACACGTCTGCGCCACGCTCGCCGATGCCGGCCGGCGCGCGATCATGGTGTTGGCGTCGTCCACCCAAGCGGCGCTGGACAATGCTTACGGCAGCAGCAAGCGTGCCGCGGAAGACGCTGTGCGCGCTTACGGCGCGGCATGCGGTGCGCCGGTTCACGTGTTTCGTCTCACCAACGTCTTCGGCAAGTGGGCGCGGCCACATTACAATTCGGCTGTTGCAACGTTTTGTCATAACGTCACACGCGGCCTTCCAGTGGCCGTCAACGATCCAGCTTCTGCGTTGCACCTGGTGTATGTGGACGATGTGGTGCAAGCTTTTGTTCAATGCCTCCCGGTGGACGGTGAGCCGGCCGCCGCGCCAGGACCAGGCGAATTTGCCGAAGCCGGCCCGGTATATGCCACGACGGTCGGCGAAGTAGCCGAACTGCTGCGCAGCTTCGCCGACAGCCGCACGACGTTGCTGACGCCGTCAGTCGGCACCGGCCTGGTACGTGCGCTGTACAGTACCTACGTCAGTTATCTCAGCCCGGACGCCTTCGCTTATACCGTGCCGCGCCACGCCGATCCGCGCGGCGTATTTGTGGAAATGCTGAAGACACCCGATTGCGGCCAGTTTTCGTATTTCACCGCGCATCCGGGCATCACCCGTGGCGAGCATTACCACCACAGCAAGACCGAGAAATTTTTGGTCATCAAGGGCACCGCGCACTTTGGCTTCCGCCATGTCATGTCGGGCGAGAAACACGAACTTGTTACGCGCGGCGACGAGGCTAAGATCGTCGAAACCGTCCCCGGCTGGACGCATAACATCACCAATATCGGCGACGACGAGCTGATTGTCATGCTTTGGGCGAACGAAATTTTTGACCGCCAACGGCCAGATACGATTGCATTGAAAGTCGAACCATGAAGAAACTGAAAATTATGTCGGTGGTGGGTACTCGCCCCGAGATCATCCGCCTGTCGCGCGTGCTGGCCCGGCTCGATGAGCATTGTGAGCATATTCTGGTGCATACCGGACAAAATTACGATTACGAACTAAATCAGGTGTTCTTCGATGATCTTGGCGTGCGCAAGCCCGATTACTTCCTCGACAGCGCAGTGGGCGCCAGCGGCGCGGCCCATACCATCGGCAACCTGATCATCGGCGTCGACAAGGTGCTGGCCGAAGTGCAGCCAGAGGCCATGCTGGTGTTGGGCGATACCAACAGCTGCTTGTCGGTAATTCCAGCCAAGCGGCGCAAGATTCCGATATTTCACATGGAAGCGGGCAACCGCTGCTTCGACCAGCGCGTACCGGAAGAAACCAATCGCCGTATCGTGGACCACACGGCGGACGTTAACCTGACCTACAGCACCATTGCGCGCGACTACCTGCTGCGCGAAGGCTTGCCGCCCGACTTGGTGATCAAGACCGGCAGCCCGATGTTCGAGGTGCTTACCCATTACCGTCCCGGCATCGATGCGTCCGACGTTTTGTCGCGCCTCGAACTGGAGGAGGGCGCCTATTTTGTCGTCAGCGCTCATCGCGAGGAAAACATCGAATCGCCCCAGTCGTTTGCCAAGCTGGCAGCAATCCTGAATGCAATGGCGGCCGAGCATGGCGTACCAGTCATCGTTTCGACGCATCCGCGTACCCAGAAGCGCATCGATGCCACAGGCACCGTGTTTCATCCGCTGGTGCGCTTGCTCAAGCCGCTTGGTTTCAACGATTATGTGCGGCTGCAGATGTCGGCCCGCGCGGTGCTGTCGGACAGCGGCACCATCAATGAAGAATCGTCGATACTTAATTTTCCGGCGCTGAACCTGCGCGAGGCGCACGAGCGGCCGGAGGGTATGGAAGAGGCTGCTGTCATGATGGTAGGGCTCGAGCTCGAGCGCGTGCGTCAAGGACTAGCGATATTGGCCGGCCAGCCGCGTGGCGCCGACCGCAGCCTGCGCCAGGTTGCCGATTACAGCATGCCGAATGTGGCTGACAAGGTGCTGCGCATCATCCACAGCTATACCGACTACGTCAACCGCGTGGTGTGGAAGAAGTATTGACCATGAAGCCAGCATCACGCATTGTTATCCTTGCAGATGTATTCCCGCCTCTGCGTTCATCAGGAGCGATCCAGTTGCGGGACCTTGCGCAAGAATTCGTTCGGCAGGGATATCAACCAACCGTCATCATTCCTGCACCTGAACTCGACGGCGATTGGAAAATCGATGAATGGGAAGGAATCCGGATCCTGCGCTTGAAGGCAGTACGGACAAAGGATGTTGGCAACCTGCGACGCACCGTGGCCGAGGTTCTCATGCCATGGTTCATGCTGCGCAACTTGAAGAAGAGTCCTTTGGCCGGCCAGCGCTGGGATGGCGTGGTGTGGTATTCGCCAACAATTTTCCTCGGCCCGGTTGCCAAGTTCCTTAAAAAAGAGAGCGCATGTCGCAGCTACCTGATCGTGCGCGATATATTTCCGGAATGGGCTGTCGACATGGGGATCATGGGGCGCGGCTTGCCTTACCGGTTTTTCAAGGCTGTAGAGAAGTATCAGTATGCTGTGGCAGACGTGATTGGGGTACAAACGCCTGGGAACGTAGCCTACCTTGATCAATGGGCAAGAAAGCCCGGCCGGCGCGTGGAAGTGTTGCAAAACTGGCTGGCTGATACCCCCGTGGCCGGCTGCAGCATTACCGTAGCACAAACCCATTTGGCGGGACGCAAGATATTTGTGTACGCTGGCAACATGGGCGTGGCACAGGGCATGGGCATCCTGCTCGACTTGGCAGAGCGCCTGCGATTGCGGGATGACATCGGCTTTTTGTTTGTCGGCAGAGGCACGGACCGAAACCGTTTGCGCTTCGACGCCGCCCGCCGGAAGCTCGACAACGTACTGTTTTTCGACGAGATTGACCCTGCAGAAATTCCTGGCTTGTACCAGCAATGCCATGCTGGCATCGTGGCGCTGGACCGGCGCCACAAGACGCATAATATTCCGGGCAAATTCCTGTCGTATATGCAAAGCGGCTTGCCGGTACTGGCCAGCATCAACGCAGGAAACGACCTGGCTGCGCTGATCTCCGGCGAGCGTATCGGCGGTGCCTGCACGGACGCGTCGGTGGACACGCTGGAAGCACTGGCGCATCGCTTGGCAAATGAGCTCGACGGCGGAGCCGTTAAGCTGCGCTGCATTGCACTCGCGGCAAGATTATTTTCGCCGCCGGTAGCGGTGGCGCAAATAGTTCACGCGGTGGGAGATGAAGGCCGCCTGGTGCGAAAACCGAAAATCGCGCGCCAGGAACTGATCCGAAAACATGCGTAAATGTTGCGCCGGCAGCGATTAGTGCCTTGGCGATTCGAGCCAGTTGGCGAACCAACCGATCCAGTGAAGCAGCAGACCTGTCGCCATCAGGTAGTCTGCCGTTCGGCTAATCTGCAGCAAGGCTGCAATCAATCCAAACACCAGGCTCGCGGTCGCCGCCGGCGCTACGGCATGATCAAGTTGCTGGCAAATAGCAGCGACTTTGCCGTACGAGCTGTGGCTTGCTTGAAAAGATTGCGGATTGCTTCTTGTTTTCACGTTGGCAGCATTCCGATTGTATACCGTGAACGTAGAGGTAAATAGGCAATACAACCGTGCGCGGACAGTTTATCAAAAATACAATGTAACACAATGTTTTAAAATTACTATGCATTGTGTTCGGTTAGTTGGCGTCAATTTTTGCTCAGTTGGCATTTTTATTACAAACTAAACTGGCACCCGTCACCGCCCCGTGTACATGCTGCACTTCGCGCGGGTTTACTTCGCTAGCCTTGGCACAACTGCAGCGCCTCTTTCCATGATGGCAATCCATAAAATGTGCTCATCAACAAGCTGGACGATAATACCGAATTTGCCGGTCGTTCTGCCGGCAACGGATAATCTTCAGTGTTGATTGGCTTCACCAGCGGTTTTTTTGTCACCGATCGGTGTGCCACGATTGCCGTGGCGAACCCGTGCCAGGTGGTACTTCCCTGCGCTGTCAGATGGTAAATTCCCGAGAACTCGGCCCAATTTTCCACGGCCCGAGTGTGCAGCCCACCTTGCGCAATGATGTGAGCCGTCGTGTCGGCGATCGTGCGCGACCAGGTCGGTGAACCATATTGATCGGCGACGATACCGATCTCGTCGCGCTCGCGCGCCAGGCGCTGTATCGTCAAAAGGAAATTTTTGCCGCGCATGCCATAGACCCAGCTGGTGCGCAAAATCAAGTAGGGGATTCCGGCTGCCGCGATCGCCTGTTCGCTGGCCAGCTTGGAGCTGCCATATACATTGATCGGGCAGGTGCGGTCCGCTTCGGTATAAGCAGAAGTTTTGCTGCCGTCAAACACGTAGTCGGTCGAGTAGTGAATCATCGCCGCGCCCAGCTTTTTCGCTTCCTCCGCCATCACGGCAGGCGCGTGGGCATTAATGCGAAAGGCCAGCTCGGTTTCCGTCTCAGCCTTGTCGACGGCCGTATAGGCCGCCGGATTGATGATCAGGCTTGGCTTCACGGTACGGATCACATCGCGTACCTGGTCGAGGTCAGACAAATCCATCCGGGATCGGTCAACGGCAATGATTTCGCCCAAGCCTTGAAGGCTGCGTTCGAGTTCGTAGCCGATCTGGCCGTTCGTGCCGGTCAAAAGGATACGTCGCATAAGTGCTTTTCTGTCATTATCAATGAAGCGGTTTAATCGAATACCTGGGCATCGGCCAGCAGTGTTCCGAGCTGGTCTTTGCCGGATAGGATTGGCACCACGCCCGCCGGCCATTCGATGCCGATCGCCGGATCGTCCCAACAGATGCTGCGTTCGTGCTCCGGCTCCCAGTAGTCGGTCGTCTTGTACAGGAATTCAGCCGATTCACTGGTGACAATGAACCCGTGCGCAAACCCTTCCGGAATCCATAGCTGGCGTTTGTTTGCAGCCGAAAGCGTAACGCCGACCCAGTTGCCGAACGTCGGCGAAGACCTCCGCAGGTCGACGGCGACATCGAACACTTCGCCGGAAACGACCCGCACCAGCTTCCCTTGTGCCTGCTGGACTTGGTAATGCAGGCCGCGCAGGACGTTTTTGGCCGACTTCGAATGGTTGTCTTGAACAAAACTGGTCGTTACTCCAGTCAGTTCGGTGAACCGGCGCTGGTTGAAGCTTTCATAGAAAAAGCCGCGTTCGTCGCCAAACGATGTCGGCTCAATCATCAGCACATCGGGAATGGAAGTGGTTTGGATTTGCATGCAGTTTTTTAAATTTGTATTCCGAAAAGGACTGGCAGTTCAGAAAATCTGGTCGCTCAGCAGCGAGAGCAAATATCTACCGTAGCCGTTTTTCTTCAGCGGTTCCGCCAGTCTGGCAAGCTTGTCCGCGTCGATATAGCCTTTGCGATACGCGATTTCTTCCGGACATGCTACTTTCAGGCCCTGCCGGTTTTCAATCGTCGCAATGAATTGGCCAGCCTCCAGCAGCGATTCATGGGTGCCGGTGTCAAGCCATACCATGCCGCGGCCCATCAGTTGCACGTTCAGTTCGTTGCGTTCCAGGTAGATCCGGTTGACGTCAGTGATTTCCAGTTCGCCCCGGGCCGATGGCGTGATCTGCTCGGCGATATCGCACACTTGATTGTCGTAAAAATACAGGCCGGTGACGGCATAGTTCGATTTCGGCACAGCCGGCTTTTCTTCGATACTGACGGCGCGGCGGTCAGCATCGAACTCGACGACGCCATAGCGTTCCGGATCTTGTATATGATAGGCGAACACGGTCGATCCGCTGGTCTTGGCCGATGCCGCCTTCAATTGCGCGTCGAAGTCGTGGCCATAAAAGATGTTATCGCCGAGAATCAACGCCGACGGCGAGTCGCCGAGGAAGTCGCGTCCGATGATAAAGGCGCGGGCCAGTCCGTCCGGATTCGGTTGCACGGCATAGCTCAGGCAGATCCCCCATTGTTCGCCGTCGCCCAGCAACTCTTGAAAGCGCGGCGTGTCGTGCGGGGTGGAGATGATCAGGATGTCTCGAATTCCGGCCAGCATCAGCGTGGTCAGCGGGTAATAGATCATTGGCTTGTCGTACACCGGCAGCAATTGTTTGGACACGGCCATGGTGACCGGATACAAGCGGGTGCCGGAGCCCCCAGCCAGAATGATGCCTTTGCGCTGGGTCGCGGTTGTCATCATGCCGCTTCTCCCTGATCGGCGCGTTGCGCATAATTTTTTTCAACCCATTTCAGGTAATCTCCTGACTGCACGTCATGCACCCATTCTTCATTTGCCAGATACCATTGCACGGTCTTCTTGATGCCAGTGGCAAACGTTTCAGCCGGTTTCCAGTCCAGTTCGCGCTCGATTTTGCGTGCGTCGATGGCGTAACGGCGATCATGGCCCGGACGGTCGGTGACGTAGGTGATCTGGTCGCGATACGAGCCGGCAGCTTTTGGATCGAGCGCGTCGAGCATGTCGCACAAGGTATGCACGACGTCCAGGTTGGCCATTTCGTTCCAGCCGCCGACGTTATAGACCTCGCCCAGGCGTCCCGTCGCAAGCACGCGGCGGATGGCGGCGCAGTGATCGGAAACGAACAGCCAGTCACGTACCTGCTGGCCGTCGCCGTAAATTGGCAGTGGTTTGCCAGCGCGCGCATTCGTAATGATCAGCGGAATCAATTTTTCCGGAAAATGGAAAGGCCCGTAGTTATTTGAACAGTTGGTGGTCAGCGTCGGCAAGCCGTACGTGTGATGGTAAGAGCGGACCAGATGGTCGGATGCAGCTTTTGACGCCGAGTACGGACTGTTGGGCGCATACGGCGTGGTCTCGGTAAATGGCGCATCGTCGGCACCCAGCGTGCCATACACCTCGTCGGTCGACACGTGCAGGAAACGGAACGCGGCCTTGCCGGCCTCGTCCAGGCCCGACCAGTAAGCACGCGCAGCTTCCAACAGGCAAAACGTGCCGTTGACGTTGGTTGTGATGAATGCGCCAGGGCTGTGGATGGAGCGATCCACGTGGCTCTCGGCGGCGAAATGGATGATCGCCCGCGGCCGGTGCGTCGCCAGCAGTTGTGTCACTTGTTCGGTATCCCCGATGTCCCCTTGCACAAAAACATGCCGCGCATCGCCGCGCAAGCTAGCCAAGTTGTTGAGATTGCCCGCGTAGGTCAGTTTGTCAAAATTGACAACAGGCTCATCGCTCTGTGCAAGCCAATCTGTGATGAAGTTGGAACCGATAAATCCGGCGCCGCCGGTAACAAAAATCATGCAACTATCCTTTAGGAAACCGCAGATAACAATAGACAAGCGCGCAATGCTTAGCCGGACCCTTCGGCCGTGCTTTTACCGGACGCGATGTATTGTGCCGGATCCGACCACGCCGGGATAGCAATAAATGCCATGGCTTGCCTGACGCTGTTGACCGTCTTGAAAGCGGGCGCGTATTTGCGGACGATCTTTTGCAGTTGCAGCGAATTTCAACGTAATGTTTGTGCGCGAGGCAGACTTGAAAATACGTTTTTCCTCTTCTGGAAAATCATGAACGCGACACAAGTTGAACGTCGGCCGGGATATCGTCCCGAACGTGCCTCGTGTTAGCTTTTCGGTTGTATGGCGTAAAAATACTGTACCCAATCACAACCCAGTTCGAAGTAAAAAGACATCGCAGATCGTATGATGTTGTAAATTTTTTTTGTTAAAAAAAGATTAATTTTGTTGGAAAAAGTCGTTATACGGGAGCAGGTTGAGTCCGTTTAGAGGATATTGCTGCAAAATTAGAAGCGATACTGTTAAACTTATTTTTGCCTCGATTCGTGGCAGCGCGTCCGGATTGTCTCCTTTTTTCTGGTAAAAATTCCGTTGTTTGTTGTTGATACTACCGATGTCGTCAGAGTGTTTTGCTACTCAGGTAAATCGGACTTCCTGGATTCCTGGCCTTGCTATCTTTATTTCGAAATACAATCAAATACACCTGGTGCGGATGTTTTGCGCTGGGCGCTGCGCATGCTTTTGCGGCGACCCCTAACACGGTCGGGCAGTCCGGTTATGTGAACATGCCAAGCGCGCTGGTTGAAAAAGACGGCACGCTCAGCCTGGGCTACAGCTACGACGCGCCGTATGGCTCGGTGTGGGTAAGTTCGACCATTTTGCCGTTTTTGCAGGTGACCGCCCGTTATGTGTCGATCAACGGCATTCCGGGGTTTTCCAACGAAGCGGGGCAGTACGGTGCTGAATATGGCCGCTACAAGGACAAGGTTTTCAGCGCCAAACTGCGGCTGTGGGAAGAGAACGGCTGGCTGCCTGGCGTCGCGCTCGGCGCGGCTGACTTGCAGGGCACCGGGATATTCAAAGGCAAGTATGTTGTGGCGACCAAGACGTTTGGTGCCACAAAAAACATCGAGATCAGCGCCGGCGTCGGTCATCAACGTCCGGCCGGCATGTTTGTGGGCGCCCGCTGGGTGCCGGCAAATGCGCCGAACTGGGCGGCAGTGGCAGAATACGACGCCAACGACTACCCGAACGATTTCCGCGCGGCCGACACCTTTGCTGGCCAGCGCCGCAAGGGTCCGGTAGTGGGCCTGGAATATCGGTGGGGCTGGATCGGGGCGCAAATTGCCCGCCATCGCGACCATGTCAGCGCCAACGCATATGTCACGATTCCGCTCTCCGAACGGGAGTTTTTGCCCAAGCTGAAAGAGCCGGTCGCGTTCCAGCAGAAAGATGCGCCGCCGCGCGCCTCATTGGCTGATTGGCAACGCGATGGCCGCGCCGGCGCCGCGCTGGTGCAAGCTTTGGCACGGCAAGATTTCCAGCATATCCGGGTCGAGCTCGACAACGGCGTGCTGAAGCTGACGCTGACAAATAATCGCATATCCAACCTGGGCCGGGCGATTGGCCGCGCCGGCCGTACCGCGCTGGCGTTTGCGCCGGCCGGAACGCGCTCGTTCGAAATCACGTACACGAAGAACGAGCAGCCGATCGCGACGTATCAATTTCTTAATTTGTACACATTGAGCGACTATCTCGCCGGCCTGGTCGAACGCGACGCTTTCCTGCAAACGGTGATCGTGCGCGCTGCCACGCCGGCCGATCGCATTGACAATGGCGAGCAGGCGGGAATACTGGCGGGACTGCATGATGATGTCCCGTTCGGTGTCGATGTCGGCCACGACGGCAACTTGGTACAGGTGCGTTCGGAAGATCGCGAAGCGAACCGGTTTCGCATTGCCCCCAAGCTCGGCCTGTTCTTCAACGATCCGAGCGGCGCCTTGCGCTACGAGCTCGGCGCTGCCGCCAATTACGACCGCCGCCTCGGCACCGGGCTGTACCTGAACGGCGGGGTCAGCGCCAACATCCTTGAAACCGTGTCTGGCGTGACCCAGGCGTCGAACAGCTTGTTGCCGCACGTGCGTACCGATATCGCGGAATACAAGCGCGGTTCGCGATTCAAGCTGAACAAGCTGATGCTCAACCAGTACGCCATGCCCGCCGAAAACTGGTACGGCCGGCTGTCGGGTGGCTTGTACGAGGAAATGTATCGCGGCGCCGGCGGCCAGTTGCTGTATGTGCCGAAGGACAGCCGCTGGGCAGCCGACCTGTCGGTCGATGCGTTGCAGCAGCGCGGTTTCAAGGGCCTGTTTGAGGCGCGCGATTACCGCACCGTTACCGCCCTTGGCGCGCTGCATTACCGTTTGCCGGCAGACATCACGGTGACGGCGCGCGCCGGCCGCTTTCTGGCCAAGGACACGGGCGTGCGGCTGGAGTTCAAGCGCCGCTTTTTCTCCGGCATGGAAATTGGCGCCTGGTACACCAAGACCAACGGCAAGGACACCACCAGTCCCGGCACCCCGACCAACCCCTACAACGACAAGGGCGTGTTCGTGTCGCTGGCGCTGAACACCATGCTGTTGACCGATACCCAGGCCAGCGCCAACATCGCGATTTCGCCATGGACGCGTGACGTCGGCCAGATGGTGGCGTCGCCGGGCGACCTGTACGACATGATCGAGAAACCGCGGCGCGATCTGACCCTGGGCGACGGACTCGGCAACCTGGGCGAGCGGCCTGACGAACAGAACCTGGCGGTTACCTACCCGCAGGCCAGGCCACTCGGCAACCCGTGGCCGGCGTTCCGCCTGCGCGTGGCGCAGGCGGCATCGTCGAGCCCGACCTTGCCCGAATGGGTCAAAGGCGGTGGCGTAGCGGCGGGCGTGGTGCTGGGCAGCGCGCTGTTGGACAAGCCAGTGGACCGGTTTTTCAAGAAGCACCAGGATTCGGCTGTCGCGCGCGGCCTAGGCAACTTCGGCAAGGTCATGCCGGTCGCCCTGGTTGGCGCCGCCGGCGCCGCGATGGCGTTTGGCGACGACCGCATGCAAAACATCGGCCTCATTTCGCTGGAGTCGGTCGCCGGCGCCATCGGCGTGACGCAATTGGGCAAGTACGCTGTCAAACGCGCCCGGCCTGGCGAGGAGCGCGGGCCGTGGGAAAAAGTTGGCAGCGGCGGGGGGGCGAATTCGTCGTTCCCGTCCGGCCACAGCGCGGTGGCGTTTGCGGCAGTGACGCCGTTCGCGCAGGAGTACGACGCGCCCTGGTTGTATGGCGTCGCCGCGCTTAGTGCTGCCGGGCGCGTGTCGGCGCGCCAGCATTGGGTGTCGGATACGGTGGCGGGCAGCCTGGTCGGCTATGTCATCGGCAGCTGGCTGTGGCAATCGCAGCGCGAAAACCGCAGCGCGTTCTTTTCGATCAATCCGGGACCGAAAGAAGTGAGCATGTCTTGGCGCGGGTCGTACTAACGTATCCACGAAAATCAGCAATGCTTCCAAGTTTTCTTGTGAGATGCTTTTTTCGCCTTACAGCCCGAAACTGTCGATCAAAAACGCCGCAAACACGCCCGCCGCGGTCAGGCTGAGCAGCAGCACGGCGCCCGCCGCGCAATCCTTAGCGATGCGGATGGCATCGTGGCGCCCCGGATGCAGATGGTCGAGCGCTGTTTCGAGCGCGGTGTTGAAGAGCTCGGCGGCGAGCACCAGGCCGCACATGATCATGAGCAAAATCCACCACATCATCGGTGGCCGGCGCCACGCCAACATGGCAAGCACGCCGAGCGCGGCGAAGCATTGCAGGCGAAAACTCGCTTCGCTGCGCCACGCCGAGACGATGCCGTCGATGGCAAAGCCGAGGCGGTGGCGGAAGCGCTGGTTTTTCATGCGGTCAACAGTCAAGGGTTGGAAGCTTCGCGTATCGCGGCACACGGAAAATGGGATTCCCGCATGCGCGAGGACGACGATTTTGCGGCCAACAACTTAAAGTTCGTCATCCTCGCGCACGCGAAGATCCCATTTTGTGCCGAATCGCGGCACGCATTTCTTTACAGCTCACGACGACACAGCCAAAAAAACGGCCGAATAAATCGGCCGCCAATGGTACCTGCCCAAGCGCCAAGGCGCCCGCCAAATTAATGGTGGGTGGTGGTGCTGTTGCTGTCCGAGGCGGCAACTGCGACTGCGGCGACGGCGACGCCGACGACCACTGCGGTGCCAACGGCGACGCCGCCGACGAGCGCGGTGCTCATCAGTGGGGCAGGTGCGACTGGCGCTGCTGCTACCGGCGCAACTGCAGCCGTTTGTGCGAATGCTTGTACGGAGACCAGACTCAGGATAGCAGCGGTAGCGAGAATTTTTTTCATGATCAGTCCTTTTTTTACATCTATCGGGGCAAAAGCTTGTTCGTTGTTGCCCACTTATTATATCAATTCAGAACGAAATTGCTCAAAAATTCGACAAGTTTGGCTGCGGCCGCTGAATTTGTATGTCTGGTAAGACACAATATTTTTGCAACAATGTTGCAAAAAAATTGCAATTACACAGTTCCATATTCTTTCGTCATCGCCTGTTTTTTCGCCACTGCCGGGCCAGGCGCCGCGGCGCGCCGGCACATCGGGCGGATTGGCGGCGCTTTGCGCACCTGTTCCATAGATAGCTGCAGGGCAATATCGTGAATAATGGCACTTGCCGGTCCTGCGGGGCAGGGCGTAACCGAAAGTGGACATGGCAGAAGACAGCGACGCAGAAAAAACCGAACCCGCGTCAGCCAAGCGACTGGAGGACGCGCGCAAAGAGGGCGACGTGCCGCGCTCGCGCGAACTGGCAACCTTTACCGTCCTGATGGCGGCCGGCGGCGGCTTGTGGCTGACCGGCGGCAGCGTCGTGCACAGCCTGCACCTGGCGATGGTGTCCGGGCTGTCGCTCGACCGCGAACAGATTTTCAATGCCGACGTGCTGATTCGCCGGGTCGGCGCCGACATCGGCGAGGTGATGTTGACGTGCCTGCCGCTGGCGGTGGCCGTCATGGTGGTCGCGCTGGCGTCGCCGCTGCTGATCGGCGGCTGGCTGTTTTCCGCCAAATCCTTCATGCCGAACTTCGGCAAGCTGAACCCGGCCAAGGGCCTGGGCAACATGGTGTCCGTCAACGCGCTGGTCGAACTGTTCAAGGCGCTCGCCAAGACCGTCGTGGTTGGCTTCGTCGCTTATCTGGTGGTGATGAGCCAGAAAGACGCCGTGATGGGGCTGGCGCTGGAATCGGTCAGCGCCGGCAGCGCTCACCTGGTCAGCCTGCTGGGCGCGGCCTTCCTGTTCATCGTCGGCGGCCTCGGCCTGATTGCGGCGATCGACGGCCCGTACCAGGTCTGGCACTACGCCAACAAGCTGAAGATGACGCGCCAGGAAATGATTCAGGAAGCCAAGGAATCGGACGGCAATCCGCAAATGAAGGCCAAGGTGCGCCAGATGCAGCGCGAAATGGCGCGCCGCCGCATGATGGCCGCGGTGCCGACCGCCGACGTGGTAATCACCAACCCGACCCACTACGCGGTGGCGCTGAAATATACCGACGGCGTGAAGGGTGCGCCGCGGGTGGTGGCCAAGGGCAGCGACGAAGTGGCCGCCAAGATCCGCGCGCTGGCGCGCGAGAACAAGGTCGCGCTGCTGGAGGCGCCGGCGCTGGCGCGTGCGCTGCACCAGCACACCGACATCGGCGACGAGATTCCCGAGGCGCTGTATTCGGCGGTGGCCGAAGTGCTGGCGTATGTGTTCCAGTTGCGCGCCTTTAACACGGGCGGCGGCAAGTATCCGGACCGTCCGACCAGGCTGGCCGTGCCGCCCGAACTGGACCCGCTCAACCCGGCGTCGCAAAAAAAGCCGGACGCGCACAAGCCTGAGTCGAACAACGGAGCAACAGCATGAACAGCATGAACAGCATCCGATTCCCGGCCTGGATGAGCGGCCTGGCCAGCAAGGGCGGCAGCGCCCTGGCTGCGCCAATGATCATCATCCTGCTGCTGGCGATGATGATACTGCCGCTGCCGGCCTTCGTGCTGGACGTGTTTTTCAGCTTTAACATCGCGCTGTCGGTGATCGTGCTGCTGACCGCCCTGTACACCGTCAAGCCGCTCGACTTCATGGCCTTCCCGACCATTTTGCTGGTGTCGACCATGCTGCGCCTGTCGCTCAACGTGGCGTCGACGCGGGTGGTGCTGACCGAGGGCCACACCGGCGGAGCGGCAGCCGGCAAGGTGATCGAAGCGTTCGGCCACTTTTTGATCGGCGGCAATTTTACCGTCGGTATCGTCGTCTTCGTCATCCTCACCATCATTAACTTTACCGTCGTCACCAAGGGCGCCGGCCGGATCGCCGAAGTGGGCGCCCGTTTCGCGCTCGACGCGATGCCGGGCAAGCAGATGGCGATCGACGCCGACCTGAACGCCGGCCTGATCGGCGAGGACGAAGCGCGCCGGCGTCGCCTTGAAACGGCGCAGGAAGCCGAATTCTATGGCGCCATGGACGGCGCCAGCAAGTACGTGCGCGGCGACGCCGTGGCCGGCATCCTGGTCACCGTCATCAACATGGTCGGCGGCCTGATGGTGGGCATGCTGCAGCACGACATGGGTTTCGCCGCCGCGGCCAAGACCTACACGCTGCTGGCGATCGGCGACGGCCTGGTGGCGCAGATTCCTTCCCTGATCATCTCGACTGCGGCCGGTATCGTCGTCTCGCGCGTGGCCAGCGACCAGGACATCGGCACCCAGCTGGTCGGCCAGCTGTTCGCCAAGCCGCAGGTGCTGTACATCACCGCCGGCATCATCGGCGCCATGGGTTTGATTCCCGGCATGCCGAACCTGGTGTTCCTGCTGCTGGCCGGTTCCCTGGCGGGCGTGGCCTACCTGGCCAGCAAGCGCAGCCGCGAGGCGCCGGCGCTGCAGGAAGCCGCCGCCGCCGCTGCCAGCACGCCGGCCGCCGCCGAGCAGGAAGAGGCCAGCTGGCAGGACATCATGCCGGTCGACACCCTGGGGCTGGAAGTGGGCTACCGCCTGATCCCACTGGTCGACAAGACGCAAGGCGGCGAGCTGCTCAAGCGCATCAAGGGCATCCGCAAGAAGTTCGCCCAGGAAGTGGGTTTTCTGGCGCCGCCGGTGCACATCCGCGACAACCTCGAGCTCAAACCGTCGGCGTACCGCATCACGCTCAAGGGCGTCGAAGTGGGCAGCGGCGAGGCGCTCAACGGGCAGTTTTTGGCGATCAACCCCGGCATGGCCAGCGGCGACTTGCCAGGGCAGGTGACGACCGATCCGGCGTTCGGGCTGCCGGCAACGTGGATCGACGCCAGCTTGCGCGACGAAGCGCAAAGCATGGGGTACACCGTGGTCGACGCCGGCACCGTGGTGGCAACCCACCTGAACCACCTGATTACGTCGCACGCGTCGGAATTGCTGGGGCGCGCCGAAGTGCAGGCGCTGCTGGATCACATTGCCAAGGAGTCGCCCAAGCTGGTGGAAGACCTGGTGCCGAAGCTGGTGTCGCTGTCGACGTTGCAGAAAGTGTTGCAGAACCTGCTGATCGAGGGCGTGCACATCCGCGACATGCATTCGGTGATCGAGACGTTGGCCGAGCACGCGGTGCGCACGCTGGACCCGAACGAGCTGACGGCGCTGGTGCGGGTCGCGCTGGGCCGGGCGATCGTGCAGCAGCTGTTCCCGGGCGCCAGCGAGCTGTCGGTGATGACGCTCGACAACCGGCTCGAGCGCCTGCTGATGCAGGCCATGGCGGCGGGCGGCGACGGCACCGGCATCGAGCCCGGTCTGGCCGACACCATCGCCCAGCAGGCCGGCACGGCGGCGGCCCAGCAGGAGCAGATGGGGCTCACGCCCGTGCTGCTGGTGCCCGGCCCGCTGCGCCCGCTGCTGTCGCGCTTTTTGCGCCGCGCGCTGCCGCAACTGAAGGTGCTGTCGCATAGCGAGATTCCGGAGACGAAGACGATCCGGGTCACCAGTCTGGTGGGGGCGGGGTAATAAGTTAAGCGTACGAATGGGGTCCCCGCGAACGCGTACGCGGGGACCCCATTCGTACGCACAGCGATCACGCTGTAACACTCGCTCGCCAGCATGTACACATAACCCGCGCTGTCCATTGAACCTCCGCCGCAAACCCCCATCGTCAGCCTTTTCGCCAGACACGGCCCCAAGCTTGATCAATCACACCCGCCCTGAATAGCGGTCCATTCACCCACCTTTTCCGTTGATGGTTTCCGTGCGGCATCGTCAATAATGGATTCTGTTGAAGATAGGCGGTGCCCCAAGGGGGCGCACCGGCGGCCGGAACCCAGGAGTTGATCGATGAACGTCAAAAAATTTACCGCCGCCACCTCGCGCGAAGCACTGCGCAAAGTGCGTGATGCGCTCGGCCCGGATGCAGTCATCCTGTCGAATCGCCCGGTCGACGGTGTTGTCGAAATCCTCGCCCTTGCTAATGACGACGTCGCTTCGATCTCGTCGCCTGCCGCCGGCACCGAAATGGCCCAGCCGGCACCCATGCTGCAGCACTTCGATCCGCCCGAATCCTACGCCAACCGCCGCGCGCCGGCGGTGCCAGCGCCACAGCCGCAAAGCGACGCCCTCAACAGGTCGCACATGGCGCAGATGAGCTCGATGATGTCGGCCGCCATCGCCCAGGCGAAAGACAGCGCCAGCGCCGAGATGTCCGGCATGATGCGCGAAATTCGCGCCATGCGCGGCGTGATGGAAACCCAGTTGGCGGCGATCTCGTGGAGCGCCACCCAGCAGCGCGAGCCGGAAAAAGCCGGCGTGCTGCGCCAGATGCTGGCGGCCGGGTTTTCGGCCAGCCTGGCGCGCTACCTGATCGAAAAAATGCCGGCTGGTAAAGACGCCGCCGACAGCATGCGCTGGATTAAAACCGTGTTGTGCCGCAACCTGACCAGCATGACGGACGAAGACGAAATCCTCGGCAAGGGCGGCGTGTTCGCGCTGGTCGGCCCGACCGGCGTGGGCAAGACCACCAGCACGGCAAAATTAGCGGCGCGCTGCGTGATGCGCCACGGCCCGGAAAAGCTGGCGCTGATCACCACCGACGCCTACCGTATCGGCGGCCACGAACAGCTGCGTATCTACGGCAAGATTCTCGGCGTGATGGTGCACTCGGTCAAGGACGAGTCGGACCTGCGCATCGCCCTGAAGGAATTGCGCAACAAGCACACCGTGCTGATCGACACTGTCGGCGTCTCGCAGCGCGACCAGATGGTCACCGAACAGGTCGCCATGCTGACGGAGTCGGGCGCCGACGTCAAACGCCTGCTGTGCCTGAACGCCACCGCAACCCACGAGACGCTGGGCGAAGTGGTGCGCGCCTACCAAGGCAGCGGGCTGGCCGGCTGCATCATGACCAAGCTCGACGAAGCGGCGTCGATCGGCAACCTGCTCGACGTCGTGATTCGCCAGAAGCTGCGCCTGTTCTACATCTCGAACGGCCAGCGGGTGCCGGAAGACCTGCACTTGGCCGACCGCGCCATGCTGATCGACCGCGCTTTCCGCCTCCGGCGCGACTTTGCCGCCACGCAATATTCAGACGCCGAACTGCCGCAGTTGATGGCGCAAGCCCGCAGCGCCGCCAATGACCACAGCCTGCGCGGGGTGTCGCTTGGCTAATTTCGATTTCGACCAGGCCGAAGGCCTGCGCCGCATGCTGGCCGGCCCCAAGCCGCGCATTGTCACCTTTCTTTCCGCCACCGCGGCGGACGACAAGGGCGCCATGCTGGTGAATTTGGGCGCGTCGCTGGCGCGCGCCGGCAACGACGTGCTGATCGTCGACGCCTGCATGCACGAATACGGCGTTGCCCAGCGCCTCGGCGTTCACCGCGGCGTCAGCCTGCTGCAGGTGGCGCGTCAGGAATGCGGCCTCAACGAAGTGATCTGCCAGGTGCCGCAAGGATTCAAGGTGGCCAGCATGAAACGCGGCGCCGGCGCGCTGCATCCGGGCGCCGACGAACTGCGCCGGCTGGCCAGGAGCTTCGACGTGCTGGTCAAGCAGACCAGCATCGTCATCGTGGACGGTGAATTCGGCGAATCCGGTGAATCTGGCAAATTCGGCGCATTTGGCAACGCCCCGGGCGCCGAAAACGGCTTTCCGGTGCCGGCCATGGGCAGCTCCGAGATCGTGGTGCAGGTATCCACTTCCGCCGCCTCGATCACCGCCGCCTACAGCCTGATCAAGCGGCTGTCGCAGCAACTTGGCCGCCGCCCGTTCGGCATCCTGGTGACCGGCGCTTCCGAAACCGAAGCAAAGGTGGTATACGATAATATGTGTTCGGCGGCAAGTCGCTACCTGGCGGTCAACCTGACTTCGATGGGCTCGGTGCCGGCCGACGAATACCTGCACCGCGCCGCCCGCCTCGGCCGCGCGGTGGTCGATGCGTTTCCGCTGGCGGGCGCGTCAGTCGCGTTTCGCCAACTGGCGGGGCGCTTTGCCTTATCAAGCACGCCGCAGTCTGGCCGGCTTGGGGAAACGATCCGTTTTGGCTCTCGATAACAAAGCATAACCATGTATACGGTCAAAGGTACGGTCAAAGGGAAAGCCGATAAGAACCAGCTGCTGACGGATCACATGCCGTTGGTGAAGCGTCTTGCCCACCACATGAAGGCCAAGTTGCCGCCGAGTGTGGAAGTGGACGACCTGGTGCAGGCCGGCATGATCGGCCTGTTAGATGCCATCAGCCGCTATGAAGAGACGCACGGCGCCCAGTTCGAAACCTATGCGGTGCTGCGCATCCGCGGCGCCATGCTCGACGAGCTACGCAACAGCGACTGGCTGCCGCGCTCGATGCGCCAGAACATGCGCAAGATCGAGTCCGCGATGAGTTCGCTGCAGCAAAAGCTCGGCCATCCGCCGACCGAGTCGGAAGTGGCCAAGCTGCTCAAGCTGTCGCTGTCGGAATACCAGGACATGCTGGGCGACGGCGGCGGCCACCAGCTGGTGTACTACGAAGACTTCCACGACAACGAAGGCAGCGACAGCTTTCTTGACCGCTACGCCGTCGACGATGCCGATCCGCTGCGCAGCCTGCTCGACAGCGACTTCCGCCAGGCGGTGATCGACGCCATCGATGCGCTGCCGCCGCGCGAAAAGATGCTGATGGGCTTGTACTACGAAGAAGAAATGAACCTGAAGGAAATCGGCGCCGTGATGGGCGTGTCTGAATCGCGCGTATCGCAATTGCACACCCAGGCGGTGGCGCGGCTGCGATCGGCATTACGGGAGCAGGCATGGACTGGGCCAGCGTAGCCGGCGTCGTCCTTGCGCTGGCCGGGCTGTTCATCGGCCACAGCCTGGACGGCGGCAAGCTGGCCTCGCTGGTGCAGCCGGCCGCCTTTGCCATCGTCGTCATCGGCACCTTCGGCGCCGTGCTGCTGCAGACCGAAGCGCCCACTTTCATGCGCGGCATGCGCATGCTGCGCTGGGTGTTTCGCCCGCCGCCAAGCCAGCGCGCGGTGCTGGCGCGCGACATCGCCCGGTGGAGCATGACGGCGCGGCGCGACGGCCTGCTGTCGCTCGAACAGGCAATGCAGGACACGCCCGACAAGTTCGTCAAGAAGGGCTTGCGCCTGATGATCGACGGCATCGACCCGGACAAGCTGCGCGGCCTGCTCGACAGCGAGGTGACGGCCTACGAATTCGGCCAGCGTCAGGCCGTGAAAATCTGGGAGTCGGCGGCCGGCTATTCGCCGACAATCGGCATCCTCGGCGCCGTGCTGGGGCTGATCCACGTGATGGAAAACCTCAGCGACCCGTCCAAGCTGGGCGCCGGCATTGCCGTCGCGTTTGTCTCGACGGTGTACGGCGTTGGCCTGGCCAACCTGTTTTTTTATCCTGTCGCCAACAAGCTCAAGGGCATCGTCGCCGAGACCGTGACGCAGTATGAAATTCTCACCGACGTTTTTTTCGACATCGCCAGCGGCGACCATTCGCGCGTCATCGACGAGCGGGTTGCCAGCCTGCTGTCGCGCCCCTGAATTTTTCGCGTTCTTCGAGACCCGGCCATGGCGCGCAAAAAATTCGATGAAACGAGCGACAACCACGAACGCTGGCTGATTTCCTACGCCGACTTCATCACCTTGCTGTTCGCTTTTTTCGTCGTCATGTACGCCGTGTCGGTCGTCAACGAAGGCAAGTACCGGGTGTTTTCCGACGCCCTCGGCAGCGCTTTTGGCGGGCGCGCGTCCTTGCCCCGGCCGGCAATCGAGACGGCGGCGGCGGTAATTTCGCTGCCGAACCTGGCCGCCAAGAAGCGCGCCGAAGCGCTGCGGCGCGAGCGCGAGCGGCTCACCACGCTGGCGCGCGAACTGACGTCGACGCTGGCGCCGCTGGTCAAGGAAGGCAAGGTGCGGGTGACGCAGAACAGCCGCGGCGTCAGCGTCGAGATCAACGCCAGCGTGCTGTTCAGCTCGGGCGACGCCGCCCTGAATGCCGATTCGCGCGAAGCGCTGCGCGCGCTGGCGGTGCTGCTGCGGGACGACCCGCATGCGCTGCAGGTCGAAGGGCACACCGATCCGGCGCCGATTCGCTCAAGCACGTTTCCATCCAACTGGGAACTGTCGGCCGCGCGCGCCAGCGCGGTGGTGCGCCTGTTCATCGACAGCGGCGTGCCTGCAGCACGCATGACGGTCGTCGGTCACGGCTCGAACATCCCGGTCGCCGCCAACGACGACCCGGCAGGACGCGCCCGCAACCGCAGGGTAGCAGTCACCATCCTGTCGGCGCTGCCGGACACGACGACCGAAATTCCGACCCGCTAGCGTAGGTCAGCGGTTTGTAACTTTGCGCAAGCGCGCTTGGCGTTTTTTCACCTGCCGGGCACAATCCGGCTATTTTTGTTTCCGGAGTATTTGATGGGTAAGTTGATGGGTAAATCAGTACGCCTGGCGTCTGTGGTGCTGGCAGCGGCGCTGGGCGCGGCGTCGTTGCTGGGCGCATCCGGCAGCGCCGGAGCAAGGAACGGGGTCATGCATCCGGTCAGCGAAAAAGTACAGGTCGAGTCGCGCAGCGGCAAGGTGCTGGTGCGCGTGACGTTTGAAAACAACAGCGACCGTACCGTCTATGTGCCGCGCAGTGTGGCGTCCGACAAGGAACTGTTCGGCGCCTGGTTCGACGTGCGCCACAGTTCGAACGGCGACCCGGTCGACTACATCGGCCCGAGCGCCAGGCGCGCCCCTTTGGGCATGGACGATTACCTGCCCGTCAAGCCGCATGCGCGCCACCACAACACAATCGATATCACCGACGCCTACGCTTTCATGGCCGGTCGCCGCACATATCAGCTCAATTTCGCCGGCAACTATGCGGTGGACGTCAACCAGATCGCCAAACTTACCGCGGTCGAACCGGCTTCGGTGATGTTTGCGCACGTTGGCAAATAAAACCTGGCAAATAAAACCTGGCAAATAAAATCTGGCAAATAAACCGGAAAGAACAATGGGCAGCAGCCGCTGCCCGCCGGCTACCGCGCCGGAAACAACACCGGTCAGCCCACCACGAAGCGGCGCGACGGGCCGCCGGCAGCGGTCTGGCCGCTCGGGCCGTAGACGCCGGCGTCCAGGCCGCCGGCGGGGGTGCGCATGGCGTTCAGCGCCACCTGGGTATGGGTCATCTGCTTGTTGATCAGCATGCCGTTGACACGGTTCAGTTCCTTGGCGGCGCGGGTATGCGCGAGCAGCGCGCGCCACAGGGCGTCGGCGGCGCCGTCAGCGTTGTCCGCGCTGCAGCCAGCGGCCAGCCATGGTTCCATGCCGGCTTCGCCGGCAGCAAATCCGGCCGCGCCGAGCGCCCGGTAGCGCTGGCCGGCGAGCACCGCCATCTGTTGCACGAGGGCCGATTTTTGAACGGTGATCGTGGCCAGGCCGTCACTGTCGGCGCTGACCAGCAACTGCTGCTCCTGTTTCATCAACTCGACCAGCGACGTGATCAGTCGTTGTTCGTCGCGCAGCGTGGTGATCGGGCTCGTCATGGTGTGGTGTCGTGGCGTGAGTGGCTCAGCGTTTGCGGGATTGCAGCAGGTCGCGTACTGTTTCCAGCAAGCCATCCGCCACTTTTTCGGAATTGACCTGGAACTGGCCGTCGGCGATCGCCAGCTTGATGCGCTCGACCTTCTTGGTGTCGAACACGGCGCTGCCGCTGACATTGGCCAGCGCCTGTGCCTGCGCCGACAGGCGCACTTTGCCCGCCTCGCCCTGGACCGGGCCGGCGGCCGATGCGCGTTCGGCGGTTTTGGCGCCGGGCGCTGGGGTGCTGGCGGTCGGCACGGCAGGGGTGGTCTTGACTGTATCGTTGATTTTCATGGCATGCACCTTCAATGGCCAGAGCGACAAGCTCGGGATGTACGTAATAATGTTAGTAACGGCGAACCGGTTCCAAACTTTAGCGCACATCTGTGGATTTTCAGGCAGTTGTTTGCAACAACGTGTTCAAAAAATCACTTCGACCAGTCCTCCCGCTTTGGCGATGCCGCTGATGATGGCACCGGCCGGCGTGCGCACCTGGACCACTTGCCCCTCGGCAGCGTTGCCGAGGGCGCGCGCTTCGGCCGAGACGCGAAATCCTTCGCCGCTCGACACCACCCGCACCAGCTGGCCCTGCTGCACCACCGGTTTGCTGCGCAGCGCGTCAAGCCGCAGCGGCGCGCCGGACGGCAGCGACACCGTGCTGCTGCGGCCGATGGCCTGGGCCATGTCGGTCACCACGCCGTTCGGCATGGCAGCCAGATCGCCTTTCATCAGCACCAGCTGCGACTGCTCGATCGGCTGGCCCTGGGCCAGCGGCACGGCGGCGGCGACATAGTTGCCTTGAACCGACACCTTCGCCTGAATATACACAGTCCAGGCGGTCGGCGCCGTGCAGCGCACGCCCACCGTGGTATTTCCCCACGCCCGCGCGCCCGGCTGCTGGAACGCTTGCGGGTCAGGGCAGGCGGGCAGGCTGGTGCGCGGGTCGAGCGCTCGCACCTCGACGCTGGTCTTGCCCGCCAGGCCCGCGCTTTGCCCTTGCAGGTAGTGCTCGACGACGGTGCGCAGCGCGGCCAGATTCTGACCACCCGGCACGCCCGGGCGCGGGGCGGCGCTGTGCTGCGCCAGCGCCAGCGGCGCGCTCAGGAGGAGGGCGGTGAAGAGGAGGACATTCATGGATTGGGCTTGGGCCTGCGGCTCGGAGGAATGATGCCATCTTAGGCTTGAAGATTCTCAATTGAAACATCGAACAGCCGCGCTTTGGCTGCGCTTATCCGTCGATTGGCGCGCCGGCCCCAGCCTTATGATCGATGTTGTCATACAAAACCGTACACACCGCCCTTGCAGCCAGCTTGGCAACAACGGCCCACCTGGAGCTGACATGATTGGCAAACTCGACGATTACCTGCGCTTCAATGAAGCCGCCCTGAGCCTGCGCTCGCAACGCCAGCAAATCTTGGCTTCGAACATTGCGAATGCGGATACGCCCAATTACAAGGCGCGCGACATCGACTTCGCCAGCGCGCTGCAAGGCGTGATGGCGCGCACGGCGCCGCCGGCCGGCATGCTGGCGGCCACCGCCCCGGCCCATATCAGCGGCGCCGGCGCCGGGCAAAACGCCGGCATGCTGGCGGACGGCACGCAAGTGCAGTACCGCGGGGTGGTGCAGGGCGCGGTCGACGGCAACACGGTCGACATGGACGTCGAGCGCAATCAGTTCGCCGACAACGCGATCCGCTACGAAGCCGGGATCGCCATGATCAACCACCAGATCCGCGGCATGATGGCGGCGATCCAGGGAGGACAATAACCATGTCGCTGTTTAATATTTTCAACGTGTCGGGTTCGGCCATGAGCGCCCAGGCCCAGCGCCTCAACGCCACCGCCAGCAACCTGGCCAACGCCGACAGCGCCACCAGCGCGAGCGGCCAGGCCTACCGCGCCAAGCAGGTGGTGTTCGAGGCGGTGCCGCTCGAAGGCGGCGCCACCTCGGTGAAGGTGGCGCAGGTGATCGAAGACCCGAGCCCGCTCAAGCAGGTGTACGACCCGAAGCATCCGATGGCCGACGACAAGGGATATGTGTCGATGCCGAACGTGAACGTGGTCGACGAAATGGTCAACATGCTGTCGGCCTCGCGCTCGTACCAGACCAACGTCGAAACCATGAACGCGGCCAAGACGCTGCTGCTGAAAACGCTGACGCTCGGTCAGTAAGTTTCCATCACCTTTTACCAATTTTCTCTCCAGGCCACCATGTCCTCAGTCAATTCCGCTCCCGCCGTCGTCTCGCAAGACCTGCTCGCCACGGTCAATCCCAGGAAGGCGGCCAGCGTCAACGGCAGCGTCGATGCCGACACCAACAAGTTCATGACCTTGCTGGTGACGCAGCTGAAGAACCAGGATCCGATGAACCCGCTCGACAACGCCCAGCTCACCAGCCAGCTGGCGCAGCTGTCGACGGTTACCGGCGTCAACAAGCTCAACACGACGCTGGAATCGCTCAAGGCCAGTTACCAGTCGTCGGAGGCGCTGCAGGCGACCAACCTGATCGGCCACGGCGTGCTGGTCGAGGGCAACTTTGCCCAGCTGTCCGGCGGCAAGGCGATCATGGGCGTGGAGCTGGCCAGCGCGGCCGACAACGTGCAGGTGATCATCACCGACCCGAGCACCGGCAAGGATGTCCAGACCATCGAGCTCGGCGCCCAGGCGGCCGGCGCCATTGCGCTGCCGTGGAACGGCGTCGTCGACCCGGCCAAGGTCAACCCTGACGGCAGCGGCGTGGCGCTGAAAGACGGCAAATATCTGATCCGCGTGGTCGCCACTGCCGGCGCCGAAACGCTCAAGGACGCCAGGCCGCTGTCGTTCGACAGCGTCGCCAGCGTCACCACCAGCGCCAAAGATGGCGTCAAGCTGAACCTGCCCACCAAAGGGGTGGTGTCGATGGCGGACATCAAGCAGATTCTGTAAGCGCGCACGTTGCCGCAATTTGGCGCAGGTTAGATCAATTTACAATTTTCATCAGGAGAACACCATGTCTTTTCAACAGGGACTCAGCGGCTTGAACGGCGCTGCAAAATCGCTCGACGTCATCGGCAACAACATCGCCAACGCCAGCACCGTCGGCTTCAAGGGCTCGCAGGCGCAGTTTGCCGACGTCTACGCCAATTCGCTCAACGGCGCCGGCGGCAACCAGGCCGGCATCGGCACCAAGGTGGCGCAGGTCGCCCAGCAATTTACACAGGGCAACATCGAGTCGTCCAACAATCCGCTCGACATCGCCATCAACGGCGCCGGCTTTTTCCGCACCACCATGGCGGGCGCGACCCAGTATTCGCGCAACGGCCAGTTTTCGCTCGACAGGGACGGCTACATGGTCAACGCCCAGGGCGCTAAGCTGACCGGGTTTGCCGCCAGCCCCACCGGCGGCATCCTGCCCGGTTCGCCGATCCCCCTGATGATCAATACGGCCGACCTGAAGCCGGTCGCCACCACCCGCGTCGACACCGAACTGAATCTCGATTCCGGCAGCAGCGTCCCGGTCACCTCGCCGTTCAGCGTCAACGATCCGACCAGCTACAACAAGCAGAGCCCGATCGACGTCTACGACACGCTCGGCAACCCGCACGTGCTGTCGACGTTCTACGTCAAAGCCGGGCCCGGCCAGTGGAACGTGTTTGCCGCCAATGACGGCACCGAGATCAGCAACCTGAAGGTGGCCGCTGCCGCCCAGGGCACCGGTGCGCCGTTCGCTGCCGTCAACGCCGCGCGCGCGGCCTGGGTCAGCGCCTCGGCGGCGCAGCCGCCGGCGCCGGCCACGGTCGCCGCGGCGCTGGCGAATTACGCCAGCGAGGCGAACAACCTGGTAGTGGCCGCCGCCGCCGCCGCCGGCGCCAGCCCCGCTCAGCAGGGTGGCATCACCGCCGCCGCCACCAGTTCCGGCAACACGGCCGGCAACACGCCGGAAATGGTCGACAAGGACATCGCTGCCGCGGTGTCGGTGCCGGCAGTGCCGGTTGGCCGCCTCGCCTTCGACGCCAATGGCGCGCTGTCGAACGCGTTGATGGCGCCGCAGACGCTGCCGCTGAAGGTCGTGCTGCCGATCTTCCCGCCGACCGGGGCCGCCAACACGCTGTCAATCGATTTCGGCTTTGCCGGCAGCACCCAGTACGGCGCCGCCACCAGCGAAAAGAAATCGACCCAGGACGGCTTTACCGCCGGCCGCCTGCAACGCTTCGCCGCTGGCGCCGACGGCATCATCCTCGGCCAGTACAGCAATGGCCAGTCGCACGCGCTGGGTCAGATCGTGCTGGCGAACTTCGGCAACCCGAACGGGCTCTCGCCACTGGGCAACAATGCCTGGGCCGAGACGTCGAATTCGGGCGTGCCGCTGGTCGGTGTGCCCACTTCCGGCAGCCTCGGCGTGCTGCAGTCGTCGGCGGTGGAGAACTCGAACGTCGACCTGACGGCCGAACTGGTCAACATGATCACCGCGCAGCGCGTCTACCAGGCCAATGCGCAGACCATCAAGACGCAAGACTCGGTGCTGCAGACGCTGGTGAATCTGCGGTAAGTAGGGGGCAGACCCCGGTTCTTCCTGGAGGGGTCAGACCCCGGTTCTTCCTGGTTTTGCAGTGCAGGGTCTGACCCCGGTTTACAGCCGGGGACGCAGGCAGGCCCGTCAGATCCACCGCCAACGCAACCGGGGACTAGGCGTCCCCGTCAGACCCTCCCCAAAAGCAAAACCGGGGTCTGACCCCTGAACCGGACCTCTGAACAAACACAACCAGGCCCAAGGAAAAAATGGACCGATTAATCTACACCGCCGCCAGCGGCGCCAAGCACATCCTGGAGCAGCAGGCGACGACCTCGCACAACCTGGCCAACGTCACCAGCACCGGTTTCCGGGCCCAGATCGATTCGTTTCGCGCCGTGCCGGTCAGCGGCGCTGGCCTGCCGACGCGCGCCTTCGTGGTCAACTCGACGGTCGGCGCCGATTTCTCGTCCGGCCCGCTGCAGATGACCGGGCGCGACCTCGACGTTGCGCTCAAGGGCAAGGGCTGGCTGGCGCTGCAGATGCCCGACGGCACCGAAGCCTACACCCGCAACGGCGCGCTCAAGATGAGCGAAAACGGCTTGCTGCAAAGCGCCGGCGGCTTCAGCATCGCCGGCGACGGCGGTCCCATCACGGTGCCGCCCGAGGTGACGGTGGCGATCGGTGGCGATGGCACCATCTCGACCATCGCCACCTCGACCAAGCCGGGAGCGCCGACCGTGCTGGGGCGCCTGAAACTGGTCAACCCGCCGGAAGCGGACCTGGTGCGCGGCGACGACGGCCTGTTTCGCCTGAAAAACGGCGCCGCGGCGCCGGCGGACCCGCAGGTGACGGTGGCCGGCGGCGCGCTCGAGGGCAGCAACGTCAGCCCGGTCGACGCGATGGTGGGCATGATCGCCCTGGCGCGGGCGTTCGAGACCCAAATGAGCCTGCTCAAGAACGCCGAGAACAACGCGGCGAAAGCGACCCAGATCCTCGCTTTGAGTTGACCCTCGCCAGTCCATAATTGACCTTTGCATGGCGGCGTTCGTCTGCCGCGCTACTGGAGAAGCACATGATCCGTTCCCTTTTTATCGCCAAGACTGGTCTCGAAGCACAGCAGACCAACCTCGACGTCATCACCAACAACCTGGCCAACGTCAGCACCAACGGCTTCAAGCGTTCGCGCGCGGTGTTCGAGGATTTGCTGTACCAGAACCTGCGCCAGCCGGGCGCCCAGTCGTCGCAGCAGACCCAGTTGCCTTCCGGATTGCAGATCGGCACCGGGGTGCGCGCCGTCGCCACCGAGCGCATTCACACCCAGGGCAATCCCCAGAGTACTGGCAATTCGAAGGACGTGATGGTCAACGGCTCCGGCTTCTTTTCGGTGTTGCTGCCCGACGGCACCGCCGCCTACACCCGCGACGGCTCGTTCCAGAGCGATGCGAACGGCCAGTTGGTGACCTCGTCCGGCTACGTGGTGCAGCCGGCCATCACGATCCCCGCCAACGCGCTGTCGATCACGGTCGGGCGCGACGGCACCGTGTCGGTCACCGTGCCCAATTCCAGCGCGCCGTCGCAGGTCGGCTCGCTGCAGCTGTCGACCTTCGTCAACCCGGCCGGGCTGGAGTCGAAGGGCGAAAACCTGTACGTCGAAACCGGCGCCTCGGGCAGCCCGAACACGAATACGCCGGGCACCAACGGCGCCGGCGTGCTGATGCAAGGCTACGTCGAAACCTCGAACGTCAACATCGTCGAGGAAATGGTCAGCATGATCCAGACCCAGCGCGCCTACGAAATCAACAGTAAGGCAATCACCACCTCCGACCAGATGTTGCAAAAGCTGTCGCAATTATGAAACGCATTGTAAAACCCAGTATAAAACTCGCTGTCGTGATCGGTGCGCTTGCGCTGGCCGGCTGTTCCGCCACGCCGTCGACGATCGTCCAGCGCCCGTCCAGCCTGCGCGTGGCGCCGCCGCAACTGGCCGCGCCCACCAACGGCGCGATCTACCAGGCGGCGGCTTACCGCCCGATGTTCGAAGACCGCCGCGCGCGCCACATCGGCGACATGCTGATCATCAGCATCACCGAAAAGACCGCCGCCGTGAAGGCTGCCGCCAGTTCGGGCAACAAGTCCGGTTCGGTCAACTTCGCCGTTCCCGGCCCGGTTCAGGGCCGGCTCGGCGTCACCGCCGCCGCCAGCGCCGCCAACAAGTTTGCCGATGGCGACAACCAGAGCGCCAGCAACACGTTTTCCGGCACGGTCGGCGTCACCGTCACCGAGGTGCTGCCCAACGGTAACCTGATCGTCACGGGCGAAAAGCAGATCGCCATGAACAAGGGCATCGAGTTCATCCGATTTTCCGGCATGATCAACCCCGACACGATCCAGACCAACAACGTGGTGTCGTCGACCCAGGTGGCCGACGCCCGCGTCGAGTACCGCACCAACAGCCAGATCGACCGCGCCGAAATGACGGCGATGGTGTCGCGCTTTTTCCAGTCGCTGCTGCCGTTCTGATGGGGCCGACGATGCGCTTCGCTGCTCCCTTCATCATGTTGTGCGCGGCCCTGTTGCTGGCGCCCAGCGCCCGCGCCGAACGCCTGAAAGACCTCGCCAGCATCGCCGGCGTGCGGCAGAACCAGTTGTCCGGCTACGGCATCGTCGTCGGTCTCGACGGCACCGGCGACCAGACCACGCAGACGCCGTTCACGGTGCAGTCGATCGTCTCGATGCTGCAGCAGAAGGGCGTCAACCTGCCGGCCGGCACCAGCTTGCAGCTGAAAAACGTCGCCGCGGTGATGGTGACCGCGTCGCTGCCGGCGTTCGCCCAGCCGGGCCAGACCATCGACATCACGGTGTCGTCGATCGGCAACGCCAAAAGCCTGCGCGGCGGCACTTTGGTGATGACGCCGCTGCAAGGCGCCGACCAGCAAGTCTACGCGATGGCCCAGGGTAACGTGCTGGTGGGCGGCGTTGGCGCAGCCGCCGCCGGTTCGTCAATTCAGGTCAATCACTTGTCAGTGGGCAAAATTTCCGGCGGCGCCACGGTCGAGCGCGCGGTCGCCAGCAACCTCGGCGCCGACAACCAGGTGCGCCTTGAGCTGAACACCACCGACTTTCTCACCGCCAGCCGGGTGGTCGAAGCGATCAACACCCATTTCGGCCCGGACATCGCCACCGCGCTGGATGGGCGCGTGATCCGCGTGCGTTCGCCGTCGTCGTCCGACCAGCGCGTCGCCTTTCTCGGCATCCTCGAAGGCCTCGAAGTGAGCCCGGCGGCCTCGAGCGCCAAGGTCATCATGAACGCGCGCACTGGCTCGGTGGTGATGAACCAGGCGGTGACGCTGGAAAGCTGCGCGATTTCACATGGCAATTTGTCGGTGACGATTTCGGCCGAGCCGCAGGTCAGCCAGCCGGCGCCGGCGTCGCGCGGCCAGACCGTCGTCACGCAGGCGACCCAGATCGAAGTGAAGAAGGAGGCGGGGCGGGTGGTGATGCTCAAGGGCGGCGCGTCGCTGGCCGAAGTGGTCAAGGCGGTGAACGCGATCGGCGCCTCGCCGCAAGACCTGCTGTCGATCCTGCAGGCGTTGAAGGCGGCCGGTTCGCTGCGCGCCGAGCTCGAAATCATTTAAGTTAAGTTATGTTAAGGCAGCGCCATGATCTCTTCGACCCCCGACCTCAGTTCCAGACTTGCGCTTGACACCAAGGGCCTGGGCGAGCTGAAACAGTCGGCCAGGGCCGGCGCGCCCGAAGCCTTGAAAGCGGCGGCGACCCAGTTCGAGGCGATGTTCATCAACATGATGATGAAGAGCATGCGCGACGCCACGCCGCAGGACGGCATGCTGGACAACCAGCAGACCAAGATGTTTACGTCGATGCTGGACCAGCAGATGAGCCAGAACCTGGCCAAGCGCGGCGTCGGCCTGGCCGACGTGCTGACGCGCCAGCTCGGTGCCCAGGCCATCAATGCGCAGGCGCTGGCGATCGGCGGCGACCAGAACGTGCCGACCTTGGACGCGATGCCCGCGCCGCCGGGCACCGTAGCGCAGAACGCCGGCACGCTCTTGACAACGCCAGGCGCGCTGCTGGCGCCGTCAAGCATGCCGCCGCTGAATGGATCGGGCAGGGTGCAGTCGCCGCACGTCGCCTCGTTCCAGCAAAAGCTCGGCGCCGACGCCGAAGCGGCCAGCAAGGTGACCGGCATCCCGGCCAAGTTCATGCTCGGCCAGGCCGCGCTGGAGTCGGGCTGGGGCAAGCGCGAAATCAAGCACGCCGACGGCAGCGCCAGCCACAACCTGTTCGGCATCAAGGCCGGCCCCGGCTGGAAAGGCAAGGTTGCCACCGCCGTCACGACCGAGTACGTGAATGGCGTGCCGCAGACCAGGGTCGAAAAATTCCGTGCCTACGACAGCTACGCCGACAGCTTCAAGGATTACGCCAGGCTGCTGTCGACCAACCCGCGCTATGAAAAAGTGCTGGCCAGCGCGGGCGACGCAGCGAGTTTTGCGCATGGCTTGCAAAAGGCCGGCTACGCCACCGACCCGCACTACGGCGCAAAACTCAGCCGCATCATCACCCACTCGCTGCTGGGGTGATCGGCGCCGAACTGCCGGTCAGGCAAGTCAAGTTATCCTGAAATCTGCCGTTGAGTAGGGTAACGGTATGAAACCAAGAATAGAAAGATCTCGATCATGGCTGGAAATCTCCTCAATATCGGCAAGACCGGACTGTACGCGGCGCAGGCCGGGCTGGCCACGACGGGCCACAACATTGTCAACGCCAACGTGGCCGGCTTCAGCCGCCAGCAGGTGCTGCAAAGCGCGGCCAAGGCCCAGGACGTGGGCAACGGTTTCATCGGCAGCGGCACCGAGATCGCCGACATCGAGCGCTTTTCCGACAAATTCCTCAACAACCAGGTGCGTGTTGCGCAGTCCGCCAGCAGCGCGCTGACGTCCTACAATGCTCAGATCAGCCAGGTCGACAACCTGCTGGCCGACCCCAGTTCCGGCCTGTCGCCGTCGCTGCAGGACTTCTTCAAGTCGGTACAGGACCTGAGCGCAAACGCCAGTTCGTCGCCGTCGCGGCTAAATTTCCTGTCCAACGCGGAATCGCTGGCGACCCGCTTCCAGGGACTCAACGGGCGCATCGAAGAGGTCCGCTCCGGCGTCAACAGCGAGATCTCGACCAAGGTCACCTTGATCAATTCCTACGCCACCCAGATTGCCAAACTCAACGACCAGATCGGCAACCTGAGCAATACCACCGGCCATGCGCCAAACGACCTGCTCGACTCGCGCGACCAGTTGGTGCTCGAACTGAACAAGCAAGTCAAGGCCACGGTGGTCGAAGGCAGCAACCACAGCCTGACGGTGTCGATCGGTACCGGCCAGCCGCTGGTGGTGGGCAGCAAGTCGTTCCAGTTGGCCACCGTCAGCGCGCCAGGCGATCCGGCCCGGCTCGGCATTGGCTACGTGACCGGCCGGGGCGTCACGCCGCTGGCGGATGCGGCGCTCACTGGCGGCGAGTTGGGCGGCCTGCTGGAGTTCCGCTCAGGCACGCTCGACAACGCGCAAAATGCGCTTGGCCGCATCGCGATCGGCATGGCGGCCACCTTCAATGCGCAGAACCGGCTGGGCCAGGACAGCGCCGGCAACATGGGCGGCGACCTGTTTTTCCAGGCCCAGCCCCAGGTCAGCGGAAACCTGACCAGGATGCCGCAGGACCCAGCCAAGGTCGCCACCACGGTGGACGTGACGTTGAACGACCCGTCCAGGCTGACCACCAGCGACTACATGGTGGGGTACGACGCCGCCAAGTCGCGCTACACCGTCACGCGCCTGTCGGACCGCAACGTGACACTGATTACGCCGCAGCCGGGCCCGCAGACCCGCACCATCGACGGGCTCGACTTTACCATCAGCGGCAGCGGTGCCGAAGGCGACAGTTTTCTGGTGCGCCCGACCATCAACGGCGCCGCACGGTTCAACGTTGCGGCGCCAGATATCGGCGCAATTGCCGCCGCCGCCCCAGTCATGATCGGCCCGGCCGCCGGCAACAAGGGCAGCGCCGTCGTCAGCGAGGGCAGCGTCGACAAGAATTTTCTGTTGCCGGCCAACGCGTTCGCACCGGCCAGCCTGAAGTTCGACGCCGCCACCAACACCCTGACCGGCTTTGCCAGCGGGCAGACGGTCAAGCTCACCGATGCCAGTGGCGTGCCGCAAAGCTATGTCGCCGGCACCGACCCGATTCCGTTTGCGGCGGGCTCACGCTATACCTTCGGCGGCGTCAGCATGTCGTTTACCGGCCGGCCGGTCGACGGCGACCAGTTCAGCGTCGCCCGCAACGCCGGCGGGGTGGGCGACAACCGCAACATGCTGGCGCTGGGCAGCTTGCAATCGACAACCCTCTTCGACAACGGCAACACCACCTACCAGGGCGCGTTCGCCCAGCTCGTCAGCGCGGTTGGCAACAAGACGCGCGAAGTGCAGGTCAACGGCGCGGCCAGCGCCGCCCTGCTGGCGCAGACCACCACCACCCAACAGAACGTGTCGGGCGTCAATCTGGATGAAGAAGCGGCCAATTTATTGAAGTACCAGCAGGCTTACCAGGCTGCGGGCAAGGTCATGCAGATCGCCAGCACCATGTTCGACACCTTGCTCTCGCTCGGCCGATAACCAAGGATTACCATGCGTATCAGTACCAGTTCGCTTTACGCGACCTCGACCACCCAGCTCGGCACCTTGCAAAGCCAGCTTGCGCGCACCCAGCAGCAATTGTCGACCAATCGCCGCATGCTCAGCGCGGCCGACGACCCGGTGGCCTCGGCGCGCGCGCTGGAAGTGACGCAGTCGCAATCGATCAACGCCCAGTTCGCCACCAACCGCGCCAACGCGCGCGCCTCGCTGTCGCAGGAAGAGGGGGCGCTGACCGGGGTCCAGCAGCTGATCCAGGACGTGCAGGTCACCGCGGTGGCGGCCGGTAGCGGCATCAATTCGGCCGGCGACCGCGCCGCCTTCGCCAACGAACTGGAAGGCCGGCTGGAGGATCTGGTGGCGCTTGCCAACACGTCCGACGGCAACGGCGGCTACGTGTTCTCGGGTTACAAGGTTGGCACGATGCCGTTCGTCAAAACCAATGCCGGCGTCGACTACCAGGGCGATCAGGGACAGGTGCAGCTGCAGGTTGGCGGGGCGCGCAGAATCGCGATGGGCGATGCCGGCAGTGCCGTGTTCACCGGCATCCCGACCGGCAACGGCGCCTTCGTCACGGCCGCCAACGTCACCAACGGCGGCACCGGGGTGATCTCCGCCGGCACCGTGAGCGACCCGCGCCAGCTGACGGGCCACCGCTACCAGATCGATTTTTCCGCCCCGGGCGCGCCGCCGGTGAGCAGTTACACGATCACCGACCTGACCACCAATACCACGGTGCCGCCGGCGCCGGCGGTGGCCGTGGTGCCGTACACGAGTGGCGATGCGATCAAGATCGGCGGCATGAGTTTCGACATCAAGGGCGCGCCGGCGGCGGGCGATTCGTTCAGCGTGCAGCCGAGCGGCAAGCAGGATCTGTTTGCCACGCTGTCGAAGATGATCGACACGCTGCGTGCGCCGGCCGGCACGCCGGCCGAGAAGCAGGCGCTGACCGATGGCCTGGCCGCGGCCAACGGCAACCTCAGCGCGGCGCTCGACAAGGTGCTGACAGTGCGCGCCTCGGTCGGATCGCGCCAGAAGGAACTCGACACGCTCGACACCGCCGGCGCCGACACCGACGTCCAGTACGCGACAACCTTGTCGGGCCTGCAGGATCTTGACCTGGTCAAGGCGATTTCGCAGTTCACCCAGCAGCAAGCGACGCTGGACGCGGCGCAGAAAACCTTCAAGGCGGTGTCGAGCCTGTCGCTGTTCAATTACATCGGCTAACCTCCTTCGCCCGCGCGCGTTGGCTACCGGCTCGGCAACGGCGGTGCCACCGGCGGCGTGCGGGCGGCGCCGGCGCGCACCAGGCTGCGGGCAGCTTCAATGCCTTGATTGAACAGGTTCTGGATCGGCACGCCGAGGTAGGGCAAGGTCAGGCTGATCACCAGCAGGCCGACGCCGAGCGACACCGGGAAACCGATGCCGAAGATGTTCAGCTGCGGCGCGGCGCGCGTCAGAATGCCGAGCGCGACGTTGGTGATCAGCAGCGCGGCGACGATCGGCAGCGACAGTTGCAGTCCGGCGCTGAAAATGCGGGCGCCCCAGCGCGCCAGTTCGAGCGGCGCGCCGACCGAGATCGGCGTGGCCGACACCGGCAGCGTGATGAAGCTTTCGGCCAGCGCCTGCAGCAGCAGCAGGTGGGCATTGGCGGCGAGAAACACCATGGTGGCGACCAGGGTCAGGAACTGGCTCACCGCCGACGAGCGGCCGGACGACATCGGGTCGAACAGGGTGGCAAAACCGAGACCCATCGTCAAGCTGCTCACTTCGCCGGCCATTTCGATCGCGGCGAACACGATGCGCATCGAAAACCCGATCGCCAGGCCGATCAGCAACTCCTGCAGCAGGATCAGGAAGCCGGCCATCGACATCGGGTCGGTCGCCGGCAGCGCCGGAATTGCCGGCGCCATGATCGCCGCCAGCAGCACGCCGAGCGACACCTTGATCGACACCGGCACCGCGGTATTGCCGAACAGCGGGGCGGCGGCAATCAGGCCGAGGATGCGGGTGAGCGGCCACAGCAGGGCTGCAATCCAGGTGTTCATCTCGGCGCTGGTAAGCGTGATCATGAAAGCAAGATCCTGTTCGTCAAACCTGCGGTCCTAGCCGATCAGGCCGGGAATGCCGGTAAACACCTGGCGCATGTAGTCGAGCATGACTGCCAGCATCCACGGACCGGCGACGATCAGCGCGACAAAAATGCCGACCAGTTTCGGGATGAACGACAGCGTCGCTTCGTTGATCTGGGTGGCGGCCTGGAAGATCGACACGACCAGGCCGATGATCAGCGCCACCAGCAGCATGGGTGCTGCCACCATCAGCGTCACTTCCATGGCGTTGCGGCCCATCGTCATGACGGATTCGGGAGTCATCGCGGCGTCCTTGGCAAACTCAGTAAAAGCTCTGGGAGAGCGAGCCGAGCAGCAGTTGCCAGCCGTCGACCAGCACGAACAGCATCAGCTTGAACGGCAGCGAGATCACTGCCGGCGACATCATCATCATGCCCATCGACATCAGCACCGACGCCACCACCATGTCGATGATCAAAAACGGGATAAAAATCGCAAAGCCGATCTGGAACGCGGTCTTCAGTTCGCTGGTGACGAACGACGGGATCAACACGCGCAGCGGGATGTCTTCCGGCCCCTGCAGCGCGGGCGAGCGCGACATCTTGACGAACAGCGCCAAGTCGGACTGGCGCGTCTGCTTGACCATGAACGCCTTCAGCGGCGCCACGCCCTTGTCCATCGCCTCGCTCATCTGGATCTTGTTTTCCTGCAGCGGCAGGTAGGCGTCGGTATAGATCTTGTCGAACGTCGGGCCCATCACGAACAGGGTCAGGAACAAGGCCAGCCCGACCATCACCTGGTTGGGCGGCGCCGACTGGGTGCCGAGCGCCTGGCGCAGCAGCGACAGCACGATGATGATGCGGGTAAAACTGGTCATCATCAGCAGCGCGGCCGGCAGGAACGACAGCGCCGTCATCAACAGCAGCGTCTGCACCGGCAGCGAGTAGGCGGTGCCGCCGCCTGCGGCCGGCGCGCTGGTAAACGCGGGAATGCCGGGCGCGGCTTGGGCCAGCGCCGGCAAAACGAGGGCGGCCAGGGCCAGCAGCAATTTTTTATTTCGCATTGCGTTTGTCGATCGTCTGTTTGAGCCATTCGCCAAAGCTGGCGGCCGATGGCTGGTGCGGGTGCATGGTGGCGTTTGCGGCGGTTTGCGTTGCCGCTTCCGCTGCAATGCCGATCTGCCGCGGCATGGTCGCGAGCGCGTTGACGCGCCCGGGCGAGGCGCCCACCACGATCCACTGGTCGCCCACTTCGACCACCATGATGCGCTCGCGCCCGCCAAGGTTGAGGGCGCCGACCAGCCTGACGTGGGCCGCTCCCGCCTGCGCCTTGGGGCCATAGCGCTTCATGAACCAGGCCAGGGCGGCGAGCAGGGCGAGCACCAGGCACAGCGCCAGAATGGTCTGGATCAGGCTGCCGGCGGCGGGGCCGGTGGCGGCGGACAGCGCGACCGGCGCCGGCGGCGTCACCTGGGCCGGCGCCGGCGCAGGTGGCGCCACTGCCGGCGCGGGCGGCGCCACTGCCGTGCTGGCGGCGCCAGAGGCGGCCGCGGCGGGGGGCGGCCCCTGCCGCGCCTGGGCGGCGCCTGCGAGGCTGGCGGCGACGATCCAGGCGAGAGGGAAACGACCCATCATTTATTCAGTTTTCTGATCCGCTCGGACGGCGTGATGATGTCGGTCAGGCGGATGCCGAACTTGTCGTTGACCACCACCACTTCGCCCTGGGCGATCAGGCAGCCGTTGACCAGCACGTCCATCGGCTCGCCGGCCAGGCCGTCGAGCTCGACCACCGAGCCTTGCGCCAGTTGCAGCAGGTTCTTGATGGCGATCTTGGTGCGGCCCAGTTCGACCGTCAGCTGCACCGGGATGTCGAGGATGAAGTCGATGTCGTTCGGCGTCTCGGACTTGGTGCCCTTGTTGGAAAAGTCCTTGAACACGGCGGCGCTGGCGGCCTGGTTCTGCAAGGCGTCGGCTTCCGCTTTGGCCTGTTCGGCAATCGCCGCGCCCCAGTCGTCGTCCATGCTCTGGTCGTCTTGATTATCGGGCATCGTGCTCTCCTGGTTGGCGGTTGCCGGCGTCTGGACGCGCCGGCCATGATTTATTTGGCATCGGAATTGGTGAGCAGTTTCTCGACCTTGAGCGCATATTGTCCGTTCAGTACGCCATAAGTGCAATCCATCACCGGCACGTTGTCGACGGTGGCCTGGATCTGCTCCGGCACGATGATGGGAATGATGTCGCCCACCCGCATGTTAAGGATGTCGTCGAACGACGCGCGGCCGGTGCCGAGCACGGCGACGAGCTCGACTTCGGCGATCTGGATCTGCTGCGTCATCAAACGGATCCAGCGCTTGTCGACCTCGAGCGCCTCGCCCTGCAGGCTGGAAGTGAGGGCGTCGCGGATCGGCTCGATCATCGAATACGGCATGCAGAAGTGGATCTGGCCGGAGACAGAGCCGAGTTCCACTGTAAACGTCGACGACACCACCACTTCGTTCGGCGTGGCGATGTTGGCGAACTGGGTGTTCATCTCGGAACGGATGTACTCGAACTCTACCGGGAAGACCGGCTCCCACGACTTGGTGTAGGCGTCGAACACGATATCGAGGATGCGCAGGATGATGCGCTGCTCGGTCTGGGTAAAGTCGCGTCCTTCGACGCGGGTATGGAAGCGGCCGTCGCCGCCGAACAGGTTGTCGACCAGCAGGAACACGAGGCCCGGATCGAACACCATCAAGGCGGTGCCGCGCAGCGGCTTCATGTGCACAAGGTTCAGGTTGGTCGGTACCACCAGGTTGCGGATGAATTCGCTGTACTTGGAGACCCGCACCGAGCCGACCGACACTTCCGCGCTGCGGCGCAGGAAGTTGAACAGGCCGACGCGCAGCAAGCGGGCAAAACGCTCGTTGATGATCTCCAGCGTCGGCATGCGCCCGCGCACGATCCGTTCCTGGGTGGCCAGGTTGTAGGTGCGAACGCCGGTGGTATCTTCAGGAACGGAAACGTCGTCCTGATCGCCGTTGACGCCCTTGAGGAGGGCGTCAACTTCTTCCTGCGAAAGGAAATTGTCGGCCATGGTCGGTTTTACTGGATGATGAAAGCGGTGTACAGGACGTCGCTGACCTGCTGCGGTTCGCCTTTTTCGGCAAACGGCTGCTTGAGCGCAGCGACGATTTCGGCCGCCAGCTGGCGCTTGCCGTCGACGGTGGAGATTTCCGACGCTTTTTTGCCCGACAACAGCAGCAGCACGCGACTGCGCACCTTCGCCATGTTGGCCTTGATCAGTGCGCTTTCTTTCTGGTTCTGCACTTGCAAGGTGAACGCGATCTGCAAGAACTGGTCGCCGTTTTCCGCCTGCAAATTCACGGTGAACGACTCGATCGGCACGTATTCGGGCGGCTCCGCCTTGACGACCTTGTGCGCGGGGTCCGCGGCTTTGCCGTGCATGAAGTACCACGCCGCGCCACCGCCGGCGCCGAGCACGACCAGCGCCCCGCCGATCATCATCACCAGCTTGTTCCTGGCGCCAGCCGGTGCTGGCGCAGCGCCCGCTTTTGGATCAACCTTCATGTTTGCATTCGCTTTCAAGATACCCGGGATACTCAATATGGATCACGCCGTCATTATGTCATTATCGCGAAAAATTGAGAGGGCAGATGCATTAAAAAGAGGGAACAACAGCAGCCAGCTCGTGGCTTGCGGGGATATTAATGTGAAAATAAAAACAAACACGGAAGAAGGTGATGGCGTTCGAATAAAAGTGCAAAAAAGCGGCCACGAATATCACTATCTTTATTATAAAAACACCGTCTTCGCATGCGCGGATTGAATGCTGCGGTGCGATGAAATGGGGTCCCCGCATTCGCGCGAACGACGGGAAGTTGACGGGATGCGGTTGCCGTTTTTTTGCAGACGTGGATGCAGACATGTTCACGCGAACGTGTCGACCATGCCGCTGCCGCCGCCAGATCGTCCCTGGCGTGCCGGCGCCAGCGAAATCGGCTCGGCGTCGGCGCCGCCGTTGGGGGCGCGGGTTGCGCCGGCCTGGCCGCGCGGCTCGCCTTGCTGGGCCTGGCGCCCGTCCGGGGTGCCGGCGTTGACGGTTGCCTGGCCCAGCGCGATGCCGCTTTCGCCCAGCATGTCGCGCAGCTTCGGCATCGCCGCTTCGAGCGCCTGGCGCACTTCCGGCTGGGCTGCGGTGAACGTCACGGTGGCGTGGTCGTTGGTCACGCTCAGCACCACCTGCATCGGCCCCATATCGGGCGGATTGAGCGTCAGCGACGCGGTTTGCTCCTTGCCGGCGACCATCCAGATGATCTTCTGGCCGACCTGGTTGTCCCAGCCCGGCGTGCCGACGCGCGCGGCGATCTTGTCGGCCGGGACGCCAGATGCGGCCAGCGCCTGCACCATCGCCAGCGATGCCTGCTGCAGCGGCGCCGTCAGCGGCGCGGCGGCAACCGGCTCCCTGAGGGCGGCGCCATCGGCCGCAATTTCACGCGCGCGCACCGGCGTCGCCGAACCATCGGCGCTGGCAGCTGCGCGGGCCGCGGTTTCCAGCATCGATGGCGCCGCCGCCGCCGCCGACAACGCTGCGGCATCCTTCGGCTTGGCGTGCGCGGCAGCGTCGCCGCCGGGAAGGGTGATTGCAAACCGGGCCGTGCCTTCGCTTGCCGGCGCCGCGACCGGCAGGCCCGGCGCCGTGCCGGCTGCGGCCAGCAGTTCGCCCGCCTGCGCAGTCACCTGTGTGGCCACTGCCGCCGCCAGCGGGTCGGTGGCCGGCGCCGCCAGCGTCGGCGGGGCGAGCAGCCGGTTGAAGCTGGCAACCAGCGCAAGCATGTCGGTGACCGGGTTGATCGCCGCCGCCGCGTGAGCGTCGGTGGCGTCCGCGTCGCCGGAATCGTCCTCCACCTCGTCGGCCGTCTTGGCCGGCGCGCCGGCAAGCTCCATGGTGTTGGCGGCGCCTGCGCCCTGTGGCCTGGCCGGCGGTGCGGCGTCGTGCCGGCGCTGTTCCATTTCGCGCGACAAGGCCTGGCTGAATTGCCTGGCGTCGGCATTGGCGCGCTGCAGCGCCGGGGCAGGGCTCGGGCTGGCGATGGCAAGCGGGATCGGGAGCGTCGTCATGTGCATGTGTGTTCTTCTGATGTCGTTGGGTTGAACCAGTGCCGGTCAGCGTTTGTCAGCGTTTGTAATAGGCCTGGCGTGCGGCGTGTTCGTCCATCTGTTTCTGGTCGCGCCTGTTCTCGATGCGCAGTGCTTCGGCGGCGACGCGCTCGGCCAGCGTGCGGTAGGACAGCCGCTTGCGCTCGCACGCCTGCCAGCCGGTCTTTTCGATCACGCTGTTGTGCCGGGCGTGCTTGACGACGTCGCGCTGGCCGCTGATGGCGCTGTCCAGTTTGCCGATGAAGGCGACGAAATTGCGGTACGCCAGCGGCGTGATGCCGGCCACCTGGGCGCCATCGAGGCGCGTCGCATAATCGTCGCGGTAGTTCAGCAGCATGGCCAGCTTCTGTTCGGTTTCGTCACACGCCGCCAGCGCCGCCCCCAGCCGCTTGGCGGCCGCGTCGGTATCGCGCTGCGCCAGTTCGATCAGGGTGGTGAGTGCGGAAGGGGTTGCCATGGTAAAAAATTATACGCGGCGCGGCCGCTGCGCCATCAGTCGAACAGCGAGGTAAGTTGGCCCAAGCTTTGCAGCATGTCGACCTTGTCGGGGATTTCCTGGCACAGGAAGGTTTCGATTCTGTCGTGCAGCGCGATGGCCTGGTCGAGCACCGGGTCGCTGCCGGCGGCGTAAGCGCCCACGCTGATCAGGTCGCGCGAGCGCTGGTAGCGCGAATAGAGCTGCTTGAGGCGGCGCGCGGCGTGCTGGTGCGGCGCCTTTGTAATGCCGTGCATGGCGCGGCTGATCGACTGCTCGATGTCGATCGCCGGGTAGTGGCCCGCTTCGGCCAGGTGGCGGTCGAGCACGATGTGGCCGTCGAGAATGCCGCGTGCGGCGTCGGCGATCGGGTCCTGCTGGTCGTCGCCTTCCGACAGCACCGTGTAGAAGGCGGTGATCGAGCCGCCGCCCTCGACGCCGTTGCCGGCCCGTTCGACCAGCACCGGCAGCTTGGCGAACACCGACGGCGGATAGCCCTTGGTGGCCGGCGGCTCGCCGATCGCCAGCGCGATTTCGCGCTGGGCCATCGCGTAACGGGTCAGCGAATCCATGATCAGCAAAACGTTCATGCCCTGGTCGCGGAAGTGTTCGGCGATGGCGGTGGCGTAGGCGGCGCCCTGCAGCCGCATCAAAGGCGGGCTGTCGGCCGGCGCCGCCACGACGGCCGAGCGCGCGCGGCCTTCGGGACCGAGGATCTGTTCGATGAATTCCTTCACTTCGCGGCCGCGCTCGCCGATCAGGCCGACCACGATCACGTCGGCCGTGGTGTAGCGCGCGATCATCCCGAGCAGCACCGATTTGCCCACGCCAGTGCCGGCGAACAGGCCAAGGCGCTGGCCGCGGCCGACGGTGAGCATCGCATTGATGGCGCGCACGCCGACGTCGAGCGTTTCGGTGATCGGCGCGCGGTCGAGCGGGTTGACGGGGCGCGCGTTGATGGGCGCCATCTGGTCGGTGCCGAGCGGCCCCAAGCCGTCGAGCGGGCGGCCGGCGCCGTCCACCACGCGCCCGAGCAGCGCCATGCCGACCGGCAGGTGGCGCGCGCGGTCGCTCGGGCGCCGCCGCGGGTGGGCCACGCTGCCCGGACGCGGCACGGAGGCCTCGACCGGGAACACGCGGGCGCCCGGCACGATGCCTTCGACATCGCTTTGCGGCATCAGGAACAGGCGCTCGCCGTCGAAGCCGACCACTTCGGCCTCGACCCGGACGCCGTTGGCCATCGGGATGGTGCAGGCGCTGCCGACGGCCAGGCGCAGGCCGACGCATTCCATCACCAGCCCGGCGACGCGGGTGACGCGGCCGGACACCTGCATCGGCTCGACGAAACCGACCAGCGCATCGCAGTCGCGCAGGTAGGCGCGCCAGCGCGCGCTGTGCCGGTTGGGGCGCGCCGGGTTGGTCGGGCCGGTCAGGCCGGCCAGATCGGCCGGTGCCGTCATGGGGCGAGCCACTCGAGGTTCTTGCCGAGGGCGTGGGTCAGTCGCTCCCAGCGCGTGGCGAGCTGGGCGTCGATCTGGTTGGTGGCGGTGTCGACCTTGCAGCCGCCGCGCGCAATCGCCGCGTCCTGCACCACGCGCCAGCCGCCCTTGTCGAGTTCTTCGCCGATCGCCTCGCGCACCAGCGCGACGTCGGCCGGATGGAGCATCAGCACCGCCGGCTGCTGCAGCACCGGCAGGTAGCCGATCGCTTCGCGCACCACGGGAATGACCAGTTCCGGCTTGATCTCGAGCGCGCTTTTGAGCATGCTTTTTGCAAGGTGCAGCGCCAGGTCGAGCACCTCGGTGGCGATGGTTTCGTCGGCCGCGGCGAGCGCGGCGCCGAATTCGAGCGCGATGGCCTGCAGGTGTTCGAGTTCCGCGGCCGCTTCGGCGCGGCCGAGCGCCAGGCCTTCGGCATAGCCGACAGCATGGCCTTCGTCATGGCCTTCGTCATGGCCGTCAACGCGCGCCTGCTCGCGGATCGCGGCAAGATCTGCTTCGGACGGGCCTTTGAGCACCGGCAGCGGGGCGGGGCGCGCCGCCACCACGCTCGGACGGTCGTCGCCGAACGAGTGCATTTCCCAGCGCTGATAAGCGCTTTGCAGTTCTTTCGGGGTATCAGACAAACGAATCCTCGCCTTTTCCGCCCAACACGATCTGGCCTTCGTCGGCCAGTCGGCGCACGATCTGCAGGATCTGCTTTTGCTGGGCTTCGACTTCGGACAGGCGCACCGGTCCTTTCGATTCGAGGTCCTCGCGCATCATCTCGCCGGCGCGCTGGCTCATGTTGCGGAAGATTTTATCGCGCAAATCCTGCGAGGCGCCCTTGAGCGCGATGATCAGCATTTCGGACTGCACTTCGCGCAGCAGCAGCTGGATGCCGCGGTCGTCGATGTCGATCACGTTGTCGAACACAAACATCTCGTCCATGATTTTCTGCGCCATGTCGTTGTCGTAGTTCTTGATGTTGTCCATCACCGAGCCTTCCTGCTCGCCGCTCATGAAGTTGAGGATTTCGGCCGCCGCCCGCACCCCGCCGAGCGACGACTTCTTGACGTTATCGTTACCCGACAACAGCTTGGTGAGCACGTCGTTCAGTTCGCGCAGCGCGGCCGGCTGCACGCCGTCGAGCGTGGCGATGCGCAGCACCACGTCGTTGCGCAGGCGGTCGCTGAAATGGCTGAGGATTTCGCAGGCCTGGTCGCGCTCGAGGTGGACCAGGATGGTGGCGATGATCTGCGGGTGCTCGTTGCGGATCAGTTCCGACACCGACGAGGCGTCCATCCACTTCAGGCTTTCGATGCCGGAAGCGTCCTTGCCGCCGAGGATGCGCGACAGCAGCACCGATGCCTTGTCGTCGCCGAGCGCCTTGGTCAGTACCTGGCGGATGTATTCGTCCGAATCGAGGCCGACGGTCGAATTGAGTTCGGTCTGGGCGCGGAACGCCTCCAGCACCGACACCACCTGCTCGTGCTGCACGCTCTTCATCGTCGCCATCGCCGCGCCCAGCTTGAGCACTTCGCGCGGGCCGAGGAACTTCATCACTTCCGCCGCCTCGGTCTCGCCAATGGCGAGCATCAAAATGGCTGCCTTCTGGATGCCGTTATCGTTCATTTTTGGTGATCATTCATTTGTCCCTACCCATGCTTTGACAACGTTGGCGACGATCCGCGGATCGTCGGCCGCCAGTTTTTTTGCCATATTCAGATTCTCGTGGTAAGCGGAGACCTGCTGCGTCGCTTCCGTATCGTGACTGATGCGCTCGGCTGGCTCGTCGACCTCGTCGTTGCCCGGCCTGGCCGGCGCCGGCGGCACTTCGGTGATCTGGTCGAAGCGGCGCAATACCGGGCGCATCAACGGGCGCAGCAGCCGATAGTACAGCAACAGCAGCACGATCCCGGCCAGCAGGTACTTGCCGTACTGGCGCGCCATCTCCTGGATTTCCGGATCGCGCCACCAGGCCAGCGCCTCGGGCGGCACGACCGGCTTGTCGACGCCGTCGAACGGCGCGTTGGTGACGTTGAGGGTGTCGCCGCGCTCCTTCGAAAACCCCATCGCCTCCTTGACCAGGTCGTTGATCTGCGCCACTTCGGCGGCGGTGAGCGCCTTGATGCTGATCTTGCCTGTCTTGGCGTCGACCAGCCGGCGGTAATTGACGACGACGCCGACCGACAGCCGCCTGACGCCGCCCATCGGCCGCTGTTCGTAGCGGATCGTCTTGTCGACTTCATAATTGGTGGTGCTGTCCTTGCGCGCGGACGCCGTGCCGGGTGCGGGCGGCGCCGCAGCGCCCGCAGCGGCATCGATCGGCGCGGTGGCCGCGCCCGGCGGCTGGTTCGACAGCGCGCCCGGCACGCCGCTCGCGCCCGACCCTGGGGCGCCGGCTTCGGACGACTGCTGGCTGCGGATCGCCGAGGCGGCCGGCGGCGAATTGGGCTTGTAGCTTTCGGCGGCGGTATCGACCTGGGCGAAGTCGACGTCGGCGGTGGCCTCGGCGCGCACGTTGCCTTGCCCGACCAGCGGCACGATCAGCGACTCGACCTGCTTGACGATGCTCTGCTGAAGCTGGGCGACGTATTTCAGCTGGTTCGGGTCGAGCTGCTTGGCGCCGGCGGACTTGGAGGTATCCGACAGCAGGTTGCCGGCCTGGTCGACGACGGTGACGTTCGACGGCGGCAGCTCCGCCACGCTCGAGGCCACCAGGTGGACGATTGCGCTGACCTGGGCGGCGTCGATGGTGCGGCCGGTCTGCAGGTTGAGCAGCACCGAGGCGGTCGGTTTCTGCTGGTCGCGCACGAATACCTGCGGCTTGGGCAGCGCCAGGTGGACGCGGGCGGCGCTGACGGCGGCGAGCGACTGGATCGAGCGCGCCAGTTCGCCTTCCAGCGAGCGCTGGTAGTTGACCTGTTCGAGAAACTGCGACACGCCGAGCTTCTGGTTTTCCATCAGTTCGAAGCCGACGTTGCCGCCTTTCGGCAAGCCTTGCGCGGCCAGTTTGAGGCGCACGTCGTGGACCTGGCTGGCCGGCACCAGAATCGCGCTGCCGCCGTCGGAGAACTTGTACTTGACCGCCATCTGGTCGAGCGACGCGGTGATGGCGCCGCCGTCGCGGTCGCTGTAGTTGGCAAACAGCACGCGGTATTCCGGCTGCTGGCTCCACATCCACACTGCCACCATCACGGCCACAACGAGCGCCGCCCCGACACCGAGCGCAATGTTGCGGCCAAACTGCGTCTGGAGGAACGATTGCTGCGGGGGTGAGTCGAGGACCAGGTTTTGCGCTGCTGCTGCCATGTTGGGTTCCGAGGGCGTCACGCCCGGTGGGTGGAGGAGTTGCCATACCTCGGACAAGGAATGGGCCTGACCATGATTATGGCGGCACCATAGGGCGCTCAATCGCTGAAACAGAGCGTGGTTTGCGCCCTTGCTCTACCGAAATCGACAGGCGCCAAGTGTTATTCTGATCGCCACAGTCCGCTTGCAGGCACAGCTTGCCGGCGTGCGGCGGCATGCAGCATAACGAACGCAGGAGCCAGGCATGAACATGGGAGCGATCGACAGCGGGCGCATCGAGGCGATGATTGCCCAGTTGAAGGCGGCGGCCACCAGGCCGGGCGTTGAAGCGAAGCCGCTGATGGGGGGTGCTATCGGCGTTGGCATTGGCGAGGCGCCGGCGGCCAGGGTCAACTTCGCGGACGCGTTGAAATCATCGCTCGAACACGTCAGCGGCAGTCAGATCAAGGCCGAGGAGCTGGGCAAGAGCTTCGCCGCCGGCGACGACAAGGTCAGCCTGTCGGACGTGATGATTTCGATGCAGAAGGCCAGCATCGGCTTCCAGGCCACGGTCCAGGTGCGCAACAAGCTGGTGTCGGCGTACCATGAAATCATGAACATGCAAATCTGATCAGGAGCGAGAGCACGCGACCTGACATCGGATGCACCCGATGTCAGGTTTTTTGTTTCAATGACGCCATGCTGTTATCCGGCTTCGGCGACGCGTGCTTCGGTCAGCAGTTGCTTGATCTCCGGCACGCACGAGCCGCAATTGCCGCCCGCCTTGACGCAGGCGGTCACCGCCGCCACCGTGGTCAGCCCGTTGTCGCGAATCGCGCTGCAGATCGTGTTGCGCCCGACGCCGAAGCAGGAGCACACCGTCGGCCCCGCATCGATGCCTTTTTCGAGCGGTTGGCCGCTGAGCAGCGCGGCGCGGTCGGCCGGCGCCAGCGCCGGCCTGGCGAACAGGCCGGCCAGCCAGGCGCGCGACGGCAGATCGGGCCGCGGCGACATGAACACGCATTGCTCGATGCGCTCGTCGACGACGTGCACGGCGCGGTAGACGACGCCGCTCTTGTCTTCGTAATCGAGCCAGTCGGCGTCCGGGTCCGTCACTCCCAGCAGCGCGCGCGCCCAGGCGCCGTGATCGGCAATTGCGCCGCGCCCGGCCATCTCGTAGCGGGCGAACTGCTCGCCCTGGATGCGGGTCCAGTGCGCCACGCTGTTCACCTTGTTCAGCGCCAGTTCGCCGCGGCTGAGAATGAAGCCGTGCCACGACACGCCGAAGCGCTCGATCATCACCGGCGTGTGCTTGAATTCCGGTTCGCCCGATACCGGGTCGACCGCCGGATTGACCACCGTGCCGACGCGCGCATCCGACGCGCTCTGGCCGTTCCAGTGAATCGGGATGAACAGGCCGCCGCGGGCGATGCCGCCGCCGTGCTGCACGCGGGCGACCATCGCGCCCCACTGGCTCGACACGCGCGCCAGTTCGCCTTCGCGCACGCCGAATTTCAGCGCGTCCTGCGGGTGGATGTCGATGAACGGCTCGGCCACGTGGCCGGCCAGCCTGGCCGCTTTTCCGGTGCGCGTCATGCTGTGCCACTGGTCGCGCACGCGGCCGGTGTTGAGCACCAGCGGATACGCGCCATCGGGCATGTGCACCGGCAAACGGGTGGCGGTGGCGATGAAGCGCGCGCGGCCGTCGGCGTGGGCGAAACGGCCGTCGCCGAACAGGCGCGCGGTTCCGGTTCCGCTGCCGCTGGCGTCGCTCAGCACCGGCCACTGCACCGGGTTCAACTCGTCGTACTGCAGGGCGTCAAGGCCCGTCAGTCCGGCCAGGTGGAAGGCGCGCGGCACGTCGCCCGCGCTGTTGCGGTGCACGCTCAAGCGCGCGTGTTCGTCGAAGACGGCGCGCGGGCTGTCGAAGTCGAAGCCGGCAAAGCCCATGCGCTGCGCGACCTGGCACAGCACCTGCCAGTCGGCGCGCGCTTCGCCCGGGGCGTCAAGGAAGGCGCGCTGGCGCGAGATGCAGCGCTCCGAATTGGTGACGGTGCCGTCTTTTTCGCCCCAGCCCAGCGCCGGCAGCAGCACGTCGGCAAAGGCGTTGGTGTCGGTGCCGGCAACGATGTCGGTCACCACCACCAGCGCGCATTTTTCGAGAGCGCGCTGGACCTGGTTGGCGTCCGGCAGGCTCACCAGCGGATTGGTGGCGATGATCCACACCGCCTTGACCTTGCCGGCTTCAATGTCGCGGAACAGGTCGACCGCTTTCAGGCCGGGTTTGCTGGCAATGTGCGGCGACTGCCAGAACCCCTGCACGGTGTCGCGGTGCACCGGGTTGTCGAGCTCCATGTGGGCGGCCAGCATGTTGGCCAAGCCGCCCACTTCGCGCCCGCCCATCGCGTTCGGCTGGCCGGTGAGCGAAAACGGCCCCATGCCCGGCTTGCCGATGCGCCCGGTGACCAGGTGGCAGTTGATGATGCTGTTGACCTTGTCGGTGCCGGCCGACGACTGGTTCACGCCCTGCGAAAAAGCGGTGACGACCTTTGCGGTGGCGGCGAAATCGCGGTAAAACGCCAGCAGCTGTCCGGGATCGACGCGGCAGATCTTCGCCACTGCCAGCGGGTCGGCGCAATCGACTTCGGCGGTGGCGACTGCCGCCTCGAAGCCGTTGGTATGATCGGCAACAAAGCTGGCGTCCAGTGCGCCGTTGCCGTGACGTGCAAGGTAACTGAGCAGGCCGTTGAACAGCCAGACGTCGGTGCCCGGCTTGACCGGCAGGTGCAGGTCGGCCAGTTCGCACGTGGCGGTGCGGCGCGGGTCGATCACGACGACCTTGAGGTCCGGCCGCGCCTCCTTGATGCGGGTAATGCGCTGGAACAGGATCGGATGGCACCAGGCGGTGTTCGAGCCGACCAGCACCACCATGTCGGCCGCATCAAAGTCGTCGTAGCAGCCGGGCACCAGGTCTTCGCCAAAGGCGCGCTTGTGGCCGGCCACCGCGGACGACATGCACAAGCGCGAATTGGTGTCGATGTTGGCGCTGCCGATGTAGCCCTTCATCAGCTTGTTGGCGACGTAATAATCTTCGGTGAGCAACTGGCCGGAGACGTACAGCGCGACCGCATCCGGGCCGTGTTCGGCGATGACGTCGCGAAAGCCGCCGGCCACCTTGTCCAGCGCCTCGTCCCACGAGACGGCGCGCAGCACGCCGTCTGCGCGCACGGCCGGGCGCAGCAACCGTCCGTCCAGGCTCAGTGTGTCGCCCAGCGCCGCGCCCTTGACGCACAGGCGCCCGGCGTTGGCGGGGTGCGCCTGGTCGCCGGCGATGGCCATGACGCCATCGTCTTGCGGCGTGGCCAGCACGCCGCAGCCGACGCCGCAGTACGGACAGGTGGTGCGCACGGCGTGTGCAATCGGGGAAAGATGGGCAGACAAATTCAAGATGGAGTCCTCGTCAGGCGGCGTGCGCGCACAGCGCTTCGCCAAACAACAGATGGTTGCGCATGGAGGAGATGTCGGTGCGATGCTGTATCAGGTCAAAATACCACGGCCCGTCCTGTACGTCACCATACAGCACCGCGCCGACGATGCAGTTGCCGTTCAATACCAGGCGCTTGTAGATTGCGCGGCGCGGATCGCGCAGCACCAGGTCTTCGGTGCCTTCGCCGCCGATGAAGTTCCCCACCGAATACAGGTCGATGCCGGTCACTTTCAGCTTGGTCGGGGTAGCCGTCTGGACGTAGCGGCGATGGCCGCTGCGCGCCAGGTGGGCGCCGCAGACCCTGGCCTGGTCCCAGATCGGCGCCACCAGCCCGAACGTGGCGCTGCGGTGCTGCACGCATTCGCCCACCGCGTAGATACGCGGATCGTACGTCTGCAAGGTGTCGTCGACCACGATGGCGCGCTCGCAGTGCAGGCCGCACTCCTGCGCCAGCGCGATGTTGGGACGCACGCCGGCGGCCATCACCACCAGGTCGGCCGGAATGCAGCTGCCGTCCTTGAAGCGCACCGCGGTGACCCGCCTGGCGCCAGTCACGGCGCCGACGATTTCGGCGGTGTGGGCCTCCAGCATGAAGTGCAGGCCTTTTTGTTCGAGGGCGTTTTTCAGCATCAGCGAGGCTGGCTTGTCGAGTTGCTGGTTCATCAGGCTGTCGGTGACGTGGACGACGGTCACCTGCATGCCGCGCCGCAGCAGGCCGTTGGCCGCCTCCAGGCCGAGCAGGCCGCCGCCGATGACCACGGCGTGGCCCTTCGCGCGCGCCGCTTCCAGCATCGCGTCGACGTCGCAGATATCGCGAAAGCCGATCACGCCAGCGAGCGTGTGGCCCGGCACCGGAATGATGAACGGCGACGAGCCGGTGGCGATCAACAGCCGGTCGTACCACACTTCGCGCCCGGACTTCGAGCGCACCATGCGCCGGCGGCGGTCGATGTGGACCACCGGGTCGCCCGCGCACAGGGTAATGCCATTGTCCGCATACCACTGGCGGGTATGGATCATGATGTCGTCGATGCTTTTTTCGCCGGCCAGCACGGGCGAGAGCAGGATGCGGTTGTAATTGCCATGCGGTTCGGCGCCGAACACGGTGATGTCGTACATCTCGGGCGCCAGCTTCAGCAGTTCCTCGACCGTGCGCATGCCGGCCATGCCGTTGCCCACCACCACGAGCGACTGGCGCGGCGCGTTCATGCCCCGACCCAGACCTTTCCTTCGGCGATGCGGGCGCGAAAGCTGCCTACCGAGTGCTCGGGCGCCTCCAGGCATTCGCCGGTGCGCAGGTCAAAATGGTGCTTGTAGATCGGCGAGGCGACGACGATGCGTTCGCCCAGGCTGCCAACCAGACCGCGCGAAAGGACGGCAGCGTTGGCGTTGCCGTCGTAATTGCCGATTGCATACACCCGCGGCGCGCCGTCGTCGACGTGAAAGACCGCCACCTGTTCGCCATCGAACAACGCGCACACGCCGGTATTGGGCAAGATCTCGTCGAGGTTGCAAACGGCAGTCCAGTGTTCGATTTGAAGATCACGGTGCATGAAAATTCTCCTGGTGGTGTGGAAGATCAGCTGCTGATGGCAACGGCGATCGGGATCGTCCTGCGCTGGCGTTCTTCGACCGTGGCGGGACGGATCTGGCCCCGCTCGGACATGAACACGACGTTCTGGTCGGCCGTATCGCTGTTGACGAAGTGGCGGAAGCGCTGGCGCGTCTGCGGGTCTTCGAAGGCCGCTTTCCACTCGCAGCTGTAGGTGTCGACGACGCGCTGCGTGTCCGCTTCCAGTTCGGCGGCGATGGCAAGCTTGTCGTGCACGATCACCTGCTTTAGGTAGTCGAGGCCGCCCTCCAGGTTGTCGCGCCAGACGCTGGTGCGCTGCAGCCGGTCGGCGGTGCGCGTGTAGAACATCAGCAAGCGGTCGATGTAGCGCACCGCAGTGGCTTCATCGAGGTCGGTGGCGAACAGTTCGGCGTGGCGCGGCTTCATGCCGCCGTTGCCGCAGACGTACAGGTTCCAGCCTTTTTCGGTGGCGATCAGGCCGATGTCCTTGCCTTGCGCCTCGGCGCATTCGCGGGTGCAGCCGGAGACGCCGAACTTGATCTTGTGCGGCGTGCGCAAGCCCTTGTAGCGGTTTTCCAGCGCGATGGCGAACGACATGCTGTCGCCGACGCCGTAGCGGCACCAGGTCGAACCGACGCACGATTTGACGGTGCGCAGCGATTTGCCGTAGGCGTGGCCGGATTCGAAGCCGGCCGCGATCAGCTCTTCCCATATCAGCGGCAGCTGGTCGACGCGGGCGCCGAACAGGTCGACCCGGGCGCCGCCGGTGATCTTGGTGTACAGGCCGTATTTTTTGGCAACCATGCCGACGGCGATCAGGCCGTCGGCCGTCACTTCGCCGCCCGGCATGCGTGGCACCACCGAGTAGGTGCCGTCTTTCTGGATGTTGCCGAGGTAGTAGTCGTTGGTGTCCTGCAGCGCCGCGTGCACTGGCGTAAGCACGAAGTCGTTCCAGGTCGAGGCCAGGATGCTGGCGGCGGCTGGCTTGCAGACGTCGCAGCCGAGCCCCCGGCCGTGCTGCGCGAGCAGGGCCGGGAAGGTCCTGATCTGGTTGACCCGAACCAGGTGGTGCAATTCCTGGCGCGAGAAGGCAAAGTGTTCGCACAAGTGGTTATTGACGGCCAGACCCTGCTTTTTCATTTCGGCCTTCATCACTTGCGTCACCAGCGCGACGCAGCCGCCGCAGCTGGTGCCGGCCGAGGTGCAGCTTTTGACGTCGCCGATGGTGACGGCGCCGCCGCAGACAGCGGCTAGAATCGCGCCCTTCGAGACGTCGTTGCAGGAGCAGATCTGGGCCGCATCCGGCAGGGCGTCGACGCCGAGGGCGGGACGGGCGTTGCCGTCGCTTTGCGGCAGGATCAAGAATTCGGGCGACTCCGGCAGCTCGATTTTGTTCAGCATCATCTGCAGCAGGGTGCCGTATTCGGCGGCGTCGCCCACCAGCACGCCGCCGAGCAGGTATTTGCCGCAGCCGGAGACGACGATTTTTTTATAAACCTGCTTGCGCTCGTCGGTGAACTGGTAGGCGCGGGCCCCTTCCGCACTGGCGTGCGGGTCGCCGATGCTGGCCACGTCCACGCCCATCAGTTTGAGCTTGGTGCTCATGTCGGCGCCGGTAAACGCCGCCGCGCTGCCGGTCAGGTGGCGCGCGGCGGTGCGCGCCATGTCGTAGCCGGGAGCGACCAGGCCGAACACCTGGCCGTTCCAGGCGGCGCATTCGCCGATCGCATACACGTTCGGGTCGGACGACAGGCACATGTCGTCGATGGCTATGCCGCCGCGCGCGCCCAGGGTCAGGCCGCAGGCGCGCGCCAGCTCGTCGCGCGGGCGGATGCCGGCCGAGAACACGATCATGTCGGCGTCAAGAAAGCTGCCGTCGGCGAAGCGCATGCGGTGGGTGCCCTGTTCGCCGTCGACGATCTCGAGGGTATTTTTGTGCGTGTGGACGGTGACGCCGAGTTCTTCGATTTTCTTGCGCAGCACGCGCGCGCCGCCGTCGTCGACCTGCACCGCCATCAGGCGCGGGGCGAATTCGACGACGTGGGTGGCGAGGTGCATGTCGCGCAGCGCTTTCGCGCATTCGAGGCCGAGCAGGCCGCCGCCGATCACCACCCCGGTCTTCGAGCGCTGGCCGCATTCGAGCATCGCTTCCAGGTCTTCGATGGTGCGGTAGACGAAGCAGTCGCGACGCTCCTTGCCGGGCAGCGGTGGCACGAACGGATAGGAGCCGGTGGCAAACACCAGCTTGTCGTAGGCCAGCACCTCGCCGTCACCCACAGTAACGGTCTTGGCGGCGCGGTCCACCGCCACCACCTTGGCATTCAACTTGAGCAGCACGTTGCCCTTGTCGAAAAATCCGGGCGCCACCAACGACAGGTCGTCGGCCGATTTGCCGGCGAAAAACTCCGACAGGTGGACCCGGTCGTAGGCCGGGCGCGGTTCC
>Ga0326734_1000009_pt1 | contig 72630 bp, 78 predicted proteins | sample 15_GP2_1315_FD_207944 | JGI IMG/M metagenome (GOLD analysis project Ga0326734, IMG submission 207944) | Glacier ice microbial communities from Ngari, Tibet, China - 15_GP2_131.5 | ecosystem: Environmental > Aquatic > Freshwater > Ice > Glacier | place: China: Ngari, Tibet | collected 2018-07-18 | reverse complement strand
TGTACGGCTGGACCGCCGAAGCGGCCGTCGAGGAAGCGCGCGTCGAAGTGGCCAAGCTGGTCGGCGCCGACCCGCGCGAGATCATCTGGACCTCCGGCGCGACCGAAAGCAATAACCTTGCGATCAAAGGCGCCGCCCAGTTCTACAAGACAAAAGGCAAGCACATCATCACGGTCAAGACCGAGCACAAGTCGGTGCTCGACGCCGTTCGCGACCTCGAGCGCCTCGGCTTCGAAGCGACTTACCTGGCGCCGCAGGACAATGGCCTGATCACGGTGGAGCAACTGGCGGCGGCCATCCGTCCCGATACCATCCTGGTTTCTGTCATGCTGGTCAACAACGAAATCGGCGTGGTCCAGCCGGTCGACGAACTGGCCGCGCTGTGCCGCGCGAAGGGCATCGTGTTCCATTGCGACGCCGCCCAGGCGACCGGCAAGATGCAGATCGACCTGGCCAACAGCAAGGTCGACCTGATGACGTTCACCGCTCACAAGACCTATGGCCCGAAAGGCATCGGCGCACTGTACGTACGGCGCAAGCCACGCGTGCGCCTGGAAGCGCAGATGCACGGCGGCGGCCACGAGCGCGGCTTGCGCTCGGGCACCTTGCCGACCCACCAGATCGTCGGCATGGGCGAAGCGTTCCGCCTCGCGCGCGAAGAGATGGACGCCGAAATCGTCCGGATCAAGGCGCTGCGCGACCGCCTTGCCAAGGGCTTGCAGGAAATCGAAGAGGTGTACATCAACGGCGACATGGACCACCGCGTGCCGCACAACCTGAACGTCAGTTTCAATTACGTCGAAGGTGAATCGCTGATCATGGCGATCAAGGGCCTGGCCGTGTCGTCCGGCTCGGCCTGCACCTCGGCCAGCCTGGAGCCGTCGTACGTGCTGCGCGCGCTGGGCCGCAGCGACGAACTGGCGCACAGCTCGATCCGTTTCACCATCGGCCGTTTTTCGACCGAAGCCGACATCGATTTCGCCATCGACCTGCTGAAATCGAAAGTCCACAAATTGCGCGAACTGTCGCCCCTGTGGGATATGTTCAAGGACGGCATCGACATCGCGTCGATCCAATGGGCAGCCCACTAACCGTACTCATTTAGCGTACTCATTTAGCGTACTCATTCAGCCTATTCAATCAGGAGTTTTACCATGGCATATTCGGACAAAGTGTTGGACCACTACGAAAATCCACGCAACGTCGGCGCCTTCGACAAGGGCGACGAGTCGATCGGCACCGGCATGGTCGGCGCGCCGGCCTGCGGCGACGTCATGAAGCTGCAGATCAAGGTCGGCGCCAATGGCCTGATTGAAGACGCAAAATTCAAGACCTACGGCTGCGGTTCGGCCATCGCCTCGAGCTCGCTCGTGACCGAATGGGTCAAGGGCAAGACGCTCGATCAGGCGCTGTCGATCAAGAACACCCAGATCGCCGAAGAATTGGCGCTGCCGCCGGTCAAGATCCATTGCTCGATTCTGGCCGAAGACGCCATCAAGGCGGCCGTGCTGGACTACAAGACCAAGCACCCGGCGCTTGCATAAGTCGATAAAAAGTCGGTAAAAAAGTGGGTAAAAGCGTTGTAACGAGCGCCGCACGACAGTCACGGAGAATTACATGGCAATCACACTGACCGAAAAAGCGGCCAAGCACATCAACCGCTTCATCGAACGTCGCGGCAAGGGCGTCGGCTTGCGTTTTGGGGTGCGCACGACGGGCTGCTCGGGCTTGGCTTACAAGCTCGAATACGTCGACGAAGCGGCGGCCGAAGACAACATCTTCGAGTCGCACGGCGTGAAAGTCTTTGTCGACCCGAAAAGCCTGCCGTACATCGACGGCACCGAACTCGACTTTACCCGTGAAGGCCTGAACGAAGGTTTTCGTTTCAATAATCCGCACGTCAAGGACGAGTGCGGTTGCGGGGAAAGCTTCCGCATCTAGCCACCCTTGCACTCTTTACGCCAGTCTCAATGCAGAACCACTTCGACCTGTTCCAACTGCCCGCCCGCTTCACGCTCGACGCGGGCGCGCTCGACGCCGCCTACCGCAACGTGCAGGGTCAGGTGCATCCCGACCGCTTCATCAACGCGGGCGGCGCCGAAAAACGGGTGGCGATGCAGTGGGCAACGCGCGCCAACGAGGCCTACCAGACGCTGAAAAATCCGCAGAAGCGCGCGCGCTACCTGTGCGAGATGAACGGCGTCGACTTGCAGACGGAGTCGAACACGGCGATGCCGATGGCGTTCCTGATGCAGCAGATGGAGTGGCGCGAAGCGCTTGGCGAGGCGCGGGCGGCCAAGGATGTCGACGCGCTCGAGGCGCTGGACGCGCAGGTGAAAGCCGAGCGCGCCTTGCGGCTGGAAGCGGTGGGGACAGAACTCGACGCCGGCCAGTTTTCCGAGGCGGCGCAAGAGGTGCGCGCGCTGATGTTCCTGGATAAATTCGGCGAGGAAGTGCATTACGCGTTCGAGGCGGCGGAGGCGTAGGGCAGCGCCAGGGTCTGACCCCAAGGGTCAGAGCCCAGACGCGAAAGCCGCGTCCACCAATAATAACAACACAGATCACACAAAACCATGGCCTTACTCCAAATCTCCGAGCCCGGCATGTCGACCGCCCCCCACCAGCACCGGCTGGCGGTCGGCATCGACCTTGGCACCACCAATTCGCTCGTTGCCACCGTGCGCAGCGGCATTCCTGAAGTGCTGAGCGACGAAGACGGCCGCCCGCTGTTGCCGTCGATCGTGCGCTATTTGCCCAACGGCCATGCCCACATCGGCTACAAGGCGCAGGCCCACCAGACCACCGACCCGAAGAACACGGTCGTCTCGGTCAAGCGTTTCATGGGCCGCGGCCTGGCCGACATCGCCCACGCCGAAAACCTGCCTTACGACTTCCAGGACAGTGGCCGCGAAGGCGGTCACGGCATGGTGCAGATCCGCACCGTTGCCGGCGTCAAGAGCCCGGTCGAAATCTCGGCCCAGATCCTTGCCACCTTGCGCCAGCGCGCCGAAGACAGTCTCGGCGACGAGCTGGTCGGCGCCGTCATCACGGTGCCGGCCTACTTCGACGACGCCCAGCGCCAGGCCACCAAGGACGCTGCCCAATTGGCCGGCCTGAACGTGCTGCGCCTGCTGAGCGAGCCGACCGCCGCGGCGATCGCCTACGGCCTCGATCACGGCTCCGAAGGCGTGTACGCCGTCTACGATCTTGGCGGCGGCACGTTCGACATCTCGATCCTCAAGCTGTCCAAGGGCGTGTTCGAAGTGCTGTCGACCGGCGGCGATTCGGCGCTCGGCGGCGACGATTTCGACCATCGCCTGTTCTGCTGGATCACCGAGCACGCCGCTCTGACGCCGCTTTCCGACGAAGACACCGCGACCTTGATGGTCAAGGCCCGCCACGCCAAAGAGCAGCTCTCGACCAGCGCTGTCACCACCGTCGACGCGATGCTCAATTCGGGCGAGATCGTGCACCTGAACGTCACGGCGGAACAGTTTTGCGAGATGACCCGCCACCTGGTCGCCAAGACCATGACGGCGATCAAAAAAGCCATGCGCGATGCCGCGGTGTCGGTCGACGACGTTGACGGCGTGGTGATGGTCGGCGGCGCCACCCGCATGCCGCACGTGCGCCGCGCCGTCACCGAATGCTTCAAGACCATCCCGCACGCCAACATCGACCCGGACAAGGTCGTCGCGCTGGGCGCGGCGATCCAGGCCAACCTGCTGGCCGGCAACCGCGCCAGCGGCGACGACTGGTTGCTGCTCGACGTCATCCCGCTCTCGCTCGGCATCGAGACGATGGGCGGGCTGGTCGAGAAAATCATCCCGCGCAATTCGACCATTCCGTGCGCCAGAGCCCAGGAGTTCACCACCTTCAAGGACGGCCAGACCGCCTTGTCGGTGCATGTGCTGCAGGGCGAGCGCGAGCTGATGTCCGACTGCCGCTCGCTGGCGAAATTCGAACTGCGCGGCATTCCGCCGATGGTTGCGGGCGCTGCGCGCATCCGCATCACCTACCAGGTCGATGCCGACGGCTTGCTGTCGGTGTCGGCGCGCGAAACCCGCTCCGGCGTTGAAGCGAACATCACCGTCAAGCCCTCGTACGGCCTGGGCGACGATGAGGTGGCGCGCATGCTGCAGGACTCCCACACCTCGGCGCAGCTGGACATGGAGCAGCGCGCGCTGCGCGAAGAGCAGGTCGAGGCCGAGCGCATCCTGCTCGCCACCCAGTCCGCGCTGGACGGCGATGCGGCGCTGCTGTCGGCGACCGAAATGGCCGACATCGATCAGTTGATGGCCGCAGTGCGCGACGCTGCCGCCAATACCAAAGCGACCGGTCTGCCGGACGCTGGCGCGGCAAAGTTAGCACAGTCAGCCCTGCATGCCGCCGTTGAAGCGCTGGCCCAGGGCACCGAAGACTTCGCTTCGCGCCGCATGGACCAGAGCGTGCGCAGCGCGCTCGCCGGCAAAACGCTCGACGAAGTCTGAGCGCGTCTGAATCATCCAAAAAACAGTGAAAAGGTCATCCCCGTGCCGCAAATCGTCATTCTTCCCCATCCCCTGTTCTGTCCCGAAGGCGCCGTTCTCGAGGCGCCGGCCGGAAAATCGGTGTGCGACGTCATGCTGGAAAACGACATCGACATCGAACACGCGTGCGACCGCGTCTGCGCCTGCACCACCTGCCACGTGCTGGTGCGTGAAGGCTACGACACCCTGAACGAGCCGGAAGAAAAAGAAGAAGACATGCTCGACAAGGCCTGGGGCCTGGAAGCGGTGTCGCGCCTGTCGTGCCAGGCGATCGTCGGGACCGTTGACCTCGTGGTCGAGATCCCGAAATACACGGTCAACCACGCTGCCGAAAAAAACCATTGAACGGAGCGTCTGCCATGAAGTGGAGTGACATCCCGGCCATCGCCGAAGCGTTGTTCGAAAAATTCCCCGACACCGATCCGGCCGCGATCCGCTTCGTCGACCTGCACAACCGGGTCGTCGATCTGGCCGGGTTTGACGACGACCACGCGCGCGGCGGCGAAAAAGTGCTGGAAGCGATCCAGGCGGCGTGGATCGATGAAGCGCGCTGACACCGGCAGGGTGGCCAAACCTGCCGCTGCACCGCAAGAGCTGGCGCCTGAAATTCGCCCGGGCCAGTCGATCGCGCTGCTGCAGGAACTGCACATCCTGACGCGCGACGGCAAGCTCAACCAGGACAGCCGGCGCAAGCTGAAGCAGGTGTATCACCTGGTGCAGTTCATCGAGCCGCTGCTGAAAGAAATTTTGCAGAACCATCCGGCGATTTCGCTGGTGGACCATGGCGCCGGAAAATCCTACCTCGGCTTCATTTTGTACGACCTGTTCTTCAAGGGGCTCGACGACGGCTCGCGCATCTACGGCATCGAGACGCGCGAAGAGCTGGTGCAAAAGTCCACCGCACTGGCGGCGCGCCTCGGTTTTCCCGGCATGTCGTTTTTGCCGCTGTCGGTGGCCGAATCGACGACCTCGAACCTGCTGCCGGAGCGGATCGACATCGTCACCGCGCTTCACGCCTGCAACACCGCCACCGACGACGCCATCGACTTCGCGCTGAAGAAAAAAGCCCGGTTCATGGTGCTGGTGCCGTGCTGCCAGGCCGAAGTGGCCTCTGTCTTCAAGAAGAACAAGGGCCGCGACCTGGGAAAAAGTGCGCTGACCGAAATCTGGCGCCACCCGCTGCACACGCGCGAATTCGGCAGCCAGGTCACCAACGTGCTGCGTTGCCTGCAGCTCGAAGCGCACGGCTACCAGGTCAACGTCACCGAACTGGTGGGCTGGGAACATTCGATGAAAAACGAACTGATCATCGCCAGCTACAAGAACCTGCCGCGCAATCGTCCGTCCGAGCGGCTGCAGGAAGTGCTGGCGACGCTGGGACTGGAAGAAATGGGCCAGCGTTTTTATACTGAAACTGCTGTAAAACTGGGCCAACAATCGACGTCCATGGAACCACCATCATGAGCGAACACTGGATCGACCTGCGCAGCGACACCGTTACCCAGCCCTCGAACGCGATGCGCGCCGCCATGCAGGCGGCGCCTGTCGGCGACGACGCCTACGGCGACGACCCGAGCGTCAACCGCTTGCAGGAAGTGACGGCGGAGATGTTCGGCTTCGAGGCGGCGCTGTTTGCGCCCTCCGGCACCCAGAGCAACCTGATCGCGCTATTGCTTCATTGCGCCCGCGGCGACGAATACCTGGTCGGCCAACACGCCCATACCTATAAATATGAAGGCGGCGGCGCCGCGGTACTGGGCAGCATCCAGCCGCAGCCGATCGCCAACCAGCTTGATGGCAGCTTGGCGCTGTCCGACATCGCCGCCTACATCAAGCCGGACGACATGCATTTCGCACGCACCCGCCTGCTGGCGCTGGAAAACACCATCGGCGGCATGGTGCTGGGGCAGGATTACATGGCGCAGGCGACGCAGTTGGCGCACGCGCGCGGCCTCGCCACCCACCTCGACGGCGCGCGCATCTGCAACGCCGCGGTGGCGCAAGGCATCAGCCTGGTCGACGCCGTCGGCGGTTTCGACAGCGTCTCCGTGTGCCTGTCGAAAGGCCTCGGCGCGCCGGTCGGCTCCGTGCTGTGCGGGCCGAAAGATTTTATCGAGCAGGGCAAGCGCTGGCGCAAGATGCTGGGGGGCGGCATGCGCCAGGCCGGCATCGTGGCGCAAGCAGGCCTGTACGCGCTCGCGCACAACGTCGGTCGGCTGGCGGACGACCACGCCAACGCGGCGCGGCTGGCGCAAGGCCTTGGCGAAATCTCCGGCTTGACGGTGGCGACGCCGCAGACCAATATTTTTTACGTCGACGTGCCGCTGGCAGCCTGCGACGCGCTGCGCGCCACTCTCGCGCGCGAGCGCATCCGCGCAACCATCGGCCCGCACACCCGCCTGGTGACCCACCTGGACGTCAGCGCGCTGGATGTCGAACGCACCATCGCCGTATTCACCGCATTTTTCAACGACTGGCGCGCTGCGCAATGACACCCATGACCGATACCACGATTCGCCTTGCCAAGCGGGTGGCTGAAATGATGCCATGCTCGCGCGCCGAGGCCGACAAATACATCGCCGGCGGCTACGTCAGCGTCGACGGACAAGTCGTCGAAGAAGCTGGCGCGCGCGTCGCCGACGACCAGGAAGTCACGCTCGATCAAGACGCCACCCTGGTCGAGCTGACGCCGGTAACGATTTTGCTGCACAAGCCGGCCGGATTGAACGCCGGCCTCGATAACGCCGGCGCGCCAGCGTCCAGCCTGCTGACGCAGGAAGCGCTGGTGCTGCCCGACCATGGCAGGCAGCGCTTTCTCAAGCGCCATCTGACCAACCTGACCTTGGCGTCGCCGCTGGAAACGCATGCCAGCGGGCTGGTGGTCTATACCCAGGATTTTCGCGTCGCGCGCAAACTGGTCGACGAAGGCTTGCGGGTGGAGCAGGAGTTTATTGTCGAAGTGGCAGGCACAATCCGCGAGGGCGGCCTGGCGCTGCTCAATCACGGCTTGCCGTTCAACGGCAAGGAGATCGCGCCGTTGAAAGCGAGCTGGCAGAACGAAACGCGGCTGCGCTTTGCGGTCAAGGGTGTCAAGCCAGGACAGCTCGCACACATGTGCCGGATGGTGGGATTGACGGTGGTGTCGACCAAGCGACTGCGCGTCGGCCGCGTGCCGCTTGCCAGCTTGCCGGTGGGGCAGTGGCGGTATTTGCACGAGTACGAGCGGTTCTGAGGGGGCGTTTTACTTCTTCGCTGGCCTGGGCAACGAAATCATCCGCGTCCCGGCGACCCGGTCATGCAAAAACTGCCCGTTCTTGTCAAACAAGGCCGTCATCGCCCAGGCGGCAATCCCCACTGCCAGCGCCGCGCCGACCTGGGCGTAACTTGTCAAGCGGAACGCATAGCAGACGATAATTGCCGGCAAAAACCATCCCCACGCCACCAGGTAACGGATCGCGGCGGCGCGCAGCGGCACCCTGGCATGGCCCAGCTTGACCACCTTGATGCGCCAGGTTTTCATCGCCAGCGTATGGCCGCTGCCGGTCCATGAATGGATGAAATACGCCGCCGCCGTCAGGAAGAAGACGGCGTTGCGGCCATGGTCGATGGCAGGTGTGTGCTGGTTGCTTGTCGCAAACAGGTAGGCGAACATCGCCAGCGCCTCCACCGCCGTCAGCAGGAACGCTTCGTACACCATGCAGATCAGGCGGCGTTTGATGGTCGGCGTGGCGATCGGCGACTTGCTATTTTGCATTTGGAGCGGGAGCGGGCGCAGCCGGGATTGGCATGACTGGTGCCGCTGGTGCCGCTGGTGCAAGCGATGCGGCCGGTGCTGCCGGTGTTGCAGCGGCAGGGGCGGGAACGCAGGGCGCTGCGTTCATGGTCGCGCTGGCGGAATTGTTCACCGTGCCTGGCGCGCAGCCGCCGACGGGCGGCGTGCGCTTGATCGGCGCCACCGTCTTGACGCTCGATTGCGACGCCGACGGCAGGTTGGCGACTTGCTTTTTCGCCCGCTCACTGGCGGCTTCGTCCGCCAGCTGCTTCTTTTTTTCTTCCGGCAGCTGCTGGTATTTTTCCCATTCCTCCGATTTCTGGGTCGGGCCGATCTTTTTCGCCCGGGTGAAATTTTCGCGCACCACGCGGCGCTCTTCCGGCGTCATCTTGAACAGGTCGCGCATGCGCGCGTGCACGCGGGCCTGCTCGTCCGGCTTCATCGAGGCGAAGCGGTTGGCAATTTCAAGCCATTTCAGTTTGCGCACGCCGTCGGCCTGGTCCCACTCGTCGGCAATCGGCGCAAGGGCGATTTTCTGCGATGGGGTGAGGCTGGCCCACAGCGGCTTGTCGAGCGGTTTGTCGAGTGGCTTGGGCTTGGCGGGCGCCTGGGCAACAGCGGCTGTCGGGGCCGGCGTCGGCATGGCTGTCGGGGCCGGCGTCAACATGGCTGGCGGCGCCGGCACCTGCGCGCCGGCAGTTGTCACCGTCGCCATCAGCGCTGTACACAAGACGGCTGCGGTGAATGCCATGAATGCGGTTGCTGCAGTTTTTTTCAGGGCGGAGAACAAAATGGTGCCGGCCACCTTATTGAGCGCGCTGCGCCAGGTACGCATTGAAGCCATGATCGAGGTAGGCGGTCAGAGGCAGTTCGTCGGACAGCACGGCGGCGTCGAGTTCGGCGAGTTCTTCGATACGGCGTTCCTGCTCGTATTGATAGACGCCGGCAAGGGCGGCCACCAGCGCCAGCAGCGGGATGGCGACGCCTGCGCGGCCCAGCGACAAGAACGAAAAGCACGAAAAGCAAGAAAAGAACGATCCGACATTGCCGGCGAACGAAGCGTGCGCCAGCGTGGCCGGCGCATGCGCTTTTTTGCGCGACAGCGCCGTCTTGCGGGCGTTGGCGAGCCGGTCGGCGGTCGACGCCGGCATGTCGTCGAGCCTGGCGTTCAGGGCATGGCGCACTTTGTAGGCGAAATTGGTGTCATCGGTATTCATAATTTTAATCCCTTGGCTTTCAGCGATTCGGCGAGGGTATGGGTCGCCCGCGAACAATGTGTCTTTACGCTGCCTTCGGAACACCCCATCGCTTCGGCTGTTTCAGCCACGTCCATGTCCTGCCAATAACGCATCAGGAAGGCTTCCCGTTGACGCCCCGGCAGCTTTTGTACTTCTGCTTCAATGATGGCCAGCGTCTGCATGCGTTCGACCTGGTCCGCGCTCGACTCCGCTTGCTGCGATCCTTCTTCGGCTTCGTGCGATTCGAGTATATCAAAATCGTCATCGTCGCCCCCGCGTTTGCCTATGCTTGAAAACAAGCTTACCCAGGTATTGCGCACTTTTTCGCGGCGGAAGAAATCGAGGATGGTGTTTTGCAAAATGCGCTGGAACAACATCGGCAATTCGCCGGCCGGCTTGTCGCCATATTTTTCGGCAAGCTTGATCATCGCGTCCTGAACGATGTCAAGCGCGACCTCGTCCTTGCGCACGGCGAACACGGCCTGCTTGAAAGCACGCCGCTCGACATGCTCGAGGAAATCGGATAATTCTTTGTCTGTGGCCATGCGCGGAAAGGAAGAATGCGTACTGCCGTCAATAGTGTCGAGCTTAAAACTGACGCATCCTAGCAAAAATCGGGCCATTTTGCTTGTTTTTCGGCGAAATCATGCGACGCGGCGGCAATCCGGCGGTTTTTACCTTGACCAGAATGGTGCGACGCATTAAGGTAGACGATGCTCCGTCACCTCGGAGCCGTATGGTCAGGTCGTGACCGGCACACAACGCCAACATCGACATGACGCGCTTTCACATGCAGGCAGTTTGCTTTGACCCGTGCCACAAGCACGAGAGGCTCGCACAACCGCGACAGAATCTCACGCCAAACGAGTTGCGTTGAGCGCCAGTTCGCAACGTCTCTATGGGGGCGTGAAAGACCGCCGCGATCGCAGAAAGAAGGGAAGCCTGAGCACTGCCGCGCCACGCGAATTTCGTCAGGAAAGAGCATCCGATCACCTCCCAATGGGTCTTGAAAGGAAAGTATCATGAACAACGAAACAGCGGCTCCCATCACGGGCGCCGAAATTCTGGTCCGCTGTCTGGCGGAAGAGGGCGTCAAGCACGTCTTTGGCTATCCAGGTGGCGCAGTGCTGTATATCTACGACGCCATCTTCAAGCAAGACAAATTCCAGCACATCCTGGTACGCCATGAGCAGGCCGCGATCCACGCCGCCGATGCCTATTCGCGCTCCTCGAACACGATCGGCGTCGCCCTCGTCACGTCCGGCCCCGGGGTGACCAATGCCGTCACCGGCTTGTCGACCGCTTATATGGACTCGATCCCGATGGTGGTCATTTCCGGCCAGGTGCCGAGCCACGCGATCGGCCAGGACGCGTTCCAGGAATGCGACACCGTCGGCATCACGCGCCCTGTCGTCAAGCACAACTTCCTCGTCAAGGACGTCAAGGACCTGGCGGCGACGATCAAGAAAGCGTTCTTCATTGCCCGCACCGGCCGGCCCGGCCCGGTGCTGGTCGATATCCCGAAGGACATCAGCATGCACAAGTGCATGTATGAATATCCGCGCGAAATCGAGATGCGCTCCTACAAGCCGGTCGACAAGGGCCACGCGGGCCAGATCCGCAAGGCGGTGCAGTTGCTGCTGCAGGCCGAACGCCCGATGATCTACGCCGGCGGCGGAGTGATTCTGGCCAACGCCGCACCGGAGCTGAACCGGCTGGTCGACAAGCTGGGTTTTCCGTGCACCAACACGCTGATGGGCCTGGGCGGTTACCGCTCGTCGTCCGACAAGTGGGTCGGCATGCCCGGCATGCACGGCACCTACGAAGCGAACATGGCGATGCAGCACTGCGACGTGCTGATCGCCATTGGCGCGCGCTTCGACGACCGCGTGATCGGCAACCCGAAGCACTTCGCCTCGCACCCGCGCAAGATCATCCACGTCGACATCGATCCGTCGTCGATTTCCAAGCGCGTCAAGGTCGATATCCCGATCGTTGGCAACGTCAAGGACGTGCTGATCGAATTTCTGGCGCAACTGGACGCCGCCGATGCGAAAGTCAATGACGCGCCACTGGGCGACTGGTGGAAGCAGATCAACGAATGGCGCGGCCGCGACTGCCTCAAGTTCGCCGGCTCCGACACCATCATCAAGCCGCAATCGGTGGTCCAGAAAGTGTGGGACATCACCGGGGGCGACGCCTTCATCACCTCCGACGTCGGCCAGCACCAGATGTGGGCGGCGCAGTACTATCCGTTCGACAAGCCGCGCCGCTGGATCAATTCCGGCGGCCTCGGCACGATGGGTGTCGGCTTGCCGTACGCGATGGGCGTGCAGATGGCCAACCCGGGCGCCACGGTTGCCTGCATCACCGGCGAAGGCTCGATCCAGATGAACATCCAGGAATTGGCCACCTGCAAGCAATACCACCTGACGCCGAAAGTCATCATGCTCAACAACCGTGCCCTCGGCATGGTGCGCCAGTGGCAAACAATCGACTACGGCGGGCGCTATTCGGAGTCGTACATGGATTCGCTGCCGGACTTCTCGATGCTGGCCGAATCGTTCGGCCACGTCGCCATGAAGATCGAAAAGCCGGGCGACGTCGACGGCGCCCTGCGGGAAGCGTTCGCCATGAAGGACCGGCTGGTGTTCATGAATTTTATTACCGACCAGTCGGAAAACGTGTGGCCAATGGTGAAAGCCGGCAAAGGCCTGTCCGAAATGCTGCTCGGTTCGGAGGACCTTTAAATGCGCCATATTATTTCTGTCTTGCTGGAAAATGAAGCCGGCGCCCTGTCGCGCGTGGTCGGCCTGTTTTCGGCCCGCGGCTACAACATCGAAACGTTGACCGTGGCGCCGACCGAAGACGCCACCTTGTCGCGCATGACCATCGTCACCAGCGGCTCGGACGACGTCATCGAGCAGATCACCAAGCACCTGAACCGCCTGATCGAGGTGGTGAAAGTGGTCGATTTGACCGAAGGCGCGCACATCGAGCGCGAACTGATGCTGATCAAGGTGCGCGCCGTCGGCAAGGAGCGCGAAGAAATGAAGCGCACCGCCGACATCTTCCGCGGCCGCGTCATCGACGTGACCGAAAAGACGTACACGATCGAGTTGACCGGCGCCAAGAGCAAACTCGACGCCTTCATCGATTCGATCGACCGCGCCTCGATCCTGGAAACCGTGCGCACCGGCGGCTCCGGCATCGGCCGCGGCGAACGCATCCTCAAAATATAAGTAAAAGTAAAAGTAGCCCGGCACAAGCAGTTTGCTTTTCCTCCACACATCAAATAATTACAGGAAATATCATGAAAGTTTTTTACGACAAAGATTGCGACCTCTCCCTCGTCAAGGGTAAAAACGTTGCCATCATCGGCTACGGCTCCCAGGGGCACGCGCACGCACAGAACCTGAACGACTCGGGCATCAACGTCACCGTCGGCCTGCGCAAGGGCGGCGCTTCGTGGAACAAGGTCGAACAGGCCGGCCTGAAAGTGGCCGAAGTCAACGACGCCATCAAGGCTGCCGACATCATCATGATCTTGCTGCCGGACGAGAACATCGCCCAGGTCTACAACGAGAACGTCGCGCCGCACGCCAAGCAGGGCGCGGTACTGGCCTTTGCCCACGGCTTCAACGTTCACTACGGCCAGGTCGTGCCACGCGCCGACCTCGACGTGATCATGATCGCACCGAAAGCGCCGGGCCACACCGTGCGCGGCACCTACGCCGCCGGTGGCGGCGTACCGCACCTGATCGCGGTGTACCAGGATAAATCGGGCTCGGCACGCGACATCGCGCTGTCGTACGCGATGGCAAACGGCGGCGGCCGTGCCGGCATCATCGAAACGAACTTCCGCGAAGAAACCGAGACCGACCTGTTCGGCGAGCAAGCCGTGCTGTGCGGCGGCGCGGTCGAACTGATCAAGGCCGGCTTCGAAACGCTGACCGAAGCCGGTTACGCGCCGGAAATGGCGTACTTCGAGTGCCTGCACGAACTCAAGCTGATCGTCGACCTGATCTACGAAGGCGGCATCGCCAACATGAACTACTCGATCTCGAACAACGCCGAGTACGGCGAGTATGTCACCGGCCCGAAGATCATCACCGAAGACACCAAGAACGCGATGCGCCAGTGCCTCAAGGACATCCAGACGGGCGAATACGCCAAGAGCTTCATCCTCGAAAACAAGGCCGGCGCCCCGACCCTGATCTCGCGTCGCCGTTTGACGTCCGAGCACCAGATCGAAGAAGTCGGCGCCAAGCTGCGCGCGATGATGCCGTGGATTGCGAAGAACAAGCTGGTCGATCAGTCGAAGAACTAAGTAATAAGTAAGTAACTAAGACGTAACGAAGAACCAAGCTGTGCAGCGTCGTTTCCACCACTGGCGGAAACGACGCTGTATCAGATCGATCCGCACCACCTGATTTGCAACTTTTCATGTCTGCCGCGCGCGCAACCCCGGTTTCCGGTTATCTTTCCTGCTATCGAAAGACCAACCCGGAGACAAACGCCATGCCGCTGCCAAAACTGTTCCTTGCCACCGCCCTCGTGCTGGCTGCGCAAGTTCACGCCCAAACTCAAACTCAAACTCAAACTCAAACGCCCCTCGCTTCCAGCGGCACTCTGGTGATCGTCCCCGCCTTCGGCGAAGTCGCGCATGCCAACGACCAGGCCATTGCCACTTTCGCAGTCGAAGAGCACGACAAGGACAAACTCGTGGCCGCCGCGCGGGTGAACCAGAAAATGAAGCAGGGCACCGACATCATCCGCCGCGAAGACCCGCAGGCGACCCTCAAGACCCAGGGCTACTACACCTATCCGGTCTACCCCGAGCAACGGCCGCTGCCGAACGGCGTCATGCCGAAACCGGTGCCGACCGGCTGGCGCGTCGGCCAGTACCTCGAAGTGAAAACCAGCCACCTGGCCGGCTTGCCGAAACTGACCGCGGCGGCCCAGAAAGTGCTCAGCCTTAACAGCTTGAACTTTGGCCTCACGCCGGCCACCCTCCAGCTGCTCGACGACGCGCGCATCGCCGCCACTTATCTCAACCTGAACCAGCGCATTGCCTCGATCGCCGGCGCGATGGGACGCAAGGTATCCGACGCCGCGATCGACACAATCGACTTCGAAGGCTCGGGCAACTACGCCCCCCAGCGTGGCGAGATGGCCGCGGCGCCGATGGCAATGTCGCGCATGGCGAAGGAATCGGGCGAGGTCGGCGAACCGAGTTTCGAGCCGGGCGACACCACGCTGCAGATGCGGCTCGTCGGAAAGGTTAAATTCAGGTAATAGTATCGTTCGCTATGTTAATCATTCGCCCACTATAATACGGCAGTAAGAGCCTATTCCAGCAGTAAGGAGGAAGCGGGTAGCGATGACTGGCAAGCGCGGGCAAGGCGCGAGAAGGCCGCATGGCGGGCCATGCAACGACGAGCAACGCGGCACCCGCTTGTCAGGCGCGCTAACAGCGACTCCGGACTACTGGAATAGGCTCTAAGGACACAACGCAGTCATTGATCACTTGAAACGGAAACCCATGCCCATATTTCCCCGTCGCAGAAAACCAGGCGTCAAGCAGCTGCCGCGCTTCGGCAAGCTCGGCCAGTTCGGCCGTCAAAAGGTTGACGCCGACGGCAAGCCGGTACGCCGGCGCGGCATCTACCTGCTGCCGAATGCGTTCACCACCGCCGCGCTGTTCTGCGGGTTCTACGCCATCGTGATGGCCATGAACCAGCGCTTCGAGCACGCCACCTGGGCCATCTTCATCGCCATGGTGCTGGACGCGCTGGACGGGCGCGTGGCCCGGCTGACCAATACCCAGTCCGAATTCGGCGCCCAGTACGACAGCCTGTCCGACATGGTCTCGTTCGGCGCCGCACCGGCGCTGGTGATTTACGAATGGTCGCTGCGCGACCTCGGCAAACTCGGCTGGATTGCCGCCTTTGTCTACTGCGCCGCCGCCGCCTGCCGCCTGGCGCGCTTCAACACGAACATCGAAGTGGTCGACAAGCGCTACTTTCAGGGCTTGCCCAGCCCGGCCGCGGCGGCGCTGGTGGCCGGTTACATCCTGATGATGAGCGACCTCGGCATCAGCGGCATGCAGATGCCGTGGGTCTCGGCGGGCATTGCGCTGTTTGCCGGCCTGACGATGGTCACCAACGTGCCGTTCTACAGCTTCAAGGACGTCAATTTCCGCAAGTCGGTGCCGTTCATCGCCGTGTTCGTCATTGCGCTGGTATTCGCGCTGGTGTCGATCGACCCGCCCAAGGTACTGTGGCCGATCTTTGTCGCATACGGTGTGTCCGGTTATGTGGTGTACTTCTGGCGCCTGGCCAAAGGCAAGCCGGTCAGCATCATCCAGACCGAGCACGAACCGGCCGACCCAAGCGAGCGCCGCTGACGAACCGAATGTCGTAACCCTACGCCCACTGGAGCTGCCATGCTTGAGTCGAACCGCCTGATCATTTTTGACACCACCTTGCGCGACGGCGAGCAGTCGCCCGGCGCCTCGATGACGAAGGATGAAAAAGTGCGCATCGCGCGCCAGCTCGAGCGCCTGCGCGTCGACGTCATCGAGGCCGGCTTCGCCGCCGCCTCGCCGGGCGACTTCGAGGCGATCCGCGCGATTGCCGCCGTCATCAAGGATTCGGTTGTCTGCTCGCTGTCGCGCGCCAACGAGCGCGACATTGCGCGCGCCGCCGAGGCGCTCGCACCGGCCGCGCGCAAGCGCATCCACACCTTCATCGCCACGTCGCCTCTGCACATGAAAATGAAGCTGAGGATGGCGCCCGACCAGGTGCTCGAGCAAGCCATCCAGGCGATCCGCTGCGCGCGCCAGTACACCGACGACATCGAGTTCAGCCCGGAAGACGGCAGCCGCTCGGAAGAGGACTTCCTGTGCCGGGTGTTAGAGGCGGTGATCCACGAAGGCGCCACCACGATCAATTTCCCCGACACCGTCGGCTACGCCGTGCCCGATGTATTCGGCGCCACCATCCGCCGGCTGCGCGAGCGCATCCCCAATTCGGACAAGGCGATCTGGTCGGTGCACTGCCACAACGACCTTGGCCTGGCGGTCGCCAATTCGCTCGCCGGGGTGATGATCGGCGGCGCGCGCCAGATTGAGTGCACCATCAACGGCCTTGGCGAACGGGCCGGCAACACGGCGCTCGAAGAAGTGGTGATGGCGCTGCGCACCCGCGCCGATTACTATAAGTTCGAACTGGGCATCGACACCACCCAGATCGTCGCCGCCTCGAAGATGGTGTCGCAGATCACCGGCTTCGCGGTGCAGCCGAACAAGGCGGTGGTCGGCGCCAACGCGTTTGCCCATGCGTCCGGCATTCACCAGGACGGCATGCTCAAAGCGCGCGAAACGTACGAGATCATGCGCGCCGAAGACGTCGGCTGGACCGCCACCAAGATCGTGCTGGGCAAGCTTTCCGGGCGCAACGCCTTCAAGGCGCGCCTGCAGGAGTTGGGCATCGCACTGGCGTCGGAAGCCGACGTCAACGCCGCGTTCGCGCGCTTCAAGGAACTGGCCGACCGCAAGTCGGACATTTTCGACGAAGACATCATGGCGCTGGTATCGGCCGAAGACCGCGCCCACGAAAGCGAGCACTATCGGTTCGTGTCGCTGTCGCAGCGCTCGGAAACGGGCGAGACGCCGACGGCAAAGGTGGTGTTCTCGGCCGGCGGCGTCGAGTTCAGCTGCGAAGCCGAAGGCGACGGCCCGGTCGACGCCACCGTCAACGCGATTGAAAAGCAGGCGGCCAGCGGCGCCGAACTGGTGCTGTTTTCGATCAATGCGATCAGCACCGGCACCCAGTCGCAGGGCGAAGTGACGATGCGGCTGTCGCGCTCGGGGCGCATCGTCAACGGCGTCGGCGCCGATCCGGACATCGTCGTCGCCTCGGCCAAGGCCTATATTGCGGCGCTCAACAAGCTGCACTCGACGCTGGAGCGGATCAACGCGCAGGGGTGACCGTCGCCCGGCATATTTGTCAAATCAATATAGTTCAACGAAAGACCGTCATCGAAAGACTGTCATCCTCGCGCACGCGGGGATCCCATTTCTAGTTCGCTGTACCAAGACGCGCGCAAATGAGGTCCCGGCGTGCGCGAGGACAACGCGCCGGACGACGGCCCTAACGAAAAAACCGTTTCTCCTCGTACATCGGGTCCGGCCCGTTCTGCATCATCCGTACCACGCCGCTGCGGTCGAAGTGCACGTGCATCATCGAATTCCACACGCCGCTTTCCTTGTAGCGGTATGACCAGACTTCGAAGTCGCGCAGCGGCAGGTAGGATTTTTCGGCCGGCCGGCCAACCGTGCGCAGCACGTCGTTGTGGGTAGCGGTGCCGACCATGATGGTGGCAAATTTTTCGCTGGTAAGCACCTGCTCGAACGCCGTCAGCCGGCCGTCGGCGCCGATGCGCGCCATGAACGTGCTCTGGCCCATCGGCCCGTGGGCGTATTCGAGCAACTGCTCGGGCCCGGCCGAATACGACGACGTCGGCTCGCCGAGCTTGAGCTTGACGGTGTCGGCCGAATCGCCCGGCGCCGGCGGCGGACCGCCGAGGCCGGCGCAGCCGCCGAGCACAAACAAGCTTGCGCACAAAATACACAAAATGCTGAGGGCAGTTTTTCGCATGGTTTTACCTCGTTTTTCCTTGTTGGTACCTTGAGAGCCGTCAAAAAACCCATCATGCCCGACTCGCACGCAATGAGCACTGGCCGCACGCACGGTTTTCGCCTATACTCGGGGGTCTGGCCATTCGGACCAGCCCGTTAATCGAAGTTCACGGTGCGCTGGGTTACGACTCTTGCACCGCATGTGAAAGGTAATATCATGACCGTAGAAAACATCAACAAAACCGCCATTATCGCGGACAACGCACGTGGCCTGAACGACACCGGTTCGCCGGAAGTGCAAGTTGCCCTGCTGACTGCGCGCATCAACGAATTGAACGGCCACTTCAAGGCCCACGCCAAGGATCACCACTCGCGCCGCGGCCTGATCATGATGGTCAACCGTCGCAAGAGCCTGCTGTCCTACCTGAAGAGCAAAGACGCTACCCGTTATCGCGATCTGATCGCCAAACTCGGTCTGCGCAAGTAATTCTTGCCTCATTCGATCTGATCGAAAATGCCTGCGCCAGTCTGACTGTCGCGGGCATTTTGCATTTTTGAATCGTTATAAAATTGCATCAAAGTAGCAAAGTAAGAAAGGTGGCCCGATAAAGGGCGCCTGCGGTGAGGTGAACGACAGCTCCTGAAAATCTGTCGGCAAATAGAAAGGGATTACCCATGTTTAACAAAGTTACCAAAACGTTCCAGTACGGCCAACACCAGGTCACCCTCGAGACCGGCGAAATCGCCCGCCAGGCATCTGGCGCCGTGCTGGTGTCGATCGAAGACACCGTCGTGCTGGCAACCGTGGTTGCGCGCAAGGACGCCAAGCCGGGCCAGGACTTCTTCCCGCTGACGGTCGATTATGTCGAAAAAACGTACGCTGCCGGTAAAATCCCGGGCGGTTTCTTCAAGCGCGAAGGCCGTCCTTCCGAAAAAGAGACATTGACGTCGCGCCTGATCGACCGTCCGATCCGTCCGCTGTTCCCGGAAGGCTACCTCAACGAAGTCCAGATCATCATCCACGTGCTGTCGGTCAATCCTGAGATCGATCCGGACATCGCCGCCATGATCGGCGCCTCGGCCGCGCTGTGCGTGTCGGGCGTGCCGTTCAGCGGCCCGATCGGCGCGGCCCGCGTCGGTTACGCCAATGGCCAGTACATCCTGAACCCGACCACCACCCAGCTCAAGACGAGCGAGATGGACCTGGTCGTCGCCGGCACCGAAACGGCCGTGCTGATGGTCGAGTCGGAAGCGAAGCAACTGTCGGAAGAAATCATGCTCGGCGCCGTCGTCTTCGGCCACGACCAGATGAAAGTGGTCATCGACGCCATCCACGACCTGGTGCGCGACGGCGGCAAGCCGGAAGTCGAGTGGGCCCCGCCGGCCAAGAACGAAGCGCTGATCGCCCGCGTCAAGAACTTTGCCGACGCCAAGATCAACGACGCCTACCAGACCAAGGACAAGCAGGACCGCACCGCCAAGCTCAAGTCCGCGTTCTCGGAAGTCATTGCCGACCTGACCGCCGAGTCGATTGCCAACAATCTGGGCGCCATCGACAGCAGCGAAATTGGCAATATCCTGTTCGACATCGAAGCCAAAGTCGTGCGTTCGCAGATTTTGAACGGCGAGCCGCGCATTGACGGGCGCGATACCCGCACCGTGCGTCCGATCTCGATTCGCACCAGCATCCTGCCGCGCACCCACGGTTCGGCGCTGTTTACCCGCGGCGAAACGCAGGCGCTGGTGGTGGCCACCCTTGGCACCGCGCGCGACAGCCAGAAGATCGATGCGCTGATGGGCGAGTACACCGACTCGTTCATGATGCACTACAACATGCCGCCGTTCGCCACCGGCGAAACCGGCCGCGTCGGCACGCCGAAGCGGCGCGAAATCGGCCACGGCCGCCTCGCCAAGCGCGCGCTGATCGCCGCCCTGCCCAACCCGGAAGACTTCAGCTACTCGGTGCGCCTGGTGTCGGAAATCACCGAGTCGAACGGCTCGTCGTCGATGGCGTCGGTGTGCGGCGGCTGCCTGGCGCTGATGGATGCGGGCGTGCCGATGAAGGCGCACGTCGCCGGCATCGCGATGGGCCTGATCAAGGAAGGCGGCAAGTTCGCCGTGCTGTCCGACATCCTCGGCGATGAAGACCACCTCGGCGACATGGACTTCAAGGTAGCGGGCACCGCCAACGGCATCACCGCGCTGCAGATGGACATCAAGATCATGGGCATCACCAAGGAAATCATGCAAGTGGCGCTGGCGCAAGCCAAGGAAGGGCGCGACCACATCCTCGGTGAAATGCAAAAAGCCATGCCGCACGTGAAGACCGAATTGTCGGACTTCGCCCCGCGCCTGATCACCATCAAGATCAATCCGGAAAAAATCCGTGACGTGATCGGCAAGGGCGGCGCCGTCATCCGCGCGTTGACCGAAGAAACCGGCACCCAGATCGACATCAGCGACGAAGGCGTCGTCACCATCGCGTCGGTCGACGCCGCCGCCGGCCAGGAAGCCAAGCGCCGCATCGAAGAATTGACGGCGTCGGTCGAAGTGGGCAAGACGTACGACGGCACGGTACTGAAACTGCTTGATTTTGGCGCCATCGTCCAGGTCATGCCGGGCAAGGACGGCCTGCTGCACATCTCGCAGATCGCCAACGAGCGCGTCAACGCCGTTGCCGACTACCTGAAAGAAGGCCAGCAAGTGCGCGTCAAGGTTCTGGAGACCGACGACCGCGGTCGTTTGAAGCTGTCGATGAAGGCCGCTGAAGGTGCGGAAGCGCCTGCTGCGTAATCCGTTTTAGCCTGGCTTCGGCCAATAAAAAACCGCCGGCGCGCAAGCCCCGGCGGTTTTTTACGTTCGTGACCATACAGTGGAGAACTCTGGCGTTTCGGCTAAAAATGGCCGCCTATCGCGCCGCCAGATACGCGCCAAGCCGCGCGCCGAGACACAGCAAGGTCAATGTCGGCGGCAACCCCCACGCCTGCGGAATCACCGAGGCGTCGCAGACGAACAGGTTGGCCGCACCCACTGCCTGCAAATCGCTGTCGACGCCATCGCCGATGCGCACGCTGCCGCCCGGGTGGGCGGCAAAATGGCGGCTCTGGAAGACGTGTTTGGCGCCGGCGGCGGCCAGGATGGCGCGCGCCATGCCGACGCCCTGCGCGAACTTTTGCCGGTCCGGCGGCTGCAAGGGTTTGCTGGCCCAGCGCGGACCGATGGCGCCGCCGATCTCGTCGCGGATCTTGACCATGATGCTCAAGGTACGGCGATGCGCGAACAGGCGGTCGAACCTGCCGGCCTGCACGGTGAATCCCTGGTACATGGGTTTGGGCAGCGTCATGTCGGCCAGCGTGATGCCGTCCACGTCGAAGCGCACGCCGGCCGCCATCGGCACCTCCAAGCCGCCGTCGATGTCGCCAACGCTGCCCATCACGGCGATCACCGGGTCGCTGAAAAAGCTGCTCGATGCTGCCCGTAGTCCGGATGCATGCAGCAGCCGCGGACTGCCGACGCCGCCGCCGGCCAGCACCACGACCGGCGCGCGCGCTGCCTGTTGCCGGCCGTCGCGGGTGAATTGCACGCCGCTCGCGCAACCGTCGTCAAATATCACGCGCTCAACCCTGGCGCGATCAAGCAGCTGCGCGCCGTGCCGGCCGGCCTCGTCGAGAAAGTCGCGCGCGCTCCATTTGGCGCCGAACGGGCAGCCGTAGGCGCAGCGCCAGCAACCGCTGCGGCAAAGTTGCGGGCGGATCATCTTGTCGAGCTTTTGCCAGTCGATGCCGAGCGACCGGGCGCCTTGCAGGATGCGTTTTGCCATCGGGCCGACGAGCGCATCGGGCAGCGGGCCGATCGGCAATTCAGCGCGCAACTGGGCCAAGGCCTGCGCCAGGTCGATGCCGAATGCCGCGAACAGGTCCAGCGGCGGGTTGGCGGCGGTGGCGAAGTTGATTGCCGAGCTGCCGCCGGCGGCGACGCCTTGCACCAGCAACGACGCATCGCGCTGGATGAACATCCCCTTGCCGGGCACCGCGGCGATTTTTCCCATCTGGCCGAGGGTGCCGGCCAGCGGCGCCGCGCTGCCTTGCTCCAGCACCAGCACGCGCCAGCCGCGCCGCGCAAGCTGGCGCGCGACACTCGCCCCGCCGGGGCCGCTGCCGACGATGATGGCGTCGTAGGAGGGCGCTGATGCTGGCGCTGGTGATGCTGCTTCGGTCATGGGTAATTGAAGAATGGCGGCAATGTCCGACAGTATCCCCCGCACACCCGCGCGCCGTCAAAATCATGTGGCAAGTCCTGCTCCTGCGCTACGTCATGAAATTGCAAATACTATAATTTACAATGGACAGAGATGTAAAAATAGCAATCCCGGTCAGGGGAAACGCTGCGCGCGCTGCGACGACGATATGAAAGATTCCAGCATGCCAATGCAGACACGTCCGCCACTCATGAACCAGCCACTCACCGCACCACAAACCCGGTTCGCCGACGCCCGCTTGGTGGGACGCATCAGGCGCTTGCTGGCGTTTTCGGCCTTGCTGGCGATCGTCGTCAATCCGCCCGGCGACGCCCGCAGCCACGCCACCGCGCTGCTGCTGCTTGCGCTCGGTTACACGATCGCGTTGACGGGCGAGCGCAAGCTCCAGGCAAACCGCCGGCGGGCGCTGCTGCGCGACATGAACCAGGCCGGCAATCCGCGCTTCGGAATCGACCGCAGCCTGACGGCAGCGCTGGAAAACACCCGTGCCTTCTTTGACGCCGAGCGTTGCATCGTGCTGCTTGAAGAGCGCGACACCGGCCAGTTCTGCTGCCGCTGGGTCGGCGCCGGCGGCCCGCTGACGGTGCCGGCCAATCCGGTCGATGCGGCGCTGGCGCATGCGCTGCTGCCGTTTCCGCGCACCCATATCGTGCTGTATCGCGCCGCGTGGCACGGCTGGCGCCGCTGGCGCCTGCTGGCGCCAACCGCGCTCAGCCACGCCGGCGAGCCGTCGCGCTGGCGCCGGTCCGATGGCGCGCAACTGGCCGCGCTGGCCGAACTGCTGGAGGCCGATTGCTTCATCAGCGCGCCGCTGGTGCTGGGCCGCGGCAAGGGCCGCATCTACGTCACCAGTGGCCGGCGCCCTCTGGGCCGCGCCGATGCGCTGTTTTTGGCACAGATCGCAGCGCAAGGACTGCGCGTGATCGACCACATCGACTTGCTCGACCGTATTGCATCGGACGCGGCCAAACTGGCGCACAAGAAATTCGCGCTCGACCTGCATGACAGCGCCATCCAGCCCTATGTCGGCCTGCGGCTCGCCCTGGCGGCGCTGCGCAAGCGGGCCGAACCGGCCAATCCGCTGATCGACGAGCTCGACAAGGTGCTGGCGGTGGCCGACGGCGTCATCCTGCAATTGCGCGATTTCGCGCGCGGCGTCGGCGTCGATCCCGGCACCCAGGCGCCGCTGTGCCTGTCGGCGCTGCAACTGCAAAGCGCGCAGGCCATGGCGACGTATGGCGTCGACATCCGCATCCACATGGAGGGGCGGGTCGGCTTTGGCGACCGCCTTACCGCCGAAGTGCTGCAGATCGTGCGCGAAGGCATGAGCAATATCTGCCGCCATACGCAAGCCAAACGCGGCGCGGTGTGGCTGCGCTGCAGCGAGCGCTTGCTGCATATCGAGATCGGCAACGAGAATGGCGGGCGTTCGACGCCTTCTTTCCTGCCGCGCTCGATCATTGCCCGCGCCACCGCACTGGGCGGCAGCGTCGCGGTGCGCCCGGGGCCGGCGGGCAGCACGCTCGTGTGCGTCGAGATCCCGGTTTGAGCGGCCCTGCGCCGGCGCCACCGGACGCGACCATCGGCGTGATGCTGGTCGAAGACCACCAGGTCATGCTGTGGGGTTTGCAAAAGCTGATCGACGGCGAACGCCCGCGCATGGCGGTCGCCGGTACCGCCCGCACCTGCGCCGATGCGCTGGCCAAGGCGGCGCAACTGGCGCCGGACGTCATCCTGCTCGACATCGACCTGGACGGCGTGTGCATGATCGATTTCCTGCCCCAGCTGCTCGACAACGGGCTGTCGCGCGCGTTGCTGCTCACCGCCGAGCGCAACGCCAGCACGCTCGACCTGGCGGTGCGGCGCGGTGCGCGCGGCATCCTGCACAAGGAAGTGGCGGCCGAACAGGTGCTCAAGGCGATCGAAAAAATCCATCGCGGCGAACTGTGGTTCGACGCCGGCACGATGGGGCGGGTGTTCGGTCAGGTGTTCGATGCGCGCAGCGCGCAGCGGCTCGACCCGGAACTGGCGCGGCACGCGCAACTGACGGCGCGCGAGCGCGACGTCGTCAACGCCATCGTCATCCACAGCGGCAGCGCCAACCACGTGCTGGCCGAACAGTTGTTCATTTCCGAGCACACGCTGCGCAACCACCTGACGTCGATCTACCGCAAGCTCGGCGTGGCCAGCCGGCTCGAGCTGTATGTGTATGCGGTGCGCCACGCGCTGATGCGCTCAAGCCCGGCCGGGCAACGCACGGCCCCCCTCAGCCGGCGCTGAGGAGCGGCCCGACGGTGCGGGCGATGACGATCAATGCCGGCCCCAGGATCACCAGCAGGATCGCCGGGAAAATGAACAGCACCAGCGGGACCAGCATCTTGGTCGGCACCTTGGCGGCGTGCTCCTCGGCGCGCGCCTGGCGCTTGTGGCGCAAGTCCTCGGAAAACACCCGCAGTGATTCGCCAATGCTGGTGCCGAACTTGTCGGACTGCACCAGCATGGTGGCAAAGGTGCCGATCTCCTCGATGCCGGTGCGCAGCGCCAGGTTGCGCAGCGATTGGGCGCGGCTGGCGCCGGCGCGCAGTTCGAGGTTGGTCAGGTGCAGCTCTTCGGCCAGTGACGGGCTGGAGAGGCGGATTTCGTCGGTGATCCTGGCCAGCGCGGCGTCCAGTCCCAGCCCGGCCTCGACGCACACCAGCATCAGGTCGGCGGCATCCGGGAAGGTGTCGAAAATGGTGCGCTTGCGTTCGCGCAGCTTGAGCGTCAGCAGCAGGTTCGGCGCATAGCAGCCAACCAGCGCGCCGATCATCAGGCCCATCATCACGGTCACGTTGTCGAAGCTGCTAAGGGCGCGCAGCAGTGCATACGTGGCCAGCGCCAGCACCAGCGGCAGCACCGTCTTGGCGCCGAAGTAGATCAGCCGCGTCTCCTCGCCCCGCCAGCCGGCGTTGATGAAGCGCAGGCGCAGCGGCGCGTGCTCCCAGTCGCCGGAAGGCGCCATGATGCCGGCAAACGGGCCGATCGCCTGCGCCAGCGTCACGTTCCAGTCGGGCTTGTCGGCAGGATTGTTGATGGCGTCCAGGCGCTGGCCCAGGCGGTTGGGCAGCAGCAGGAACAGGCCGCCGACAGCGGCGGCGACGGAAAGAAAGACGAGCACGGCGAGCACGAACATGGCAATCTCCTCAGATCCGGATGTGAATGATTTTGCGCAGCATCAAAACGCCGCAGGCCATCGACAACAGCATCCAGCGCACGATCGATATGCCGATCGGGTCGTTCCACAGCGGCGCCATGAAGTCGGGGTTGAAAACAGTCATCAGAAGGGCGATGGCGAACGGCATCAGCGACAGCAGCCAGGCCGACATCCGGCCCTCGGCCGACAGCACCCGCACGTGCCGCAACAGCTTGAGCCGCTCGCGGATCAGGCGGCTCAGGTTGGCCAGCACTTCGGTCAGGTTGCCGCCCGAATCGCGCTGGATCAGTACCGCGACGACAAAGTAGCGCACGTCGGTGACCGGCACCCGCACGCACAGGTTGGCCAGCCCCTGTTCCAGCGATACGCCGAAGTTGACCTCGTCGTGAACCAGGCGAAACTCGCCGGCGAGCGGTTCGGCCATCTCCTCGCTGATCATTTGCAGGCCGGCGCCGAACGCATGGCCGGCGCGTAGCGCGCGCGTCATCAGGTCGAGGGCGTCGGGCAGTTGCATCTCGAGCTTGATGAGCCGTTTCGCGCGCTTGCGCCGCACATACGCCAGCGGCGCGCCGGTCGCCGCCACGCCGGCCAGCAGGCCGATCGGTAGCGGCTGGTGCAACAGCGTGGCGGCCGCCAGCAGGCTGACGGCGCCGAGCGCGAGGGAGCCAAGCAGCAGGCGCGACACCGGCCAGTGCAGCCCGGCCTGCAGGACCCAGCGATCGATCTGATGGGCGCGCGGCAGACGCAGCAGCAAGCGCGCGAGCGGCGGCAGCTCGCTCATCATACTCTGGCGCAGCAGGGCCGACTGCGCCGTGCTGTCGGCCGCCGCCGACAGCGCCTGCAGGCGCTGCGCAACCCTGGTCGCCGCCGGTCCGCGGTAGGCCTGCCACATCAGGTACAGCCCTTCGAACAGCAGCACGACGGCGACGAACACCAGCACCGACAGCACCAGGGGAGTGTGTTCAACGGCTTTGGGCAGCATGATCGCTCCTTTACTGGTACTGGCGGGTGGTGTCGAACATGGCGTCGGGCAGGGTTATGCCAAACGAACGCAGCCGTTCGCTGAACTTGGGCCGCACGCCGGTGGCCTGGAAGTAGCCTTCGACGGCGCCGTCGGCGCCGACGCCGGTCTGGCGAAAGGCAAAAATCTCCTGCATCGTGATGACGTCGCCTTCCATGCCGGTGATTTCCTGGATGCTGGTGATCTTGCGCTTGCCGTCGATCAGGCGCAGCGCCTGGATCACCACCGTGATGGCCGAGGCAATCTGCTGGCGCGCGGCCTTGTGCGGCAGGTTCAGGTTGGCCATGCCGATCATGTTTTCAAGCCGCGACAGCGCGTCGCGCGCGTTGTTGGCGTGGATCGTCGTCAGCGAGCCGTCGTGGCCGGTGTTCATCGCCTGCAGCATGTCGACCGCCTCGGCGCCGCGCACCTCGCCGATGATGATCCGGTCGGGCCGCATGCGCAGCGCGTTGCGCACCAGCGCGCGCTGGGTGATTTCGCCCTTGCCCTCGATGTTGGCCGGCCGCGTTTCCATCCGCACCACGTGCGGCTGCTGCATCTGCAGCTCGGCGGCGTCCTCGATCGTGACGACGCGCTCGGATTGCGGAATGAAGCCGGACAGGATGTTGAGCAGCGTGGTCTTGCCGGCCCCGGTGCCGCCCGAGATGATCATGTTGATCTTGGCCTTGCACAGGCCCTCGAGGGTGGCGGCCATGTGCGGCGTCAGGCTGTGCAGGTCGTCGACCAGATTGTTCATCTTTAGCGGAATGTGGGCGAAGCGGCGAATCGACATCATCGGCCCGTCCAGCGCCACCGGCGGAATGACCGCGTTGACGCGCGAGCCGTCGGGCAGGCGGGCGTCGACCATCGGGCTCGACTCGTCGATGCGGCGCCCCACCAGCGAGACGATCTTGTCGATGATGCGCAGCAGGTGCTTCTCGTCGGCGAAGCGCACGCTCGACAGTTCGAGGCGGCCCTTGCGTTCGACGTAGATCTGATTGAAACTGTTGACCAAAATGTCGGACACGGTCGGATCGGCCATGAGCAGTTCGAGCGGGCCGAAGCCGAGCATCTCGTGCTGGATGTCGCGGATCAGCGAGCGCCGTTCGAGTTCGTTGATGGCGGCCGGTTCTTCGTCCAGCAGGCGTTCGACCATCGCCGCGATTTGAATCCGCAGCTGCGGCGCCGGCAGCGTCTCGAGCACGGCAAGATCGAACTTGTCGAGCAGTTTGAGGTGGATGCTGCCCTTGAGCGCATGGTAGCCGTTGCCGGCGTCCTGCCCCGGCGCGCGCACCACGGCCTGCGGGGCGGCGCTCAGTTTTTCACGGAACGACATGGTGCTCTCCTGTCACCTGGCGGGCGGTCAGGGAAGCCACGCCGGCGCCGGCGCCACCGCGCCCCAGCAGGCGATCGAACAGGCTGCGGCTGCCAACCGGGCGCGGACTGAGTTCGCGCGCGAAGTCGGCCAGGTTGCGCGACACCGGATTGGCGCGCGCGGTCGTCATCAACGACGCGCCATGGTCGATCGAGGCGCTCACCTGCTTGTACGAGTTGGGCACCGTGTGCAGCTTGAATTTGCCGAGCGCGCGCTCGATGCTGGCGACGCCGATCGGCGCTTTCTTGTCGAAGCGGTTGACGATCAGCTCGACCTTGTCGGCGCCGTAGTCGAGCGACTTGAAGATCGCCAGCATCTTCTTGGCGTTGCGCACCGACGGCAGGCCGGCCTGCATGACGACGAAAATGGTGTTGGCATGGTCGAGCGCCTTGATGCTCAGCGTGTCGATCGCGCGGCCGACGTCGAGCAGCACGAAATCGTAGTGCAGTACCGCCAGCGCCAGCACAGCCTCGACCTGGCCGGGGGTGATGTCGAGCGCTTGCGTGTGATCGTCGGGCGCTGCCAGGATGCTGAAGTTGGGCGCCACCTTGACGGTGCTGGCGGCCAGGAACGAGGCGTCGAGGCGGTCGATGTCGCGCGCGACGTCGGCCAGGGTCGAGGCGGGCCTGGCGTCGTGCACGAACGACAGGGCGTCGCCGAACTGCAAATTAAGGTCGATCAGCAGCACCGATTTTGTCTCCGCCAGCTGGAAGCCGAGGCTGGTGGCGAGGAAGGTGGCGCCGCTGCCGCCCTTGCAGGCAATGAAGGCGAACAGTTTGCCGGCGGCGCGCGGCGCCAGACCGCGCTGCTTGCTGGCGACGCGGTTGAGCGCCGCTTCCAGTTCGAGCAAGGTGACCGGCGCCGGCAGCACTTCGATGACGCCGGCGCGCATCGCACGGATCAAAAAGTCGGGCGATGCGCCGTTACACAGCAGCACCACGGCGATGCGCGGGTGGTGGCTGGTGACGTACTCGACCTGCGCCAGCGCATCGAGGTCGCCACAGGCGGCGTCGACCAGCATCAGGTCCGGGGCCTCCTGCTCGGCGGCCTGGCGCAGGCTGGCGTTGCCGCCTTCGATCAGCATCGCTACGTGGGAGGCGGCCTGCAACAGCTTGCCGATCTCGTTGAGCTGGATTTTGTTGGGTGAAACGACGGCGATTTTCATGGCGAATCCTTCGGCTTATTGGCAACTCATTGGCAAACAAGGGCGTTGTTGGGATCCTGGCGCATCATTTCGCGCGGCAGGTAGGTGCTGAACGTCGGCATGGCCCGCAGCGGGATGACCGCCCCGACGACCGGTGAAATCCAGCGGAAGTTCAGCGTCGTGATGGAGACCGTCACGCCTTCGCAGGTGGCAGCCGTGCACGGCGCCGGCGATCCTGGCGCCGGCCACCATTCCAGGCGGATGGCGCCGATCTCCGGCAGCATTGTGCGCATTTTCGCCAGCACCTGCGCGTCGCTGCCGGGGTCGGCGCACACCACTGCGAAGCGGGCGCCGAGGCGCGTTGCCTCGTTGGCCGCGTTCCATGCAAACAGCAGGCGGGCGACGTCGGTCACGCCGAGCAGGAACATGAAGAACACCGTCAGCACGAGGGAAAATTCAAGCGTGGTGGCGCCGCGCGCGTTTGGGTTCATATCGCTTGTCATATCGGGCAGCGCATGGTGGCGCTGATGTCGTTGAAGGTATAGACGGCAAAACGGGCGCCGAACATGTTGACGATCATCGGCCGGAACTGGTAGCCGGTAATGCGCACGGTAACGGTGTTGATGAGCGGATCGCTGCCAGCGGTCTGCCAAGTTGGCAGCGGCACATTGGCATCGGTCAGGGCGCTGTCGAGCAGCGGTGCGGTGCCGGCCAGGTTGCCGTAGACGATCAGATTGCGCGCCTCGGCGATATGGGTGCCGGGGGTCTGCGCCGACAGATAGCGCACCGCATCGCGCACCGCCTTGGCGGCGCAGTTGTAGCGGTAGACGCCGCGCCCCAGCTCGGCTGTCACCAGCACCAGCACCAGCAACAGCGGCAGCACCAGCGCGAATTCGACCAGTGCGACGCCAGATTGACGGGTTTTCATGACGTTCACCTCACCAGTACCGGCACCAGCGGCCCGGCGGAGCCGCCCGGTACGCCGTTGGTGGTGCAGGGGGAAGCCGGAATGCCGGCCAGGCCGCGATACTCGAGCCGGCCAGGGTCGTTCGGGCCGCTCAGCGGATGCAGCAGGAACATGCACGCGTAATTGATGACCTGAGTCGTGCCATTGATTACCGGCACGATTGCCAGCCGGCGGCTGTAGCCGTACAGCCGGTGCTCCCCGCTGGCGCCAGGCGTGGCCAGATTCTGGAAACTGTTCAGCTTGTTGCTGTCGTTGAAGGTGATCAGCGAACCGGTCCTCAGGTTGGTCCCGGTGTCGGCCAGCGAGGCGTAGGCGGCGCGCTTGAGCAGGTAATTTTGCGCCGTCTCGTGCGAGCCGGCCGCAGGCAGGCCTGAAAACGCATTCTGCGGCACCAGATTTGTCCAGTTCGCGCTGGTGTAGGAGTAACCGGTCTGGTCGGGGTGGTTCAGGTTCGGCGAGTCGCTGTTCTTGTAGACGCCGAAACGATGGTTCCATGGCCGGTCGACGCTGGTTTGCGCGCCCGGGGTGCCGAGCGTGTCGCCGATGCGGGTGCCGCACCTGCCGCCTTCGCCCAGTTCCGCTGCGGTCTCGCTGGCGCTGCTGCTGCCGTCCAGGTTGTACCAGCCCATTTCGCCGGCGCTGGCGCCGCCTTTGTCGAACAGAGTGACCCACTCGCCGATCTGGAAGCCGAAATTGTTCGCAGGCGTGCCATTTGTTTTTGCCTTGAGCGCGACCGGTATCGGGCAGGTGCTCTGGGAACTGGCGCGGGTGGCGACGGCGCTGGCCAGTACCGCGCGGGTAGCTGGATTGGCGCCGCTGTTGCCGGTGACGGCGCCGGCGGCATGCATCAGCCACAACCGCACGCCGTTCTGGGTGTGCTCGCACTGGACGTAACGGGCCGCCGCCGGCAGCGTAGTCGCTGCATAGCCGGCGTCCCTGAAACTGATGTCGGCGCCGCTTAGCTGGCCCTTGGCGTCCCAGTTCGCCGATTGCAGATTGACCCGGTTCAGGTTGGCCGCGGTGACGCCGGCGCTGCGCGCGCGGGCAAGCGCGCTGGCCTGGCCGTCGAGCTCCTGCGCGGCCGCCAGCGCGCAGCTGTCCATCGCCGTCTGCAACTCCGTCTTGACGATGAACAGCCGACCGAAATCGAAGCCGATCGCCATGAAACCAAGCAGCACAAACAAGACAGCGCAAACCAGTACGATGATGGCGCCACCCTGGCGCGACCGGCGGCTTGGGCAGTGACGACGAAGCGAATAGGGTTGAGTGAACATTTTTTTCATTCAAAAAAATGACGGGCCGTGGTGCGTAGTGGCCCGTCTCGTGGACCGTCAGATGCAGGCTGCGGCACCTGCAGCGCTGCCCAGGCAGTTGGTCACCCGTGTGATGAAGTCGTTGAAGCTGGTGCCGGTCAGCCCGCGTAGCGCCACCACCAGGATGATCGACACCACCGCGATGATCAGCGCGTATTCGACCACTTGTGCGCCTTGTTCGTCGCGGCAAAACGAACGGATCGAATTGCTGGCCGCTTTCAGGAAGCTGTTCACGTTGCTTATCCTTTCAAGTCGAAAAAACGGGCCGGGCTGGCCCGCTGGACCGGCGATTAGACGCAAGCTGCCGTTCCACTCAGGCAGTTGCCGACGCGGGCGATGAAGCTGTTGAAGGTGGTGCCGGTAGTCAGGCCGCGCAGCGCCACCACCAGGACGATCGAGACGACCGCAATGATCAAGGCGTACTCGACTACTTGAGCGCCTTCTTCGTCACGGCCGAAGGAGCGGATCGATTGTTGTGCCGATTTCAAAAAGCTGTTCATGTGCTGTACCTTTTAGGTTGAGGATTAAAGTAAATTTTCTGGAAACATCCCAGTCGTACGAACATCCCCCGCTGTTGCGAGCGGGTTACTTCCTCGCCGCGCCGACCGCTGTTGGCGGCGGCGTGGCGAAGTCATTTGGCGCTGCCGCCGATATTGATCACGTTGACGACCGGCGGCGGTGCCTTGAAGCTGTCCTGGTAGCGCTCGAGCGCCGCGCGCGCGGCTTGGCCGTCGAGGCCGGCGACCGGGTCGGGATTGGCGGCGCCGCGCGGATGGATCGTCATGGCGGCGCGCGCCTGGCGCACCGCGTCGCCGAAGCGCGCGTCGTAGTTCGGTGTGGTGCTGGCGGCGCAGCCGGCCAGCACGGCCAGCACGGCGCAGCAAGTGAACTTGTTCATGGCAGGCTCCTTATTTGGTGGCGGTGGCGGTGGCGGTGGCGGCGGCAGGCATTTGGCCCTCGGCCTTGCCCATCAGAATGACGTCGGCGCGGCTCGGTTCCACGTGGTTGTCGGTCGGTAGCGCGGTGGCGCCGCCGAGCGGCTTGACCAGGCGCGGCGTGACGATGAAAATCAGTTCGGTCTGGTCCTTCTGGAACTCGGCGGAGCGAAACAGCGTGCCCAGGACCGGGATGTCACCCAGCCCGGGGAAGCGGCTGAGCGTCTGGGTGACGTTATTGCGGATCAGGCCGGCGACCGCGAAGCTCTGGCCGTCGTTCAGCTGCACCGTGGTGTCGATGCGGCGGGTGGTGATCGACGGCAGCACCGCAGTCACGCCTCCGACGGTGGTGAACGGCGAGCCGGTCTGCGACAGTTCCGACACTTCCGACACCAGTTTCAGATTCACCCGGGTGCCGTCGAGCACGGTCGGCGAGAACTTCAAGCCGACGCCGAATTCCTTTTCTTCCAGCGTGATGGTGCTGGCGCCGTTCTCGCGGTTCAGCGCCACCGGAATAAAAATTTTGCCACCCGACAGGAAGCTGGCGGACTGGCCGCTGATGGCCATGATGTTGGGCTCGGCCAGCACCCGCACCAGGCCGTCTCTTTTCTGGGCGTCGATGCCGATCTGGGTCGAGTTGCTGCCGCTGGAGGGCACGCCGGAGTTCCGGCCGAATTTGCCAAGCAGCGCGGGCGCCCCGCCGAAGATGCCGCTGATGACTTTCGAGCTCAGCCCATCGGCCGAGGTGAACATGCGGGCGAAATCGATGCCGAATTTGTCGAGCAAGGTCTTGCTCACTTCAGCGATCTTCACTTCCAGCATGACCTGCTGGGGCGCCGTCACGCGCAGCAGGTTGACCACCCGCTTGCCGTCGCCGTACGCGCCGGCAATGCGCATCGCTTCGTCCAGTTTGGCGGCGTCGCTCACCTTGCCGACCAGGACGATGGCGTTTTCCGCGCTCTTGACGCGGATGCCGGAATCGTCGGGCATCAGCTCGGCCAGCTTGGCCTGCAGCGTCGCCGGGTCGATCGACACCGCGATGTCGAGCAGGTAGCAGACGCCTTTAATGTCCTGCAGAATGATGTTGGTGGCGCCGGCCTTCTTGCCACGAACGAACAGGTCGGTCGGGCTCAACAAAAGAATTTCCATGTCCGCCACACCGTCAACGTCGGCCTCGCGCGGCTTGACTGACACGGCCGCGTCAGGCGGCTTGCCGGCGGCTGCCTGGGACGATGCGCCTGGTGGCTGTCCGCTGACCACGATGCGGGTGACCGGCGCCGTCAGCGGAATCACCGACGATTTACCGAGCATCACCTCGGCGGTGGGTGCGACCACGACCGCGCTGCAGGTTTTCATGCCGGAGTCAAGCACCGCCGGTTTCATGCTGGCTGGAGTGGCTGGAGTGGCTGCGGTGGCGGCGTGGTTGCCGGCTGTGGCCATGGCGGCGGCGATGGCCCATGCCGCCTGGCGAATGTGCTTGTTCAAATGCTTCTCCGGTGTCGTTAAAAGCAGCTCAGGGTCAGCATGCCGTGTTGCATCACTTCGACGCAGGGGCCGCGCGGCGTTGGCCGGACGCTGGCCGGGCGCGGTCTGGCCGGGGTGGCGGCGAGCGCCACTTGCGCCTTGGCGCCGAACAATTCGTTCTTGGTGACGCCGGCGGTGGCCACCGTCTTCTGGTCGCCCTGATTGCGCAGCACCAGCGAAAGGGTGCCTACGCTGCGCGCCAGGTCGAGCTTTTCCGAGTCTTGCGGCGACAGTTCGAGCGTGACGGCGCTGACCACCTTCGGCTTGGTGTCGTCGCGGCCGGCCTCCTGGGCCACCGCCAGCACCAGCACCCGCTCGAGCACCGTTTTGCTGATCTGTTTGCCTTCCTCTGCCTTGTCCTTTTCCTTGTCCTGCTGGGCGTTGACCATCACGTCGACGTAGTTGCCGGGCAGGGCGAAGCCGGCCACGCCGACCACGTCGTTGACGCGCACCGTCATTGCCCGCTTGCCTTCGGCGATGACGGCCGACAGGCCGCCGAGGGTGCCAGCCGGCGCCAGCTTGCGCTCGAGCAGCGGTTCGCCGCGCAGCACGCTCGCCTTGACGATACGGTCCTGCACCTGTTTGACTTCCTTGAACGCGCCCGCCGGTACTGAGCCGCTCGGCCAGTCGACGCTCGAGAGCATTTCGGCGTTCACCTTGCTGCCCAGTTCGATGTCGACTGCCGCCACCACGATCTTGTTGGAGGCGACGCCGGCCTGGCGCGATACCCAGCCGGTCGCATACGCCGCCGCGGCCAGCCCGATCACTAGGGCGAACACGATCAGTCCGATAGCCTTGATGTTTTTCATGGTGGCTTGCCTGCAAGGGTTGGGCGAAGGATCGGTCGGCGCGTCAGACCAGGTTGACCTGGTTGGCGACCAGGTAGATTGCCGTGCCGACGGCAATGCTGACGCCGTAGGCAAGCTTGCCGACCGAAGGCGGCGCGCCGGACTGCAATTGCGGTCGGCCGCTGGCCATGCTTGACCAGAGCATGCCGGAGAGGATGGTGTTGACGTTGGCCAGCATCGGCCCCAGCAGCCGGTGACTTATGGCCCAGGCGAGGGCGGCGACGCCGGCGGTGACGACGCAAAACAGCAGGGCGGTGACGGTGGCTGCGGCGCCCAGGAAAGCGCCGACCATCGCCATCAGCTTGACGTCACCGGCGCCCATGATGCGCAGCGCATACATCGGCAGCATTGCGCCGAAGCCGACCAGCATGCCGGCCGGCGCCCACGTCCAGTCGGTGTGCATGGCCGGGCGCACCATCGTGTTGTAGACCAGCGCGAACAGGATGCCGCCGCCGGTCAGCAAGTTGGGAATTTTGAAGGTGCGATAATCGGTCACCGCCGCCACTGCCAGCAGCAGCAGCAGCACGCCGGTACGCGGGTCGGTGACCAGCATGCCAAGCAGTTCAAGCAGTTCGCGCAGTTCGCGCAGTTTGAACAGCGCGTCAGATTCAGCCATGACTTTTCTCCAGTGGCGATCCGGGTCAGCCGCATGGCCGGTTGAATCCCTTGATCGATGGAGTGAGTATAGGCAGGCGAGCCGGGCGCTGAATCGGCGGAATGCCCTGTTCTGGGGGGGCGATCACGCCTGATTTTTGCCGCAGGAAGTAAGCGGTCACGGCCAGCCGATGACCGCTGCGCATAGGACTTTCCTCCCGGAGCGCGATCGTAAAATCCGGAAAAACGCCGGTGCGAGGCCGGCGTTTTCGGCAGGTAAGGGTTCGCGCTCAGGTAAAGGCTCGCGCTTAGATAAGGGTTCGCGCTTGCTTCTCGGCGCGGCCGGTAATCATCAGCGGGCTGCGTTCGGGCCGCAAGTGCTGTGCGTGTTCGGCGTTGGGCATCGCTTTGGTGCGTGGCCGCGCGATTGCGCGCCAACTTGGTGAAGGTGGCGGCAAAAGCCGGCCTTTTCGATGGCACGGAACATGCACGAACTGTTCGATCCAATGCGCATAACCGATCGGCGGAGACCATCATGACAAACCAGCTCGCAACCCTTGTTAGCGATACCAGTATCAGCACCAATATCAACCCCGACCCCATCGCCACTGGCGCCAGCCGCTGTGACGCGGCCGCGGCCGGTGCCGATAAGCACCTGTCGGGCGACGTCTTCGGCGCCCTGATCAACCTGTCGGGCCGGCGCCGCTACGCGTCGCAACGTGTGGTGTTGTATGCGGTACTGGCGTCGATGGGCCACGAGGGAGCGATCGCGGTTGCGCACGAAACGCTGGCGCTGCTGGCAGAGGCCCACACCACGCTGATCGAAGGACGGGGCAATCTTCCTGGCGTGTTCTGCGGCCAGTTGCGCGACGCATATTTTGGCACCTTGCAGGGCGACCGGGTGATCCGCAACTTCATCGAGCTGGCCGGGTCGACCCTGGACGGCATCGCCGAAAACCGCGCCGGCACGCCGCTGCTGCTGGATGCGCTGGTGCGCGACGGCACGCCGCTGCTCAGCGTGCTGAACGGGCTGACCCTGGTCTACGAAGAGCAATCGAAACGCCACACCCAGCTGCAAAAGCGCCAGCTGCAGGCGATGATGGGCAACATCAAGACGGTGGCCCGGCAAGCACGCATCGTCGCCTTCAATGCGCAGATCGTCGCCGCCCGCGCCGGCCAGCCCGGCGAGCAATTCGCCGCCGTGGCCCGCACCATGACGAGCGTGACGACCGAGATCGACGAACTGGTGCGCGCTGCGCTGTCGAGCTCGCTCGGGCAATAGCGCAGCATGGTGCGCAGATTGCGCTAATCCGCCAATGGCCAGTTCAGTTCGGTCTGCCAGGTCGACGCCTGCGCGTTGTTGCCGGGACCGACCAGGTAGTTTTCCCAAATGAAGGGTTGTGTCGCCAGGGCGTTCCGTGCGATCCAGGTGTTCAATTCGCTCCAGGCCAATCCGAGCCCTTCCATCGGTCCGCGATAGATCGTGCGCGCCACTCTCAGCGCCGGCAGGGCGCCGGCCGCCACCCGCCCGCTCGGCTGCACGTCGGCGTCGACCGGGAAGCCGATCTCCATCTCGAACACCTCGCCCGGCATCTTCAGGTGGTAGCTGAACAGCGGCCCGGCCGGCTCGATGCCCTGTTCGCGCATGGCGGCCAGCAGTTCGCTGACCGCCGGGGCGAACGCCTGGCCGATTTCGGCGCGGGCGACGGTGAGAGGGATGACGGCGGTGCGCTGCTGCGCCGAGCGGGCGATCTGCGGTGTGTCGATCATGCTGTTTCTCCTTGTTCAATTTGCTTGTCATGGATCCGCATCGAACCGAATTTTTCAACAATCCGGAACAAACCAGGCATTTCATCGCAATCCGGTGGAGGCGGGCAGGGCGCGTGGTGGCACTGGCATCATACCGAATCGGCTCGAAGAGAGCTCGAACATGCGTGTCGTCGAACGCATGGGAATGCGCTTCGCCGCCGCCATTGCTGTGACGAGGACGGCATTGTTTGACCGCCGTGGGGGCGGCGGTTAAAATAGCGGGTTAATCAAACCTGGGCTAATATGCGTCGCAAACTTGTCGTCGGCAATTGGAAGATGAATGGCAGCCGTGCCGTCAACGGCGCCTTGTTGGCGGACATTGCCGCCGGCCTCGAGAGTGCCACCGCGGCCGCTTGCGCCGTCTGCGCGCCGGCGCCGTACCTGGCGCAGTGCCAGGCGGCGCTGTCGGGCAGTCCGGCGGGGTGGGGCGCGCAAGACGTCTCGGCGCATGCGTCCGGCGCCCACACGGGCGAAGTGGCGGCGGCCATGCTGGCCGATTTTGCCTGCACCTACGTTATCGTCGGCCATTCCGAGCGCCGTGCTTATCATGCCGAAAGTAATGAGCTGGTGGCGCAAAAGGCGGTCGCAGTATTGGCAGCCGGCATGACGCCGATTGTCTGTGTCGGCGAAACGCTGGCCGAACGCGACGCCGGGCAAACCGTCGCCGTGGTGACGACCCAGTTGGGCGCCGTCCTGGCGCTGGTGGGCGAAGCCCTGGTAGCGCGCCTGGTGCTGGCCTACGAGCCGGTGTGGGCGATCGGCACCGGCAAGACGGCCACGCCGGCCATGGCCCAGGAAGTACACGCCCAGCTGCGCGCGCAACTGAAGCAAACGAATGCGGCAGCGGCAGACACCGTGCAGATTTTGTATGGCGGCAGCATGAAGCCCGATAACGCCAGGGAATTGATGGCCGAGCAGGACATCGATGGCGGCCTGATCGGCGGCGCGGCATTGAAGGCAGCGGATTTCCTTGCCATCGTCCACGCTGCGAACTGATTCATTGAATCAACCGGATCAACCGGATCAAGCGAAGCAGCCGAAGCAACCGAAGCAACCGAATTTTTAATTAGTAGTCAAACTTGGAGTGGAATAGCAATGAACACCTTGTTCAATCTGATTGTCGTCGTACAGGTCCTGTCTGCCCTGATCATCATCGCCCTGGTTCTGCTGCAGCACGGTAAGGGCGCCGACATGGGCGCCGCCTTCGGCTCGGGTGCCTCGGGCAGCCTGTTCGGCGCGACCGGCTCGTCGAACTTCATGTCGAAGTCGACCGGCGTGGCGGCGGCGATTTTTTTCGCCTCGACCCTGGCGCTGGCGTACTTCAGCACCAACCGCAGCGCCCCGACCGGCGGCGGCGTAATGGAGCGCATCACCGTGCCGGTTACCAAGGTCCCGGCCACCGGCGGCGCTGCCGTTCCGGCCACGACGACGGCGCCGGCTGCGGCAACCGCACCGGCGGCCGCGCCGGCCGTGCCAGCGACGCCGGCCGGCCAGATTCCAAAGTAAGCAGCGCCTGCTTGCATCAGGACCGGCGCCATCTCGGGCCGTGTAACGAAGATTTGCAGTTGATTGACCGTATTGACCCGCATTTACCTGTGCCAGCACAACTTTGGCATTGAATAAATGTAGTAGGACAGTTACAATAGCGGTCTCAGAGATGCCGACGTGGTGAAATTGGTAGACACGCTATCTTGAGGGGGTAGTGGGAGTAATCCTGTGCGAGTTCGAGTCTCGCCGTCGGCACCAAGAAATACTAAAAGCCAGCAAGGGCTGTGCGCCTGAGCTGGCTTTTTTACGAGGGTCAGTCTTCAATCCTGGCGGCAAGCTTCACGCCAGGGTCGTGCGACAGGGCGCTGCAACAGGCAGTAGTTCAGCCGGCAGTGGTTCATTAACCGCTTATTCAACATGGGCTCATCTACCGTGAACCTCGAAAATTATTTTCCTGTATTGATGTTCATTCTGGTCGGCCTCGGCGTCGGCGTCGTGCCGCAGGTGCTGGGCAAGTTGCTCGGTCCGAACAAGCCCGACGCGGCAAAGCTGTCGCCGTACGAGTGCGGCTTCGAAGCGTTCGAAGACGCACGCATGAAATTCGATGTGCGCTACTACCTGGTAGCGATCCTGTTTATTTTGTTTGATTTGGAAACGGCGTTTTTCTTCCCGTGGGGCGTTTCGATGAAAGAACTCGGCTGGTCCGGTTTCGTCACCATGATGGTGTTCATTGCCGAATTCGTCGTCGGTTTTTGGTACATCTGGAAGAAAGGTGCCCTTGATTGGGAGTAAGCCATGTCAATTGAAGGCGTATTAAACGAAGGTTTCATCACCACCACAGCCGACAAGCTGATCAACTGGGCGCGCACCGGATCGATGTTTCCGATGACGTTCGGTCTTGCTTGCTGCGCGGTTGAAATGATGCACACGGGCGCTGCCCGCTACGACATGGATCGCTTCGGCGTCGTGTTTCGTCCGTCGCCGCGCCAGTCCGACGTCATGATCGTTGCCGGCACGCTGTGCAACAAGATGGCGCCGGCGCTGCGCAAGGTCTACGACCAGATGCCCGAGCCACGCTGGGTCATCTCGATGGGTTCCTGCGCCAACGGCGGCGGCTACTACCACTATTCGTACTCGGTGGTGCGCGGTTGCGACCGCATCGTGCCGGTCGACATCTATGTGCCTGGCTGCCCGCCGACCGCTGAAGCTCTGCTGTACGGCATCATGCAGCTGCAGAACAAGATCAAGCGCACCAACACCATCGCACGCTAACAGGCGCACCACACCATGACGACAAAAATCGAAGTCCTTCAACGCGCACTGGCCACGGCACTGGGCGAAGGCGCGGCCATCAGTTGCGCGCTTGGCGAAGTGACGGTGGTGGTCAAGGCCGCCGATTACGCGCAAGCGATGCTGACCTTGCGCGACGATCCGAGCTTGCGCTTCGAGCAACTGCTCGATTTGTGCGGGGTCGATTATTCGACCTACGGCGACGGTGCGTGGGACGGCTTGCGGTTCGCGGCCGTGTCGCACCTGCTCTCGCTCGAGCACAACTGGCGCGTGCGCGTGCGCGTGTTCGCCCCGGACGATGAAATGCCGCTGCTGGCGTCGATTACCGACGTCTGGCGCGCCGCCAACTGGTACGAGCGCGAGGCATTCGACCTGTTCGGCATTCTGTTCGAAGGCCACAACGACCTGCGCCGCATTCTCACCGACTACGGCTTCATCGGCCACCCGTTCCGCAAGGACTTCCCGGTCACCGGTTACGTCGAAATGCGGTACGACCCGGAGCAGAAGCGCGTGATCTATCAACCCGTGACGATCGAGCCGCGTGAAGTCATCCCGCGCGTGATCCGCGAAGACACCTACGGTTTAAAATAATGGCTGAACTTAAGAACTACACACTCAATTTCGGACCGCAGCACCCGGCCGCGCACGGCGTGCTGCGCCTGGTGCTGGAACTCGACGGTGAAGTGATCCAGCGCGCCGATCCGCACATCGGCCTGCTGCACCGCGCTACCGAAAAGCTGGCCGAGACGCGCACCTACCTGCAGTCGGTGCCGTACATGGACCGCCTCGATTACGTGTCGATGATGGCCAACGAACACGCCTACGTGCTGGCGATCGAGAAGCTGCTCGGCATCGAAGCGCCGATCCGCGCCCAGTACATCCGCGTCATGTTCGACGAGATCACGCGCCTTTTGAATCACCTGATGTGGCTGGGCGCGCACGCGCTCGACGTCGGCGCCATGGGGCCGTTCCTGTACGCTTTTCGCGACCGCGAAGACTTGTTCGACGTCTACGAAGCGGTGTCCGGCGCGCGCATGCACGCCGCCTACTACCGCCCGGGCGGCGTGTACCGCGATTTACCGGACGCAATGCCCAAGCACAAGGCGTCGATCATCCGCAGCGCCAAGGCGATTGACGCGCTCAACGAAGCGCGCCAGGGCTCGCTGCTCGACTTCATCGACGATTTTTCGAAGCGGTTCGTCACCTACGTCGACGAATACGAGACTTTGTTGACCGACAACCGTATCTGGAAGCAGCGCACGGTCGGCATCGGCGTGGTGTCGCCGGAAGCGGCCAAGGCAATGGGCTTTACCGGCGCCATGCTGCGCGGTTCCGGCATTGCCTGGGATTTGCGCAAGACCCAGCCGTACGCGGTCTACGACAAGATGGATTTCGACATCCCGATCGGCACCAACGGCGACTGCTACGACCGTTACCTGGTGCGGGTCGAAGAGATGCGCCAGTCGAACCGCATTATTAAACAGGCGAGTGCCTGGCTGCGCGCCAATCCGGGCCCGGTGATGATTGATAACCACAAGGTGGCGCCGCCGTCGCGCGTCGACATGAAGTCGAACATGGAGTCGCTGATCCACCACTTCAAGCTGTTTACCGAAGGCATGCACGTGCCGTCGGGCGAAGCGTACGCCGCGGTCGAGCACCCGAAAGGCGAGTTCGGCATCTACATCGTTTCGGACGGCGCCAACAAGCCGTACCGCCTGAAGATCCGTGCCCCTGACTACGCCCACCTGCAAAGCCTGGACGAAATGGCGCGCGGCCACATGATCGCCGACGCCGTCACCATCATCGGCACGCAAGACATCGTATTTGGCAGCATCGACCGCTAGGGTCCTTGCATACCGTTGCACATTGAGGGCAGAACCATGCTGTTATCTGAACTTTGCTACAAAAAAATTGACCGCGAACTGGCCAAGTATCCGGCCGACCAGCGCCAGTCGGCCGTGATGGCCGCGCTAGCCCACGCCCAGGTCGAACTGGGCTGGCTGGCGCCGGAAACCATGCTGGAAATCGCCGACTACATCGGCATGCCGGCCATCGCCGTGCAGGAAGTGGCGACGTTCTACAACATGTACGACGTCAAACCGGTCGGCGCCTTCAAGATTTCGGTCTGCACCAACCTGCCATGCGCGCTGTCGGGCGGCGAACACGCTGCCCGGCGCCTGAAGGAAAAACTCGGTATCGGTTTCCGTGAAACCACCGCCGACGGCCGCTTCACGCTGGTCGAAGGCGAGTGCATGGGCGCGTGCGGCGACGCGCCCGTCATGATCGTCAACAATCACCGCATGTGCTCGTTCATGAGCGATGCCAAGATCGACGCCCTGGTAGAGGAGCTCAACCAATGACCAGCCTGCACGACCGCCACATCAAGCCGGTCATCCTAAAAGATTTGAACGGCGCCAACTGGCACCTGAACGATTACGTCAAGCGCGGCGGCTACAGCGCGCTGCGCCGCATCCTCGACGAAAAAATCACGCCGGAACAGATCATCGCCGACCTGAAGGCGTCGGGATTGCGCGGGCGCGGCGGCGCCGGTTTTCCGACCGGACTGAAGTGGAGCTTCATGCCGCGCCAGTTCCCGGGCCAAAAATACCTCGTCTGCAACACCGACGAAGGCGAGCCGGGTACCTTCAAGGACCGCGACATCATCCGCTACAACCCGCACGCGCTGATCGAAGGCATGGCCATCGGTGCCTACGCGATGGGCATCACGGTTGGCTACAACTACATCCACGGTGAAATCTGGGCCGAATACGAGCGCTTCGAAGAGGCGCTGGAAGAAGCGCGCGCCGCCGGTTTTCTTGGCGACAAGATCATGGGCAGCGAGTTCACGTTCCAGTTGCACGCCGCCCACGGTTACGGCGCCTACATCTGCGGCGAAGAAACCGCGCTGCTCGAGTCGCTCGAAGGCAAGAAGGGACAACCGCGCTTCAAGCCGCCGTTCCCGGCCTCGTTCGGTCTGTACGGCAAGCCGACCACGATCAACAATACCGAGACGTTCGCCGCCGTGCCGTTCCTGCTGAACATGGGCGCCGAGAATTACCTGGCGATGGGCAAACCCAACAACGGCGGCTCGAAAATCTTCTCGATCTCGGGCGACATCGAGCGTCCGGGCAATTACGAAGTGCCGATGGGCACGCCGTTCGCGACCTTGATGGAACTGGCCGGCGGCATGCGCGGCGGCAAAAAGATCAAGGCCGTGATTCCCGGCGGCTCGTCGGCGCCGGTGGTGCGCGGCGACCTGATGATGGAAACCGACCTCGACTACGATTCGATCGCCAAGTCCGGCTCGATGCTCGGCTCCGGCGCCGTGATCGTCATGGACGAGACGCGCTGCATGGTCAAGTCGCTGCTGCGCCTGTCGTACTTCTATTACGAAGAATCGTGCGGCCAGTGCACCCCTTGCCGCGAAGGCACGGGCTGGATGTACCGCATGGTGCACCGCATCGAGCATGGACAAGGGCGGCCGGACGACATGGATTTGCTCAACAATATCGCCGACAACATCAAGGGCCGCACCATCTGCGCCCTGGGTGACGCCGCCGCGATGCCGGTGCAAGCCATGATCAAGAACTTCCGCGAAGAATTCGAATACCACATCGAGCACAAGCATTGCCTCGTGCCCGCATATATTTAAGGCCAGAGAAATCTCATGGTTGAAATCGAAATTGACGGTAAAAAAGTCAGCGTTCCAGCAGGCAGCATGCTGATGGACGCGGCCAATAAACTGGGGACCTACATCCCGCACTTCTGCTATCACAAGAAATTGTCGATTGCAGCGAACTGCCGCATGTGCCTCGTTGAAGTGGAAAAGGCGCCGAAGCCTTTGCCGGCGTGCGCGACGCCGGTCTCGGCCGGCATGGTGGTGCGCTCGAACAGCGAAAAAGCCGTGCAGGCGCAGAAGTCGGTAATGGAGTTCCTGCTCATCAACCACCCGCTCGATTGCCCGATCTGCGACCAGGGCGGCGAATGCCAGCTGCAGGATCTGGCGGTCGGCTACGGCAAATCGTCCTCGCGCTACGCCGAGGAAAAACGCGTGGTGCCGCCGAAAGACGCCGGTCCACTCATTTCGATGGCCGACATGACGCGCTGCATCCACTGCACCCGCTGCGTGCGCTTTGGCCAGGAAGTGGCCGGCGTGATGGAATTGGGCATGCTGGGACGCGGCGAACACGCCGAGATCACCTCGTTCGTCGGCAAGACGGTCGACTCGGAAGTATCCGGCAACATGATCGACCTGTGCCCGGTCGGCGCGCTGACTTCGAAGCCGTTCCGCTACACCGCCCGCACCTGGGAGCTGTCGCGCCGCAAGTCGATCAGCCCGCACGATTCGCTCGGCACCAACCTGATCGTGCAAGTCAAGGGCGGCAAGGTCATGCGCGTGCTGCCGCTGGAAAACGATGCGATCAACGAATGCTGGCTGTCGGACAAGGACCGTTTTTCGTATGACGCGCTGGACTCTGCCTCCCGCCTCACCGCGCCGATGATCAAGCAGGGCGGCCAGTGGATCGAGACCGACTGGCAGAGCGCGCTCGAATACATCGCCCACGGCCTGCGCAACATCCGGCACGAACACGGCGCCGACGCCATTGCCGCCGTCGCCACGCCCCATTCGACGGTCGAAGAACTGCACCTGCTGGCCAAAACCATGCGCGGCCTGGGTTCCGAGAACGTCGAGTTCCGCTTGCGCCAGACCGATTTTTCTTTGGACGGCCAGGTCACGCCGTGGCTCGGCATGCCGATCGCCGACCTGTCGCACGCCAAGCGCGTATTGGTCATCGGCTCGTTTTTACGCAAGGACCATCCGCTTGTGACCACCCGGCTGCGCGCGGCGGTGAAGGGCGGCGCCAAGCTGACCGTGCTGCACGCAACGGATGACGAATTGCTGATCCCCGGCACCGCCAAGATCATCGCCGCGCCGTCCGACTGGCTGGCCGCGTTGTCAGGCATCGTGGTGGCAGTCGCCGTCGCCAAAGGGGTTGCCGCGCCCGTCGGCTTCGAGAAGATCGAAGCCACCGACGCCGCCACCAAGGCCGCCGCCAGCCTTCTTTCTGCCAGCAGCGGCGACGCCATCCTGCCGGCCGTGATCCTGCTCGGTAACGCCGCGCTCCAGCATCCGCAAGCGTCGCAACTGCACGCTGCCGCCCAGTGGATCGCCGAACAGACCGGCGCCAAGCTCGGCTACCTGGTCGACGCCGCCAACAGCGTCGGCGCTTACCTGGCCGGCGCCAGCGCCAAGAACGCCGTCGAAGTATTTTCGACGCCAAAGAAAGCGTATTTGCTGCTGGGCGCCGAACCGGAACTCGATGCGGCCAACCCGCAGCAGGCGCTCGCCGCGCTGGCCGGCGCCGAAATGGTGATCGCCATGAGCGCCTTCAAGCATGGCCTCGACTACGCCGATGTGCTGCTGCCGGTTTCGCCGTTCAGCGAAACCTCGGGCACGTTCGTCAACTGCGAAGGCCGCGCGCAAAGCTTCAACGGCGCCGTCAAGCCGCTGGGCGAGACCCGTCCTGCATGGAAGGTGCTGCGCGTGCTCGGCAACCTGCTCGGGCTGGCCGGCTTCGACTACGACACCTCGGAAGCGATCCGCGACGAATTGTTCGGCAAGGGCGTCACCGACCTGTCGGACAAATTGTCGAACGTCTCGAACGTTGCGCTGTCGGCGGCGAGGTTCGATGACAGCGTTGGCACCGGCGGCGCGCTCGAACGCGTCACCGACGTGCCGATCTATTTTGCCGACGCCGTCGCGCGCCGCTCCGAGCCGTTGATGCGCACCGCCGACGCCCAGGCGCCGCTGGCGTACCTGCCGTCGAACCTGGCCGAAAAGCTCGGCGTGAAGACCGGCGACATGGTCAAAGTCACCCAGGGTTCCGGTTCCGCGATCCTGGTTGCCGCAATCGACGCGCGCTTGCCGGCGAACGCGGTGCGGGTCGCCGCGGCGCACCCGTCGACGGCCATGCTGGGCGCGATGTTCGGCGCCATCGCTGTTGAAAAAGTCGACAGCGGTAAAAATCCGGTTCAACAATCCGTTCAAAAAGCAGGAGAGGCCGCGTAATGGGCATGCCTGAAATTATTACCTCGATCAACACGCACGGGGTTGCCGTGCTGGGGCCGGTGTGGCCGCTGGCCTGGACCATGATGAAGATCATGTGCGTGCTGCTGCCGCTGATGGGCCTGGTTGCCTACGCCACGCTGTGGGAGCGCAAGCTGATCGGCTGGATCCAGATCCGTGTCGGCCCCAACCGGGTCGGTCCCATGGGACTGCTGCAGCCGATCGCCGACGCCTTGAAACTGCTGTTCAAGGAAATCGTCGTGCCGACCAAGGCCACCACGAGCCTGTTCGTGATCGGCCCGATCATGACGATCATGCCGGCGCTGGCCGCCTGGTCGGTGATCCCGTTCGGTCCCGAACTGGTGCTTGCCAACGTCAACGCCGGCCTGCTGCTGCTGATGGCGATCACGTCGATGGAAGTGTACGGCATCATCATCGCCGGCTGGGCGTCGAACTCGAAGTACTCGTTCATGGGCGCGATGCGCGCCTCGGCGCAGATGATCTCGTACGAAATCCCGATGGGTTTTGTACTGGTCGTGGTGTTGATGGTGTCGGGCAGCCTGAATTTCTCCGACATCGTCGCCGGTCAGGGCCGCGGCATGTTCGTCGACCATGGCGTCAACTTCATGTCGTGGAACTGGCTGCCGCTGCTGCCGCTGCTGGTGGTGTACCTGACGTCGGGTCTGGCCGAGTGCAACCGCCACCCGTTCGACGTGGTGGAAGGCGAGTCGGAAATCGTCGCCGGCCACATGGTCGAGTACTCGGGCATGTCGTACGCGATGTTCATGCTGGCCGAATACGCCAACATGATCCTGATCGGCGTGCTGGCGGCGATCATGTTCCTCGGCGGCTGGGCGGCGCCATTGAAGGTGCTGGAATTCTGGGGCGGTTTCGGCGGGTTCTTCTGGCTGTTCGCCAAGACGTTCTTCATCGTCTCGCTGTTCGTCTGGGTCCGCGGCACGTTTCCGCGCTACCGCTACGACCAGATCATGCGCCTCGGCTGGAAAGTGTTCATTCCGCTGACCCTGGTCTGGCTGGTGCTGGTCGCCGGCTGGATGCAGACGCCCTGGAATATTTGGAAGTAAGGAAGAGAATATGGATCGCGTTAAAGACTTTTTCGGCAGCATGATGCTGACCGAGCTGATCAAGGGCATGGCCCTGACCGGCAAATACATGTTTTCTCGCAAAATCACGGTGCAGTATCCGGAAGAGAAGACCCCGATGTCGCCGCGCTTTCGCGGCCTGCACGCCCTGCGCCGCTACCCGAACGGCGAAGAGCGCTGCATCGCCTGCAAGCTGTGCGAAGCGGTGTGCCCGGCAATGGCGATCACGATCGAGTCCGAAGAGCGTGACGACGGCTCGCGCCGCACCACGCGCTACGACATCGACCTGACCAAATGCATTTTCTGTGGTTTCTGCGAAGAGTCCTGCCCGGTCGACTCGATCGTCGAGACCCATGTGCTGGAATACCACGGCGAAAAGCGCGGCGACCTGTACTACACAAAAGAGATGCTGCTCGCCGTCGGCGACCGCTATGAAAACGACATCGCCGCCGCCCGCGCCGCCGATGCCCAGTACCGCTGAATTTGCATAACAACTGTCGCACTTTGGGTTAGCCATGGATTTTAAAACTGCTTTGTTCTACGTGTTTTCGGCGATTATGATTCTCGCCGCCACGCGCGTCATCACGGCCCGCAACCCGGTGCACGCGGCGCTGTTCCTGGTACTGGCGTTCTTCAACGCGGCCGGTATCTGGATGCTGCTGAAGGCCGAATTTCTGGCCATCGTGCTGGTGCTGGTGTATGTCGGCGCCGTGATGGTGCTGTTCCTGTTCGTTGTCATGATGCTCGATATTAATATCGACCGCATGCGCGAAGGCTTCTGGGGCTACCTGCCGCTGGCGTCGGGCATCGGCGCGCTGATCGTGCTGGAGATGGCGGCGGTGCTGTGGCGCGGTTTCCTCACCTTCGAGCAGCAACCGGCGGCGCTCGGCGCCAACATCGGCGGCACCAAGGAACTCGGTATCCTGATCTACACCCGCTATATTTTCGGCTTTGAAGTTGCCGCCGTGATATTGCTTGTGGCGATCATTGCCGCCGTCGCCCTGACGCTGCGCAAGCGCAAGGACACCAAGGCGTTCGACCCGGCCGACGCCGTGCGCGTCAAGCGCAACGACCGTCTGCGCATCGTCAAGATGGCCGCCGTCGACCAGCCGGCGATCGACGCCGCCTCGACTGCAGCAGCCCAAGCCCAAGCCGAAGCCAAAGCCAAGGAGACAAAATGACTTTATCGTTAGCACACTACCTGGTTCTGGGCGCAATCCTGTTCGCGATTTCGATCGTCGGGATTTTCCTCAACCGCAAGAACATCATCATCCTGCTGATGGCCATCGAACTGATGCTGCTGGCGGTGAACCTGAACTTCATCGCGTTCTCGCATTATCTGGGCGACGCAGCGGGGCAGATCTTCGTGTTCTTCATCCTGACCGTGGCGGCCGCCGAGTCGGCAATTGGCCTGGCGATCCTGGTGGTCCTGTTCCGCAATCTCGACACGATCAATGTGGAAGACCTGGACAGCCTGAAGGGCTGACCGGCATTACGTTCACTGCATTACGCTGCTTCAAAACGCGCGCTTCAACGATTTGACTAAATAATAAGGTTCAACATGGCGGGGCAAATTCTCAACCCTAACCTCCTTCTGGCGGTCCCTCTCGCACCGCTGGCCGGCGCAGCGATCGCCGGTTTGCTCGGCACCAAATTCCTCGGCAACGTCGTCGGTCGAAAAATATCGACCGCGGCCTGCATCCTCGGCGTGCTGGTCGCACTGATCCTGTCGGTGCAGACCCTGCTTGCCGTGCTCGATGGCGCCAGCTTCAACGGCACCATCTACAACTGGATGACGGTCGGTACGCTGAAGATGGAAGTGGGCTTCCAGATCGATTCGCTGTCGGCGATGATGATGTGCGTGGTGACGTTCGTCTCCTTGATGGTGCACATCTACACGATCGGCTACATGAAGGATGACGAAGGCTACAACCGCTTCTTCTCGTACATCTCGCTGTTCACGTTCGCGATGCTGATGCTGGTCATGGCCAACAACTTCCTGCAGCTGTTCTTCGGCTGGGAAGCGGTGGGCCTGGTGTCGTACCTGCTGATCGGTTTCTGGTACACCCGCCCGACGGCGATCTTCGCCAACATGAAGGCGTTCCTGGTCAACCGGGTCGGCGACTTCGGCTTCATCCTCGGCATCGGATTGTTGCTGGCGTATGCCGGCACCATGAACTACCAGGAAGTGTTCGCCAAGCGCGCCGATCTGGCGCTGCTGACCTTGCCCGGCTCGGACTGGATGCTGCTCACGGTTGCCTGCATCTGCCTGTTCATCGGCGCGATGGGCAAGTCGGCCCAGTTCCCGCTGCACGTCTGGCTGCCTGACTCGATGGAAGGCCCGACTCCGATCTCGGCGCTGATCCACGCCGCAACCATGGTCACGGCCGGTATTTTCATGGTGGCGCGCATGTCGCCGCTGTTCGAGTTGTCCGACACGGCGCTGTCGTTCGTGCTGGTGATCGGCTCCATCACGGCGCTGTTCATGGGCTTTTTGGGCATCATCCAGAACGACATCAAGCGCGTCGTCGCCTACTCGACGCTGTCGCAGCTCGGCTACATGACGGTTGCACTCGGTTCGTCCGCCTACTCGGTGGCGGTGTTCCACCTGATGACCCACGCTTTTTTCAAGGCGCTGCTGTTTCTCGGCGCCGGTTCCGTCATCATCGGCATGCACCACGACCAGGACATCCGCAACATGGGCGGCCTGCGCAAGTACATGCCGATCACCTGGATCACGTCCCTGCTCGGCTCGCTGGCGCTGATCGGCACGCCGCTGTTCTCCGGCTTTTATTCGAAGGACAGCATCATCGAAGCGGTCGCCGCAACCCACATCTGGGGCTCGGGCTTCGCCCACTTCGCGGTGCTGGCCGGCGTCTTCATCACGGCGTTCTATTCGTTCCGCATGTATTTCCTGGTGTTCCACGGCGAAGAGCGCTTCGGCAAGCCGCAGCATCACAGCCACGGCCACGATTCGGATGCGCACAACGAGGAAGACGCCCACGACGCCCACGATGACCACGCCCACCATGGCCTGGCGCCCGGCCAGAAGCCGCACGAGTCGCCTTTCGTCGTCTGGTTCCCGCTGGTGGCGCTGGCCATTCCTTCGGTCATCATCGGCTACCTGACAATCGGCCCGATGCTGCACGGCGACTTCTTCAACGGTGTCATCTTTGTCGGCGACAACCACCATGCGATGAAAGAGCTGGCCGAAGAATTCCACGGCCCGCTGGCGATGGCAATCCATTCGCTCACCACGGCGCCATTCATCCTGGCCTTGCTCGGTGTCGTCTCGGCCTACTACTGCTACATGGTCAACCCGAAGGTGCCGGCCTGGTTCTTTGCCAAGTTCCATGCCCTGCACACGCTGCTGGACAACAAGTACTACATGGACAAGTTCAACGACGTGGTGTTTTCGGGCGGCGCCCGGCTGCTCGGCAACGGCCTGTGGAATGTCGGCGACAAGGGCCTGATCGATGGCCTGGTCGTCAACGGCAGCGCAAAACTGGTGGGCTGGTTTTCAACCGTGGTGCGCACCGCGCAGACCGGCTACATCTACCACTACGCGTTCGTGATGATTCTTGGCGTGCTCGGTACGCTGATGTACTTCTTCCCGTTCTGGCACGCTTAATCAGACCCGCAAAGATAACGACAACATGATGCAGTCTTCTACGTTTCCTCCCTTCCTGAGCCTGGCGATCTGGCTCCCGATCCTGTTCGGCATGCTGATCCTGGCCATCGGCCGCGACAACAAGCCGGGCCTGACGCGCTGGTTTGCGCTGCTTGGCTCCATCGTCAGCTTCCTGGTGACGCTGCCGCTGATCCAGCATTTCGACAACGCCGCGCACGGCATGCAGTTTGTCGAAAGCACGCCGTGGATCGGCCGCTTCAACATCATGTACGCGCTCGGCATCGACGGCCTGTCGCTGTGGTTCGTGCCGCTGACCGCTTTCATCACGATCATCGTGGTGATCTCGGCCTGGCAGGTGATCACCGAGCGCGTGGCGCAGTACATGGGTTCCTTTCTGGTGCTGTCGGGCCTGATGGTGGGCGTTTTCTGCGCCCTCGACGGCCTGCTGTTCTACTTCTTTTTTGAAGCCACCCTGATCCCGATGTTCATCATCATCGGCGTGTTCGGCGGCGCCAACCGGGTCTACGCGGCTTTCAAATTCTTCCTGTACACCTTCTTCGGCTCGCTGCTGACGCTGGTCGCCATCATCTACCTGTACAACAAGGCCGGCGGCAGCTTCGATATCCTGGCCTGGCACCAGCTGCCTTTGAGTATGAAGGAGCAGGTCCTGATCTTCCTGGCGTTCCTGATGGCGTTCGCCGTCAAGGTGCCGATGTGGCCAGTCCACACCTGGCTGCCGGATGCCCACGTCGAAGCGCCTACCGGCGGCTCGGTGGTGCTGGCGGCGATCATGCTGAAATTGGGTGCTTACGGTTTTCTGCGGTTTTCCTTGCCGATCGCCCCCGACGCCAGCCATTACCTGGCCGGCTTCATGATCACGCTGTCGCTGATCGCGGTGATCTACATCGGTCTCGTCGCGCTGGTCCAGAAGGACATGAAAAAACTGGTCGCCTATTCGTCGATCGCCCACATGGGTTTTGTGACGCTCGGCTTTTTCATGTTCAACGCCATGGGCATGCAAGGCGGTATCGTGCAAATGATTTCGCACGGCTTCATTTCCGGCGCCATGTTCCTGTGCATCGGCGTGCTGTACGACCGTATGCACTCGCGCCAGATCGCCGACTACGGCGGGGTGGTCAACCGCATGCCGAAGTTCGCCGCCTTCTTTGTGCTGTTCTCGATGGCCAACTGCGGCTTGCCGGCCACGTCCGGTTTCGTCGGCGAGTTCATGGTGATTCTGGGCGCGGTAGAGTTCAATTTCTGGATCGGCCTGCTGGCCGCCACCGCCCTCATCTTCGGCGCCGCGTATTCGCTGTGGATGGTCAAGCGCGTGGTGTTCGGCCCCATCGGCAACAAGCATGTCGACGAACTGACCGACATTAACAAGCGCGAGTTCTTCATGTTCGCCGTGCTGGCCATCGCCGTGATCGCAATGGGGCTGTATCCGGCGCCGTTCACCGACACGATGCAAACCTCGGTCGCCGACCTGCTCAAGCATGTCGCGATCAGCAAACTGCCTTAAACCGGACTGCAAATCAGAATGAACCAAATGACCAACCCCAACCTGATCCCGGTGTACGCCGAAATCTTCCTGATGGTCGCGGCCTCGGCGATCCTGTTGATCGACATGTTCATGTCGAAGCGCTCGGTGGCCTACTACCTGTCGCTCGCCGCGCTGGCCGTATGCGGCGTGATCACGTACGCCGACTACAGCGCCGGCGCCACGGTGTACACGTTCTCCAACATGTTCGTGTCGGACCCGATGTCGAACCTGCTCAAGCTGTTCACCTACCTGGCGGTTGGCGTCACGCTGATCTATTCGCGCCAGTACGCCAGCGAGCGCGGCATGTTGTCCGGTAACCTGGGCGGCGAATTCTATGTGCTCGCGCTGTTCTCGATGCTTGGCCAGATGGTCATGATCTCGGGTAACAACATGCTGATCATTTATCTCGGCCTCGAATTGATGTCGCTGTCGCTGTACGCGCTGGTGGCGATGCGGCGCGATCACGCCAAGTCGACTGAAGCGGCGATGAAATACTTCATCCTCGGCGCGCTGGCGTCCGGCTTCCTGTTGTACGGCATCTCGATGCTGTACGGCGCCACCGGCTCGCTCGACCTGTCGGAAGTGGCAAAAATGGCCGCCTCGGGCACCGTCAACAAGACCATTCTGGTATTCGGCATCGTCTTTGTCGTCGCCGGCCTGGCCTTCAAGCTTGGCGCCGCGCCGTTCCACATGTGGGTGCCGGACGTCTACCAGGGCGCGCCGACCGCGGTCACCTTGCTCATCGGCGGCGCGCCGAAGCTGGCCGCGTTTGCGATCTGCATCCGCCTGCTGGTCGAAGGCTTGCTGCAGATGGCGATCGACTGGCAGCAGATGCTGATGGTGCTGGCGGTGTTCTCTCTGGCGCTGGGCAACCTGACGGCGATCGCCCAGACCAACCTGAAACGCATGCTGGCCTATTCGACCATCGCCCAGACCGGCTTCGTTTTGCTGGGCCTGCTGGCGGGCGTGGTCGGCGCCGCCGGCGCCCTTAGCGCCGATTCGAGCAACGCCACCGCCGCCTACAGCGCCGCGATGTACTACTCGATCACCTACGTGCTGACCACGCTGGGGACCTTCGGTTTGATCATGATGCTGGCGCGCGCCGGCTTTGAAGCCGAAGAGATCGCCGACTTCAAGGGTCTGGGCCGGCGCAGCCCGTGGTTTGCGGTGGTGATGACGGTGTTGATGTTTTCGCTCGCCGGCGTGCCGCCGATGATGGGCTTCATGGCCAAGTACGCAGTGCTGCAGGCAGTGGCGACGTCGGGCCAGATCTGGCTGACGGTGGTGGCGGTGATGTTCTCGCTGATCGGCGCTTTCTACTACCTGCGCATCGTCAAGACCATGTGGTTCGACGAGCCGGTCGACACCACTGCGATCGCGGTGCCGCTCGACATGCGCGTGGCGCTGTCGGTCAACGGCATTGCCATCGTCGCCCTCGGCCTGGTGCCGGGGGCGCTGCTTGGCGCCTGCCTGAACGCGATGACCAAGACGCTCGGCACCTGAGTCGATGACCGCATCGCTTGCAAGCTGGCTGGTGATCGCCGTCGCACTGGTGCTCGCCAACTTGCCATTTTTCAACGAGCACGTGTTCGGCTTCATTCGACTCGGGCATGCCAAGCCCGGCGTGGCGCGCACCAAGCATCCGGCGTGGCGCCTGTTCGAGCTGCTTGCCTTATACTGCGTTGTCGGCCTGCTGGCCTGGACGCTCGAATCGCGCATCGGCAACGTGTTCTCCCAGACCTGGGAGTTCTACGCCATCACCGGCTGCATGTTCATCGTGCTGGCCTTCCCGGGCTTCGTGGTGCGCTACCTGCGCAAGCGCCGTCACTGATTTTTTGTTACCGGATACCGGAGTTGCGCATGGACCTCAAAGAAACCCGGCTCGATGGCGGCGTGGTGTTCGACGGCGGCTTTTTGAACGTCACGCGCGACCGCGTCAAGTTGCCGGACGGCGCCGAAACGCACCGTGAATTTATCCGCCACCCGGGCGCGGTGGTGATTTTGCCGCTGTTCGACGACAACAGCGTGCTGCTCGAACGGCAGTTCCGCTATCCGCTCGACAAGGTGTTCATCGAGTACCCGGCCGGCAAAATCGACGCCGGGGAAGATCACCTCGCCTGCGCCAGGCGCGAACTGCAGGAAGAAACCGGTTACACCGCCGGCAACTGGCAGTTCGTCTGCACCATCCACAACGCCATCGCTTACTCGGACGAGCACCTCGAACTGTACCTGGCGCGCAATCTGACTGCCGGCCCGGCCAGGCTGGACGACGGTGAGTTCCTCGAAACGTTCCGCGCCACGGTGCCGGAACTGCTCGAGATGGTGAAAACCGGCCAGATCACCGACGTCAAGACCGTGATCGGCACGTTCTGGCTTGAAAAAATCATCGCCGGCAACTGGATCCCCGGGCCAAGCCTGGCTTGAACTTGGCATCAGCGGCCATGGTCTGCCCCTCGGCGACAGCGGCAACATGCCTGCAACGTGCGCAAAAGATGCGTTATCTCAAGACCTGCATCAACCAAATGCCGAAAGTAGAAACATTGGTTCGCGGCAAATTTATCACGCGTTTCAATCGCCCGGCAGGCGCCTCGCAGGTGCCTCGCAGGTGCCTGATAATGCGGCGCCAAACGGATAAACCGCTGCGTTCCATTGACACGTTGCAACAGTATGTCCGCCTAAGCAAAGTTTGCGAAGGTGGGTTACAGTGACTTATCGGTTCGCCGAAACGACACGGAAATACCTGATGAACAGCACTGCACCGCGTTACTTTGCCCTGATTCCCGCCGCCGGCGTCGGCGCCCGGATGGCTGCCGGCGGCCCGAAACAATACCTGCCGCTGGGCGGCAAGCCGATGCTGCGCCATGCGCTGGACGCCTTTCTCGCCAGCGAGAAAATCAGCCACGTTTTCGTGGCGGTCAGCGCGGCCGACCGCGCGATCGACGCGGTAATCCCGGGCCATGGCGTCACCGTGCTGCGCTGCGGTGGCGCCACCCGCATGGAATCGATCCGCAATGCGCTGGGCGCAATGGCGCCAGGCGTGCTGGACGCCGACTGGGTGCTGGTGCATGACGCCGCGCGGCCAGGCCTTGACCGCGCGTTGATTGAAAAACTGATCGCCGAAGTCGGCGTCCACCCGGTCGGCGGCCTGCTTGCGCTGGCCGTTGTCGACACCGTCAAGCGCGCCGGCGCGGATTTGACGGGGTGCGCTGTTTCCGGCACCATCGCGCGCGACGGCCTGTGGCTGGCCCAGACCCCGCAAATGTTCCGCTACGGCCTGCTGCGCGAAGCGCTGGACGCCGCCGTCGCCGGCAGCGCCGTCATCACCGACGACGCCAGCGCCGTCGAGGCGCTGGGTTACGCGCCCCTGCTGGTTGAAGGACATCCCCGCAATTTGAAAGTGACGCTGCCGCGCGACATCGGAATCGCCGAGATGTACCTGGCCGCGCCTTAACCTCTAACTGTGAACTGACATGGCACTCGCATCCTACAACCTCGCACCGCCTTTCCGGATCGGCACCGGCTATGACTGCCACGCCCTCGTCGAGGGCCGCAAACTGGTGATCGGCGGGGTCGCCATCCCGCACCGGCTGGGCCTGTTCGGCCATTCCGACGCCGACGTGCTGCTGCACGCGATCATCGATTCGATGCTGGGCGCGGCGGCGCTGGGCGACATCGGCAAGCACTTCCCCGACACCGACCCGATGTTCGCCGGCGCCGATTCGCGCACCTTGCTGCGCGAAGTGGCGCACCGCGTGATCGCCACCGGCTACACCATCGGCAACATCGACGCCACCATCATCGCCCAGGCGCCGAAAATGGCGCCGTACATCGCGCAGATGGTGTCGCGCATCGCCGAAGACATCGGCGTGTCGCCGCAACAGGTCAACGTCAAGGCCAAGACGAACGAGAAGCTTGGCTATCTCGGACGCGAGGAGGGCATGGCGGCCGAGGCGATCTGCATGCTGATCAGGGCGCCTTCAGCGTAGGTTCCGTGCAGGCGGCGGCATCGCTGCTCGCGCAAATTGGGTCCCCGCATTCGCGAGGAGTCGGCTCCGCCAATGGCTGAAACGACGACAATTGCAGCGATACACTTTGCACGTCGCCCTCGCGAACGCGCGAACGCGGGGACCCCGTTCCGTTGCGCCCCGCAGTCGCGCAACCTCGCCGCGCAAATAAAATTCCCTGATCATCTTCGCAATGCGTGTCGTTGCACTATAATTATTTCATCGAATACGTGCAATTACACTCATCATGCCGGATACCAGCGACAAACCGCTCGGCTGCACCTGCTTCAAGCTGCGCAAACTGACGCGCACCATGTCGCGCCTGTACGACCAGCACATGGCCACGGTCGGCCTGAAGACCACCCAGTACTCGGTGCTGACGAACGCCGCGCGCGCGCCGCTGCCGGTGGCGGAACTGGCCGAGCGGCTCGGCACCGAGCGCACCACGCTCACGCGCAACCTGAAGCCTTTGACCGAAGCGGGCTGGGTCACGCTCGAAGCCGGCGCCGACAGCCGCCAGCGCATCGTCACCATCACCGCGGCCGGCCGCGCCAAGCTGAAACAGGCGTACCCCGTCTGGCGCGCCGCCCAGGACGCCATCGAAAACCTGCTCGGCGCCGCCTCGGTGCGCGCCCTGCATGCCCGGCTCGACGCCATCCTCCATCAACTCGTTCCACTCATCGAAGAACTGCCCCATGCCCACTCGGACTGAAATGACCCCGCGTGCGGCGTGGCTGCTGATCCTCGCCGCCAGCGCGATCTTGATGCTCACGATGGGCGCGCGCCTGACCACGGGGCTGTTCATGTCGCCGATCAATAGCGCCACCGGCCTCGGGATCGCCTCGATCAGCTTCGCGCTGGCGGTGGGGCAGTTCATGTGGGGCGCGGCGCAGCCGGTGTTCGGCGCGGTGGCCGACAAGTACGGCGCGGCCAGGGTGATCGTCGTCGGCGCACTGATGCTGGCGGCCGGCCTGGCGGCAACGCCCTTCGTCAGTTCGCAATGGGGGCTGATGTTCACGATGGGTTTTCTGAGCGCCGCCGGCGCCGGTGCCGGCAGCTTTTCGATTCTGATCGGCGCCACCGCGCAGCGCTTGCCGGCCGCGCGCCGTCCGTTCGCGGCCGGCTTCATCAACGCCGGCGGCTCGTTCGGCCAGTTCGTCTTCGCCCCGCTCATGCAGCTCATCATCAGCAGCGCCGGCTGGGTGGCGGCGATGCTGACCATGGCCGCCGCCACCTTGCTGACGATTCCGCTGGCCTGGCCGCTGCGCCGTTCGGCCGGCGTCACCAAAGCGGCAGGCGCGCCGTTCGCCAAACCGGCGCCAGCGCCAGTGCCGGGCATGGGCCTTGGCAAGCAGATCAACATCGCCTTGCGTGAGCGCAGCTACCTGCTGCTGCACGCCGGCTTTTTCACCTGCGGTTTTCACATCGCTTTCCTGGTGACGCACTTGCCCGGAGAAATCGCGCTGTGCGGCTTGTCGGCCAGCGTATCGGCCACCGCGCTGGCGCTGATCGGCTTGTTCAATATTGCCGGCAGCCTCGCCGCCGGGGCGCTGTCGACCCGCTACCGGATGAAATCCCTGCTGGCCCTGATGTACGCCAGCCGCGCCGTGATGATCGTGATCTACCTGCTGGCGCCGAAGACGGCAATGACGTTCTATGTGTTTGCCGGCGCCCTCGGCTTCACCTGGCTGGCCACGGTGCCGCCCACGGCCGGCCTGGTGGGTAAACTGTTCGGCACGCGCTACCTGTCGACGCTGTTCGGTTTGACCTTGCTGTCGCACCAGATCGGCGGCTTTCTCGGCGCCTGGCTGGGCGGGCTGTCGTTCGTGCGCTTCGGCGACTACACCTGGATGTGGTACGCCGACATCGTGCTGGCGCTCGGCGCGGCGTTGATCAACCTGCCGATCCGCGAAGCGCACGTGGTGCGTACGCCATCGGCAGCAGTGGTGAAGGCGTAGGCGGTGGCGCGCGACAGCTGGGCCTACCGCGACGTCGCCGTGGAGTCGGCGCTTGACGCGCGCAGCGGCCGCTTGCGCATCCGGCCGATGGCGGGGCAGGCGTTTTCGCCGGCGCTGCCGGTGCATTGTTCGCGCGCGCTGGCCGACCCTGCCCGCTACCCGGCCGGAACCCGTTTTTTGTTGTCGGCCAAGCTGACCGACCGGCTGGGCGGACCGCAGTTCCTGTACGCGTACCACGCTGACCCGGTGCACGTGCTGTCGAAGGCAGAAGCAAAATTGTTCCTCGCGGCGTTTCGGCGCGGACGCATCTGAACGGATCCGAGCGCCGTAGTTGCCGGAAATTGCTTGCATAGGATGTATACTGGCGGCAATTTTCCCGATGCGATGTTGATGCGATGACTGATGTGATGACAGATTCCATGATGCCGCCGGCGACGGCGCGTGCGCGCGCGGGCCACCCGTTGCGTCGGCGCGGCGTTGCCGCCGTGCTGACGCTGGCGACGATCCTCAGCGCCGGCGTGGTGCTGGCGCAGGTGCTGCAGGCGACTCCACCCGCGAAACCGCCGCCGGCGCCGGCCGCAATTGCTGCGCCGGCCCCGGTCAAGCTCGTGACCGTGACTGTCCAGCGCGGCACCATCCAGGAAACCGTGGTCGCTGCCGGCAAGCTGCAGTTGTACAAATACGCCGACGCCTACGCGCAGACCGCCGGCCAGGTCAAAGAAGTGCTGGTGGCGGTGGGCGACAGCGTCAAGGCCAACAGCGTGCTGCTCGAAATCAGCCCGACGCTGCAACCGGCGAAGGCTGAAAACAATCGCGCCCAGATGGCGCGCATGCAGGCCGAGCTGGCCGACCAGCGCGCCCAGTTTGATTTTGCCGAGCTGCAGTTCAAGCGCCAGAGCCAGCTCAAGGCGCAGAGCGCCACGCGCGAGGATGCCTTCGAATCGAGCCGCATGAACGTGTCGTCGGCGCGGGCGCGGGTCGATGCGATCGACGCCCAGATCCGCCAGCTCGAGGCGACGCTGAAGATCGAGGAAGACAGTCGCAAGCAGACGCAGGTGCTGGCGCCGATTTCCGGCACCATCGTAATGCTCGGCGCGCGCGACGGCCAGATGGTCAGCGCCGCGCAGCCGGCTGTGCCCTTGATGCGCATCGCCGACCTGTCGAAGCTGACGGTGGCGGCGCGCGTGGCGGAAAACGACGTCACGCGCCTGCGCGCCGGCATGCAGGCCAATTTCACCACGCCCGGCTATCCCGGCCGGCACTGGTCCGGCAAGCTGCGCCAGGTCATTCCGGTGCCTGCCGACGCCAGCGGCGAGCAAGGCAAGCAAGCGTTCTACATCGTGCTCTTTGAAGTGAACAATGCCCGCCACGAGCTGATGAGCGGCATGAGCACCCAGGTGCAGTTCGTCGTGGCGCAGGCGCACAACGCGCTGCTGCTGCCGGCCACGGCGCTTGGCGCGGCCAATGCCGACGGCGTCGTCAGCGTCAGCGTGCTCGACGCCCAGCGCCGCCCGGGCGCGCGCAAGCTGAAAATCGGCCTGCGCAACGGGCGCGAGGTGCAGGTGCTGTCGGGCCTGGCCGAGGGCGACCTGGTGCTGATCGGACCGGCGGTGGCGGCGCCAGGCGCCAGCCCGGTGGCCAAACCGGCCAGGCCGGCGCCGGCGCCGACTTTGGCGCGGTAATGGCGCGCCCGTTCGCCTGGCTTTGCATTGGCATCCGCGCCGGCCTTGGCTGCGCCGTGCTGGCCGGCTGTGCGCAGACCGTGCCGCTGACTGCGCTGCCGGCGGTGGCCATGCCGGCCGGCTGGGGTGTGGGCGAAAGCGCGCACGGCGAAACCGCGCACGCCAGCCAGTGGCCGGATGCCGAATGGTGGAACCGTTTCGGCAGCGTTGAATTGGCGCGCCTGGTGCGCGAAGGGCAGGCCAGCAACCTCGAACTTGCCGCGGCGCTGTCGCGGGTGCGCCAGGCCGAGGCGCAGGCGCGCATTGCCGGCGTGGCGCTGTTGCCGACGCTGGACTTCGGCGGCGGCGTCGATCGCAGCCTGCCGGTTGCCAGCAGCGGCAGCGCGAGCCTGTCGGCCAGCGCCCAGCTGCAGGTCGCCTACGAAGTTGATTTCTGGGGCAAGAACAAGGCCGGCGTGGCCGCCGCCGCCGCTGCGCTGGATGCCAACCGCGAAGACCGCCAGACGGTGGCGTTGACCGTCACCAGCGCCATCGTCTCGACCTACCTGCAGGTGCTGTCGCTGCGCGACCGGCTCGCGGCGGCGCACGCCCACGTTGCCAATGCCGAGCATGTGCTGGTGCTGGTGAAGGCGCAAAAGAGCGCCGGATCGGCGTCGCCGCTGGACCTGGCGCGCCAGCGCTCGGTCGTCGCCAGCCAGCAGGCGGCGATTCCCGAGTTGCAGCAGCAATCGCGCGAGGCGCAGTCGGCGCTGGCGATTTTGCTGGGACGCGCGCCGCAGTCTTTCAAGCTCGGCGATGAGGGCCTTGAGACGATCGACCTGCCCGACGTGACGCCCGGTTTGCCGTCCGATTTGCTGGCGCGCCGGCCCGACATTCGCCGCGCCGAGGCAAACCTGGCCGCGGCCGACGCCAGCGTCGCGGTGGCGCGCGCGGCGCTGTTCCCCAACATCCGCCTGACCGGCGCGCTGGGCGCCCAAAGCAGCGCCTTGCTGTCGCTGCTCGATGCGCCGAACCTGCTGGTCAACGTCAGCGCGTCGCTGGTGACGCCGATCTTCGACGCCGGCCGGCTGAAAACCGAGCGCGATCTGGCCATCGCCAGGAAGCACGAACTGGTGCAGGTGTACCGCGCGGCCGTGATTGGCGCCTTGGCCGAGGTCGGCGTCGTGCTCGGCCAGATCCGCAGCCTCGACGAGCAAAGCCGGCTCAAGAAAATCGAGCTGGGCGAGACCCGGCTGGCGTTCGACCTGTCGGAAATCCGCTACAAGGTGGGCGCCGAGGATTTGATGACGGTGCTCGACACCCAGCGCGCGCTGGCCGACGTGCACAACGACCTGGGCATTTTGAAACTGAAGCGCCTGCAGGCCACGGTGTCGCTGTTCAAGGCGCTCGGCGGCGGCTGGCACGCCGATGCACCGCCAGCGCTTGAGCGCACCCCGTCGACATAGCCACATCGATCCACTATTGCATTTACTTTTTTGCAATTAAACACGATACTCATCGCTGTTGCAGTCCGATATCTTCGATTCTGCCGTGTTTGAGAAAGCGCTTGCCATGAAATTCCCCTGCGGTGTGTTATTTGCGAGTGCATTCACGCTCCTGTCCATTTCAGCGCAGGCGCAGACGCTGACGCCGGATCAGCAGCAACTGCGTTCGATTTACCAGGAACTGGTGGAAATCAATACCACCAGTTCGGCGGGCAACTGCACAACAGCATCGCAAGCGATGGCGGCGCGGCTGAAGCAGGCGGGATTCACGGATGCGCAGATGCAGATCATCGTGCCGCCGGGCGGACCGACCAAAGGCAACCTCGTCGCGCGCTTGAAGGGCAGCGGTGCAAAGAAGCCGCTGATGTTGCTCGCGCACCTGGACGTGGTCGAGGCGAAGCGGGAAGACTGGACGCGCGACCCGTTCAAGCTGGTCGAGGAAGACGGCTATTTCTACGCGCGCGGCGCGTTCGACAACAAGGCGCAGGCCGCCATTTTCGTGGCCAACATGATGCGCTACAAGCGCGCCGGAGTGGCCCCCAGCCGCGACCTGATCCTGGCGCTGACGTGCGATGAAGAAACGGTGCCTTCCGAGTTCGATGGCGTCGATTACCTGCTCAAGCATCACCGCGGCTTGATCGATGCGGAACTGGCCCTGACGGAAGGCGGCGCCATCGCTCAGTCCGCGGATGGCAAACTGGTCAGTCATGGCCTGCAGTTTGGCGAAAAAACCTTCCAGAGCTTCGCGCTGGAAGTGACCAACAAGGGCGGTCACAGTTCAGTACCGGTGCCCGATAACGCGATTGTCCATCTGGCCGGGGGACTGGCGCGTCTCGGCAAATTCGAATTCCCGTTCATGCTGAGCGCAACCACGCGCAGCTATTTCGAGCAAACCTCCGCCCTGGTGGACGCCAAGGTCGGGGCCGACATGAAAGCGATCCTGGCCGATTCGCCCGACGTGGCGGCGATGGCGCGGCTGGCCGCGGTGAACCCTTCCTACAACGCCAGCGTGCGCACCACCTGCGTTCCGACCATGGTCACCGCCGGCCACGCCACCAATGCCTTGCCGCAGCGTGCACAGGCTGTCGTCAACTGCCGCATTCTGCCCGGCACGAGCGTCGACGAAGTCCAGCGCACGCTGACGCAAGCGCTCGGTAATGAGCTGATCCGCGTGTCGCCGATGGGCACGGCGATCAGCGCGCCGGCGCCGCCGCACAATGCGCTGCTGGTCAAGACGGTGCAAGACCTGAGCGAGAAAATGTGGCCCGGACTGAAGGTAATTTCGAGGATGGCGACGGGCGCTACCGACGGCCGGTTCCTGAACTCGGCGGGGATATGGACATATGGCGTGAGCGGCCTGGTCGGCGAAGCCAACGGCAGCGGCATCCATGGACTGAATGAACGCTTGAGCGTGAAGTCGTTCTACGACGCCCAGGCGTTCTTGTATGAACTGGCTTGGACGCTGGCCGAATAACCATTGCAGGCATCCGTGCGCGCCGATGTGCCGAAAAATGCAACAATCGCCGCTGCATCAACCTTGATGCGTTCCACCCACCAAAGGACACGTCATGGCCACCCGAAAAATCGCCGTCATCGTCGGCAGCCTGCGCAAGGAATCGTTCAACCGTAAAATTGCCAGGACGTTGATGCTGCTGGCGCCGCCGACGCTCGACATGGAAATCGTCGAGATCGGCCAGTTGCCTTTGTACAATCAGGACGACGACGACAATCCGCCTGCCGTGTACACCGAGTTCCGCGCCAGGATCGCGCAGTTCGACGGCGTGCTGTGGGTCACGCCCGAATACAACCGGTCGGTGCCGGGCGCGCTGAAGAACGCCCTCGACGTCGGCTCGCGCCCCTACGGCCAGAGCGCGTGGAACGGCAAGCCGTGCGGCGTGGTCAGCGTCTCGCCAAGCGCCAGCGGCGCATTCGGCGCCAACCATCACCTGCGCCAGTCGCTGGTGTTTCTCAACATGCCGACGATGCAGCAGCCGGAAGCGTACATCGGCAACGCCGCCAAGCTGTTCGATGGCGACAAGCTGAACAATGAATCCACCGGGCAGTTCCTGCAGGGGTTCATCGACGCCTTCGCCGTGTGGGTCGAGCGGCACGCCGACTGAGCGTCACGTCTGGTCCTGACCGCCAGCATCACATTCACATTCACATTCACATTCACATTTGGCAGGCATCAGACATCAGGTCTGGTCCGGGCATTCCCGGCCCCGCGCCTGCTCGATATTCGCATTCTGCGCCTGCGGCGCAAGATACCGGTCTTCTATAAAGAGGCCGTCACGGCCGAAATCGGGTGATTTTGGTGCAATGCGGCAAACCTGCACCGCTTTTGCTCCGTCTGCATTCATCCGGCTGACCGGCTTCCCAGCACGTTTGATTTGTGTCAAACCTGCCGGGGCATGGTGCCCTAGTCTTGGAACCTCGTGCTGAAAACCGGCATCCGGTTCGATACAGACTGGCTGCACGGCGCTCATCACATAGCCGCCGCGACGGCGCAAGGGTTTGGCGGGCCAGGCCGGCAGCCCGCGCCAATATCGCACTTCAATTCACGACCATTTCTTGAGGTTTTCTAATGTATCCATTCGCTCAATCCGTTACCCCCGCAGTACGCACCCACATGGACGCGCAAATGTCGTTCGTAAACGATCTGTCGAAGTCGTTCTTCCGTTCCTTCCAGCAAGTATTCGACCTGAACATCCAGTTGGCCCAGACCATGCTGGAAGAAACCACGCTGGCCGGCCAGCAAGTGATGAGCCATTCGCGTCCGATCGACGCGCTCAGCGCCGCCAGCGTGCGCGCCCAGCCGGCAGCCGACAAGCTGCGCGCCTACCAGCAGCACGTTTCACGCGTGGCCGCCGACGCCCAGGTCGACCTGGCCCGGGTGACCGAGCAGCACGTGCAGGAAACCAGCCGCACCGCCAAGGCGCTGGCCGATGAAGTGCAGCGCGCCGCCTCCGAAGAAAGCGAGCGCGGTATTCGCACCCAGCAGGAAACCATGCGCAAGTTCAACGATCCGTTCCAGAACGCCGCAACACGCGGCAACGGCGGCTCCGCCAGCATGCAAAGCGCCGACGGCGGTGGCCAGATGGGCGGCTCGCAACAAGGTGCTGCCGCGCAGGGTGCGCAAGCTGCCCAGGCTGCGCAAGGCGCCAAGAACAGCAACACGGGCGCGCGCAAGGATTCGTAAGCACGCCGCGTGCAGACGCACCGCGCGCGGCAGCTATTGGGGCCGCGCGCCGGCGTCCAGCTAACGTAGAAAAAGCCGCGCCGGGGCCCCGGATGCGGCTTTTTTGCCGTTACAGTCGAGCCAGGCTTCAATCCTCGTCATCGTCGGCGCCGCCGTCCTTGACCTTGCGCACGCGCTCGGCGTCGAGGCCGGCCTGCATGGCGCCGACCTTGGTCATGAACGCGTCGACCTTGTGGTCCGACGCCAGTCGCATCGACGGCGGCAACAGCACCGACATGTAGAGTTCATCGCCAAGCCGTCCGCTGCGCTGCTCGTTGCCGATCAGGGTCAGGCCGGAGCCGAGCAGCGCCATGATGACGCCGGTCACCGCGAACTTGCGGGCGTTGTCCGGCTTGACGGTGGACAGGTGGAAGTACAGCATGCCGGCCACCAGCAGAATCGCCGCGTGCGAGCCATAGCGGGTGATGGCCTCGAACGACAACGCATACGCCGTCACGCTCGATACGAGCTTGAAGACGGTGATGGCGGCAAGGCCGCAACCGAAGATGAACAAGTGGCGCCCGAGCCGCGCATGGCGGCCGAACAGGCGGTTGGCGAAGGCCCATGCGCCGCCCCACACCAGGCCGGCGCCGATGCCGTACGCCAGCGCCTGCAGGTAGCGGATCAGCTGGAACGACAATGTGTCGTTCAGCCACACGGTCAGTACCGACACCACGCCGATCAGGAACAGGCCAACCAGGCCGGGCATGCCGCCTTCCCAGCCGTGCATGGTGCGATCAAACTGCTCGTCGGGCACCGGAAAATCGGCGGCGCGCACGCGCAGCGTGGTGTGGCCGAGCCTGACCACGGTGTTGCCGCTCAACACCAGGCACGCTGTGCGCTTGCCCTGGTGGATCACGCCGTTCCTGCTGCCCAGGTCGCGCAGCACCAGATGGCCGTCGGGATCGGCCTCGATGATGGCGTGGCGCGCGGCGCAGTGAGCGTCGTCGACGATGAAGTCGTTGTCGTAGCCGCGCCCAAGGCGGATCGGCAGGGCCTGCACCTGGTGGCGGTGCAGCACGTCGCCGTTGCGCGCCAGCGTTTCGACAAAGTAAGGGGCGTTCATGGGCGGTTCCCGCGGCCCAGGTTGTCGAGGAAGGCGCGGGTGGTGCGCATGCCGTTTTCGTACGACACGCCGGAGACGTCGATGCGGCTTTGCAGGCTGGCCTTGGCGTCGTCGGTGGTGGCGGTCAGCAGCGTGAAGTTGTACAGGCCGGCAAATTTGCGGTAGGCGCGCACGCACGTGACGGCGCGCAGCGGCACGCTGCGGGTGGCGACGAATTGTTCGGTGCAAGATGGTTTTGTCAGCCGCGCGTCCTTGCTCGAGCCCAGGTTGTCGACCTTGAACAGGGTGCTGGCGAGCACCGAAAAACGCAGTTTGTCGAGGCTTTCCGAACGCACGTACTGGTGGGTCATCGCCACGTGGCCGGTCTGTTGCGTGTCCGACACGTAGATCGCCGACGCCATCGAGCAACTGATGGTGTCGGCAGTAAACGACGCTTCGGCCTTCACGTTCGAGCGCCCCCAGCAGCGCACCTGCTCCGACTCGCGCACCGGCACCAGGTAGGGGCCCATCATCTTGGTCGCCAGCGGCGTATCGAGCAATCGCTCGACCATCGCCTTCTGGTGAGCCAGCAGTTGCTGGCCGATCAGCGGGTTGAAGTCTTTCGGCGGCGCTGCTTGCAAGGCGACGTTCTTCAGCAATTGCTGGGCGTGGCGTACCGGCACCAGGAAGCTGACCAGCTCACCGTCGCGCCGCTTCGACACGTTGACGCCGGCGACGTCGCCCGACACCGTCACGCTCGGCCCGCCGCTCATGCCGGAGTTGATCGGACCGGTAAACATCAGCTGCTCGTAAAAACTGCGCGTGATGACGCCGTTGTACGCGCCTTCCGAAATGGCGAAGCCGAGGTCGAGCGGATTGCCGAGCGAGTACAGGTACTGGCCCTGGGTCAGCGTGACCAGCTTTTCCGGCACGTTGAAAAAGCCGGTGCCCGCGCGGTTGATGCGCACCACCGCCAGGTCGTGCAGCACGTCGACCGCCAGCAGCTCGACCGGGCCGCGCTTGCCGTCGGTGTCGACGTATTCGCCGGCGTAGACGTCCGGGTCGAGGGCCATCTGCGACACCACGTGGTAGTTGGTCAGCACCAGGTTGCTGGTGCCGACCATGAAGCCGGAGCCCACCGACGACTGGCTGCGGCCGTTTTTGAGCAACATGCGGATCTGCAACAGGTCGGCCTTGGCCTTGGAGTACAGGTTCTGCGCGGCCGAGGAGGGCGGCGGCAGCGCCGGGTTGGCCTCGGTTTCGGCCGGCGCGGGCGCGGCCGGCAGGCCGCCCGGCTGGATTGCCGGCGGCAGGGACGCGGTCGGGGCCGGGCTGGTCAGCGACGTGCGCGCCTGCGCAGGCTGGGCCATGGCAAGCGCGCCAGCGCAGCCGGCCACAAGGAGGGCGGCAGTCAGTACTGATTTCATGCAATCCTTCCGTGACAAGATTTGTGTGCGATCTTGCCAGCAAAATAAGGTGGCGTGAGCGGCCGGGCGACCTTGCTCTTGCCGTTACAGCTCGCCGTCTTCGGCGACCGCTTCCACCAGCGGCTGCATCATGTGACCCAGCTTGAGCTCCTTGGTGTTGAGGTAGCTGTTGTTGAATGCGTTGCGGTTGACCAGCAGCGGCACCCGTTCGGTCACTTCGATGCCGAGCTTTTCCAGCGCACCGATCTTGCGCGGGTTGTTGGTCATCAGGCGCAATCGGGTGATGCCGAACCGGGCGAACATCGGCTGGCACAGCGTGTAGTTGCGGGCATCGGCGTGGAAACCGAGCTGCAGGTTCGCTTCCACCGTGTCGACGCCGGCTTCCTGCAGGCGGTAGGCGCGCATCTTGTTGACCAGGCCGATGCCGCGCCCTTCCTGGCGCAGGTACAGCAGGATGCCGCGGCCCTCGGCGGCGATCTTGCGCAGCGCCCCTTCGAGCTGGGCGCCGCAATCGCAGCGTTGCGAGAACAGCACGTCGCCGGTCAAGCATTCGGAATGCACGCGCGCCAGCACCGGTTCGCCGTCGCCGATGTCGCCCAGGGTCATGGCCAGGTGTTCCTTGCCAGTGGCGTGCTCGATAAAGGCGTGCAGGGTGAACTGGGCCCATGGCGTCGGCAGGGCGCACGAAGTGGCGTAATCCAACAGTTCTTCATTGGCGGTGACGGGCATGGCGGCATTCTCAAGTCTGTTGCTGTGGCCCCAAGTGTAGCGGAAATCGGGCCTGCCCGTGGACGGCATGGCTGTGCACGGGTGGTCCACATGGCGGCTGGCGCACCAGAAACGCTAATACGGCAGGTCGAACACCAGCACTTCGGCGTTCTCGGCCTGGTTCAGCGCAATCACCGCTTCATCGCCGAGCTTTGCCGCGTCGCCGCCGGCGAGCAGGGTGCCGTTGACGGCGACGTGTCCGCGGATGACGTGGACATAGCCGGTGCGCCCAGGCGCCAGCGCGTGTTCGAGATGGTCAATCGGCCCCAGGATGGCAGCATAGATCGCGCAATCCTGGTGGATCAGCACCGAACCTTGACGGCCGTCGTTCGACGCCACCAGTTGCAGCCGGCCCTGTTTCGATTCCGGCGTGAAGTGCTTCTCTTCGTAGCTGGGGGCAATGCCGGTCACGTCCGGCTTGATCCAGATCTGCAGAAAATGCACCGGCGCCGTCGTTGAGCCGTTGAATTCGCTGTGCCGCACGCCGGAGCCCGCGCTCATGCGCTGGACGTCGCCGTAGTGCAGCACCGAGCCGGTGCCGATGCTGTCCTTGTGCTCGAGCGCGCCTTCGAGCACGTAAGAGATGATTTCCATGTCGCGGTGGCCGTGGGTGCCGAAACCCCGGCCGGGGGCGACCCGGTCTTCATTGATGACGAGCAGCGGCCCAAAACCGGTATGGTCGCGGTCGACGTAGTCGCCGAACGAGAACGTGTGCTGCGATTGCAGCCAGCCGTGGTCGGCGCTGCCGCGCTCCGCGCTTTTTCGAACCTGTAACATGACATGCTCCTTGTATTGTTGTTAACGTACGATTGTTGCGTATGGTTGTTGCGTACGATCGTTGTTAACGCACGCTCGTTTTGATCTGTTGTTGCGTACGCGCCAAAGGCAAACTTGCCAGGGCTGCCCAAGGGGACAAGTATAGGCGGGATGCCAATAATTGAAAAACGAATCATGTTGATTGCCATGATTGTGTGCGTGACAAAACATCCACGGTACCGGCAAAATGTTGACGTGAATTAACATTTTCAAGGTAAGATAGTCATCACTGTGTAGGTCGTGTATCGGTTCGTGTATGGGTTCGACAAGCAACAAATGACTTCTTTGCCTCCTGTTCCGCTGGTGTTTTTTCACGTCCTGGCCGAGCGCGGCGGCCGGCCGGCCGGTCTGCTGCTCGACCTTGGCCAGAATGCCGATGCCGACGGCACGGGTGCTTGTCTTTTGCCGCTGGTCGACAGCGACGCTTTTGCCAACCTGGCCGCCAGCCTTGCCTGCTTGTATCGTCCGCTTGCCGATCCCGCGCTTGCCGCGGCGCTGCAAGAGGCTGGCTGGCGGGCGCTTGCGGACGGCGCGCTGTGCCGCGTTGACGGCCGCCTGACTGATGCATTGCTGGCGCCGGGGGCTGCCTGGGTCGACGGCGACTGGTGCATGGCGCCGCCGCCGAAACTTGCCGGCGCCCAGGCTGCTTTGCGCGTCCACGCCCTGCGCCTGGTGCAACTGGTCGCCGTCGACGCCGACACCCACGCCATCGAAGCGCTGCTGCGGTGCGAGCCCACGCTGTCGTACAACCTGCTGCTGCTGGTCAATTCCCTGGGCGTTGGCAGCGGCCGGCGCATCACCGGTTTTTCGCAGGCGCTGCTGATCCTCGGCCGCCAGCAACTGCGCCGCTGGCTCAACCTGATGCTGTTCGCCGCGCGCCCTGGCGACGTCCGCTCGGCCATGCTGCGGGCGCGCTGCGCGCCCGCGCGCTCGAACTGCTCGCCAAATCGGTCGGGCTGGACAGGCACACCCAGGAACAGGGTTTCATGACGGGCCTGTTCTCGCTGCTCGGCGTGTTGTTCGGACTGCCGCTGGGCGAAGTGCTGGCGCCGCTGGCGCTGGCCGAAGCGGTGCAGGCGGCGCTGCTGCGGCGCGAGGGCGAGCTTGGCGCGCTGCTGGCGCTGTTCGAGGCGGCCGAGCGGGGCGAGTGGGACAACGTGGCCGTCCGGCTCGACGTTTTGCAGCTTTCGCACCAGGACTTCAACGCGGCGATGCTGGAGGCGGCTGGCTGGATGCACGTGGCGCTGCGCGAAACCTGCGGCCAGCCGAATGCTTGAGTCCGGACTCGACGGCTGCCTTGCCCTGGTGCGTGCGGCGCGCGCCCGGCAAGGCGCGCGCGCGAGCAGACTTTGGCCGCGCTGGACGCGGCGATCATCGACATGTCGGCCGGGCAGCAGCCGGTCATCACGCTCGATTTGGCCGGCTACGTGAGCGGCTGGAACCGCGGCGCCGAAGCACTGTTCGGCTATGCCGAAACCGAAGCGCTCGGCCGGCACGCGCTGTTTCTCGACGCTGAAGACGCCGACGCGGCCGGCATGGCCGAGGCGGACAACATGGCCGAGGCGGACAAGCGTGGCGTGACGCCGGCAAACGGCTGGTGCTTGCCCGGTAATTACCCCGGCCTGCGCACGCTCGAGCCGCGCAAGGGGTCGAGCAGGCCGCGCAGGGCGTTATGATCGAGCTCGTACATCAGGGCCAGCAGCTCGCCCAGTTCGCCGCGCGGGAACCCTTCGCGCGCAAACCAGCCTAAGTAATGATTCGGCAAATCCGCGAGCTTGCGGTCTTTGTATTTTCCATACGGCATTTCACGCGTCAGCAGCAGTGACAGATGTTCGGCTTTCATGGACGCAACTCTAGCATGGGCGCCCGCATTTCAGCCGAAGGAGGGCCAATGGGCACCGAATTCAACCTCGAGCGCTTCGTTCAGGCACCAGCGCCGCTCTACGCCACTGTCGTCAAGGAATTCAAGGCTGGCCGCAAGGCAAGCCACTGGATGTGGTTCATCTTTCCTCGAATCGCCGGCCTCGGCAGCAGCGTGGCGGTGCGCGAGTTTGCCATCGTTTCCGACGACGAGGCCGCCGCCTACCTGGCCCATCCGCTGCTCGGCCAGCGCCTGCGCGAATGCAGCGCGCTGGTGCTGGCGATCGACGGCAAGCGGGCCGACGAGATCTTTGCGCCGCCGGACGACCTGAAGTTCCATTCGTCGATGACGCTGTTTGCCGAAGTCGCACCGGACGAAGCGGTGTTTCAGGATTGCATCAACCAGTTCTTCGACGGCGAGCCCGATCCGGCCACCGCCGACGCCCTGTAGGCGTACTGCGGGTCCGGCGCCGCCAACGCGGGGCAGTGCATTGCGCGCCCTGAACGCCCAACTTGTGGCTGTGAACGCCAATTGATTGTTGTTGCGTATAATCGGGCAATTGAACGACACACATCCATACCTCTGCAGAGAACAACATTATGGCTTCATCCCCCGACAACATCAGCATGGCCGTGTTCTGCGATTTCGAAAACGTCGCCCTCGGCGTGCGCGACGCGAACTACGAAAAATTCGACATCAAGCTGGTCCTCGAACGGCTCCTGCTCAAGGGCAGCATCGTCGTCAAGAAAGCGTATTGCGACTGGGATCGCTACAAGAGCTTCAAGGCGACCATGCACGAAGCCAATTTCGAGCTGATCGAAATTCCCCACGTTCGCCAGTCCGGCAAGAACTCGGCCGACATCCGGCTGGTTGTCGATGCACTCGACCTGTGCTATACCAAGTCGCACGTCAACACCTTCGTCATCATCTCGGGCGATTCGGACTTTTCGCCGCTGGTGTCGAAGCTGCGCGAAAACAACAAGCAGGTGATCGGCGTCGGCGTCAAGCAGTCGACCTCGGACCTGCTCGTGGCCGGCTGCGACGAATTCATTTTTTACGATGACCTGGTGCGCGAAGTCAAGCGCGCCGCGGCCAAGCGCGACGAGCGCAAGGCGCAACCGACGGCCCAGCCGAAGCGCGCGCCGGACGAAAACAACAAGGAAAATAACAAGCGCAAGGAAGAACTCGAAGCGCGCAAGGCGCAGGCGATCGAGATGGTGGTCGAAATGTTCGACGCCCTGGTGTCCGAACGCGGCGACAGCGGCAAGATCTGGGCCTCGCTGCTGAAGGACACCCTCAAGCGCCGCCGTCCGGATTTCAACGAAACCTACTTCGGCTTTCGCACCTTCGGCAACCTGCTCGAGGAAGCGCAGGCGCGCGGCATGCTCGAATTCGGCCGCGACGAGAAGAGCGGCGCCTATGTCTATCGTAGCGACCGCACCGAGCGCGCCGAACGCACCGAGCGCGCCGAGCGCCCGGCGTCGTCGCTGAGCGCCCAGGTCGAGCAGATGGCCAGCGCCGCCGCCGCCATCACCTACGACGCCGATAGCGACCCGGAAGAGTTTGACGAGGCGCGCTTCGAGGTGTCCGAAGAGGCGCACGCTGATGCATCCGACGAGGCGCCTGTCGAGGCGAGCGAAGAGGCGGCGCCGTCACAACCACGCGGCCGGGGCCGTAACCGGGGACGGGGCGGCCGCAGCGACTTCCGCGCGCCGGTTGGCGATGCGGCGCAGGCGCAGGATGCGCCACAGGCAGAGTTGCCGGAAAACCCGCAGGCAGAGTTGCAGGAAAACCCGCAGGCAAACGTGCAAGCGGCGCCCGACAGCGCGCCGGTAGCGCTCGAAGCGGCTCCCGCTCAGGTCGAGCCGCGCCGCCGCGGCCGTGGCGGAAGGACCGATTTCCGCACGCCAGTGGCGCCGGAACCGGCGCAAGAGGTCATGCCGGCCGAACCGGTGCAGCAGCCGGCGGCCGAAACGGCGCAGTGGAACGACGAGTCGCCGTTTCCGCCGCCGCCGGCCGCGGAAAAGAGCCGCAATCAGCGCGGCGCGCGCAAGGGCACCGCAGCCAAGGCAGGGGCGGGGG
>Ga0326734_1000008_pt1 | contig 72972 bp, 58 predicted proteins | sample 15_GP2_1315_FD_207944 | JGI IMG/M metagenome (GOLD analysis project Ga0326734, IMG submission 207944) | Glacier ice microbial communities from Ngari, Tibet, China - 15_GP2_131.5 | ecosystem: Environmental > Aquatic > Freshwater > Ice > Glacier | place: China: Ngari, Tibet | collected 2018-07-18 | reverse complement strand
CAGAATTTCTTGCGCTTGAACAGTGGGTTCTGTTGTTTGCGTTTTTCTTTGAGCTTGAGCTTGTTCTTGTCGAACTTTTTACCGAATGCCATTTGAGGCTCCTGTATCTAAAAATGTGCTCCGCTTAAGCGGCGGCACTAAAATCAATGATGTGAAACACCAGCGCTTTGCTGTTGCGACTCTTCTTGGCAAGAAAGCCCGTGAACTGGTGCGCCGATCCCAGCTCGGCCCGGGAAAACCGGCCTGAAATCTCGCCCGCGGCAACCGCGGTGATTTCAAACTCGGTCAACCTGTCGACCCCTGCTTCCACCTGGCGCGAACTGTGCGTCAGGGTGGCGGACACGATCGGCAGGCCGGCCGGGGTGTAGCGCAATACGTCGCGCTCCGAAATCTGGGCAACAAACTGAAGTTGATTCACTTTGGTGAGTCACTTCGCCAGCGCAAGCTTCCCTGCCAACAATCAGGCAGCGGCGGCAGGAGCGGCCGCGGCCGGTGCTGCTGCGTGCGAAGGCGCTTCCGAACGGTGGCTCTTTGCTGCGTCTTCACGTTGTACCGACTTCATCATCGGCGACGGCGTGATTTCAGCCTTCTTCAATTTGACGGTGAGGTGACGCAACACGGCATCATTGAATTTGAACGCGGTTTCGAGTTCCACCAGGGTCTCGTTGTCGCATTCGATGTTCATGCAGATGTAGTGTGCTTTTGGCAGCTTCTGGATCGAGTAAGCCATCTGGCGACGGCCCCAGTCTTCGACGCGATGAATGTTACCGCCGCGCGCAGTGACGCTGGCCTTGTAACGTTCGATCATCGCCGGGACTTGCTCGCTTTGGTCCGGGTGGACGATAAAAACGATTTCATAATGACGCATGCATAACTCCTTAGGGACGTGTAAAACAAAAGCCCACCTCGGCGTCAAGACGAGTGTGGGAAGGGAAAGCCGGCAATTATAACGTCAAACGGGCTGGCGCGGCAAGCCCCGGTTGCCAGGCGCGCTGTGCAGCGGCAGCGGCATCGGGCACCATTGCGCGCTGCGCGCCCGGCAATCGGCCAGGTCGATGAAATAAACGGCGACAAATGCGCGACGGCGCCGGTTTTTTTGTGAATTGCACTTGCGCTGGGTGAAATACTGTACAAAAATACAGTCTGTTCATACAACCAGCCTTTGCTTAATTCCATGATCAAGCTCACCGCACGGCAAGAAGAGATCCTCAACCTGATTCGGGACGCCATCGACAACACCGGCTTTCCGCCGACCCGGGCCGAAATCGCCGCCGAACTCGGCTTCAAGTCGGCCAACGCCGCCGAGGAACACCTGCAGGCGCTGGCCCGCAAAGGCGCAATCGAGATTTCGCCGGGCACGTCGCGCGGCATCCGCCTGATCGGCCCGGCCGTCGGGGCGACGCCGGCGCTGATGCCGCCGCCGTCGCTGATGATGACGCTGCCGCTGGTCGGGCGCGTCGCCGCCGGCTCGCCCATGCTCGCGCAGCAGCATGTCGAGGCCACCTACAGCGTCGACCCGGCGATGTTCTCGGCGCGGCCGGACTATTTGCTGAAGGTGCGCGGCGAATCGATGCGCGACGCCGGCATCATGGACGGCGATTTGCTGGCGGTGAAAAAAGTCGACAGCGCCAAGAACGGCCAGATCGTGGTGGCGCGGATCGGCGACGACGTCACCGTCAAGCGCTACAAGAAAATCGGCACACTGGTCGAGCTGCACCCCGAAAATCCGGATTTCATGGTGATCAAGGTCGACCCGGCGGTCGACGAATTCACGCTCGAAGGCCTGGCTGTCGGCCTGATGCGCAGCTGGAATTAAAGTAACAGCGCCAGGCAAGCTGGCGCTGGTTTAGTTACGTTGGCAATGCGACTTGCAACGCGACTGGCAGTGCGCCAGCGAAATCGGCCAGCAGGTCATCGGCATCTTCGATGCCGACCGAGACCCGGATCAGCGATTCGGCAATGCCCATGCTGGCGCGGCGCTCGGCGCCCATCTCGAAAAAGATCGTGTGAGCGACCGGGATCACCAAAGTGCGGGTGTCGCCCAGGTTGCTGGCCGAAATGCCGATTTGCAGCCGGTTCAGGTAGTCGAAGCAATCGATGCCTTCCTCCAGTTCGAAGCTGAACAGCGAGCCGAACGAGCGGAACAGCGCGCCGGCCAGCGCGTGCTGCGGATGCGAGGCCAGCCCCGGATAATGCACCGCCGCCACGCGCGGGTCGGCGTCCAGCATGCGCGCCAGCGCCAGCGCATTGGCGCAACTGCGCTCCATGCGCAGCGCCAGCGTTTCGGCGCCGAGCGCGATGTGGTGGGCCGCTTCCGGTCCGAGCGAGGCGCCGAAGTCGCGCAACCCCTTGGCGCGCAATTGTACAATCCCCCATAGCGCCGGCGGATTGTGCTTGTACGCGGCGCCGATGTGCGGATACAGCGTCCAGTCGTACGCGCCGGTGTCGGTCAGGCTGCCGCCCAGCACGATGCCGTGGCCGCCGATCGACTTGGTCAGCGCATTGACGACCAGTCCGGCGCCGACCGATTTTGGCCGGAAAAGATAGGGCGAGGTCATCGTGTTGTCGACGACGAACAGGATGCCGCGTTCGCGGCACAGTTCGCCGATGCGGGCCAGGTCGGCCACCTGGGTGCGCGGATTGGCGATGGTCTCGACGAAGACCAGGCGCGTCTGGGCGGTCAGCGCGGCGGCGACATTGGCCACATCGGTGGCGTCGACCAAGGCGACATCGACGCCCTGCCCGGCCACGGTTTGCCACAAACTGTTGGTGTTGCCAAACAAAAAGGACGACGACACCACATGGTCGCCGGCGCGCAGCAAGCCCTGGAAAATCGCTCCGATCGCGGCCATGCCGGTGCCAAAGCACAGGCTCGCCACGCCATCTTCCATTTTGGTGACCTTGTCTTCCAGCGCAGCCACGGTCGGATTGCCCTGGCGGCCGTAGCGAAAACCCGGCTCCTTGCCCTGGAACACAGACGCCAGCTGGCGCGCATCGCTGTAGCCGAACGCCACCGACGTGTGGATCGGCTTGTGCAGCGAGCCGTGCTCGATCGACTTCTGGCGGTCGTTGTGCAAGATGGTGGTGGTAAAACCGAAGCTCTTTTTAGTGTTCGCGTTGCTCACCTTGTCACCTCGCTCCGCCGTCGCCCAGCGTCAGGTTGAGCTGGGTACGGACGGCGTCCTCGGCCGGCGCGGCCTTCGGATTGTGACGGGCGAACTCGAGCCGGTCGAGGTAGGCCTGGGTGATGTCGCCGGTGACGTAGACGCCGTCGAAACAGGATGCCTCGAAGTTTTGCAGCACCGGATTGACGTCCGAGATCGAACGCTTGAGCGCGTCGATATCCTGATACACCAGCCTGTCGGCGGTGATCTCGCGGCAGACTTCCTCGTTGCTGCGCCCGTAGGCGATCAGCTCGCCGCGGGTCGGCATGTCGATGCCGTAGACGTTCGGGAACAGCACCGGCGGCGCGGCCGAGGCAAAATAGACGTTGCGGGCACCCGCTTCACGCGCCATCTGGACGATCTCGCGGCTGGTGGTGCCGCGCACGATCGAGTCGTCCACCAGCAGCACGTTCTTGCCCTTGAATTCGGAACCGATCGCATTGAGCTTCTGGCGCACCGACTTGCTGCGGATGGCCTGGCCGGGCATCAGGAAAGTGCGGCCGATGTAGCGGTTCTTGATGAAGCCTTCGCGGTATTCGATGCCGAGCTTGAGGGCGAGCTGGATCGCGGCCGGGCGCGACGAATCGGGAATCGGCATGACGACGTCGATCTCGCCGGTGGAAAATTCGGCGCGGATCTTCTCGGCCAGGTACTCGCCCATTTTCAGGCGCGTCGCGTAGACCGAAGCGCCGTCGAGGATCGAGTCGGGGCGCGCCAGGTAGACGAATTCGAAGGCGCAGGGATTGAGCGAAGGATTGTCGGCGCACTGGCGTTCGTGCAGCTTGCCGTCGTTGTCGATGAACACGGCTTCGCCGGGTGCGATGTCGCGCAGGAAACGAAAACCGATGCCCTCCAACGCCACCGACTCGCTCGCCACGAGGTATTCATTGCCCTCGTCGGTCGGATTGACGCCGATGCACAGCGGCCGGATGCCGAACGGATCGCGGAACGCCAGCATGCCGTGGCCGGCAATCTGGGCCACCACGGCGTAGGCGCCGCGCACCCGGCGGTGCACCATCGCCACCGCCTTGAAGATGGCGTCGGGGTCGAGCGAATAACCGGTGGTGGCTTCCTGGATTTCGTGGGCCAGCACGTTGAGCAACACTTCCGAGTCGGAATCGGTGTTGATATGGCGGCGGTCGTTCTTGAACAGATCCTGCTTGAGCTCGTCCTGGTTGGTCAGGTTGCCGTTGTGGGCAAGAGTGATGCCGAACGGCGCGTTGACGTAGAACGGCTGCGCTTCTTCTTCGCTGGACGAACCGGCAGTCGGGTAACGGCAATGGCCGATGCCCGAATTTCCCTGCAACGAACGCATGTTGCGGGTGCGGAAAACGTCACGCACGAGACCGTTGGCCTTGTGCATTGAAAACATACTGCTGTGATTGGTTGCAATGCCCGCCGCATCCTGACCGCGATGCTGCAACAGCAGCAAGGCATCGTACAGGACCTGATTGACGGGATTATGCGAGACGACGCCGACGATGCCACACATGGTGCACTCCTAAAGCTTGGACAGCCTGAAAATGAAATTGTTCAAAATTGCACATGCTGCGCGAGGGCAGCCGGCAGGAAAGGTTTAACGGTGCGCGCACCCGTTTCCGCCATCGGCGAGAGCAGCGCGTTCTTCCAGAAATCCTGTTGCGGAATTGCCGTCATGCTACACAATATGACGCCAAACAACACTATTACAATACCTCGCGCCAAACCGAACAAGCCGCCGAGGCCGCGATCGGCCAGGCTCAGGCCGGCGGCCTGGACCGCTGCGTCGACCGCCAGCGTCAACAGTCCCATCAGGATGCGCACGCCCAGGAACAGGGCCACGAAGGCCACCATCAGGCGCACCGTGTCGCCGGGCAGCAGCGCCGGCAGCATGGGCGCCAGGGTCGCGCCGTAGGCATTGGCGACGACGAACGCGACCACCCAGCCGAGCAAAGAAAGGATTTCCTTGACCAGGCCGCGCATGGTGCTGATCACCACCGACGCGACGAGCACAAACAAGATCAGATAATCGAACATCGTCACGCCGGCGTCGCCCGGGCCAGGCTACTTGCCATCGGGACGAACCAGGCTGCCCGGCAGACCGGCTTTTTCGAGCCGGGTGTGCATCCGGTCCGCTTCGATGCGGCTGAACGGGCCGAGTTTGACCTGAATGCGCTCGCCCGAAGGCGTCGATATCTTGTGGGTAAAGGAGCGGATCCCGGCCGCGTTCAGCTTTTCCTGCAATTCGGCGACGTTTTCGGCACTGCCGAGGGCGGCGACCTGGACGATGAATCGGTCGCTTGCCGGCTGCGCTGGTTTGCCTTCGAGAATGCCCTGCGCGCGCTCTCTCTCCGGCGCCGCGCTGACGGGCCTGGCGGGCTTGGCGACCAGCTTTTCGTCAGCCTTGGCAAGTGGCTTCGGCTCGACCCTGGCGAGCTTCGGCTCCGGCTTCGGTTCGGTCTTCGGTTCAATTTTCGGTTCAATTTTCGGTTCAATTTTCGGTTCGGTCTTCGGCGCAGTGACGACGGCCGGCGGTGGCTTGGGTGTGTCGACGATTTCTTCGCGCCGGTCGAGCGAATCGGCTGGCAGGACCGCCGCGCCGGGTGCTGCCGGCACGGGCAGCGGCGGCGCCTTGTCGCGCGACGGAATCTGGATCGACAGGTCGGAAGCGAGCGGTTTGGGTTCGGCATCGAGCAGCATCGGCAAACCGACCGCGACCGCCAGCGCCAGCGCGATCGCGCCCACCAGGCGGCGCCGCGCGCGTTTTTTTTCCGGCAGTACCGGGTCGTCGGCGGTGCGCACTTTCTTGCCGCGTGGTGCGGCCGGTTCGTTGGCGCTGGACGCGCGCTTGGCGCGGGCGCGGATGGCGACCGGGTCTTCGTCGCGGGAAAAATAGCCGCTGTCTTCGCCAGTGGTTTCTTGCTTGTTTTTATGAAGGAACGAGAACAAGCCCATGCGATGTATTTTCAGTTTCAAGAAGAGGTGCGGGCCGCCATCACACCCGCGACGGTGTAGAACGAGCCAAAGACCACGATTCTATCATTCTCGCCAGCCCGGCTCATCGCATTCGCAAAAGCGGCTGCCGGATCGGAAAACTGGCTGCATGACCATTCCCCTTCCCGAGCGTCGGCCGGCCGGCGCTGTTCGACCGCCAGCGCCAGTTGGGCGACGCCGGCCGAGCGCGGCGACGGCAGTTCGGCCAGGCACCAGTGATCGACGTGTCCCGCCATCGCGGTGATCACGCCGTCGACATCCTTGTCCTGCATCGAGCCGAACACGGCGTAGGTGAACGGGTGAAAGCCCATGTTGCCGAGGTTCTGGGCCAGCGCCGACGCGGCGTGCGGATTGTGGGCGACGTCGAGAATCACGCTCGGGCGGCCCGGCAGCACCTGGAAGCGCCCCGGCAACTCGACCGTCACCAGGCCGCTGCGCACGTCCTGGGCGCCGACCGGCAACACCAGCCGCAGCACTTCGAGCGCGGCCAGGGCGGCGGCGGCGTTGAGCAACTGGTTGGCGCCGCGCAGGCTCGGGTAGGCCAGCGCATTGCGGCGCTGGCTGCGCCCGCCGTAATTCCATTGTTGCTTGTCGCCGGAGTAATTGAAGTCGCGGCCCAGCAACCACAAATCGGCGCCAATCGCTTCGGCGTGGGCCACCAGCGACGCGGGCGGTACCGGGTCGCTGCAGATGGCCGGCGTGCCAGGTCGGAAAATGCCGGCTTTTTCGAAGCCGATCGCCTCCCGCGTGGTGCCAAGGAAATCGGTGTGGTCGATGTCGACACTGGTGACGATGGCGACGTCGGCGTCGATCACGTTGACCGCATCGAGGCGCCCGCCAAGCCCGACTTCGAGGATCGCGACGTCGATCCCGGCGCCGGCCAGCAAGTGCAGGATGGCCAGGGTGGTGAATTCGAAATACGTCAGGTCGATGCCGGCGCGGCTTGCCTCGACGGCGTTGAAGGCGTCCATCAGCGCCGCGTCCGACGCCAGTTCACCATTGATCCTTGCGCGCTCGTTAAAGTCGAGGAAGTGCGGCTTGATGTAGAGGCCGACCTTGTAGCCGGCGCGCAGCAGGATCGACTCGAGCATGGCGCAGGTCGAGCCCTTGCCGTTGGTGCCGGCCACCATGATCACCGGGCAGCCGAACTGCAGGCCCATCGCCGCCCTGACCGCGCGCACACGGTCCAGGCCCATGTTGATGTGGACTTCGGCATGGCGCGACTCGAGCAGGGCCAGCCAGTCGGGCAAGGTGGTGGGGAGATTGTGCATGGGGATCGACTTTGATCGGCTGGATCGACTGGGGGGTGACTGGAAGCGGCCAGGGCGCGCAAGCCTGGCTTGCGCGCCCTGAACGAGGTTGGATGAGGCAGTATCGGACAGCAAGCCTGGAGGTTGCAATGCACCTCCCGGGTGTTACGCGATGACCTCGGCAGCCTGGCCTTGCAGCAGGGCCAGCAGGCGGGCGATTTCTTCGCGCATCTTGCGGCGGTCGACGATCATGTCGACGGCGCCCTTGGTGACGAGAAACTCGGCGCGCTGGAAGCCTTCGGGCAGTTTCTCGCGCACCGTGTTTTCGATCACGCGCGGGCCGGCGAAACCGATCAGTGCCTTCGGCTCGGCGATGACGACGTCGCCCATGAAGGCGAACGAGGCGGACACCCCGCCCATGGTCGGGTCGGTCAGCACGCTAATAAAGGGCAGCTTTTTTTCCGACAGCTTGGTCAGCATCGCCGTGGTCTTGGCCATCTGCATCAGCGACAGCAAGCCTTCCTGCATCCGCGCGCCGCCGGTGGCGGTGATGCAGATGAACGGCACCTTCTGTTCGAGCGCGACCTGGGCGCCGCGCACGAAGCGCTCGCCAACGACCGAGCCCATCGAACCGCCCATGAATTCGAATTCGAAACAGGCAACCACCACCGGCAGGCTCATGATGGCGCCGCCGAGCACGATCAGCGCATCGGTTTCGCCCGTCGCCTCCATCGCCGCCTTGAGGCGGTCGGGGTATTTTTTGCTGTCCTTGAACTTGAGCGTATCGACCGGCAAGGTTTCCTGGCCGATTTCGTAGCGGCCGCCCTGGTCGAGCAGGCTGTCGAGCCGCTTGCGGGCGCGGATGCGCATGTGGTGACTGCATTTCGGGCAGACATGCAGGTTCGTTTCGAGATCGGTGCGGTACAGCACGGCTTCGCACGAAGGGCACTTGAGCCACAGGCCTTCCGGCACGGTCTTGCGCGAGGCAGCGTCCGAGCGCTGAATCCGGGGTGGCAGCAGTTTTTCCAACCAACTCATACATTCTCCTTCTGCGGCAATTCGGCGGCAATTCTTTGGTTGACGCTAGTTTAGCCGCTAGAGCCCGGCTTGTCGAACATTCCGGGCCAGGAGTATGCTTTCGGCCCGGTATTTGCGCGTCGAAATGCGCTGTTAATTGCTGTCGAGCGCGCTGCGGATGCCGGCCACGAACGCATGCACCGCCGCCACCGCGCCCTCTTTCGGCGTGTTCTCGATCTCTTCGATGATGCGACTGCCAATCACCACCGCGTCGGCAACCTGCGCCACCGCCTTCGCCGTGGCGCCGTCGCGAATGCCAAAACCGACACCGATCGGCAGCTTGACGTATTCGCGGATCGCGGCCACGCGGCGCGCAACGTCGGCCGTGTCGATGGTGCCGGCGCCGGTCACGCCCTTGAGCGAGACGTAATAGCTGAAGCCCGAACCGACCCGCGCCACCTGGGCGATGCGCTCCGGCGTGGACGTCGGGGCGAGCAGGAAAATCAGGTCGAGGCCGGCCGCGCGCATCGCCGCTGCAAACTCCTCGCACTCTTCGGGCGGATAGTCGACGACGATGGCGCCGTCGGCCCCTGCTGCCGTGGCCGCGGCGATGAAGGCGTCAGGACCGATGCGCTCGATCGGGTTGGCGTACCCCATCAGCACCACCGGCGTGTGTTCGTTGGTGGTGCGGAACTGGCGCACGTACTCGAACACGTCGCGCAGGCCGATGTTGAACTTGAGGGCGCGCTCGCAGGCGCGCTGGATCACCGGCCCTTCGGCCATCGGATCGGAAAACGGCACGCCCAGTTCGAGGACGTCGGCGCCGCCGGCGACCATTGCATGCATCAGCGGCACCGTCATCTCGGGACCGGGGTCGCCGGCGGTGATGAAAGTGACCAGGCCGGTCTTGTGGTGCGCCTTGAGGGCGGAAAATGTGGCTTCGATTCGGGACATGATGATACTTTCGGAAGTGAATGGGAACTGGCGATCCAGCGTAACGATTGAGCTTGAAATGCTCAGCTGAAATCGAGCCCCATCCGCTCGGCCACGGTATGCATGTCCTTGTCGCCGCGGCCGGACAGGTTGACCAGGATGGTCTGGTCCTTTGGCAGCGTGGCAGCGAGCTTGGTGGCGTAGGCGATCGCGTGCGACGATTCCAATGCCGGGATGATGCCCTCGATGCGGCAGCAGTCGTGGAAGGCCTGCAGCGCTTCGTCGTCGGTGATCGACACATACTGCGCGCGCCCCAAATCCTTGAGCCAGGCGTGCTCGGGCCCGACGCCGGGATAGTCGAGTCCGGCGGAGACCGAATGGGTCTCGGTGATCTGGCCATTGGCGTCCTGCAGCAGATAGGTGCGGTTGCCGTGCAGCACGCCCGGAATACCCGCGCTCAATGACGCGGCATGGCGCCCCGATTCGATGCCCTCGCCGGCCGCCTCGACGCCGATCAGTTTGACGTTTTTCTCGTCGATGTAGGGATAAAAAATGCCCATCGCGTTGGAGCCGCCGCCGATGCAGGCCAAAACGTAATCGGGCTGGCGCCCGGTCATCTCGGGCATCTGCACCAGACACTCCTCGCCGATCACCGACTGGAAGTCGCGCACCATCATCGGGTACGGGTGCGGGCCGGCCACGGTGCCGATGATGTAAAACGTGTTTTCGATGTTGGTGACCCAGTCGCGCATGGCTTCGTTGAGCGCGTCCTTGAGCGTTTTCGAGCCCGATTCGACCGGCACCACGGTTGCGCCCAGCAGCTTCATGCGGTAGACGTTCTGGGCCTGGCGCTTGACGTCCTCGCTGCCCATGTAGACGACGCATTCGAGGCCGAAGCGGGCGCAGATGGTGGCGGTGGCGACGCCGTGCTGGCCGGCGCCGGTTTCGGCGATGATGCGCGGCTTGCCCATGCGTTTGGCCATCAACGCCTGGCCGATCACGTTGTTGATCTTGTGGGCGCCGGTGTGGTTCAGGTCTTCGCGCTTGAAGTAGATTTGCGCGCCGCCGACCTGTTCCGACCAGCGTCTGGCATGGTAGATCGGCGACGGCCGGCCGACGAAGTGCTTCAATTCATAGCGGAACTCGTCGAGGAATTCGGGATCGTGACTGTAGTGCGCGTACACGTCGGTGAGCTCGGCCAGCGCATGGCTGAGCGTTTCGGCGACGAATGCGCCGCCGTACGGGCCGAAATGGCCGCGCGCGTCGGGCAACTGGTAGTCGACGGTCTGGAACAGGGGCGCCGCTGGCGTGCGTTCAGGAACTGGCTTCATGGGAATTTTCGCTTAAGGTTTGGCTTCAAGAGGTGGCGTCTGCCGCCCGCACCGCGCCAACGAAGTCGGCGATCTTGCGGGCGTCCTTGATGCCCTTCTGCTGCTCGACACCACTGCTGATGTCGACGGCGTAGGGGCGAACACGTACCACCGCGTCAGTCGCGTTGCTTACGCTCAAGCCACCACTTAAAACGACCCGAGGCGCGAGTTCTTTTGGGATGAGAGACCAATCAAAAACCTTTCCTGCCCCACCATAAGCGTCCACGAAGGTATCGAGCAACAAACTCGAGAACAAGGGACTGGCGGCGCGGTATTGATGCTCACATTCTAGCAAATCGGCCGCACTCGTGTCGGGCTTGACGCGGAACACGCGCAGGAAGGGTCGGTTGACCGCTTGCGCGATGGCAGCGCACTGGGCAGGCGTCTCGTCGCCGTGGAACTGCAGCAAGGCGAACGGCGCCAGCCTGGCGACGTCGACCACGTCCTCAACGCTGGCGTTGACGAACAGCGCGACGGCTGTGACGAACGGCGGCATGGCGGCCATCAACGCGCCGGCGCGCGCGGCGCTGACGTAACGCGGGCTGGCCGGATAGAACACGAAGCCGAGCGCGTCGGCGCCGCTGCGCACTGCGCTGGCGACGTCGTCTTCGCGGGTGATCCCGCAGATTTTGATACGGGTGCGTGGCATGGTCTGGAATGAACAAGTTGAAACGGGATTGAACAGGATGGAACGGCAGTGGCAAATCAGCGGCCCGGCGCAAACCAGGCCAAGGGGCTGCGCGTCTCGTGCGGCAGGCCCCACTTCGGATCGTAATCTATTTTTGCCAGGTACAGGCCATCCGGCATGAAGGTGGGCGCGGCGTCATGGCGGTCGCGCCCTTCGAGCACGTCGGCCAGCCAGGCCGGCGGGTGGCGGCCGTTGCCGACATAGATCAAGGAGCCGATCAGGTTGCGCACCATGTGGTGCAAGAAGGCGTTGGCGCGCACGGTAAACACCAGCACCTCGCCGTGCCGCTCGACGCTCACTTCGTGCATCTGCTTGATCGGCGACTTGGCCTGGCACTGCGACGAGCGGAAGGCCGAAAAATCGTGGACGCCGACCAGGTGGCGGGCCGCGTCGCGCATCAGGTCGACGTCGAGCGGGCGGAAGCTGAAGCCGGCGCGCCCGACCAGCAACGGCGAGCGCACCGGGTTGTTGTACAAAACGTAGTGGTAGGTGCGCGCCTTGGCCGAAAAGCGGGCGTGAAATTCGTGTTCCGGGTCAACCGGGGTCTCGACAGCCCAGCGCACCGCGATCGAATCGGGCAGGAAGGCGTTGACGCCCCTGACCCACGACTGCATGCCACGCTCGAGTTCGGTGTCAAAGTGGATCACCTGCTCGAGCGCGTGAACACCGGTGTCGGTGCGGCCGGCGCAGGTGGTGGCCAGGTCGACCCGCGCGAACTGCTGCAAGGCGATTTCGAGGCGGTCCTGCACGGTGTTGCGATCGCGCTGTTTCTGGTAGCCGTTCCATGGCGTGCCGTCGTACTGGACGCCGAGTGCTATCCGTTTCAAATCATGTCCAATTACGTGATATTGCGTGATATTGCGTGAAAAGTTCTTAAGCCAGCTTCGAACGCATGTCGTTCGCCTTGCCGATCTGCTCATGGCTGCCGCCCTTGATGACTTCGTCGAGCAGCTCGCGCGCGCCTTCCTTGTCGCCGATCTCCTGGTAAGCGATGGCCAGATCGAGCTTGGTCTCCATTTCCATATGCGAAGCAGACAGGTCGGCCGGCGCGCTGGCGGCAAACTCGGCCGGCAGGTCGAGGTCGATGGCGGACATGTCGAATTGCGGCGCCTGGGCGAGGTTCGGCGCTGCCACCGGCAACTTAGGCAACTCAGGCAACTCGGGCAGCGCAAACGGGTCGTCGGCCGGTGAACTGGCGCGCGCCGTTAACTGCGCCGGCAGGTCGAAGTCCATGGCGTCGAGGTCGGCCAGCGGGTCGGCGAGGGAAGCGGCCAGCGGGGCGGGCGCGCCATGCAGCGCAGCGGTTGCCCGAGTGCCGGCCAGCGAGGGCGCTGCCGGCAGCGCGGCCACCGGCTCAGGCAACTGCGGCAGGCCCAATTCCCGGTTCAGGTCGGCCATGTTGAAATCGGACGACAGGTCGTCGCTGGCCAGGTCGAAGCGCAGGTCGTCGAGCGACTTCGGCGCCGTCACGGGAGCCGGGTTCGGCGTTGTCGGCGCATCGAAGGCCAGGTCGAAGGCCAGGTCGAACGACTGATCTTGGAGGCTGGACGCATCGGGCACGGCAGGCACGGCCGCCGCGACCGGCTTGGAATCGAACGCCAGGTCGTGCGGATCGGCCGCTGCTGGCGCTGCTGCCGCCGATGTCGACGGCTGCGTGCTGGCGAGCGGCTCGAAATCAAGGCCGCCGAGGTCGAAGTCGAGCGTGTGGTCGTCCTCTGCGTGCTGGGCGGCCGGCGCGGCGACGATGGTCTCCTCCGGCTCCGGCAGCACGCTCGCAGCGTTGCCGTCCAGGTCCGTCGGCACAGCGTCGGCGGCGGCCAGGTTTTTGTCATGCAGCGGGGTCAGGATGGCCTGCCCGGCAATCGCTTCGGCGCTGGCAGCCGGGGCCGGGGCCGGGGTGGCAGCGTTTGCATACAGCGGATTGAGAGGGTCGATGACCAGCCCGAGCGCTGCGGCCTGCGCCCAGTCGTCGCCCTGGCCGCGCGTCATGCCATACATTTCGCCGGCCTGGATTTCGAACGCGCGCAAGTCCTTGCGGGCGGCGTAGATTTCGAGCAGCTTCAGGCGCACAGGATAGCGTTCAGGATGGGCGCGCAGCGCTTCCTTGAGGATCTCCTCGGCTTGCGCATCGCGGCCGTAGGCAATGTAGACGTCGGCCTCGGCGACCGGGTCGACTTCGTTGGTGTCGAGCTGGCTCGCCGACGGCGCGAAGCTGGAATTGAAGACGCTGTTGCTGGTGTCGACGCTCTGGCCGCCGGTCTCGGCGAACAGCGAATGGGCCTGGTCGGTCGGCGCGCCGAGGATCGACGGCTCGACCGGCGCGGCAGCGCCGCGCTGCTTGCGGCGCGACAGGCCCAACAGCGCCAACAGCAGCACGGCGGCGCCGGCGCCGATCGCGGCGATGTTGTCCATCAGCGTATCGGCCAGGGTGAGCGCGATTGGCTCCGGGGCCGGCGTCGGCGCCACCTTCCTCGGCGCCGCCGGCGTGGCCGGCGCCGTGGCTGCAGCCACCGCGGTTTCAGGCGCCGGCCTGGCGCCGGTCGTCAGATCGGCGACGGCGGTCTTGCTGGCATCGGTGCCGGCGCGGCTCTTGACGAGCATCAGCTTCTCGAGGTCGTTGACGTTGCGTTCGAGTTCCTTGACGCGCTCGGTGGCGTCGGCCAGCGCCCGATCCTTGGCAATCGTGTCTTCCGCGCCAGGCGCGGCGTTCTTGCCGGCGGTGGCAGCCTTCGACAGCTTGAGCTGGTCCTTCGATTCGTTCGCCGCGGTCGCGCGTTCCTCGACCTTGGCAGTGATCTTGCCGGCGGCGCTTTGGCTGGTTTCCTGAGTCCTGGCGGGGGCCGCGCTGGCGACCTGGCCGGCCAGCTTGTTGCGGTAGGCGTTGAAATCGGCGGCGTGGGCGACGACGACACCGCGCGCTTCGCTGTTGCCGCCGCCCGCGATGGCGTCGGAGTCCGGCACCGACAAAATCTGGCCCGACTTCAGGCGGTTCATGTTGTTGCCGGTGAAGGCATCCGGATTGGCGCGAAACAACGCCACCAGCATCATGTCGAGCGAGACGTCGACCGGCTTGACGCGCGTGGCAATGCGGCCGAGCGTGTCGCCCGGCCTGACCTTGTATTGCGACGCCGGCGACGCAGCGCGTTCCTGGCGCTCGGCTTTCGGGCGCGCCGGCTGCGCGGCTTGCTGCTGGGGCTGAGGCTGAGTCTGCTGTACGGCCGGCCGGCTGTCCGGTGCCGACGCTGCTTGTGCCGACTGCGCCGAGCGCAGCTCGGCCGGATCGAGCAGGAAGGTATATTCGCGCACCAGGCGCCCGCTGTTCCAGGTCAGTTCGAGCAGCAAGTCGACAAACGGTTCGTTGACCGGCTGCGACGAAGTGATCTTGATGGTTTGGCGGCCGTTGCGCTGTTCGATTGCGAACCGCAGCGACAGCAGGGCCGGATTGAATTCGATGTTGGCCTGCTTGAAGGCGTCCGGCGACGCCAGTCTGGCGACCAGTCCGCTCGCCTCTTCCGTCGACACCGCCGTCAACTCGATTTCGGCCCGCAGCGGCTGGCCGAGGGCCGACAGCACCGTCAGCTTGCCGAGCCCGGCCGCATACGCCGCCGAGGAAAAAAACACCGCGCTCGCAACCGCGCCGTAAAGTGTTTTCAGCGCGAGCGACGTGATACGGGGGCGAGTTGTCAAGGGCATGGTGGGGGTCGTCGGATGAGGTGTCGTGAGAAAATGCTGGTTTCCCGGAGGTCTCAACATATCACCATGCTCTGGAGCATGCAAGCATTAGGAGCGCTTCTCTGGCTCCAGCGCATTGGATGTGATGACTATGCTCATTTAACGCGACTTTTCTGCAAATTCCGCAACGCCCGGGTGCCGCCAGGCAGCCCGAACGGCCGACGAAAAACCCATAAAAAATCAGGCCGGCGGGCGTTGCTCAGTACAAACCGGAGCGCTGTTATTTACTTGTCCAGCACGATGCGCAGCATGCGGCGCAGCGGTTCGGCGGCGCCCCACAGCAGCTGGTCGCCGACCGTGAACGCCGACAGGTATTCGCCGCCCATCGACATCTTGCGCAGTCGTCCGACCGGAATCGACAGACTGCCGGTGACGGCCGCCGGCGACAGTTCGCGCATCGACGCTTCGCGGTTGTTCGGCACCACCTTGACCCACTGGTTGTTCGACGCGATGATGTCGTTGATCTCGTCGAGCGGCACGTCGCGCGTGAGCTTGATGGTCAGCGCCTGCGAATGGCAGCGCATCGCGCCCACCCGCACGCACAAGCCGTCGACCGGGATCTCGCGCGAGCCGAAGGCGGCGCCCAGGCCCAATATCTTGTTGGTCTCGGCGCCGGCCTTCCACTCTTCCTTCGACTGGCCGTTGCCGAGGTCCTTGTCGATCCACGGAATCAGGTTGCCGGCCAGCGGCACGCCGAACTGCCGGGTCTCCTGCTCCGACATGCCGTGCTGGGTTGCCAGCACGGCGCGGTCGATCTCGAGGATGGCCGCGGCAGGGTCGTCAAGCAGCGCGCGCACCGCCGTGTTGATGGTGCCGAACTGGGTCAGCAGCTCGCGCATGTGCTGGGCGCCGCCGCCGGATGCGGCCTGGTACGTCATGGAACTCATCCAGTCGACCAGCTTGTGCTCGAACAGGCCGCCCAGGCCCATCAGCATGCACGACACGGTGCAATTGCCGCCGACGTAGTTCTTCACGCCAGCCGTCATCGCGTTCTTGATGACGTCGAGGTTGACCGGGTCGAGCACGATGACGGCGTCGTCGTTCATGCGCAACGTCGACGCGGCGTCGATCCAGTAGCCGTTCCAGCCTGACGCGCGCAGTTTCGGGAACACGTCGCCGGTGTAGTCGCCGCCCTGGCAGGAAATGATGATGTCGCACTTGGCCAGCGCGGCGATGTCCGTGGCGTCTTTGAGCGTGGTCTCGTTCTTTGCCATCGAAGGCGCCTTGCCGCCGGCGTTAGAGGTGGTGAAAAACACCGGCTCGATGTCGGCAAAATCGTTCTCGTCACGCATGCGCTGCATCAGCACCGAACCCACCATGCCGCGCCAACCTACCAGGCCAACTAATTTCATCATCTTCTCTCTGTTAATTCTTTGTTTATTAATTCTTTATTTATAAAAACTATGCCAATGCCTTGACGACGGCGTTGCCCATCTCTTCGGTGCCCACTCTGGTGGCGCCGGCCTCGAAGATGTCGGCCGTGCGCAAGCCTTGCGCCAGCACCGACTTGACCGCGTTCTCGATGCGCTCGGCCTGCTCGGCTTTTCCAAACGAGTAGCGCAGCATCATCGCCGCCGACAGGATCGTGGCCAGCGGATTGGCAATGCCCTTGCCGGCGATGTCGGGCGCCGACCCGTGGGACGGCTCGTACAGGCCCTTGTTGTTGGCGTCAAGGGACGCCGATGGCAGCATGCCGATCGAGCCGGTCAGCATCGCCGCGCAGTCGGACAGGATGTCGCCGAACATGTTGCCGGTGACGATGACGTCGAATTTTTTCGGCGCCCGCACCAGTTGCATGGCGGCGTTGTCGACGTACATGTGCTCGAGCGCGATGTCCGGGTACTCGGCGTGCACGCTGGTGACAATGTCGCGCCAGAACTGGAACGTCTCGAGGACGTTGGCCTTGTCGACGCTGGTGACGCGGCGGCCGCGCTTTTGCGCTGCCTGGAAGGCGACGTGGGCAATGCGGCGGATTTCCGACTCGGCGTAGCGCATCGTGTCGAAGCCTTCGCGTTCGCCCTTGAACGGGCCGTCCGGGCACTCGCGCACGCCGCGCGGCTTGCCGAAATAGATGTCGCCGGTCAGTTCGCGCACGATCAGGATGTCCAGGCCGGAGACGACTTCGGCTTTCAGGGTCGAGGCGTTGGCCAGCTCCGGATACAGGATCGCCGGGCGCAGGTTGGCGAACAGCGACAGTTCGCGGCGCAAACCGAGGATCGCCTGCTCCGGGCGCAGCGCGCGCTCAAGGTTGTCGTACTTGAAGTCGCCGACGGCGCCGAACAGCACGGCATCGGCCGACTTGGCCAGCGCCAGCGTGGCGGGCGGCAGCGGGTGGCCGTGGGCGGCGTAGCCGGCGCCGCCGACGTCGGCGCTCTCCATCTCAAAACCTTCGCCAAGCACGTTCAGCACCCGGACCGCTTGCGCCATGATTTCAGGGCCGATGCCGTCGCCCGGCAGGATTGCGATCTTCATGTTCTGGTTTTCTTATGTTGATGTGTATGGATGGCTGCGTTCAGATGACGTTGGCGAGCCAGGGCTGGCTGGCCAGGTGGCGCTCTTCGAACGCGCGGATCTGGTCGGCGTGGCGCAGCGTCAGGCCGATATCGTCGAGGCCGTTCAACAGGCAGAATTTGCGGAACGGGTCGATCTGGAACTCGTACGACAGGCTGCCGTCGGCGCTCGACACGCGCTGCTGCTCGAGGTCGACGACCAGGCGAAAACCGGGGAACGCCTTGACGTCGTTGAACAGGCGGTCGACTTGAACTTCCGACAGCACCACCGGCAGCAAGCCGCTCTTGTAGCAGTTATTGAAGAAAATGTCGGCGAAACCGGGGGCGATGACGGCCCGAAAACCGTACTGGTCGAGCGCCCATGGCGCGTGTTCGCGCGACGAGCCGCAGCCGAAGTTCTTGCGCGTCAGCAGGATCGATGCGCCCTGGTAGCGCGGCTGGTTCAGCACGAAGTCCGGGTTGAGCGGACGATTGCTGTTGTCCTTGCCCGGCTCGCCATGGTCGAGATAGCGCCACTCGTCGAACAGGTTGGGGCCGAAACCGGTGCGGTGGATCGACTTGAGGAACTGCTTCGGGATGATGGCGTCGGTGTCGACGTTGGCGCGGTCGAGCGGCGCCACCAATCCTGCGTATTGTATGAATTTTTCCATGGACCTCGTGCGCGGGCCGCGGGGGCCCGCTCTTTCGCGTTATTTTCTACCGGCGCCTTCGACGACCTGGCCGACTTTCTGGACATCCTTGCCGACGCCGGCAATGGTGTTGCAGCCGGTGAGGATCAGGGCGATGGCAATGGCGCTGGCGGCCAGGGCAAATAATTTTTTCATGGTCTCAATTCGTATTGGTTTTAGTTTTAATTTTGGTTTTGGTTTTGGTTTAGCGCAGTTGGCGCACATCGACAAAATGACCGGCAATGCCGGCCGCCGCCGCCATCGCGGGCGACACCAGGTGGGTGCGTCCGCCCTGCCCCTGGCGGCCTTCGAAATTGCGGTTCGAGGTCGAGGCGCAGCGCTCGCCCGGCTCCAGCCGGTCGGCGTTCATTGCCAGGCACATCGAGCAGCCCGGCTCGCGCCATTCGAAGCCGGCGGCAAGGAAAATCTTGTCGAGTCCCTCGCGCTCGGCCTGGGCTTTTACCAGGCCGGAGCCGGGCACCACCAGCGCCAGGCGCACGTTGGCGGCGCGCTGGCGGCCGCGCACGACTGCCGCCGCCGCGCGCAAGTCTTCGATGCGCGAATTGGTGCACGAGCCGATGAAGACCTTGTCGATGCGGATGTCGGCGATCGGCGTATTCGGTTTCAGGTCCATGTAGACCAGCGCCTTTTCCATCGCATCGCGCCGCACGGCGTCTTTTTCAAGATCCGGATCGGGTACCCGACCGTCGATCGCGCACACCATTTCGGGCGAGGTGCCCCAGGTAACCTGCGGCACGATCCCGGTCGCGTCAAGCGTCACCACCAGGTCGAACCGCGCACCGACGTCCGAATGCAGGGTGCGCCAGTACTCGACCGCGCGCTCCCAGTGCGCACCAACGGGCGACAACGGCCGCCCCTTGACGTAATCGATGGTGGTGTCGTCGACGCCGATCATGCCGGCGCGCGCGCCCGCTTCGATCGCCATGTTACAGACCGTCATGCGGCCTTCCATCGACAGCGCGCGGATGGTGGTGCCGCCAAATTCGATCGCGTAACCGGTGCCGCCGGCGGTGCCGATCTTGCCGATCACCGCCAGCACGACGTCTTTTGCGGTCACTCCGACCGGCAGGGCGCCGTCGACCTGCACCAGCATCGACTTCGATTTTTTTGCCAGCAGAGTCTGGGTTGCCAGCACGTGCTCGACTTCCGAAGTGCCGATGCCGTGCGCCAGGCAGCCGAAGGCGCCGTGGGTCGACGTGTGCGAGTCGCCGCAGACCACCGTCATGCCCGGCAGCGTGGCGCCCTGCTCGGGCCCGATCACGTGGACGATGCCCTGGCGCTTGTCGTTCATGTTGAAGTACGTCAGGCCATAGCTTTTTGCGTTGGCGTCGAGCGTTTCGACCTGCAGCCGCGACGTGGGGTCGGCAATGCCGCCCTTGCGGTCCGTGGTCGGCACGTTATGGTCGGCCACGGCCAGGTTGGCGGAAGTGCGCCACAGCGGGCGATTGGCCTCGCGCAGGCCGTCGAACGCCTGCGGGCTGGTGACCTCGTGGACCAGGTGGCGGTCGATGTAGAGCACCGTGGTGCCATCGTCGTCGGCACGCACCACGTGCGATTCCCAGAGTTTGTCGTAGAGCGTTTTTATCATGGCGTCGGGTAGAAACAAATTGCGTACCCGATTATGCCATATTTGTGCAGTGCGTCAGCATCGCCCGGTTTTGAACATTGAGGATGCATTTCGGCCAATCTTCGAATGTACCATGCAAAAATCACCATAAATACAAATAAAAAATGCCCGCTGGTGACAGCGGGCATTTTTATTAACGGTCGGGGGGCGCCGGTTTTTTTTGCCGGCACGCCGTTTTCCAGCGTTTTTACACTGCCAGCCTGGCGCCGGAGCGGCAGCCGTCCATCAGGAACGACAGCCCGACCACCAGCACCAGTTCGCCTTCGGCCGAGCGCGCGGTGCCGGTGATGCCGTCGACCGCAATGGCCGTCATTGGCTTGATCACCAGGTCGGCGGTGCCGTCGACCGCGGCCACCGCCAGGATGTACGGCTGCGGCGCGGCGACGACGATGCCGACCCGCTCGGAGCACGCTTCGTAGCCGAGGGCGCCGGCCAGCGAGCGCACCGGCAGCGGACGGCCCTGGTCTTTCAGCACCGGCGCGCCGCCGACCATCATGAACGTTTCCGGCAGCTCGACGACGCGCTGCACGACCGCCATCGGCAGCGCCAGCGCGGCGCCGCAGGTCGACACCAGCATGGTCGGCACGATCGACAGTTCGATCGGCAGGCGGATGGCGAACCTGGTGCCGTGGCCAAGCGAGGACTCGATGCGGATCGCGCCACGGTTCTTCTCGACGGCGGTCTTCACCACATCCATGCCGACGCCGCGGCCGGACACCGAGGTGGCCAGTTCCTTGGTCGAAAAACCCGGCAGGAACACCAGCTGGTAGGTTTCCTCGTCGCTGAGCGCACCGTTTTCGTTGATCAAACCTTTTTCGACCGCTTTCTTGCGCAAGGCGACCGGGTCCATGCCCTTGCCGTCGTCCTGCAGCACGATCATGACGCTGTTCGCTTCCTGCCACGCCTTGAGCGAGATGGTTGCCTTGGCCGGCTTGCCGTTGGCGACGCGCTCTTGCGGCGACTCGACGCCATGGTCGAGCGCATTGCGCAGCATGTGCACCAGCGGGTCGTACAGGCTATCGACAACGACGCGATCGACTTCGGTCTCGGCCCCTTCGATGCTCAGTTCGACTTCCTTGCCGAGGTCCTTGGCCAGCTCGCGCACCAGGCGCGGAAATTTCTGGAACAGGCGGCCGACCGGCTGCATGCGGGTGGCAAGCGTGGCGCGCTGCAGTTCGGCCGAGTAGCGCGAAGCGCGTTCCAGCGTTTCGGTCAGGGTCGCCATCAGGCTGGCGGCGGCGCCTTCGAATTTGAATTGCAGCAATCGCTCGAGCAGTACCGACGCCTGGTTGGCCGCCTGCACCGACTCGCCCGCCACTTCGAGCAGGGCATCGAGCTTGGCGGCGTCGACGCGGATGCTGTCTTCCTTGACCGGCGCCGCGGCGGCGCGAAGCTCCTGCGTTCTTTCGTCGCGGCGGTCGATGCCGTCACATGCATTTCCGGCTACTGCGATGGCGGCGGCGGGGAGCGCCTCGACAGCGGCGGTGGCGGCACTGCCCGCACCGACGGCAGGCGCCACCGATCCGACCGGCATGACGGCGCGGTACATGGCGTCCCAGTCGAGGCCATCGGCGCCCATCACGCTGGCGGGGGCAACGGCAGCGGCCGTCGCCGTTGGTGCGCCAGCGGCTGCGGCTGCGGCTGCGGGCATTGCCGGTGCCGGCTTGGCCGGCGCGGCGACGTTGCCTTCGATCGCGTTGAGCAGGATGCGTTCGAGCGCATCGGGCATCGAGGCGAGCTGCTCGGGCGCGGCGCCGTTCGACAGGTCGGTCAGCTGGTCGGCAACGAAACCGGACGCCTGCAGCGCCGCCTCGATCGCCAGCGGGGTAACGGGCGCGGCGCCGTTGCGCAGCGCATCGAACAGGTTTTCGGTCAGGTGGCAGGCCGTCACCATCGCCGTCAGGTTCATGAAACCGGCGCCGCCCTTGATGGTGTGAAACGAGCGGAACACCGCGTTGAGCGTTTCCTTGTTGTTCGGATCGCGCTCCAGCCGCAGCAAATGTTCTTCAACATTGACCGCCAAATCCATTGCTTCGACGACAAAATCCTTGAGCATGTCGTCCATCAAAATCCCAGATCGGCAAGAAGGTTGTCGACATTGTCCTGGTCGAGCGCCACCGATGGCAGCGACGGACCGGACATCAGCGTTGGCTTGGCGGCCAGCTTGTCGCGCACCGCCGACGGCGCGTTGTCGCGCAGCAGTTGGGCCAGCTCGTGCTCGACGGTCTTGGTGATCGTCACGACTTTCTTGATCAGCTGGCCGGTGATGTCCTGGAAGTCCTGCGCCATCATGATGTCGAGCAGGCGCGCTTTTTCGGCTTCGGTGGCGGCGGCGACGGCCCGGGCGAACTGGTGCGAGTCGCCGGCCAGCGCCTTGAATTCGTCAAGACTCAGTTTGCCGGCGAACAGCTCGCTCCAGCGCGTGTCCATCTGCTTGGCCTGCTTCGACAGCATGTCCTGCGCCGGCATGCCATCGTCGAGGGTGTTGAGGACCTTGTTGGCGGCCTGCTCGGTCAGGGTGGCGACGTATTCGAGCCGGTCCTGGGCGTCGATGATCTGCGACGACGCCTCCGTCAGCGCCTTGTCGTAGCCGAGTTCGCGCAGCGAGTCATGCAGCAGGCGCACGATGCCGCCGAGCCGCTCGAACATCGGCTTGTCGGCGGCATCCGCCGCCGACCACGCCAGCGCCGCACTGGCGGCCGGCACGGCCGCGGTAAACGGGTGCGCCAACGCTACCTGGTCGAACAGCGCTTCAAGGTCGTCTTCCTCGGCGGCGGCTGGCACGGCGGCGGCCGGCACGGCCGGCGCTGCGGCGGCACATTGCGCGGACACCTCATCGAAGAGGGCGTCGAAATCATCAGCGGCGTCGGTCATAGTCCCTGCTTCTCCATAATCTGCTGTGCGCAATAAATATTGCGGTGTCTGGTGTGGACCTGAGTCTAGCAGCGTAGTTGCCGTTGGTAAATGTCTGGCCTCAAACCATCGTCAAATGAAGGCTGAAACTTATTTCAAGCATAAACAAATGGCCCCCGACCGCATTTTTTCGAGAGCAAGTGTTGTATTCCGTTACCTTAGCGCTGTCGCGCGCCATGCGACAAGACGTTGGAAGGATTGCCTTTTGAGCAAAATCATACCTGCCGGCTCTTACAATCGTCATCTCACCTACTACAATGGAAATTACAACAGTTTCGTGGGGAGGGCCTGACCATGTACCAGAAAATTCTGATCACGACCGATGGCTCGGCGGTGTCCAAACACACTGCCTGCGCCGGCGTCAAGTTCGCTCAGCAGATGGGGGCGGAAGCATTGGTGTTGTTCGTGGTGCCGGAGTACCAGTATCCGGTCTACGTGGAAATCATCCCGCCCACCTACCCGACCGAGGAAGAGTACGTCGAGAGGATGCAGATCAACGGCGCCGAGCATACCGGGCCGATCCTGCAGTTGGCCCAGAAAGCCGGCCTGAAACACGCCGCGATCACGGCGTTCGGCAACTCGCCGGCATTGAAGATCGTCGAGGTCGCCGAGGAACAAGGCTGCGACCTGATTTTCATGGGTTCGCACGGGCGAAGCGGCTGGGGCCATTTGTTTCTCGGCAGCGTCACCAACAAGGTGTTGTCACATACCCAAAAACCGGTGCTGGTGCATCGCCTGATCAAGGAGCCTGGTGCTTAGTTGATAAGATGTATTTCGTCAACCTATTACTCTGTATATTGCGTCCACGTACAAGCTGGACGTACGCTCTGGGCAGACGCACGCCACGCGTCACGGCTTTTCCACCTTTTACCAATGAGCGACTTTATGGTTCGTATTGTCATCGCCGACGATCACACAATCATGCGTGAAGGACTCAAGCGCATCCTCGATGGCGCTACCGACATCGAAATTGTCGGCGAAGCGATCAACGGCTTCGAAGTGCTTTCGCACGTGCGCCAGGGCGGCTTCGACCTGCTGCTGCTCGATTTGTCGATGCCGGGACGAAGCGGCGTCGACCTGATCCGCCAGGTCCGCAGCGAAGCGCCGAAGCTGGCGATCCTGATCCTGACGATGCACGAAGAAGAGCAATACGCGGTGCGCGCGATCCGCGCCGGCGCTCAGGGCTACCTGACCAAGGAAAGCGCCGGCACCCAGCTGGTCGGCGCGATCCACAAGGTGGCTTCGGGACGGCCGTACATCAGCACCGAGGTGGCCGAGCAACTTGCGCTCAACATCATGACGCCGAACGAGCAATTGCTGCACAAGCAGCTCTCGGACCGCGAATTCGAAGTGTTTACCCTGCTCGTCGGCGGCAAGTCGATCACCGAGATCGCCAACGGCCTGCACTTGTCCGTGAAAACCGTCAGCACCCACAAAACCCGCATCATGCAAAAGATGGGGATGACGTCGCTGTCGGAGATGGTCCAGTACGCCGTCGCGCACCGCCTGCTGTCACCATTCAAGACCTGACAGGGCGAAAAGATTTAGACCTCGGCTTTGCATTTTTGTGCCGACAATATGTCACTTCTTTTGTCACCTCCCTTCTGACAACCCGATCTTGCGGCTCCGCGCATTACAGGTTTTCACTCTGACGACCTGCTGACGACGTAAGATTTTTCCTACATTTTTGCGCCGTTTCCTACCGTCAAATTCAGCGTTCGCTGATATCAATGCCGGGCTCGTATTGGCATACTAAATCCAGCGATCCGACTTGCTCGCGGTAACTTTAATTTATGTGAGTTCGGCCCAGCGCGCTGTTTCGTCACTGTTGAAGCACCGGTCAAGCAGGTATTCCAGATCGCTGTTCCCGCCTGTGAATGCCTGCAGCCCAAAAATTTTAAAATTCTTCACATGAGGTGAGAATAATGTCCACGCAAACGTCAGAACTCCGTACCAATTCCTCGTCGACCATGCATTCCTCGCCAATGGAAGCAGGCCGTCAACGCCAGGGCCGGCTCTGGTCCAACCTGAAAGAAGTGTGCGACCTGCTGCATATCACCGCCGCGGTGTCGGTCAATACGGAAGAATTGCTGTTCCAGCACGTCCAGTTCAAGACCGGGCAGCGCGTCCATACCATCGGGCAAGCGTTTGACACCTTGTACATCGTCAACTCTGGCTTCCTGAAGACGGTGCTCATCGACGAATTCGGCAACGAGCAGGTGCTGAGCTTCCCGATGAAGGGCGACATGCTCGGCGTCGACGGCATCCATACCCGCCACTACGCTTCCGAAGCGGTGGCCTTGTCCGACTGCGACCTGATCCTGCTTCCATTCAAAAAGCTGACCGCACTCGGCCGCGTGCACCTCGAACTCGAAAACGTCATGTACGGCGTCATGAGCCGTGAACTGGTGCGCGAGCAGGCCATGATCGGCATGCTCGGCGCGCTGTCGGCCGAAGCCCGGGTTGCACGTTTCCTGGTGTCGCTGGCCGAGCGCTTCGCCGCGATGGGCTACTCGAGCAAGCTGTTCAACCTGCGCATGACGCGCCACGAGATCGGCAGCTACCTTGGCCTGACGCTCGAAACCGTCAGCCGCACCTTGTCGGCATTCAATGAAATCGGCCTGATCACGGTTGACCAGCGCACCATCGGCATCAAGGACGCCGAAGCGCTCAAGACGCTGCGCCGGCTGCCGCCTTCGCGCTCGCGCGCCAAGCAGACCAGCGCCGCCGCCAAGCAAAAGGCAGAGCTCGGGCAACCAGGCGACGGCCAGGTGCTGGCCGCCACGATCTAGCCTTCACCGGCTTGCTTCAGTCCGCCGCGCGGTCTTCCCGCCCGGCGGACTCTTGTTTGCGCTGCGTACGTTGGGCTGCATTCTTCGGGCTGCGCATTCTTCGGGCTGCGTACTTCGGGCCGCATACCCACAACCATCCTGTCAAAAAGCCGGCGCCCCTTGCGGGTGCCGGCTTGTCCTTGTCGCTGTGCTTGGCGTCGTGCTTGCCGCGATCAGTTGTCGCGCGTGAGCACGCCTTCGTTGATTTTCACTTTTTCACCGACCCGCAAGCCCGGATCGTTTGCATACTGCACCGTCTGGGACCCGCCGGCAGGGAAACGGATCACCACTTCGAAATGTTTGGTCTGGCGCGCGTTGCGTTCGATGTTGCGGCCGACATAGGCGCCGCCGAGCGCACCGGCAATCTGCGCCGCGGTCTTGCCGTTGCCGTCGCCGACCTGGCTGCCGAGCAAGGCGCCGACCACGCCGCCGCCGATGGTGCCGATGTAGTTGCCGTCGCCGTTGACTTGAATGACGTTGATCGCTTCCACGGTCGCGCAATTGGTGCAGTAGCGCACCACGCGCGGCGTGCCGGCCGGCACCGTCGATGCCAGTTGCAGCGATTTGCCCAGGGTCTGGGTGGCCACGCGGCCATTCAGGCGCATGTTGGCGGTGACGACCGTATTTGGCGCAATGCGATCGCCACGGCGAATGATGTACGCCCCTTCATAGTCGCCCGGACGCACTTCCGGCAGGAAGAACACGCCGCGGGTGCCGGCGATCGTCATGTCGACCTTGGCGCCAGGGGTACCGTGCACCGTGAAATTGAGGTCGTCGCCGGGGCTCAGCTCGTCGCTGCCCTGGACGTCGAAACGCTCGATGCGCGGCTGGCCGCCGGCAAGGTCGCCACGGCGCCGCGCGTCCTGGCGGTTGCCGCCGGTTACCAGGGACTCGCGCAGCACGCCGCTGGTAACTTGGTTGCCGACGCGCAAGTTAGCGGTTACCGAACTTTTGTCGGTGATCCGGTCACGGTTGCCGATGGTGTAGCTGCCCTGATACTGGCCCGGATCCGTTTCCGTCAACTGCAGGTTGCGGTTGGCGCCGGCGATCTGCAGCGAGACCCGCCCGCCCGGAGTGCCGTACACGTCAAAATTGAGTTCCACGCCAGGCGTCAGGCGGCGCACTTCATCGACGTTGAAACCGTGGATCAGTGGCGCTTGATTGACGCCGGCAGGGGCAGTGTATTGCTGTGCCTGTGCCTGTGCCGGCGCTGCGGCGAAAGTGACGGAAAGCAATGGCAGCGCCGACACCAGGCCGGCAAGCAGTTTGTGTGCAGTTTTCAAACTATTTTCCTTCAATTTTGGATATTTGATATTGTCTCCCGGTACTGTGTATTGACAGCGGGTATCGGTAAGTTACGCTCAGCTCGCTTGCCCGTCCGTGCGATAGCGTACCAAATGCACCTGGTCGCCGGAGCTGACAAACACTGCATCGCCGGCGCCGGGAGTGATCGAAAAGCCGCCGGTGAAGGCGCCGAACGAAGGCAGGATCATGCGTTCTGTTCCCACCACGAAACACGGCAAACGCAACGCGTCGAAACGGGTCGCCAGCAGGAAGGTCGGGTGAATGTGGCCGGCCAGTACGTAACCGGCAGTGGCAAGGTCGGGATGATGACAGAACGAAAATGGCGCCAGCGCATGCGGCTCGTCAACCATGTCGATGCCGAGCGCGGCGGCCGGGTCGCCGGCGTGGCGGTCATGATTGCCGCGCACCAGCGTCAGCGCCAGATCCGGATGGCGATTGCGCCAGGCCAGCATGGCCGCCTGCGTGGCGCTGGCGTGGGCCGCGCGCGCATGCAAGAAGTCGCCAAGAAACATCAGGTGGTCCACCTTGAGCAGCGCCATCAAGGCGTCGAGGGCGTCGAGATTCTGCGTGGTCGTGCCGCGCGGCACCGGCACGCCGAGCGCGCGGAACGAGGCCGCCTTGCCGAAGTGGATATCGGCCACCACCAGCATGCGCCGGCGCGGCCAGTACAGCGCCTTCTGCGCCAGCAGGAACACGGTTTCGCCGGCGACAACGATGTCGAGCGCGCCTGCCGGGATAGGCATTTGCGTAGGCACTTGCGCGCTCACGGCTGCGCCGCCTTTTCGAGTTCGCGCACCATCCGCGCCACCCGGTCCGACAGCTTTTCGGTGCTTACTTTTTCGCGGAAGCGCTCGACCATCAGTGCAAAGCCGAACGGCGTGGCGCGCTTGACGTCGCGCCAGGCCAGCGCGCGCCCATGCAACTGGTCCAGCGTGTCGCGCAGCCGGGTCAGTTCGAGTTCCTGCTCCAGCACCTCGCGTTGCGCCTGCGTCAGCAGCAGGTTGCCGGCGTCGTGTTTGCGGAACACTTCGAAAAACAGCGACGACGACGCCTGCACCTGGCGCGCGCTTTTCGGCTGGCCCGGATAGCCCTGGAACACCAGCCCGGCGATGCGCGCCACTTCGCGAAAGCGCTGCTGCGACAGCTGGGTCGCGTTCAGGCTTGCCAGTACGTCCTCAAGCAAGTTTTCGGTGCCCAGCAGCGCAACGTCACGCCCGGTGGCGCCTTTGAAAATCGTGGTCCAGTCGACCGGTTCAAACGACAGCAGCTCGAAGCCGTAGTCGTTGATGGCGATTGAAAACGTGATCGGCTGCTGCTGGCCGATGCGCCAGGCGAACAGCGAAGCCAGACCCATGTGCACCGAGCGGCCGGCGAACGGGTAGACGAACAGGTGATGGCCCTCGCGGCTTTTCATGTTTTCCACCACCAGCGTGGCGCTGGTGGGCAGCGCCGACCAGCGCTGCTGGATGTCGATCAGCGGGCGCAACGCTTGCATTTCGGGACCGATGAATTGGCCTTCGGCGGCCAGGCGCAACTGCTCCAGCGCGGCGTGCGCCAGTTCAGACGACATCGGCATTTTGGTGCCTTGCCAGCGCGACACCGCGCCGCGCTTGCCGCTGGCGCGCTTCACAAATGCGGTCATCTCGTGGATCCGGATGAATTCGAGGATCTTGCCGCCAAACAGAAAATGGTCGCCAGCCTTCAGGCGACCGACGAACGACTCCTCGACGCTGCCGATGCGCCCTCCCGTCACGTACTTCACCTGCACGCTGGCGTCCGAGACGATGGTGCCGATGCCCATCCGGTGGCGCCGGCCGATCGCCGCGTCCGGCACTCGGTAGACGCCCTGCTCGTCGGGCAGCACGCGCTGGTATTCGGGGTACACCGTCAGGCTCTGGCCGCCGCGCGCGACAAAGTCGAGCGCCCACTGCCACTCCTCGTCGGTGAGCGTGCGGTACGACCAGGCGCTGCGCACCTCGGCGAGCAGCTGTTCGGGGTGGAAGCCGCCGCCCAGCGCCACCGTCACCAGGTGCTGCACCAGCACGTCGAACGGCTTGTTCGGCACCAGCCGCGCTTCGATGCGGCGCGCAAGCACCGCCTGCCTGGCACCCGCCGCTTCCAGCAGTTCCAGGCTGTTGGTCGGCACCAGCGTCACGCGCGAGACGCGCCCCGGCGCGTGGCCGCTGCGCCCGGCGCGCTGCAGCAGGCGCGCGATGCCCTTGGCCGAGCCGATCTGCAGCACCCGCTCGACGGGCAGAAAATCGACGCCGAGATCCAGGCTGGCGGTGCAGATCACCGCCTTCAGCGCGCCTTTTTTCAAGCTGAGTTCGACCCAGTCGCGCACCTTGCGGTCCAGCGAGCCGTGATGCAGCGCGATCAGGCCGGCCCAGTCGGGGCGCGCGTCGAGGATGTTCTGGTACCACAACTCCGACTGCGAGCGCGTGTTGGTAAACACCAGCGTGGCGTTGAATTGCTCGATCTCGTCGATCACGGGCCTCAGCATCTCGATGCCGAGATGGCCGCCCCACGGAAAGCGCGACACGTTGGCCGGCACCAGCGAATCGACCACGATTTGCTTGCGCAAGTCGCCCTCGACCAGCACGCCATTGCCAATGCCATTGTCATCAGGCTCGCCCAGCAGCACGGCGCGCGCCTGCGCCAGGTTGCCCATCGTCGCCGACAGCGCCCACACCACCAGTTGCGGGTTCCAGTACCGCAGCCGGGCCAGCGCCAGCTGCACCTGGACGCCGCGCTTGCTGCCCATCAGCTCGTGCCACTCGTCGATGATGATCATGTCCAGGCCGGCGAACTGCGCTTTCGCCGCGGCGTGCGACAGCAGCAGCGACAGGCTTTCCGGCGTGGTGATCAACGCCGACGGCAGCTTGCGCGACTGGCGCGCGCGCTCGGCCGCACCGGTGTCACCGGTACGCGCGCCGATTGTCCACTCGGGCGATAGCGCCGCGCTCGACTCTTCCAGCGCGCGCCGCGTGTCGGCCGCCAGCGCGCGCATCGGCGTAATCCACAGTACCTGCAAACCGCCCGACTTTTGGCGCTGCGCGCCGCGCATGAGCGCCGCCAGCCACACCGCGTACGTCTTGCCGGCGCCGGTGTTGGCATGCAGCAGGCCCGATTCGCCGGCCAGCGCGGCCCGCCACACCGCGCGCTGGAAGGCGAACACCTTCCAGCCGCGCGCGGCGAACCAGGCGTCGACCTGTTGCGCCATCGCGCTTTTGCTCATGCCAAGGGGTCGGACGAGGACCCGAACGGGGACGGGGATAAAGACAAAGACAAAGACAAGGACGGGGACGGGGACAAGGACAAGGACGGCGGCGCACCGGCTGCTGCCAGCAAGCCCTTGAGCGTGTCGAGCGTATCGGCGTCGTCGATGCTCTTGTCGTCGCGGCGGCGCAAGATGCGCGGAAAGCGCACTGCAATGCCGGCCTTGTGGCGGCTCGACAACGCGATCCCTTCGAAACCGATCTCGAACACCATGGTCGGGCGCACGCTGCGCACCGGACCGAATTTCTCGACCGTGGTCTTGCGGATGGCGTTGTCCACCACCGCGATCTCGGCGTCGGTCAGCCCCGAATAGGCTTTGGTAAACGGCACCAGCCTGCGCTCGCCAAGCTCGTTCGCATCCCACACCGCGAACGTGTAGTCGGTGTAGAGCGAAGCGCGGCGCCCGTGCCCGGCCTGGGCGTAGATCAGCACCGCATCGATGGCATAGGGATCGATCTTCCACTTCCACCAGGTGCCGACGTTCTTGGTGCGCCCGACGCCATACTGCGCATCTTTCGCCTTCACCATCATCCCTTCGACGCCACGCGCGCGCGATTCGGTGCGGATCTGCGCCAACTGGTCCCAACCAGTGGCCTCGATCAGCGGCGACAGCGTCAGCTGCGGCTGGCCGATCCCGGCCACCAGCGCTGCCAGCAGGCTGCGGCGTTCATGCTGGGGCAGCGCGCGCAAGTCGACGCCGGCTTCTTCCAGCAAGTCATAAGCGACCAGCACGGCCGGCAGTTCGGCCAGCAGTTTGGCGGACAAGGTCTTGCGGCCGATGCGCTTTTGCAGGTCGCTGAACGGTTCCGGCCTTGGTGCGCCGTCGATCCAGACCAGCACCTCGCCGTCGATCACCGTGCCTTCCGGCAGGCGCAGCGCGGCAAGTTCAGGGAAGCGCTCGGTGATCAGCTCTTCGCCGCGCGACCACAGGTAGTTCTGCGCGCCGCGCCGCACCAGTTGCGCGCGGATGCCGTCGTATTTCCACTCGATCTGCCAATCGGCCAGCGCGCCCAGCGTTTGCGGCGCGCCCTGCAGCTGGTGCGCCAAAAAAAACGGGTAGGGCTGGCCGCCGCGCAGCTTGTGCTCGTCGTCGGACGGTGCGGCGATCAGCTGCAGGAAGCCGCTTGCGGTCGGCGCCACGCTGCCGTCGGTCCAGCCCATCAGGCGCTGCGCAATCAGTTTGCTGTCGACCGCCGCGATGGTCGACAGCGCGCGCGTGACCAGCAAGCGCGACACGCCGACCCGAAAACCGCCGCCGATCAGTTTGGTCAGCAAAAAGCGCTCGCGCGGCTCCAGCTGGTTCCAGAAACCGAACAGCGCGGCGCGGATGGCGACCGGATCGGCGCCGCGCAGGGGGCCGATGCGCTCCTGCATCCAGACCGCCAGACCGACGTCGCTATGGTGTTCGGGCGGCGGCAAAATGTGGGCGATGGTTTCAGCCAGGTCGCCGACAGCGTGATAGCACTCGTCGAACAGCCAGCCGTCGAGCTGGGCGTATTCAATCGCGTAGTCGCGCAGCAGCCTGGTCGGCACCGCCTGGCGCGGCTTGCCGCCGGCAAGAAAATACACCGCCCACGCCGCGTTCGCGGGCGCCGCGCTGCTGAAATACGCTTGCAGGGCGTCGAGCTTGCGGTTGGTGGCGGTGGTCTCGTCGAGCTCGGCGAACAGGCGGGCGAATTCACGCATCGGTTTTCTCCGGCGCTGCCTGGCTCAACTCGGCCACCCCGGCCACCTCGCCCGACTCGGCCGCCTCGGTGTCTTCGCCGCCATACTCGGTGTCGAACCCCGAAGCATCGAGCCCGACCTGGCGCAGCCAGCGCACCATCACCGGGATCGAACCGTGGGTGACGATCACCCGCGACGCTTCGGTGGCGCGAATCGCCATCATCAGGCCGGGCCAGTCGGCATGGTCCGACAGCACGAAGCCGCGGTCGACGCCACGCCGGCGGCGCGCGCCGCGCAGCTGCATCCAGCCGCTGGCAAAGGCGTCGCTGTAGTCGCCAAAGCGCTTCATCCACGACGAGCCGGCGGCGGACGGCGGCGCGATGACGATGGCCGATTTCAACGCCGCTTTGTCGACGTCTAGGACCATCGCCGTCGGCGGCAGGTTGACGCCGGCTGCGCGGTAGACCCGGTTCAGGGGCTCCACGGCGCCATGGCAGACGATCGGGCCGATGCTTGCATCGAGCCCGGACAGGATGCGCTGGGCCTTGCCGAACGAATAGGCAAACACGACGCTGCAGCGCCCTTGCCCGGCATTGCTGCGCCACCAGGCGTTGATGTCGTCGAAAATGGCCTGTTCCGGCTGCCAGCGGTAGATCGGCAGGCCGAACGTCGATTCGGTAATGAATGTGTCGCAGCGCACCGGTTCGAACGGCGCACAGATGCGGTCCGGTTCGACCTTGTAGTCGCCCGACGCCACCCACACTTCCCCTTTGTGTTCCATGCGCACCTGGCTTGACCCCAGGACGTGGCCGGCCGGATGCAGCGAAATCGTCACGCCCTTGTGTTCGATGCGCGCGCCGTATTCGATGCCGTCGATGCGGATGTCCTGGCCAAGGCGCGATTTCAGGATGCCAACGCCGCTCTCGGCCGACAGGTAATGGGCGTGGCCGACGCGCGCATGGTCGCCATGGGCATGGGTAATTACTGCCCGCTCCACCGGGCGCCATGGATCGATGTAGAAGTCGCCAGGCACGCAGTACAGGCCTTGCTTTCGAACAATTACCATATCCGCCATGTGCCCCCTTACCCCTTAAGCCTTATGCCGGTACAACGAAGCCGGCCATGAAGATGCGCACGCTGTCGTCCGGAAAACCGATGGTGACCTGGTCGCCGGCAATCGATTGCACCACGCCGGCGTCGTACTTCGGCACTTTTACCCGCGCGCCGGCCCCGAACGACAGCGACAGCGCCGGCGTCTCCGGTGGCGCCGCATTCTCACGGCCGAATTCGTCGTCGCGGATGTCGATGGCGTCGATGGCGTCGATGGCGTCGATCGTTTTCAGCGCGGCCGGCTGGTTGACGCAGTTATCGCAACGGCAGCACTGCTCGAAGCCTAACACGTCGTCGCCGAAATAAGCGGGCATCAGCTTCCAGCGGCAAAACCCGCTGACGGCATGCGACACCATCTGCTCGAGCGCCTCGCGGTCGCGCTCCTGCTTTCTGGCATAGACCCCGGCCAGTTCGTCGAACAACGTCGCGCCCGGCTCGGCCTTGCCGGTCACAAACGCCAGCGCACGGTTCTGGCGCAACAGGCGGCCATCCTCGCGCAGCTTGAGGGCGATCTTGGTTTTTCCGGCGGCCGTGTCGCCCAAGGCGGCGTCGATGCGCTCGAACGTCACCGGAGCGGAAGAGCAAGAGGAACAGGAAGCGGTGGCAAGTGCCATCACCGCCTGGTAGACCGTCTTCAGTTCGCCCGCACCGGGATAGTGCTTGACGAGGAAAAACTGCTGCTGCCGCTTGTCGTCCTGCAGGAACAGCAAGGTGCACCAGGCGTTTTCGCCATCGCGTCCGGCCCGGCCCGACTCCTGGCAATACGCTTCCAGGTTGGCCGGCAGCTGCAGGTGGATCACGAAACGGGTGTCGCTCTTGTCGATGTGTCGATGCCCATGCCGAAGGCGTTGGTGGCGACCATGATGCGGCGCTGGCCGGCCATGAACAGGTCCTGGTTTTGCTTGCGCTCGCGCGCCGCCAGCTTGCCGTGACAGAAAGTGGCGCTCTCGCCCGCTGCGAGCAGTGCGCCCAGCGTTTCCTCGGCCGCCTTGACGGTGTCGGCGTAGAGGGTGCCAAAGCCGTTGGCGTCGCGCACGAGGCGCAGCGCGGCGCCGATTTTTTCGCGCGCATTGGTCGCCTGGACGACGCCGTAATGCAGGTCCAGGCGGTAGATGCCGGTGTTGACGATGTTCAGCTTCGGTCGGCCGAGCTGCTGACCGACATCGGCCACGATAAGGCGCAGGCGCTTGTTGCACCATAGGACGCAGCCTGCATTGCGCGTAGGAGCCGCGCCCCAGCCTGCTATTGGCCAGGGCCAGGGTCAGGCAAGCCGAGGCGCAACAGGCGTGCGCCTTCAGGTGCCGGCGCCGGCGCTGTCCAACGGCAGCGTCAGGCTGAACACCGAGCCGCGCTTGCCGTCGCTGGTCACGCCAAGGCGCCCGCCATGGGCGGCGGCCAGCTGGCGCGATATCGCCAGGCCCAGGCCCAGGCCCTTGACTTCGCCATTGGCGCTGCCGCGTTCGAACGGCTCGAACACGCGCTGCTGGTCGGCCTCGGAGATGCCGATGCCGCCGTCGATGACGTCGATGCGCACTTCCTGCACGCGCGCTTGCGCCGCATCGATCGCGGCGCCGGCCCGCGGGTCGATCGCCACCACGATCTCGATCGGCTTGCCGCCGCCGTAGCGCAAGGCATTCGTCAGCAGGTTGATGATCACCTGCTCGATGCGGAACGCGTCCCAGTAGCCGTGCACCGGCGCATGCGGATGCAACGTCATGCTGCTGCCGTAGCCGGCGGCTTGCAGCGCCAGGTCGCTGACGATGCGCTCAAGCAGGCCCGTCAGCTCAAAGCCGGCGCGCCGGATCGACAGCGTGCCGCTGCGAATGCGCGAGATGTCGAGCATGTCGTCGATCAGCCGGATCATCGACTGGATCTGGCGCTGGTCGCGCGCTACCATCGCCGGCAGGCGGTCCGGGCCGAGCGCCTTGAAATTGCCGCGCTGCAGCTGCACGCTGCGCATCTGGCTTTCGAGGTACAAGGTGCTGAGCGGGTTGCGCAATTCGTGCGCCACCAGCGACATGAAGTCGTCGCGCATGCGCAGCGAGCGCTGCAGTTCCGCCTGGGTCACGTGCAGTTCTTCCAGCAATTGCTGCTGTTCGCGGCGGCTTTGCTCGAGCTCGGCGACCTGGCGCCGGCCCTCGTGGCGCTGCTGGTCGAGCGCGACGAACACGTTGACCTTGCTGCGCACGGCATCGCTGTCGAGCGGCTTGTAGAGAAAGTCGACGGCGCCGCTGCCGTAGCCCTTGAAGGCATAATTGCGTTCGCGCCCGGCGGCGCTGGTAAACACGATCGGGATATGCCGGGTGCGCTCGGTGCCGCGCATCAGTTCGGCCAGCTCGAACCCATCCATGCCGGGCATCTGGACGTCGAGGATGGCCAGCGCGAATTCGTGCTCGAGCAACAGTTGCAGCGCCTGTTCGCCGGACGCCGCATGGAACACCAGCCGCTGCTCGTGGCGGATCAGTGCGTCCAGCGCCTGCAGGTTGTCGGCCAGGTCGTCGACGATCAGCACCTTGCTGGCGATGTGTTGTTTCATTTTTTCTCCAGCAATGTTGTTCACGACGGCGCCTTGCGGTAGATCCGCTCGCGCCCGCCAAATGGATCGAAGCGGCCGGCGTAGCCGGACAACGTGATGCTCTCCTTGCTGCCCAGCGCCAGAAAGCCGCGGTGGCACAGCGACTCGTGGAACAGGCCGAACACGCGGCTCTGCAGGCGCGGGTTAAAGTAGATCATCACGTTGCGGCAGCTGATCAGGTGGGTTTCCGAGAACACGCTGTCGGTCGCCAGGCTGTGGTCGGCGAAGGTGACGTTGTCGACCAGCGACTGGTCGAACAGCGCGCCGCCGTTCACCGCCGTGTAGTAGTCGGCAAACACGCCCGTGCCGCCGGCGGCCAGGTAGTTCTCGGTGTACAGCGCCATCTGTTCGAGTGGAAACACGCCCCGTCTGGCAATCTCCAGCGCTTGCGGGTTGATGTCGGTGGCGTAAATCATCGCCCGCTCGAGCAGGCCTTCTTCGCGCAGCAGGATCGCCATCGACACCACTTCCTGACCGGTGCTGCAGCCGGCAATCCAGATCTTGAGCGACGCATAGGTGTGCAGAAAAGGCACCACGTGCGCACGCAGCGCGGCGTAAAAGAGCGGGTCGCGGAACATCTCGGTGACCGGGATCGTCAGAAACTGCAGCAGTTGCGCAAAAGCGGCCGGATCGTGCATCACCCGCGCCTGCAAGGCCGAAATGCTGGCGCAGCCCATTTCCCGCACCGCGTGCAACACCCGACGCTTTTGCGAGGTCTCCGTGTAGTCGCGAAAATCGTGGTTGTACTGCAGGTAGACGGCCTCGATCAGCAGCTGCAATTCGATGTCGGCGGCGTGCAGCCGGGCCGTCACATCCGCTCCAGGTTGGGCATCCACACCCGCAGCAGCGAGTCCAGGCGGTTCAGCTCGATCGGCTTGGCCAGGTAATCGCTGGCGCCGGCGGCCAGGCACTGCTCCTGATCGTCCTTCATCGCCTTGGCGGTGATGGCGATGATCGGCAATCGCTCGAAGCGCCCGTCGGCGCGGATGCGGCGCATCGCTTCCATGCCGTCCATGCCGGGCATCATGATGTCCATCAGCACCAGGTCGATGCCGGCCACCGCATCGAGCTTCGCGATGGCGTCGAAACCATTGCGGCCGATCTCGACCTTCGCGCCACGCTGCTCGAGCACGCAGGTCAACGCAAACACGTTGCGCACGTCGTCGTCGACCAGCAGGATGGTGCGGCCCTCGAACACCCGGTCGCGCCCGCGCATGGTTTTCAACATGCTCCGGCGCTCGGTCGACAGCGTCGACTCGGCCTTGTGCAGAAACAGCGTCACTTCGTCGAGCAGGCGTTCGGGCGAACAGGCCCCCTTGATGATGATCGACCGCGAATACTTGAGCAGGTCGTTCTCTTCGGCGCGCGTCAGGTTGCGGCCGGTGTAGACAATCACCGGCGGGAACGAGCACAGCGCCTCGACCGACATCTTCTGCAGCAGCTCGTCGCCCTGCATATCGGGCAGCTTCAGGTCAATGATCATGCAATCGAACACATCGGTGCGCAGCAGCGCCAGCGCCTCCTCGCCGGAGCCCACCGCGGCGATCTCGACGTCGGCGTCGGCGATCAGCGCCACCACGCTGGCGCGCTGGCGCTCGTCGTCTTCGACCAGCAGGATGCGCTTGATCTTCTGGGTGAATTTTTCCTCCAGCTTGCGAAACACCTGCTCCAGTTCGACGCGCGTGGTCGGCTTCATCGCGTAGCCGATCGCGCCCAGGCTGAGGGCCTCGCCGCCGTTGTCGGCGCCTGACACCACGTGCACCGGGATATGCCGGGTCTGCGGATTGTCTTTTAGCAACTGCAGCACCGACAAGCCGGAACGGTCCGGCAAGCGCATGTCGAGCAGGATCGCATCCAGCAGGTGGCAGCTTGCCAGCTGCAAGCCCTCGGCGCCGGTCAGCGCGACCAGGCAGCGGTAGCCCATCTCGCGCGCCAGTGCATACAAGATGGCGGCGAAACTGGCGTCGTCCTCGATCACCAGCACCGTGCGGGTGGCGGCCCCGGGCGGGCACGCGCGGTCATCGTCGAACGGCGCGGCGTCGGGCACAAGCGCTGGCACGGCAGGCAGCACCGGGGTTGATACCGGAGGCACGTCGGTCGACAGCGCCGGGCAGGTGCGCGGCAGCACCAGCGTAAACGTGCTGCCGCTGCCGGGCGAACTGATTACCGTCAGTTCGCCGCCGAGCAAGGCGGTCAGGTCGCGCGAGATCGACAGGCCCAGCCCGGTGCCGCCGAAGCGCCGGCTGGTGGTGCCGTCGGCCTGGTGGAAAGCGTCGAAAATGGCGTGCTGCTGCTCGGGCGGGATGCCGATGCCGGAATCCTCGACGACGAACTGCAGCGGCCCGCCCGCCGTGCTGCTGACAGTGAGCGACACCGCGCCGCTGTCGGTAAACTTGATCGCGTTCGACAGCAGGTTCCTGAGGATCTGCTCGAGGCGCTGGCGATCGGTGCGGATGGTGGCCGGCACCGACGGCGCGACGTGAACCTTGAAGCTGAGCTGCTTTTGCCCGGCCAGCGGCGCCAGCGACACGCCCAGCGACTCGACGATGGGACGCACCGGCAGCGTGTCGAGCACCAGTTCAAGCTTGCCGGCCTCGACTTTGGAGATGTCGAGGATGTCGTTGATCAGGCGCAGTAAATCGTTGCCGGCCGAATAGATGGTGTGGGCAAAGCGCACCTGCTCGGCGCTCAGGTTGCCGCTGGTATTGTCGGCCAACAGCTTGGCGAGGATCAGCGAACTGTTCAGCGGGGTACGCAGTTCGTGCGACATGTTGGCCAGGAACTCGGACTTGTAGCGGCTGGCGCGTTCGAGGTCGCGCGCGCGCCGGCGCAGCTGGTCTTGCGCTTCGCCCAGGGCGACGTTCTTGGTGTCGAGGCTGTGCGCCTGCTCGGCCAGCTGGTGGTTAATCTGTTCGAGTTCGGCTTGCTGGTTTTCCAGGCTCGCATGCGACTGTTCGAGCACGCGCGACTGCGCTTCGAGTTCCTCGTTGGCGCTGCGCAGTTCCTCCTGCTGGACTTGCAGTTCTTCGTTGAGCTGCTGGGTCTCGGCAAGCGACTCCTGCAATCGCTGGCGGTACCTGGCGGCGGCCACGGCGGCGCCGACGGCCTCGCCCATCAATTCCAAAAATTCGATCTCGCGCGGGGCGGTGTTGTGCAGAAAGCCGATTTCGATGACGCCGTTGATCTCGCCTTCGTTGCGAAACGGCGCGATCAACAACTGGCGCGGCGCCGCGCGGCCCAGGCCCGACGACACCTTGATGTAGTCCGGCGGCAGATCGTCGAGCGCCAGCATGCGCTCTTCACGCACCGCCTGGCCGATCAGCGACTCGCCCGGGCCGAACTGCTGCTCCTGGCCGGCCCACGAAGCGGAAAAGCCATAGCTGGCCACGCGCCGCATCGCGCCGCCATCCTCGCGCACGTAGAGCGCGGCCACCACGCCGTCGAGGTAGCGCGCGATATGGTCGAGCGTGGCCTGGGCCAGCTGCCCCATCGCATGGTGGCCGGCCATCCTGAGCGCCAGTTCGGACTGGCCGGTGCGCAGCCAGGCCTGATTTTCCAGCAACGCGGTGTGCTTTTGCTGCTCGCCGAGCGCTTCCGTGTACGCCGTCGACAGGGCCACCAGCTGGCGCCGGCCGAGCAGCGCCAGCAAACCCGACACCGTCAGACTGAACAGCAAAAACAGGCCGACCGACCAGCCGGTAACGCTCCTGGCCGCCTCGCCGCGCTGCAGCAGCAACTGCTGCTCGACATCGAGGAAGGCGGTGAACAGGCGGCGCACCTCGTCGGTCAGCGCCTTGCCGCGCCCGCTCTTGACCAGCGAAACATACTCGCCGTCCTGGCGGCGCACCTCGATCATCTCGGCGGCGTATTGTTCCCACATCGTCTGCGCCGCGGCCGCCTTGCGCAACAGCGCGACCTGGGCCGGATTGTCACCCACCTCTTGCGACAGCGCGGCCAGTTCGGCGGCGATGCGCGGCTTTGCCAGCAGGTAAGGCGCCAGAAAGCGCTCGTCGTCCGTGATCAGGTAGCCGCGCACACCGGTATCCATTTCGGCCGCCAATTTGGACACTTGGTTGGCGTCGCCGATGACGCGCTGCGAATGCTCGACCCAGCTCAGCACACTGATCAGGTAGGCGATGATGCCGACAAACACGGCGGCGCCGAGGATGCCGACCGCCAGCGGTACGGCGACGTTGCGTGCCAGGATGCGGCGGAACTGACTGTTGTCGATCATGTATCGTCACCATCCGCTGGTTAAAAATGTTGAGGTAGTTTAACGTAGATGCTTGGAAGCACGAAAAAATCGCACGCTGGCCGGTCTCCTTGCTGGGTCTGTTACCTGTCGAAATAGCGCGCCAGGTACGGCGCGGTGCGGCTGTTGCTGTTGCTGGCGCGCGCGACGTGCCGTGGCGGCCCGGCAGCGACGATCTTGCCGCCCGCCTCGCCCGCCTGCGGACCGATATCGATCACCCAGTCGCAGGCGGCGATGATGCGCATCGTGTGCTCGACGACGATCACCGTGTTGCCGGCCTCGACCAGACGGTCGAGCTGCACCACCAGTTTTTCGACGTCGGCCGGGTGCAGGCCGGTGCTCGGCTCGTCGAGCACGTACAGCATGTTGCCGCGCGCGGCGCGCTGCAGTTCGGTGGCCAGCTTGATGCGCTGCGCTTCGCCGCCCGACAGCTCGGTTGCCGGCTGGCCCAGGCGCAGGTAGCCAAGCCCCACTTCGCGCAGCATGTCGAGCGAGTGTGCCACCGCGCCGTGCTGGGCAAAAAACTGCACGGCGGCGTCGACGTTCAGCGCCAGCACCTCGGCGATGTTCTTGTCCTGGTAACGCACTTCGAGCGTTTCGGCGTTGTAGCGCGCGCCTTTGCAGGTCGGACACGGCGCGTACACGCTGGGCAAAAACAGCAGTTCGACCATCACGAAGCCTTCGCCGGCGCAGTGCGCGCAGCGGCCCTTGGCGACGTTGAACGAAAACCGTCCGGCGTCGTAGCGCCGCGCGCGCGCGGTTTTTGTGGCCGCAAACAGTGTGCGCACATGGTCGAACAGGCCCGTGTAGGTGGCCAGGTTGGAGCGCGGCGTGCGCCCGATCGGCTTCTGGTCGACCCGCACCAGCCGCCTGACGCCGGCCAGGCCGTGCACGATGCGCCCTTCCAGCGGCGAGGGCGCATGCTGTTCCCGCGTCGCGTCCTCGCCTTCATCCTGGTCAGGCCCGGCTTGCGGCGCGTGGCCCAGGCCGGCCGCCACCAGGCCGGCCGTTACCAATTCAACCAGTACCTGGCTGACCAGGCTCGATTTGCCCGAGCCCGAGACGCCGGTGACCCCGGTCAGCACGCCGAGCGGAAACGCGCAATCGAGCCGCTGCAAGTTGTTGCGGGTGACGCCTTCGAGCCGCAGCCAGTCCGTCGGCGCGCGCACCGCACGCACTGGCGGCTTGTCTTCGGCGAACAGGAAACGGCGCGTCTGCGACGCTTCGACCTGCTTCAGTCCCGCCGGCGGCCCGCTGTACAGGACGCACCCGCCGCCCTCGCCGGCGCCCGGGCCGACGTCGACGATCCAGTCCGCACGGGCAATCACACCCTGCGCGTGTTCGACGACAAACAGCGAATTGCCCGACGCCTTGAGGCGGGCCAGCGCGTTCAAAAGGGCCTCGGTGTCGGCCGGATGCAGGCCGGCCGAAGGTTCATCGAGCACGTACACGACGCCGAACAGGTTCGAGCGCACCTGGGTGGCCAGGCGCAGGCGCTGCAGTTCGCCCGGCGACAAGGTCGGCGTGCTGCGCTCGAGCGCCAGGTAGCCAAGGCCGAGGTCGAGCAGCACGTCCAACCGCGCCACCATGTCTTCGGCAATGCGGCGGGTAACGATCCGTTTTTCGGGATACAGCGCCGCCGCCCTGGCGCGGGCCGGCGATTTGCCATCCGCGCTGCCATGTGCATGCGGGCGCAGCAAACCGGCCAGTTGCGCCAACGGCAGCCGCCCCATCTCGGCGATGTCGAGGCCGGCAAAAGTGACCGACAGCGATTCACGGCGCAGCCGTCGGCCCCCGCACAGCGGGCAGCTTGAACTGACCAGGTAGCGCGCGACGCGCTTTTTCATCGACGCGCTCTCGGTGGTGGCAAACGTCTGCAGCACGTATTTGCGCGCGCTCGTGAACGTGCCCTGGTAGCTCGGGGTGTCACGCCGCTTCAGCGCCTGCTGCACTGCGGCCGGCGTCAAACCGGCGTACACCGGCGCCGTCGGCTGCTGGTCGGTGAAGAGGATCCAGTCGCGCTCTTTTTTCGGCAATTTGCGCCACGGCGTATCGACGTCATGGCCGAGGGTGGTGAGAATGTCGCGCAGGTTCTGGCCGTGCCAGGCGGTCGGCCAGGCCGCCACCGCGCGCTCGCGGATGGTCAGGCTGTCGTCCGGCACCATCGAGTCTTCCGTCGCGTCGTAGACCCGGCCCAGGCCATGGCACATGGTGCAGGCGCCTTCGGGCGTATTGGGCGAAAACGATTCGGCGTACAGCAACGCCTGGCCGGGCGGATAGTCGCCGGCGCGCGAATACAGCATGCGCAGCAGATTGCTCAAGGTGCTGACGCTGCCGACCGAGGACCGGGTGGTGGGCGCGCCGCGCTGCTGCTGCAGGGCGACCGCCGGCGGCAGGCCGGTGATGTCGTCGACGTCGGGCACCGGCATCTGATGAAACAACCGGCGCGCGTACGGCGACACCGATTCGAGGTAGCGCCGCTGCGCCTCGGCGTACAATGTGCCGAAAGCGAGCGACGACTTGCCGGAGCCGGAAACGCCCGTGAAGACGACCAGCGCGTCGCGCGGGATACTGACGGTGACGTTCTTGAGGTTATGTTCGCGCGCCCCGCGTACCTGGACAAACCCGGGCCGCGGGCCGTCGCTGTTGCCGTTGCCGTTGCCGTTGTCGTTGTCGTTGTCGTTGTTGGTGCGCATCCGGTCCTCGCCACGCAATGTCGATCACCGTATTAAAGCGCCGTCTGGTTTCAATAACCGTACGCTGCCACACCGAAACGCCAGCCTTGGGTGACATGGACATGGACATTGAGATTGACATCGGCGTTGACATTGGCGTTGGACATTGCGGCGCGCATGAAAAAAGCCGCCCGGCTTGCACCGGGCGGCTTTCAGGGACGGCGTTCGGGCTGGTTCCGGCTTGCTTTGAAAAGCTTGCCGTGTTCAGCCTGATTAGCCCATTAAATGCATGCAGTTATTTCGCCGGGCGGGTGCCGACGACTTCAACCGTCACGTGACGGTTCTGGGCGCGCCCTTGTGCGCTCTTGTTGTCGGCGACTGGCTGGGACTCACCCTTGCCTTCGACAAAGACGCGCGAGGCGTCAACGCCTTTCGACACCAGGTAGGACTTGACGGCTTCGGCGCGGCGCAGCGACAGCTTCCGGTTGTACGCATCGGTACCGACCGAATCGGTATGGCCGACGGTGACCATCGCTTCGGTGTTCAATCCTTGCAGCTTGACCAGCAGGTCGTTCAGCGCGGTCTTGCCGGCTGGCTTGACGACTGACTTGTCGAAGTCGAACAGGGTTTCAGCGGCGAACGAGATTTTTTCCGACACTGGCGCCATCTTTGGCGCTGGCGGCGGCGTTTGCACGAGCACTGGTGCCGGTGCCGGCTTGGCTGCGACGACTGGTGCGACGTAGACGACAGGCGCGGCGACCGGACGGCCCATTTTGTAGATCAGGCTGACCGATGCCAGGTTGACGTCGCCGCGATTGCGGAATCCGTCGGTGGTGCGATAGCGCTCGATTTCACCGCGCACAGCCATCGCCTCGGACAGCTTGTATTCAAGGCCAACGCCAACTTTCGGGTTGAGCTTCTTGTTGCGCAGCTCGTCACCGGCATAAGCACGGTTACCGCCGATGTTGTCACGCAGCATGGCGTAGGTAGCGCCGACCCGGCCGTAGATCGAGAAACGCTCCGACATCGGCAGCATGCCGATCACATCGAGGCTGCCGCCGCGAACACTGGTGTGACGGCTGAGGGTGCCGCCGTTGCTGGTCGATGCCCGGTGATCGAATGTGCCGAGGTCGAAGTAAGCGAATTCGACCGCAAAGTTCTGATTCAGTTGCTTACCAGCGATCAGCTTGCCGCCGAAGCCTTTGTGATCTTCAACGACTGTGTTGATCGTGCCGGTGCGGCCCAGGGCGCTGTTGATCTGGCTGTTGTTCAGGAAAGCGCGCGACTGGCCAAAGCCGAGGCCGATGTACTGGGCGGTATTGGCCCAATCCGGATTGATGAAATCATTGTCAGCGGCCGAGCTCGACTGGGCAGCGAAGATTGAAGCGGCGATGGCGGTCAGGGTGCCGAGCTTTTTAACGAATTTCATAATTATTTTTCCGTTTTTAATGTTGTTGATGAATAAAGCCTGGATTTCTTTTCCGCTGCCGCAGGGTTCGACATTGCGGGAGCTGCGCGCCCTATGCTCGTTGGGTAGCGACCATGGACTCAACTATTGCCGTTTTGAACTAAATAATCTGTTCGCTAACGCGCATAACAATTGAATTTTAGAACTAAGTGTACCAATACTGCAACTATGTAGCTTTTTCTCTCAAGAAAATGACAAAAAGCCGCCCGGTTTGCACCGGGCGGCTTTTTAGTCAGCAAGAACGACGGGTTGATTCAGTTTTTTACATCGGTCAGATTGCCGAAAAATTATTGCGTTATTTCGTCAACATGCGGCTGCCAACGACTTCAACCGTCACGCGGCGGTTTTTGGCGCGGCCCTCGGCACTCTTGTTGTCAGCCACCGGCTGTGCTTCGCCCTTGCCTTCGACGAACACGCGCGACGCTTCGACGCCTTTCGACACCAGATAGGACTTGACGGCTTCGGCGCGGCGCAGCGACAGCTTGTCGTTGTAGGCGTTGGCGCCGATTGCATCGGTGTGGCCGACGGTGACGATCGCTTCGGTATTCATGCCCTGCAGCTTGGCAAGCAAACCGTCGAGCGCCGCCTTGCCGTCCGGCTTGACCACGGCCTTGTCGAAGTCGAACAGCGATTCGGCGGCGAACGACACTTTCTCGGACACCGGCGTTGGCGTCGCCGGCGGCGGTGGCGGTGGCGGTGTTTGCACCACGACCGGCGCTGGCGCGGCGACCGGCTCGGCGACAGGCGGAGCATAGGCCACCGGGCGCGCGGCCGGGCGGCCAAGCTTGTAGACCAGGCTTACCGACGCCAGGTCGACATCGCCGCGGTTGCCGACGGCGTCGTTGACCCGGTAGCGCTCCACTTCGGCGCGCATTGCCAGCGCTTCGCTGAACTTGTATTCGAGGCCGAGGCCGGCCTTGGCACCAATTTTTCGCTCGCTCGGGTTCGGATTGGTCACTGCGGCCAGACGGTTGCCGGTGAAGTGCGTGCTTGCCTTGGCGTAATTTGCGCCGATCCTGCCGAACAATGAAAACCGCTGCGACAGCGGCCACTGGCCGACCAGGTCGAGGTTGACGCCGCGCAAACCGATTTCGCCGTCCAGCACGCCGTTGCCGGACGTGGTGGCATTGAAGCTGAATTTGCCGAGGTCGAAATAGCCGCCCTCGACGGCGAAATAGGGATTCAGCTGCTTGCCGGCGAACAGCTTGAAGCCCCTGCCGCGTTCGTCGGTGTTAAAGCTGCCCAGCGTGGCGCCGTTGGCGCTCAGGCTGCGGCTCAGGCGCGCATCGTCGATATTGGCGCGCGACTGGCCGGCGCCGACGCCGATGCTCCAGGCGCTGTTGGCCCAGTTCGGGTTGATGAAGGTGTCGTCGGCGGCCCATGCCGGACTGGCCACGACGGTCAGGACGGCGCATGCGACAGCGCTCGGGATTCCGAATTTGTTAGAAAGTGTCATGATGTTGTTCTTTTTTCCGTGGATGATTATTTGGCAATCTGGTTATTGCGCAGGGTCACTGCGGCGCCGGACAGCACGCGCCCGTTCAGCAGCGTGGTGTTGTCGCCGACCGTGATGGCGGCAGCCTGGCCCAGGATCGAACCCTTGAACACGCTGTTCGCGCCCAGCGTGGTCGGACCGACCGGCAGCCACGTCACGTTGTCGGCAACCGCGCCGTTCAGCAACTGGACGATTGAATTGGACGTTGTGTTCAAGGTCGACGCGGTACGGAAAATATAGACACCGGAGCCGGACAGGGCCAGCGTGCCGGTAAGGCTGATGGCGCCGGCGTAGCAGTACACGCCGGGCGTCAGCGTGGCGCCGCCGAGGTCGATGCCGCCGGCGAAGTTGACGTCGCAGGTACGGCCGTTGGCGTCGCTGATCGCGCTCTGCAGGTCAGCCAGTGCGTTGTCGAGGATGGCGCCCGATTTGTAATTGTTGAAACCGGCCGTCTGGGCAGGATCGGTTGTTTGCGATGGCGAACCGACGTCGCCGGCAATCAGCGTGGTGCCGCCGGAATTGCTGGTCAGTGCGGTACCGGCCAGCACGCCGAAGTTCGCCGCACTGCGCAGGTTAATTGGCGCCGATGGCGGCGATGGCGGCAATGGCGCGATGGCGGTGACGGTCAGCACGGTGCTGGCCGATTGCAGGCCCGACGTGGCAGTAATGGTGGTCACGCCGGCGGACAGGCCGCTCGCCAGGCCAGTGCTCGCATTGATGGTGGCGACGGCGGGGGCGCTCGAGGTGAACGTCGCCAGCGCGCTGATGTCGCGCGTGGTGTTGTCGCTGAACGTCCCGATCACCACGAATTGCTGGGAAGTGGCGACGACGATCGAGGGGTTGGCCGGCAGCACAACGATCGATTGCAGCGTCGTCGCATTGACCGTCAGCGTGGCCGAACCGCTCTTGCCGTTGAACGCGGCGGCGATGACGGAGGCGCCGGCGTTGACGCCGACGGCGAGGCCGGTAGCGGCGTTGACCGTGGCCACGGCCGGGGTGTCGGAAGTCCAGGCGGCGTTGATGCTGACGTCGCGCGACGAACCGTCGGTGTAGGTAGCAATGGCAAGATACTGCTGGGAGGCGCCGATGTCGACTGCGGCAGTCGCCGGCGTCACCGCGATGCTGATGACATCGGCGGCCGGCAGGCCAAGGATCGGATCGCGGCCCTGGTCGCCGCCGCCGCAACCGGCAACGAGCGCGGCGGCAAAGAAGCCGACCGAGCAGAGTAGTGTCCTGGCATAGCGCTTCAGAGCATTCATGATGATTTTCTTTCTTGGAGGGTGCTGTTGTTTTCGCTTCGCGCCAGATGGGGCCACCCGGCGGATCGACATTGTTGGTCGACGGGATGGTGATTGTTCTAGTCGACCTTAGGCTGCCATCATTGCGTTTTCGCCCCGGTGACTCTGTTCGGTAACGCGCACTTGCCTGAAAATGAAACTATTTACCCAAAAAAACAACACACCGCAGCGAAACGCGCCAGGGTTTGCTGCATGGCGGCGCTGGCCGCCGCCGCTCTGGACTGGCCTGAATCAAGCCGCGTCAACGTCAACGTCAACGTCGCCGCGCTGCATCGCCACGTCCCGGTGCCACGCCGACGTCGAGCGCCACCGTGCGCGCGTCGACGCCTTCAACGCCGCTGTCCGGCAGGTTCAGGCGGCGAGGACCTGCCTGTTGTTTGGTATGGTAAGACCATGCCAGACCTGCAAAAACATCCAGGCACGCCGGACCGACGGTACTTCATGGTAGCGGGCCGTCTCTGGCGCATGAGTAATCCCGATCTTGCACCGGAACAGCGGCAGCAACTGGTCGAACGGCTCATGGACGCGCGCCGGCAGATGGGCGCCGCCTTGGGCGAGCGTGGACCTGTGTGGTGGACGGCTGGCGCGCCGGATTTCAACCGGCGGCTGGTGGCCGACACGCCCTGCAAAGATTGGCATGCGGCGCTTTTGTCGGGTGGTTCAGATTAGCTGCAGCCAGTTGCGCGGGCGCGGCAGAGCGACGGTCGGCACGCGGTTGAGAGTATTTGTCGCTGGAGGGCTGTTTTCGAGCCGAGGCGGACGGTGGAGTTCCGGCTAAAAATACGATAACTGGACTAATTCTTGAAGGTTTCCCCTACTGAAAATTTAGCTCCGGGTCATGGCAGACGACGCAAAATTTGTTGCCTTCTGGGTCTTTTAAATATGTCGCATAGTAGTGCTCGTGGTATTCGGGTCTCAAGCCAGGCGCACCGTCCGATGACCCACCGTGTTCTACCGCTATTTCGTGCGCCATGTGCACTACCTCGTGCGTGCGCGCCAGGAACGCGACCATCTGTCCGTTACCTGGATCATGTGGCTGTCGGTTGTAAGGTGCGCCAATCAGGAACAGCGGACGAGGGTCCGGATGTGACTGCCAGCCCGCCCATGGACGCTCTCGATCGCAGAAGCGAAGTGGGTTACCGAGGACATTCATCAAGGCCGCGTAGAACGAAAGCGCTCGTTCGAAGTCGTTTACGCCGATGAAAGTGTGCGAAAACATAGTACATCCCTGTAGTTATCAAAATAAGGCGCATTTTGCGCAGTACATCGCCTTGACGAATTACAAGACTCCACATGAGGCAGGAAATCTCACTGGAGCAGTAACAAATTGAGTTGATCCGTGACCGCTTCTGGCCGAAGCAGTCTGTCACTGAAGAGCTGCTCGCGACCCGATGCGCACCGGCCGGCATGACGCTTCAGCTCGGGTTGAGACCACCTTTTTTTTAGCATGGATTCAAGGTGGAAGGTCAAATGGACTAAATATTTTCAAGTTGTAACGGACAGTGCGCCTTGCACAATGGCCGACCTGCCTGGACAACCCCTGCCGCCCGAAACCGGGCTGACACGTCAACGCCTGAACGCGGCCGCAAGACTTTTACCCGGCGTTCTTTTGCATGAAAACGGAGAGCGGGTCATCAGGATAATCGCCAAACGGTCCACGGTACTGGTAACCGAGGCGTTCGTACAGAATAAGCGCTTCCGGTTGCGTGGGTCCCGTCTCCAGCATAAAAATTCGGCAACCCTGTTCCACGGCCTTCGCTTCAAGGATTTCGATCAGCCGGCGCGCAAGGCCCCGTCCGCGCGCCTGCGGGCAGACGTACAGCCGTTTGACTTCGCCGTATTCGGGCTTCATGACGATGGCGCCACAGCCTGCCGCGACACCGGCGGCATCGCGCACCACGGCAAACAGCACGCTCGGGTGCAGCAGTGAGGAAATGTCCAGCGCGTACACGTTTTCAGGAGGATAAAGCGAATACAGGTAAGCATCCAGTTCGCCGATCAGCTCGCGCACGTCGGGTTGATCCGGGGTTTCGAATGCAATCCGCATCACCGCTTCCGAGGTTTTCTTGGCATTGATGATTTTATTATCCCTTGAACCAAGTCGATGGGGAACCGCGCGGCTGTCCTGCCCCGATTGTCACGGCGCGTTTGCCACCACCACCGCCCACAGCTTCACACCCTCACCGGCGAAAATGCCATGTCCCCCACCACCGTATTCCACAAGCGCACCTTGTACGACAGCACCAGCCCTTCGGTCACGTACGGGTCAGCTTTGGCAAACCGCTCGGCCACGTCGGGCGAGTCGCCCTGGAACATCAAGATGGCCATGTCGGCCGGATCGGACAGCGCGCCGGCCAGCACCAGTTCGCCGCGCTGCTGGGCATCCCACGCCAGTTGCAGGTGCCGGGTGCGGAACTGGCCGCGGCGCTCGAGGTAGTCGGGGGCCAGGTCGTAACACAACAGATAGTGCATACACACTCCAGTGGACGGGTTGCGACGACTTACAAAAAGCGGTCGAGAATCTTGCGGCTGTGCTTGTCAATAGTAAACATGTTGCGCACCAAAAAATGGATGCCGTGGTTGTCCGCCACCAGCAGCGAGGCGTCGCCGATGCGGCGGATGTCGCCTTCGTCCTTGAGGACGAATTCGGTGTCGCCGCGGTCGGTTTTGACGCACCAGGTGCACGGCGTGGCGAAACTGCTGACGCTGGCGATGTGGACGATCTCGGGCATGAATTCGCGCCCGTCGAGTTCATCCTGCAGCAATGCGCGCACCGCTGGCGGCAGGTCGGCGATGTCGTCGATCCAGGCCACTTCGCGGCCGTCGTGCAGCACCAGCGAAATGCCCTGGTCGGGCGACTGAACCGGAAAGGCGCGCACCGGCGAGACGCCGTCGTGGCGCTGGCCGTCGTCCAGCGTCAAGGCCAGCACGCCGAAGCTGTCGCGGGTCAGTTCAAATATGCTCGTTGCCATGCTAGTTGTCTCCGTCGCTGTCGTCCATGTCGGTGTCGACATTGCGCGCCTGCGCTTCGTAAAGGCGGAAATAGGCGCCGCCGCGCGCCATCAGGTCGTCGTGGCTGCCCTCTTCCACCACCACGCCACGGTCGAGCACGATCAGGCGGTCGGCGCGGTGCAGGGTCGACAGCCGGTGGGCGATGGCGATCGTGGTGCGGCCCTGCACCAGGTTGTCGAGCGCCTTCTGGATTTCTTTCTCGGTTTCCGAGTCGACCGACGACGTCGCCTCGTCCATGATCAGGATGCGCGGATCGATCAGCAGCGCGCGCGCAATCGAGATGCGCTGGCGCTCGCCGCCGGACAGGCCCTGGCCGCGTTCGCCCACCATCGAGTCGTAGCCCTGCGGCAGGCGCAGGATGAATTCGTGGGCGTGCGCGGCGCGCGCCGAGGCGATGATGTCGGCGCGGCTGGCGCCAGGTTTGCCGTAGGCGATGTTCTCGGCGATGGTGCCGAAGAACAGGAACGGCTCCTGCAGCACCAGGCCGATGTTGCTGCGGTAGTCGGAGACGGCGAACGAGCGGATGTCGACGCCGTCGAGCAGAATCGCGCCTTCCGAGACGTCGTAAAAGCGGCAGATCAGGTTGACCAGCGTGCTCTTGCCGGAACCGCTATGGCCGACCAGGCCGACGAATTCGCCGGCCTTGATGTTAAGCGTGATGCCGCGGTTCACCGCCCGGTTGCCGTAGCGGAAACCGACTGCGCGCAAGTCGATCCTGCCCTCGATCTTGTCCAGTTTGACCGGGTTGGCCGGCTCCGGCACGCTCGAGACATGGTCGAGGATGTCGAAGATGCGCTTGGCGGCCGAGGCCGACTTTTGCGTCACCGACACGATCCGGCTCATCGAATCGAGGCGGCCATAGAACCGGCTGCTGTAGGTGATGAATAACGTCAACACGCCGACCGTGATGTCGCCTTTCGACACCTGCCAGATGCCGAACACCCACACCACCAACAGTCCCAGCTCGGTCAAAAACGACACCGTGGGCGAAAACAGCGACCACACTTTATTGAGCTTGTCGTTGACCGCCAGGTTGTGTTTGTTCGCTTCGCGAAAGCGCATCGCTTCGCGTTTTTCCTGGGCAAACGCCTTGACCACGCGAATGCCCGGAATCGTATCGGCCAGCACGTTGGTGACCTCGCCCCAGACGCGGTCGATTTTTTCGAAGCCGGTGCGCAAGCGGTCGCGCACGATGTGGATCATCCAGGCGATGAACGGCAGCGGCACCAGTGTAACGACGGCCAGCAGCGGGTTGATCGAGCACAGGATCACCCCGGTCATGATGATCATCAGGACGTCGGAGGCGAAGTCGAGCAGGTGCAGCGACAAAAACACGCAGATGCGGTCGCTGCCGCTGCCGATGCGCGACATCAGGTCGCCGGTGCGTTTGCCGCCGAAAAATTCGAGCGACAGCTTCATCAGGTGTTCGTAGGTGGCCGAGCGCAAATCGGCGCCCATCCGTTCCGACACCAGCGCCAGCACATAGGTCTTGGCCCAGCCCAGCAGCCAGGCCAGCACGGCCGAACCGAACAGGCCCGACATGTACAGCCACACCAGGCCCTGGTCGACTGGCTGACCATTTTGAAAAGGAATCAGGACATTGTCCATCAACGGCATGGTCAGATACGGCGGAATCATGTGCGCCGCGGTGCTGGCCACCATCAGGAAAAACCCCAGGCCGAGCTGGCCCCGGTACGGCGTGGCGAAGCGCCACAGCCGAAACAGGGTCCAGGTCGACGGCGGCGTGTACAGCACCTTGGTGCAGATCGGGCATTCTTCCTGGTCGGGTTCGAGCGGCGCCTTGCAGCTCGGGCAGATGTTCTGCTCGGCGGTTGCTACCGGCCGGCCAGAAAGGTGGCTGTCGAGTTGCTCGCGAAAGGCGTCGAGCACGCGGATCGCCTGCAGGTTCTGGCCGAGCGTGAAGCGCCACGCCGCCAGCCGGCCTTGTTCGTCGATCAGTTCGAGGTGGCCGACGCCGGCATGGTCGTGGTGTTTCAGTTGCAGGCCGGCTTGGTAGGTCCAGTCGCGCCAGGCAGCTTCGCCGGGGGCGCGGCCGATCAGCCGGCGGTCGGTGACGACCAGGATACCCTTTGTGAAACGCAATTTTGCATCGAGGTCAACCTCGACACTACTTAAAACGTTCTCCCCGGATAAGAGTTTTTTCTCCACATCAGCCTGCCAGTGGTCGGGCAGGAAACCGGCCGCAACCGCCACCGCCGTTGGAGGAACAAGTTGTTGAGTTGTCATCGTCATGCCGCCCGTCACAGGCGAGTATTCTCGAAAAAAGGGAAAAAGCGCTTCGTGGCGTGCAGAACGCTCACTAAATAAGGCTCATCGATGAAACTGTTGCCTTTAAACCAAGCCGGAGGAGCGCGCTCCACAAAGACCCGTAATCCACAATATGCAAGCGGAGGGCACCGGTAGCGCATCGACACTGGTAGAAATCGGTTCGGCGCGGTAAGCTTCGTTACAGCAAGTATACAACATGATGCGCTACAGAAAAGCCCGGCTTTTTCAGGCGCAGCGATATGCAGTCAAACAGGCAATGCCTAACAACGACCACGCGTGCCATGCACACCGCGGCTGTTATCAAGAAATTATTAAATGATAAAGAAGAAAGCCCTTGATTTCCTCCGTGTGACGCATCTGCGCGGGCCGAACATCTGGACCTATCGTCCCGTCATCGAGGTAGTGATCGATATCGGCGCGCTGGAAGACGCCCCCTCGAACCTGATTCCCGGCCTGTACGAGCGGCTCGTCGCATTGCTGCCGGGGCTGGTTGAGCACCGCTGCGGCGTGGGCGAGCGCGGCGGCTTTCTGGAGCGGCTGGTTGAGGGCACCTGGGCCGGCCACATCCTCGAACACGTGGTGCTCGAACTGCAAAATCTGGCCGGCATGCGCACCGGCTTCGGCAAGACCCGATCGACGGGCGAGACCGGCATCTACAAGATGGCGTTCCGCACCCGCGACGAGCACGTCGGGCGCGCCGCGCTGGCGGCCGGGCGCCTGCTGCTGATGGCGGCCATCGACGATACCCCGTTCGACCTTGCGGCCCAGGTAGCGGTGCTGAAAGACCTGGTCGACCAGCACTGCCTCGGCCCGTCGACCGCCCACATCGTCGAAGCGGCCACGGAGCGCCGCATCCCGTCGATCCGGCTGACCGACGGCAACCTGGTGCAGCTCGGCCACGGCGCCGCCCAGCGCCGCATCTGGACCGCGGAAACCGACGGCACCAGCGCGATCGCCGAAAGCATCGCCAGCGACAAGGACCTGACCAAGTCGCTGCTCAAGTCGTGCGGCGTGCCGGTGCCCGAGGGCAGCCTGGTGCGCAGCGCGCAAGAGGCGTGGGACGAAGCCCAGGACATCGGCCTGCCGGTGGTCGTCAAACCCTACGACGGCAACCATGGCCGCGGCGTCTCGCTCAACCTGATGACCGAGGCCGACGTCGTCGCCGCCTATCACCTGGCCAGCCGCAAGGGCGACAGCGAAAGCGTGCTGGTGGAGCGCTACATCACCGGCGACGAGCACCGCATCCTGGTGGTCGGCAACCAGGTGGTTGCCGCCGCCAAGGGCGAATCGCTGTGGGTCACCGGCGACGGTGCCGCCAACATCATCGCGCTGGTCGACCGCCAGATCAACACCGACCCGCGCCGCGGCAGCGGCGAAGATGCGCCGCTCAACACGGTTGCGCCCGAAGAAGGCGCCGAGATCATCCTCGAACTCGGCCGCCAGGGCCTGACCGCGTACTCGGTGCCGCTGGCCGGCCAGAAAGTGCTGATCCAGCCCAACGGCAACGTCGCCGTCGACGTCACCGACAAGATCCATCCGTCGGTCCGTCATGCGGCGGCGCTGGCCGCGCGCGTGGTGGGCCTCGACATCGCCGGCATCGACCTGGTCTGCGAAGACATCACGCGCCCGCTGGAAGAGCAGCGCGGCGCCATCATCGAAGTCAACGCCAGCCCAGGCCTGCTGGCCCACCTGAAACCGGCCGACGGTGCGCCGCGCCCGGTCGGCACGGCCATCATCGCCCACCTGTTCGCGCCTGGAGAAAACGGCCGCATCCCGATCGTCGGCGTCACCGGCACGCTCGGCACCAGCCTGATTGCCAAGCTGACCGGCTGCCTGCTGCAGTTGACCAACAAGCACGTCGGCGTGGTCAGCGGTCAGGGCATGTACCTGGATAACCGCCAGGTCGTCGCCGGCGACTGCATCAAGTGGGAAACCGGCCAGCGCCTGCTGATCAACCGCACCTTGAAAGCCGCGGTGTTCGAGAGCCATGCGCGGATGATCCTCACCGAAGGCCTGGCCTACGACAAATGCCAGGTCGGCATCGTCACCGACATGGAAGGCATGGACAGCCTTGGCTTGGCCGAATTGCATATCCGCGATGGCGACGACATGGCCAACGTGATCCGCACCCAGGTCGACGTCATCCTGCCAGACGGCGTGGCGGTGCTCAACGCCGACAACGCGCAAGTGGCCGAACTGGCCGAACTGTGCGACGGCAAGGTGATTTTTTACGCGCTCGACCCTGACAACGAGGTCGTCGCGCGTCACCGCGCTTGTGGCGAGCGCAGCGTGTTCGTGCGCGACGGCGCCATCGTGATTGCCGATGGCGCCACCGAAACCGCCTTGCTGGCGCTGTCGGCGCTGAAAACGGCGACCGCCAGATACCCGGCCAGCCTGCTCGCCGCGGTGGCCGCGGCATGGGCGCTGGACGTCACGCCCGAACTGCTGACGGCCGGACTGCGCGCCTTCGACGCGGCGCCGAAACCGTCGGCGCATTCATGAGCCGATCAATCAGCTGATCGATCGGCCGATCCATCAGATCAATAATGAATCAACCCCGGCGCGCGGCGCCGGGTTACGGGTTTCGGCCGGCGCTGTGCGCCGGCCCCCCAATCAGACAGGATGACGGTTTATGCAAGTATCACGCGTACGGGCGCTGCGAGGCCCCAATCTCTGGAGTCACCACACGTCGGTGGAGGCGATCGTCGCCTGCACTCCTGACGAAGAGTGCGTTGGCAACCTCGCCGGTTTCGAAGCCCGGGTGCGCGCCCGTTTTCCGGCGCTCTCGCCGCTGCAGCCGACCGGCCACGACGACACCATCCCGATGGCCCACGTGCTGGAACTGGCCGCGCTCGACCTGCAGGCGCAGGCCGGCTGCCCCGTCACCTTCAGCCGCACCACCGCCACGCTCGACCGGGGCATTTTTCAGGTCGTCGTCGAATACTCGGAGGAAGCGGTGGGACGGCTGGCCCTGACATTGGCAAGCCAGCTGTTGCAGGCCGCTTTCGACGACACCGCGTTCGACATCGAGCACGCCCTGGCGCAATTGCGCGAGCTCGATGAAGACGTGCGCCTGGGGCCGTCCACCGGCGCGATCGTGCAGGCCGCGGTGGCGCGCAACATTCCGTTTCGCCGCCTGACCGACGGCAGCCTGGTGGCGTTCGGCTGGGGCAGCCGCCAGCGCAAGATCCAGGCCGCCGAGATCGACCGCACCGGCGCCATCGCCGAAGCGATCGCGCAGGACAAGGAACTGACCAAGAAGCTGCTGGACGCGGCCGGCGTGCCGGTGCCGCACGGGCGCGTGGCGCTCGACGCCGACGACGCCTGGGCGGCGGCGCTCGAAATCGGCCTGCCGGTGGTCATCAAGCCGAAGGACGGCAACCAGGGCAAAGGCGTCACGGTCAACATTACCACCCGCGAACAGATGCACGCCGGCTTTGTCGCCGCATCGGCGTTTCGCGACGATATTCTGGTCGAGCGCTACCTGCCGGGTAACGATTTCCGTTTGCTGGTGGTCGGCGGCAAGATGGTCGCCGCCGCCCGCCGCGATCCGCCGCAAGTGATCGGCGACGGTGTGAAAACCGTGGGCCAGCTGGTCGAGCAGGTCAATCTGGACCCACGGCGCGGCAACGGCCACTCGACGCCGCTGACCAAGATCCGTTTCGACGACATCGCGCTGGCCAGCCTGGCCACGCAAGGGTACGCCGCCGACTCGGTGCCGCCGCTCGGGCGCCGCGTCATTTTGCGCAACAACGCCAACCTGTCGACCGGCGGCGCCGCCACCGACGTCACCGACGACGTCCATCCGGAAGTGGCCGCGCGCGCGGTTGCCGCCGCCCACATGGTGGGCCTGGACGTCTGCGGCGTCGACCTGGTGTGCGACAGCGTGCTCAGGCCGATCGAAGAGCAGCATGGCGGCGTGGTTGAAGTGAACGCCGCGCCGGGCCTTCGGATGCACCTGTCGCCCTCGTTCGGCAAAGGCCGTCCGGTCGGCGAAGCGATCGTCGCGTCGATGTTCGCCGACGGCGACGACGGCCGCATTCCGGTCGTTGCCGTCACCGGCACCAACGGCAAGACCACCACGGTGCGCCTGATCGCCCACCTGCTGACGGCGGGCGGCCTGCGCACCGGCATGACCAACACCGACGGCGTCTACATCGAAGGCCGGCGCATCGACAGCGGCGACTGCAGCGGCCCGCGCAGCGCGCGCAACGTGCTGATGCATCCCGACGTCGACGCCGCCGTGTTCGAAACCGCGCGCGGCGGCCTGCTGCGCGAAGGCCTGGCGTTCGATCGCTGCCAGGTCGCCGTGGTCACCAACATCGGTTCGGGCGACCACCTCGGGCTGAACTACATCACCACCCTGGAAGACCTCGCGGTGCTCAAGCGCGTGATCGTGCAGAACGTCGCCGACAACGGCATGGCGGTGCTCAACGCCACCGACCCGATCGTCGCCGGCATGGCCGACAACTGCCGCGGCGCCGTCACCTTCTTTGCCGCCGACGTCCACCACCCGGTGATGTCGATGCACCGCGCGCAAGGCCAGCGCGTGGTCTTCGTCGACAACGGCGACATCGTCGCGGCGCAGGGAAAAACCGCGCACCGGCTGGCGCTGTCGCAGGTGCCGATCACGCGCAACGGCGCCATCGGTTTTCAGGTCGACAACGTGATGGCGTCGGTGGCCGCGGCGTGGGCGGTCGGCGTGACATGGGAATCGGTCCGCGCCGGCCTGGCGTCGTTCGCCGGCGCGAGCGACAACGCGCCGGGCCGCTTCAACGTTTTTGACTACCGCGGCGCCACCGTGATCGCCGATTACGGTCACAACCCGGACGCCATCCTGGCGCTGGTGGGCGCCGTCGAGAGCATGCCGGCGAAGCGCCGCTCGGTCGTCATCAGCGGCGCCGGCGACAGGCGCGACCAGGACATCCGCCAGCAGACCGAGATCCTCGGCGCCGCCTTCGACGACGTGCTGCTGTACCAGGACCAGTGCCAGCGCGGGCGCGCGGACGGCGAAGTCGTCGCGCTGCTGCGCCAGGGCCTGGCGGGCGCGCGCCGCACCAGCTACGTCGATGAAATCAACGGCGAATTCGTCGCCATCGACACCGCGCTGGCGCGTTTGACGCCGGGCGACCTGTGCCTGATCCTGATCGACCAGGTCGACGAGGCGCTGGCGCATATCGCCGGGCGCATCGCTGAAGGGTAAATGCTTGACGCCGGCCGCCAGCGCCGGCGCCATGCATCGCGTTGTTGCCGCTGCTGATACACTGAAAGTCCGCATCTGACTTTCGGAGAAATCATGATCTAGCAACGCACGTTGGGAACCCGGGGACTGCATGTGTCGGCGCTTGGCCTGGGTTGCATGGGCATGAGTACCGCCTACGGCGCCGCTGACGCGTCCGAATCGATCGCCACGATCCACCGCGCGATCGAACTGGGCGTCACGCTGTTCGACACCGCCGAAGTCTACGGCCCGTACGCCAACGAGACGCTGCTCGGGCAGGCGCTGCGGGGCCGGCGCGACAAGGTCGCCATCGCCACCAAGTTCGGTTTCCGGATTGAAAACGGCGCCAGCATCGGCCTCAACAGCGACCCGGCGCATATTCGCCGGGCGGTCGAGGCATCGCTGCGGCGCCTCGGCACCGACTACATCGACCTGCTCTACCAGCACCGCATCGATCCGCAGGTGCCGATCGAGGACGTCGTCGGCGCGATGGCCGAACTGGTGCGCGAAGGAAAAGTGCGGTACCTCGGCCTGTCGGAAGCGGGCGTGGCCAACATTCGCCGCGCCCACGCGGTGCATCCGATCAGCGCGCTGCAAAGCGAGTATTCGCTATGGGAGCGCAACCTTGAAGCGGACGTGCTGCCGGTGCTACCGGTGCTACGTGAGCTGGGCATCGGCCTGGTCGCTTTCAGCCCGCTCGGGCGCGGCTTCCTGGCCGGCACCGCCAGGCGCGCCGAAGAATACGCACCGCTTGATTTTCGCCACCAGGATCCGCGTTTGCAGGGCGCCAATTTCGACGCCAACGTCAGCGCCGCGCGCGCAGTCGCCGACCTCGCCGCCGCCAAAGGCGTCACGCCAGGCCAGATCGCGCTGGCGTGGGCGCTGCACCAGGGCGACGACATCGTGCCGATCCCCGGCACCAAGCGCCGCAGCTACCTCGAACAGAACGTCGCCGCGGCCGACATCGCGCTCGACGCGGCCGAGCTGGCGCAGCTTGACGGCGCCCTCAGGCAGGTTGCCGGCGCGCGCTACAGCGAGGAGCGCATGGCGACAGTCGACCGCTGAAGGGTCGCCCAATATGACAAGGGCCGGCCAGCCATTGGCCAACCGTGCCCTTCTTTCAGATACCTACGCCGGCAACGACGGCGCTTTCGGCGCCGCCCGGCGGGACGGGACATGGGCGACTTTTACCCACAACGCGGCCACCGCTGCGCACAACAACAGGCCGCCGGCCAGCCGGATGACGTTTTCGGGATTGCCGCCCAGCCAGCTGTTATAAAACAGCGGCAAGGTGAAAATCTGGATGATCATCGGAATCACGATGAACATGTTGAAAATACCCATGTAGACCCCGGTGCGCTCCGGCGGAATGCAGCCTGCCAGCATGATGTACGGGTTGCCCATGATGCTCGCCCATGCCAGGCCGATCCCGATCATCGGCACGAACAGCAAGGCTGGCGTGTCGATCAGCGGGATGGTCAGCATGCTGACGCCGGCCAGCGCCAGGCAGACGCTGTGCATCACTTTCGGGCCGAAACGGCGGGTGAAGGGCACCAGCCCGAATGCGGCGATGAAGGCGATGAAATTGTAGAACGCGCCAATTTTTCCGTTCAGCAAACTCGCATCGCGAAAGCCTGTCGTCGTCGGGTCGGTGGTGCCGTACAGCGTCGTCGCCAGTGACAGCGAAATGTACTGCCAATAACAAAACATCGCGTACCACTGAAACAGCTTGACCAGCGCCAGTTGCTTCATGGTCGGCGGCATTTCGCGGATTGCCAGCGCAATGTCGAGCATCATGGCCTTGAAGCCAGGGGCCTTCATGCGGATTTTTTGCAGCTCTTCCGGTTCGAGCGGGATTTCCTTCGTCGTTTTCAGGGTCCACAACACGCTGGTCAGGGAAAACACGGCGCCGGTGAGGAAAGCGGCAATGACGATGTGCGGGATATGGCTGTCATTGGTGGCATCCTTGTTCATGCCGAACAGCACCAGCAACGAGGGCGTCAGGTACGCCAGCGTCTGGCCGAGTCCGGTAAACGCGCTCTGGGTCAGAAAACCCAGTGAATGCTGGGCCGGCGCGAGCTTGTCGCTGACAAAGGCGCGGTACGGCTCCATCGTGACGTTGTTGGCCGCATCGAGGATCCACAGCAGGCTGGCGGCGATCCACAAGGTCGGACTGAACGGCATCACCAACAGGCCGAGGCTGCACAAGATCGCGCCGATCAGAAAGTACGGCGTACGACGGCCCCAGCGGGTCACCGTGCGGTCGCTCATGGCGCCAATGATCGGCTGTACGATCAGGCCGGTCACCGGGCCGGCCAGCCACAGCAGCGGCAGCGTCGCATCGTCCGCCCCGAGGTACTTGTAAATCGGGCTCATGCTGCTTTGCTGCAACCCGAAGCTGAACTGGATGCCGAAGAACCCGACATTCATGTTGATGATTTGCCCGAATGACAAATGCGGTTTGTGCGTCACGATATGCTTTCGTAAGGGATCAATCAGCGAGCCAGCGCGTCATCCAGGGCCCGTAAAATGCGGTATCGGCCGGCACCGCGCCGGCGATGCCGCAGATGGCGGCGGCAAATTGGTTGGCGCGTGACAGAATTGTGTCGAGCGGCCATCCAAGCGCGCTGCCGAGCAGAAAAATTGCCGAGAACGCGTCGCCAGCGCCGACCGTGTCGACAACGTCGGCCGCGCTGATATTGGCGCCGGCATCGGCGCCGGCATGCACGGGTGGCCGATCGGCGCCGAAATACGCCGCGCCGCGCTCGCCGAGCGTGACGATCAGGCCGGTCAGGCCGAATACGCCGATCAGGGTTGCACAGGCGGCGTGCAGGTGCAGGTTGGCCATGTCTGCCGGCCAGGAAAGCGTCTGCGTGTGTGTTTGCGTCGGCGTCGGCGCGTACCAGTTAAACAGCGCGCGCAATTCATCTTCATTGACCTTGACGACATCGGCATGGTGCAGCGAGGCGAACACGCAGCGCTCCGTGACCTGGTCATCGCGCATGTTCAGGTCCAGGAAACGCCGCGCCGGCGTCGCCGCGAACAGCTGCGACAGCGCGTCGGACGATGCGCTTGCGCGTTGCGCCAGCGTGCCAAAGTAGAGTGTCGCGGGCGCGCAACGGGCCATTGCCGCCAGCGCGGCGCCGGCCTCGATGTGATCGTAAGCCTGGTCCGGCAGGATGATGAAGCGGTGGCTTCCCTCACTGCGCTCGACGATCACGCGCCCGGTGGGGGCGACGGCATCGACCTGCAAGCCCTCTTCGCGCATGCCGTAGCGCGCAAACTCGGCGCGCACGGTGACGCCGTTGGCGTCACCGCCGATGCGCGTGATCATCAATGGCGCCGCGCCAAACGCGGCCAGGTGGCGGGCGACGTTGAAAGGGGCGCCGCCCACCACCTGCTCGCTGATGAAATCGTCGACCAGCGCTTCGCCGAACACGACGATGGTTTTGCTATCTGCAAACATTTTCAGTCCTTCCAGTTCTTTCAGTTCTTGCAGCCTGCCTGTTTCAGTCAAGCCCGGTGCCCGGTTCAGCGCTCAAGCCAGAGCATTGCCCAGGGTGCGAGCGCGATGCTGTCGCCTTGGCCTGGCCAGGCCCCTTCGCCCAGTGCCGCGAGGCTCACGCTGATGCTGCGCCCGGAAAAGTTGAACAAGCTCAGGAAGCTGCTGCCGCGCGCCAGTGCCAGCAAGGCCGGATCGGCCGTGTGCGGCACGCTGCGCGGTGCGCCGGCGGCCAGCGCCGGCTGCCGGCGGCGCTGCGCGATCAGCGCGCGGATGGCGCCATACACCTTGCCGGCCGGCGTCGACACGTCATCGCGCTGCGCCAGGCGCTCGTCGTCGAAGTCGGCGCGCTGTACCCAGCGCGTATCATGCGCCCGTTCGGGGTCGGCGGTGTAGGAATAATCGTTTTGCATTCCCAGTTCATCGCCCATGTACAGGATCGGCATGCCGCCAAACGCCAGCGCAACGCCGTGCACCAGCAGCAATCGCTTCAGCGCATGCTCCCACTGCTGCGCGTCGCGCGCGGATTCGAGTCCGGCCAGCGACGCCGCCATGCCGTTGGTGGCGTACACGGTGGCGGCGCCGCCTTCCTGGAACGGCACGCCAGCCGCAAAACTGTCGCCCTGCCCGAGGTAAAATTGGGCGATTGCGCCCAGCCGCGGCATCGAGCGCGCTTCGGCCAGCAGCACCTTCCAGCCGATGTCGTCGTGGCAGCGCACATAGGTGACCCAACTGGCCGCCGGCGGCAGTGCTGGCGTCGTCTCGATGACTTCGCGCAGCATGGCGCAGTCCTGTTCGGCCAGCGCCGCCCATGCCGCCGCCATCAAGGTGCTGTGGTAGGCCAGATGGCATTCCGGCGCGTCGGCGGCGCCGAAATAGGCCGGCAAATCAAGGGTCGGCACGATCGCCTCGGCCTTGAGCAGTACGCCAGGGGCAGCGATATCGACGATCGCGCGCAGCGCCTGCAGCAGGATGTGCGCCTCCGGCTGGTTCATGCTGCTGGTGCCTTCGCGCTTCCACAGGAAGGCGGTGGAATCGAGCCGGAATACCTCGACGCCGTTATTGGCCAGGCGCAGCAGCGCGCCGGCCATCTCGGCCAGCACGGCGCGATTGGCGTAGTTGAGGTCCCATTGAAACGGGTAAAACGTGGTCCAGACCCATCCGCCCAGCGCTTCGACAAACGTGAAGTTTCCGGGCGCTGCCTGCGGAAAGACCTGTGCGAGCGTGCGCTCGTGGCGGTCGGGCATGGTGCGGTCGGGGTAGATATGGAAGTAGTCGCGCAGCCGGGCGTCGCCTTGTGCGGCGCCCAGCGCCCACGGATGATCGTCGGCGACGTGGTTCAGAATCAGGTCCGAGCACAGGCTGATGCCGGCCGAACGCAGTTGTGCGCACAGCGCTTCAAGGTCGGCGTTGGTGCCGAGCGCCGGATCGACTTCGTCGAAACTGGCGAGCGCAAAGCCGCCATCGTTTTCGCCGGCGCGCGGGCGCAAAAACGGCAGCAGGTGCAGGTAGCTCACGCCCATTGCGCGCAGGTGATCGATGCGTTCGGCGACGCCGCGCAAGCTGCCGCCGAAGCGCTGGACATAGGTACTGTAGCCGAGCATGTGCTGACTGGCGAACCAGTCCGGTTGCGCTGCGCGCTGCGCATCTTGCGCCAGCAACTCCGGCGCACGGGCGCCATGCAGGCGACCGATCGACTCAAGCAGATCGCCGTACCACAGGTCGAAGCCGGGGGTGTCGCCGTACAGCTTGAACAGGCACTGGTGCAGCACCGGGCCGCACGCGGCGTAACGGCGCTGCGCTTCCGCGCGCAGGTGCGCAGGCAAGACGTCGAGCAAGCGCTCTGGGGTAGGCAATTGCGTCATGGGTATTTGGGAAAGAGAGAGTTGCAACCGGCGCCCGCAAGGGGCGCCGACAATGATACGGATGTAAAGCGGGGACCGGGAACCGGTCCTTGGAGCGACGACGTTAGAACGAGTACTTGACGCTGACTTTGACGGCGCGACCGGTGATCGAGCGTGCGGCATGGCCGTCGCCTTCGATTTCGGTGTAGCCGATCTTGTTGAACAGGTTATTGGCCGACAAGGTCAGCGCGGTCGATGCACTGACCTGGTAGTTGACGAAGCCGTTGACGACGTTGTACGCCGGCATCACGAGGGTATGCGCATCATCAGCCCACGACTTGCCGGTGCCAATCACGCTCACGCCAAACAGTGCATCGCCAAACGTGTAGGTTGGTGCCAACTGGTACACAGCCCGTGCCTGGCGCTTCGGCGAGTTGCCGATCAATGCTTCGCTGCCTGGTGCGGTGGCAACGATCTTGGCATCGGTCAGCGTCAAGCCGCCGTTGACCTTGAAAGCGCCAATCCGGTAAGCCGCTTCGACTTCGACGCCCTTTGCATCGTAGCTGTTGGCCGTGCTGGTCTGGGTCGTCGCTTCGTAGTTCGATTCCTTGGTCTTGGCCTGGAATACCGTCACGAAGGTGCTCAGAGCACCCATGCGCCACTTCACGCCGCCTTCGATCTGCTTGACGGTGTTGATGTTGATTGGCGCGCTGCCATCAACTGGGGTACCGAACAGGATGCGGTCGGCATTGAAGGCGACGCCTTCGCTGACGCGGGCAAAGAAGGCCAGTGCCGGGGTGACCTTGTAGTTACCGCCAACCGAGTACGAGTTATGCACCAGGCTGTAGTCGACAAACTGGGTCGTGGCCGGGTCGTAGCGCAAAGGGCCATTGGTGCCGGCAGGCGTTGCCTTGTTGAACGTGCCGCTGGCCTTCTGACGGTCTTGACGCACGCTGGCGTCGACGTTCAGAGGACCGTTTTCCAGGCCCAGGTTCAGGTACGGCGACGTCGAGCGGTACTGCACGTCGATGGCGCGCGAGCAGCAGCCGCCGAATGCCGGTCCGACCAGGCCTGGCGTGCCGCTGGCGCTGGTGGTAGCGTTGTTGAGCAAGGCTGGCTTGGCGCCGGTGGCTTGCATCAGGTACTCATTGAAGTTCCAGGTCAGGCCAATGTCTTGCACCGAGGTGTACAGGCCAGTGGTCGCGGTCAGCTTGTTGTTGCCAGCGACCTGGAACGACTTCGACAGTTTGGTGTCGCTCATGGCCGAGCCAGCGTCGTCGATCGAGGTATTGAAGACGACCGCAGAGAACGCGCGTCCGTTGTACGCCTTGCCGGTGTTCGGGCCGGTGGCGACCGTGTAGTTACCAATTGTGCCGCTGTTGGCGGCGTAGACGCCAATAAAACGGCCGGTGTTGGTCGACTTGCGGAAGTTCTCGCTCAGCGTGTAGCCATCGCCGACCTTGAATTGCGCTTCGAAGCCAATGGTGTCGCTCTTGACGGTCATGCCGTCGTTGACGTTGTTCGACACACGGTTGTTGTTCTTGTCGAGCGAGACGTCGCGCACCCAGTACGGCGAGTAGAAGGAGACGGTGCGTGGGTCAATGCCATCGATGGCGGAAATCTGCTGGCCGGAGCGCAGCACCGATACCGGCAGCGCCGTCGGGGTCTTGTCATCGAGGTGCTTGAACGACAGGCGAATAAAGCCGTTGTCGAGTTCATGGGTGATGTTACCGCGCACCTGGCCGCCCTGCTCGCTGTTGACGCCGGTGTTGCGCACGCCTTCGCCGCTGCGGTAAAAGCCGCCGATGAAGACGCGGGTCTTGTCCGAGACCGCGCTGCCGAAATCAAAATCCATCCGCGTCGAGTCGTAGCCAAGGCCCTTGGTCAGGCCGATGCTGCCGCCCTTGTCTTCGCCCGTCCTGGAGATGAAATTGATGATGCCGCCTGGCGAATTGGTGCCCAGCGTCGAGGCCGAGCCGCCGCGCACCACTTCGAGGCGCGACAGGGCGCCGTCGATGCGGACAAACGCGTCAGGGGTGCTGAAGGCGACGTCACCAAATTGCATCACTGGCAAGCCGTCTTCCTGGATCTGCACATAACGTGCACCGCCGGCGGAATTTGGCAAGCCGCGCACCGTCATGTTGGCATTGCCTTCGCCACCCGACGACTCCGAGCGCACGCCCGGGATCGAGCGCAGCACGTCGGCCGCGCTGGTAGGCGCCGCCTGCATGATGGCTTCGTGCTCCATCGTGCTGACCGACACGCTGGACTTCATTTTCGACGCGCCGGCGGTGGTGCCGGTGACAACCACGCGCTCCATCTGCAGGCCATCGTTGGCGGCAGCGGCAGCCGCAGCGGCTGGCGCCTGCTGGGCGCTGGCGCCGTTCATCTGCAACATCGCCAGCGACACGGCCGCGGCCATACAGGTAAATTTCAATTTCATCGTCTTCTCCAGTTGTTTCCAGTTGTTCTTAGGTATCCCAAGTGCGGGCAGCGTGCGCGTTTGGCCATCAGCTCTGAGCGCAAGCATTTTTCTATTATCAGGATTTTTCAAAATGAATGCAATCGATTGCATTCCCACATTGCATGGTGTTGTAATTTATGTACAGCTCTGTACAGAGGGGATCAATTGCAGGTGGCTGGCAAAATTGCAGGTTTCATGCGTGAGAACACACATCCATTGGAATCGATTGCAGTCATGCCGCTACCGGTGCCGTGTGGATTGCCTGCTTATCAAGCCAGCAGTTCGCCGGCGCTGGCGCGAATGCTGAGTACAGTAGGCAGCTCGACCGAGCGGACCGGGACGCCATCGATCAGCGACAGCAGCGCGGCGACCATTGTTTCGGCGGCCTGCGCGATCGGCTGGCGCACCGTCGTCAGGCGCGGATGAAACAGGGCCGCCTGGGCGATGTCGTCGTAGCCGATCACGGCGACATCGTCAGGCACCCGCACGCCATGCGTGCGCAGCGTGTCGATCGCGGTCATGGCGAGCAAGTCGCTGCTGGCAAACACCGCGTCGAACGGTTCTGCGCGGCGCACCATCTCCTGCACGCCCTGCACGCCGCCGTCAGGCAGGAACGACACCGACACCTGCAAGCGGGGGTTGACGGCGATGGCGTGGCGCTCGAGGGCGGCGCAGTAGCCGCGATAGCGCTGCAAGGGCTCCGGCAGCGCCAGGTCGCCGAAGAAAGCGATGCGGCGCCGGCCCAGCGCGAGCAGGTGGTTAGTGGCCAACTCGCCGCCGCGGACGTTGTCGCTGCCAACGCAGCAATACAGCTGATTGGACAACTGCGCGCCCCACACCACGACGGGTACCTGGCGCGCTGCCAGTTCATTGATCTGTTCGTGATGCCGCAACTGGCCGACCAGGATGATGCCGATCGCCCGCCCGCTGTCGAACGGCGCCGCCGCCGCCGCGCCGAGCTCATCGCTACCGATACGCGAGAACAGCATGTCGAAACCCTGCTCGGTCAAGGCGTCGGCCAGGCTGCCGAGCATCGCCAGCAGGAACGGGTCGGACAGCGGCTGGCGCGTGTCACGCTCGAACGGGAACATCACGCTGACGGTGCGGTTCTGCTTCAGGCGCAGGTTTTGTGCGCCGACGTTGATCGAATACTTCAGCGACTGCGCCAGTTCGAGGATGCGGATCCGGGTCGCCTCATTGACCAGCGGGCTGTGGTTCAGCGCGCGCGACACGGTGGCCGTGGAGACGCCGGCCAGGCGCGCAATGTCCACCATCTGCAGGCGCCGTCGCGCGCCGTCAATGCCTGCCTGATCCCGTTGAATTTTCACCATGTGTGGTTTCTTCTGGTTGTTTATGGACCCCGGCGGGCGACGCGGCATTGTATGTCAGCGCAGCCGGACTGCAAAGGCGCGCAAGCCGCGCGCCTGCATTGAAACGTGACGTTCAGATGCGCCGGCAAGCGCGCCCAATGGTGCAACGGGGCGGCAACGGTTGGCGCCCAGGTTTGGCATTTTTATTGCACCTGCGTGTGCTGATCGAGGACCTGGTCGGTGCAAAGGCCAAACTCGCAGAATCGCGCTACAGCAAGGAGCGGATGGGAATGGTCGACTGATGACCGATATCACTGCGTCGAGCGCACAGCGGCCTTGTGCATCTCATTGTCGGCGTCGATTTGGCGCAGGATGTCGCGTAGTCGTTGGTCCATGAGCCCGGTGCCGGAGATTGCCTGCTGCACGCTAAGGTCCGATTCGGTATTAAGTTCAAGCAGCACCGGTCCTTCCGGACACAGCGCCACATCCCAGTTCTGCAGCCGCAGGCCGGGGAAGTTGACGCATGCCGTCTTGACCAATGCGATCGCACGCTCCCAGTCGGGAAGCTGGAAGCCAACGATTGGCTTGCCGGTTGACGGATGGTGCTCAATGACCCCGCCCGGCCCCATCTTCGAGATCGCGCGCACGATTTTTCCGCTCGCATTGTCGATCGCACCGAGACAGTTCCCGTAATCGCCATGCGAAAAATTGTCCATCATGTTTTTACCCGCGGTGATTTTCCAGACCGCTGTGTGTACGAGCGGGCCGTTTGAAGTGATGAAACAGATGAAACGAACGCAGCTGATCGCTTGCGTGCCTGTCAGGTCGGCAATGACAGGATGGGCTACCAGCGGCTTCTGGAATAACATGCCCCGATACGGTTCAAAATCGAACGGCTTGATGAACTGCTGCATGCTTACCGTCGTGCCGTTGAACAGTTCGAGCACGTCGCCCGAACGTCCGGTCACACCCATCACGCCGCGCCCATATCCGGCAGAAATTGGTTTGACGTAAAACGGATAGACGTCGCCCTGCAGGAACTCAAATACGTCTGCGTGAGTTGTCAGCAGCGGCTCCAAGCCTATCCGCCGCCTGCTGGTGGTGTAAGTAGCGAGCGGCGTTGGCGACGGCAGGCCGGCGGACTGCAGGATTATGTGATTGATCAACTTGTCATTGGCCAGTACCCTGGACTGGGAATTGTTGAGCGTACGGTCTAGCTCCGCACTCTCGACCCAACCGATGAACTCGTTGCGCATGGTGGGAGTGACCGAGTGGTGAGAGATCCCATAATCATAATATTCGCTAATGCCAATTGCCTGCTTCCCGAACCGCAGCTGGCATGCTTCGGCCAATTGCCGGGCAAGCGATTTGTTACCCGGAGCACGGACCAGCTGGAGGGTTCGAAGTAAAGACGCCATGAGGATTCCAATAATTAATAAAAAATAACTTTTTGAAGATTAGCATATTTTTTGGCAACAATTTTATTTAAACATGTCAACCCGTCGGCCCATCCCTGGGTCGAGGCGCTTTGATGGTCAGCGATGGCGGTGGCCTGCGGCTAAGTTCGTCAGCAGCGCGGAACCATCGCTTCCCGACAATGCAAAGTCGACTGCAGGCTGGCGTCCCGACACGATATCGGCAATGGCCCGCCCCGACCCGCACGCCATCGTCCAGCCAAGCGTGCCGTGCCCGGTGTTAAGAAACAGGTTCGGGTAGCGCGTGGCGCCGATATACGGCACGTTCGACGGCGTCAGCGGGCGCAGGCCGGCCCAGTAGGTCGGGTGCTCGTAGTCGCAGGCGCCGGGGAACAGCACGCGCACGCGCCGCGTGATCGCTTCGCAGCGCACCGGGTTGAGCGCGCGCGAGTAGCCGTTCAATTCGCAGGTGCCCGCAACCCGCAGCCGGCTACCAAGGCGCGACAGCACCAGCTTGTGGCCGTCGTCGGTCAGCGACACCGTCGGCGCCGCGTCCGGATCGGTGACCCGGTAGGTCGCCGAATACCCCTTGCCCGGATAGATCATCAGATTGATCCCGAGCGGCGCCAGCAGCGGCGCCGAAAAGCTGCCAAGCGCGATGACGAACGCGTCGGCGCGCAGCACCTGGTGGCGGCCTTCGGCATCGATGATCTCGACGCCGCTGACCTTCCCGGCCGACTTGCCGCCCTCGGTGAGCAGCCGCGTGATGGTGGTGTGGTAGCGGAACTCGACGCCGCCCGCCGCGGCCTTGGCCGCCAGCTGCGAGGTGAATTTGAAGACGTCGCCCGATTCGTCGCTGGCGGTAAAATCGCCGCCGACCAGCTGGTCGCGCACGCCAGAGAGCGCCGGCTCCAGGCGCACCACCTCGTCGGCGCCGATCGGCATGCGCGGGCAACCCAGCGCGCGCATCGCCGCGGCTGCGCCCTGCGACCTGTCGAACTCGCGCTGATCGGTATAGAAATGCAGGATGCCGCGCGACAGGCTGTCGTATGCGATCCCGGTCTCATCGCGCAGCGCCTGCAGGCAGCGCCGGCTGTCTTCGGCAATCGCCACGATGCGACGCAGGTTGGCCGCCACCCTGCTTGGCTGGCATTCACGCACGAACTGCAGGCACCAGCGCCACTGCAGCGGGTCGGCGCGCAGCCGGAACAGCAGCGGCGCGTCTTCGCGCCCGAGGTCGCGCAGCACCTTTACCAGCGTCGCCGGATTGGCCCACGGCTGGGCGTGCGAGACCGAAATCTGGCCGCCGTTGGCAAAACTGGTCTCCAGCGCCGCCCCGCCCTGGCGCTCGATCACCGTGACGTCATGGCCGGCCTGGCGCAGGTACCAGGCCGACGCGGTGCCGATCACGCCGGCCCCCAGCACGATGACCTTCATCGGCCGGCCATCGGCTCAAGACATCGCATCAAGACATCGCTTCAAGACACCACCTCAAGCGCCGAACAGGCGGGTGAATGCATGCACCGCGGCGCCAGTTGCCGGCGCGCCGTACACGCTGCTGATCGCCGCCACCATGTCGGCGCCGCGCGCCACCAGCGGCGCCGCGTTGGCCGGCGTCATGCCGCCGATCACCACGCACGGCAGCGCGATGTCCGCCTTGGCCCAGTCAACGATACCGGGCGGCGTGGTGACCGGATACTGCTTCACCTTCGATGGATAAAAGCCGCCGAAGGCGACGTAACTGGCGCCGCTGGCGCAAGCGTCGCGCGCAAGCTGCCTGTCGCCGTAACAGGAGGCGCCGACGATCCTGCTGTTGCCGAGGGCTTTGCGCGCCTCGGCCACTGAGGCGTCTGTGCCGCCCACGTGCACGCCGTCGGCGCCAAGCTCGAGGCACAGCGCAAGATGGTCGTTGACGATGAACGGCGTGGAATGCTGTCGGCACAGCGCCAGCAGCTGCGACGCCTGTTCGCGCCGCAGCTGCGCGCTGGCGCCCTTGTGGCGGTATTGAACCAGCGCCACGCCGGCAAGCAAGGCCTCTCTAGTGGCGGCGAGCAGTGCGGCGGTGTCGTCCCAGTCGGGGGTGACGAGGTACAGTCCTCTCATGGCGTTTCCTGTCCTGGTATGTGAGTCAAGCATGGTGGGTGAATGAAGCGCTGCGGAATGCGCTGGCCGCTGGCGATCGAAAACGCCCCCGCCAGCGCGTCGTGACAGTATTGCTGGGCGGTGCCAAGCGCGCGCTCCATGCCGTCGCCACAGGCCAGCCGCGCCGCGATGGCGGCCGCGAGGGTGCAGCCGCTGCCGTGGAACTGACCCGGCAGGCGCGGCCAGCGCCAAGCGCGTTCGTAAATGCCGCTCAACCACCGGTTGACGACAAACGCGCCCTCGGCGTGGCCGCCGGTAACCAGGACGTCGCCGCTGCCGGTGCCAATGCCACCCTCCAGCCCCAGCGCTTGCGCCTCCGGCAAGTTCGGCACCGTCAGCGTTGCCAGCGCCAGCAGCGGCGCCAGCGCGTCGGCGCGCGTTAAAAAATCGCCGGCGCCGCTGGCCAGCACCGGGTCGAGCACCACCGGCAGATCGGGCCGATGCCGCCGCAGTTGGCCGATCAGGTCGGCGATCGCCTCGGCATTGGCGCGGTTGCCGGGGATGCCGATCTTCACCGCGTGAATGGCGATTGTGTCGATCAGCGCCAATGCCTGGCGCCGCACCACGTCGCTTGCCACCGGCATCACCTCGAACACGCGTGCGTTGTCCTGCACCGTCAGCGCGGTGATCACCGGCAGCGCGTGCGCGCCCATCGCCGCGATGGCGAGGATGTCGGCGGCAATCCCGGCGCCGCCGCTGGGGTCGGCGCCGGCAAATACCAGCACAGTTGGGCGTGACCCCGGGTGCGACCCTGCCTCGTTCACGCGACGCGTCCCGCCATCGGCGACGACGGCGAGGCGGCGAAACGTTTTGGAATCCGCCCGGCCAAATACGCTTCGCGCCCGGCTTCGACCGCCATGCGCATCGCGCGCGCCATGCGCACCGGGTCGCGCGCGCCGGCAATTGCCGTGTTCATCAGCACGCCGTCGCAGCCGAGCTCCATCGCAATCGCCGCGTCCGACGCCGTGCCGACGCCGGCGTCGACCAGCACCGGCACGGTGGCCTGTTCGATGATCAGCGACAGATTCCACGGATTGAGGATGCCCATGCCCGAGCCGATCAGCGACGCCAGCGGCATTACGGCGACGCAGCCGATCTGCTCGAGCAGCCTGGCCTGGATCGGATCATCGCTGCAGTACACCATTACGTCGAAGCCGTCGCGCACCAGCGCCTCGGCCGCCACCAGCGTTTCCGGCATGTGCGGAAACAGCGTCTTCTCGTCGCCCAGCACTTCCAGCTTGACCAGCTTGTGGCCGTTCAGCAGTTCGCGCGCCATCTGCAGCGTGTAGATGGCGTCCTTGGCCGTGTAGCAGCCGGCGGTGTTGGGCAGGATCGTGTACTGCGACGGCGGCAGCACGTCGAGCAGGTTCGGCGCATGCGGGTCCTGGCCGATGTTGACGCGGCGGATCGCCACAGTGATGATTTCGGCGCCGGCCGCGTCGGTCGCTTCGCGCGTCTGCGCCAGATCGCGGTATTTTCCGCTGCCCACCAAGAGGCGTGATCGGTACGTCTTGCCGGCGATCGTCAAGCCTTCGTTTGATTGGTTCATGTTTATCTTTCGTATTGAGTTAGGACTCAGCCGCCGCCGATGGCGCGCACCACTTCGACCTGGTCGCCCGCAAGCACGCCGCGCTCGCGCCATTGCTGGCGCGGCACGACAACGCGGTTGACCGCCAGCGCCAGCGCCTGGTGCGACAGCGACAGCGCCTCGACCAGGTCGGCCAGGCTTGCGCCTGACGCCACCTGGTACGGCGCGCCGTTGAGCGTAATGTCTGTCACCGTGTCGGTCATCGAGCGTCTCACTGTTTCTGGTAGATTTCGGATCCGCGCTTGACGAATTCCACCGATTTCACTTCCATCCCCTGCTTGAGGGCGGCGACTTCCGAGATGCCTTGTTTGGCGGCATACTCGCGCACTTCCTGCGTGATCTTCATCGAGCAGAAATGCGGGCCGCACATCGAACAAAAGTGCGCCACCTTGGCCGAATCCTTCGGCAGCGTCTCGTCGTGGAATTCGCGCGCCTTGTCCGGGTCGAGACCGATGTTGAACTGGTCGTCCCAGCGAAATTCGAAGCGGGCCTTCGACAGCGCGTTGTCGCGGATCTGGGCGCCCGGATGGCCTTTCGCCAGGTCGGCGACGTGGGCGGCGATCTTGTAGGTGATGATGCCGTCCTTGACGTCGGCCTTGTTCGGCAGGCCAAGGTGCTCTTTCGGCGTGACGTAGCACAGCATCGCGGTGCCGTACCAGCCGATGGTGGCAGCACCAATGCCCGAGGTGATGTGGTCGTACCCGGGCGCGATGTCGGTCGTCAGCGGCCCGAGCGTGTAGAACGGCGCTTCGTCGCACTGCTCGAGCTGCAAGTCCATGTTTTCCTTGATCAGGTGCAGCGGCACGTGACCGGGGCCTTCGATCATCACCTGCACGTCGTGCTTCCAGGCGATTTTGGTCAGTTCGCCCAGCGTTTTGAGCTCGGCCAATTGCGCCTCGTCGTTGGCATCGTAGATCGAGCCCGGACGCAGGCCGTCGCCGAGGCTGAACGAGACGTCATACGCTTTCATGATCTCGCAGATGTCTTCGAAGTGCGTGTACAGGAACGATTCCTGGTGGTGCGCCAGGCACCACTTGGCCATGATCGAGCCGCCGCGCGAGACGATGCCGGTCAGCCGCTTGGCCGTCATCGGCACGTAGCGCAGCAGCACGCCGGCGTGGATGGTGAAGTAGTCGACGCCCTGCTCGGCCTGTTCGATCAGGGTGTCGCGGTAAATTTCCCAGGTCAGGTCTTCGGCCTTGCCGTTGACTTTTTCAAGCGCCTGGTAAATCGGCACGGTGCCGATCGGCACCGGGCTGTTGCGGATCACCCATTCGCGCGTCTCGTGAATGTGCTTGCCGGTCGACAGGTCCATGACGTTGTCGCCGCCCCAGCGGATCGCCCACGTCATCTTTTCGACTTCCTC
>Ga0326734_1000007_pt1 | contig 73733 bp, 52 predicted proteins | sample 15_GP2_1315_FD_207944 | JGI IMG/M metagenome (GOLD analysis project Ga0326734, IMG submission 207944) | Glacier ice microbial communities from Ngari, Tibet, China - 15_GP2_131.5 | ecosystem: Environmental > Aquatic > Freshwater > Ice > Glacier | place: China: Ngari, Tibet | collected 2018-07-18 | reverse complement strand
GACGACGTGACGGACCTGCTGCCCTTCAACTTCAACAAAAACTAGGCTGGCTGCCCGCTAACCACTGACCGGGAGCGGTGGGGTAAATCTCCCGCTTACAATCGAGCAGCACCTGCGCGGCGATATCGGCGTCGTCCGCCGTCATCGTCTCCAGCCGGTTATGGCTGATGCCGCCATTGCCACAGCGCGTAAACAGCATCGCCACATCGGTCAATTTCGCCATCGCCATCGCATCATGCCCGGCGCCGGAAGCGAGATCGCAACGCGGCAAGCCGGCGCGCTCGACCGCTGCCCCCAGCTGGTCCATCAGCCACGGCGCGCACGGCGCCGCTGCTGCCGCCACCACCTCGACGATGGCGGCGTCGATGCGGCGCCGCGCGCAGATCGCCGCGATGGCGTCCAGCACATCCTGCACCGCTGCCAGCCGCACGGCGTCGTCTGCCGCCCGGATGTCGAGCGACAGCGTGCAATGGCCGGCAATCACGTTGACCGAGCCGTTCGGCACGTCGAGCTGGCCGACCGTGCCCACCAACGACGCGTGTTGGCAGCAATGCTGGCTGCAGCGCGCCTCCACCATCAGCACGATCTCGGCTGCCGCGGCGGCGGCGTCACGGCGCATGGCCATCGGCGTCGTGCCGGCGTGGCTGGCCAGGCCGGTCAATTCGATCAGGTAGCGCGAGCTGCCGGCAATCGCCGTCACCACGCCCAGCGCCAGGCCGTGCCCGAGCAGCACCGGGCCTTGCTCGATATGCACTTCGACAAAGCCCAGCACGTCGTTTGGATCGCGCGCGATGGCGCCGATCTGCCCGACGTCGTGGCCGCAATCGGCGAGCGCGCGGCGCATCGTGATGCCGGCCGCATCGACCTGGTCGAGCAGCGCCAGGTCGAATTGCCCGGTGAGCGCGTTACTGCCCAAAAAAGTGCTGCGGAAGCGCACACCTTCTTCTTCCGCAAAGCCGATCACCTCCAGATGAAACGGCAGCCGCTCGCCGCGTGCGTGCAGGTGGCCCACGATTGCCAGCGGCACCAGGATGCCGAGCCGGCCATCGTACTTGCCGCCGTCGCGCACGCTGTCGTAATGCGAGCCGGTGAGCAGGGTCTTGGCGTCAGCCTGGCCCGACAGGTAGCGCCCGACGACGTTGCCGACGGCGTCGATGTGCGCCTGCATGCCGGCCTCGCGCATCCAGTCGAGCAGCTGCGCGGCGGTGCGGCGGTGCGCCGGCGTCAGGTAGGCACAGGTCAGCCCGTCCTCGATGTCGCTCCAGGCGGCGAGATCGTCGCACCGCTGCAGGATGGCCGGGCCGAACGCCAGTTGCACCGACAGCAGCGCGCCCAGGCGCAGTTCGGCGATGCGGTCGATCTGGCGCAGGCATTCGGCCATCTCGCTTTCGCGGTCGCTGTTCAGACGGCGGGCGAACGTGTCGACGATGGCCTGGCGCGCCAGGCCCTTGCCGTCCGCGCCCGTTACGGCAAGGATGAAAGGGAAGCCGAACTTGCGCCTGTAGTCGGCATTGAGCTGGTGCAGCGCTGCGTGGTGCTCCGCGCTGCACAGGTTCAGGCCGGATGCGGCCTGCTCCCGGGTCGACTCCGGCGTCAATTGGCCGGCGAGTGCGGCCTTGCCGGCCAGTTCAGGGTGGGCGCGGATCAGCGCCAGTTGTTCGTCGATGCTGGCGGCGGCGACCGTATCGCGCAGCGCCAGCTTCAGCGCGGCAATGCTGGCAAACGGGCGCCTGCCTGCCGCGCGCTGCGCAATCCACGCCGAGTGCTCGTACATGCCGGCCAGGGTGGCGCCAAATTCGGCCTCGTCGCAGCAGTTCAATGCCGCCAGTGTCGTCATGGCGCTCACCGCGCCAGCGCGGTGGCGGCCGCGCTGACCTGGTCGCGCAGCCACTTGTGTTCGGGCGCCTGGTGAACCCGTTCGTGCCACAGCTGGTAGAAGCGCATCGGCGGGAACTTGACTGGCAGCGTGAAGCTTTTCAGCGCCAGCGACGCTGCCTGCGGCACGAACGGCGACTTTTTGACGAACAGGCTTTGGGTCTCGTCGAGGATGCGCTTGGCCGGTTTGAGCAGGCTTTCGCCGTGCTGGGTCGGCACCATGCCGCGCGCGCCGCGCGCCAGCAGCGCATCGCCCGTCAGTTCGCGCAGTCTGCGCAGCGACGCCGAAGCCGAAGGCTGCGGCTGGTTCAGCCTGAGGGCGACGCGCGAGACGTTTTTTTCGACCAGCAGCAGGTACAGGATGCGGATCAGGTGCAGGTGCTGGGGCAGGCTGGTCATGTCGGAAATGGAAAATCGCTTATAACGAATATACGCCAATTTTCATGTTGAAACGCACGAACCAGGCTATCTTCGCTACACTGGCGTCGACGCGTTCGTCGTTCCGGTAACCCCGGCAACCCCAGGAGCCCTCTGTGGAAGTTTTCAGCTACCTGATCCCGTACGCGCTCGACTGGCTCAACCTGCTCGTGCGCTGGCTGCACGTCATCACCGGCATCGCCTGGACCGGCGCGTCGTTCTACTTCGTCTGGCTCGACAACACCATCCGCCCGCCCGCCCCAAGCTCGGAACTGGCAAAAAAAGGCGTGGCGGGCGAACTGTGGGCAGTGCATGGCGGCGGCTTCTACAACCCGCAAAAATACCTGGTGGCCCCGGCTGAACTGCCGCAGCAGCTGCACTGGTTCAAATGGGAGGCGTATTCGACCTGGCTGTCCGGCTTTGCCTTGCTGACCATCGCCTATTATTTTAACGCGCAGGCGATGATGGTCGACAAATCGGTCGCCGATCTGGCCGGCTGGCAGGCGGTGGCCATCGGTCTTGGCAGCCTGCTGCTCGGCTGGACCGTGTACGACCTGCTGTGCCGCTCGCCGCTGGGCCGGCGCGATGTCGCTGTTGGCGTCGTCATGTTCGTCTTCCTGGTTGCCAGCGCCTGGGTGCTGAACCATTATCTGAGCGGGCGCGCAGCCTACATCCACGTCGGCGCGATGATCGGCACCATCATGGCGGCCAACGTGCTGATGCTGATCATTCCCGGCCAGCGCAAGATGGTCGCGGCGATGGCGGCCGGCGCCAGGCCGGACCCGGTCCACGGCCTGCGCGCCCGGCAGCGCAGCGTCCACAACAATTATTTTACCTTGCCGGTGCTGTTCATCATGATCAGCAATCACTACGCGATGACCTACCGCCACCAGCACGCGTGGGCTGCGCTGGCGGCGATCATGGCGGCCGGCGTCCTGATCCGCCACTTTTTCAATTTGCGCCACAAGGGCCGCACCGAATGGAAGTACCCGGCCTTTGGCGTGCTGCTGTTGCTGGCGCTGGCGGCGGCGCTGGCGCCACCGCCGCCGGGCGCCACTGAAGCCGTGCCGTTCGCGCAGGTGCAGGCGATCGTGACGCAGCGCTGCGTGGCCTGCCATGCCGATCATCCGACCCAGCCCGGGTTTGCCGCGGCGCCGGCCGGCATCGCGCTCGATTCGCCGCAAGCGATCCGCCAGCATGGGCTGAAAATCTACCAGCAGGCGGTGCAGCTCAAAGCGATGCCGCTGGCGAATCTGACCAACATGACGGACGCCGAACGCGCACAATTGAAAGCCTGGTTCGAAGCCGGCGCAAAATAAAGATTGAAAACAAGGGATGACGTGGACGCACAACAACAACTGACCAGCTGGATCGACGCTCATTTCGACGAGGAAGTCGCGTTTCTCCAGCACGTGATCCGGATTCCGACCGACACGCCGCCGGGCAACAACGCGCCGCACGCGGATGCGGTGGCCGCCATGGTCGAGGCGTTCGGCTGGCGCGCCGAAAAACACCCGGTGCCGGCGCAGGCGGTGCACGACTACGGCATGCAAAGCATCACCAACCTGATCGTGCGGCGCCCTTTTCAGCCTGGTGGCCCGACGATTGCGCTCAACGCGCATGGTGACGTGGTGCCGCCGGGCGAAGGCTGGACCCATCCGCCGTACGGCGGCGTGGTCGAAGACGGCGTCATGTACGGGCGCGCCGCGGCAGTATCGAAAGGCGATTTCGCCACCTTCATCTTCGCCGTGCGCGCGCTCGAAGCGCTCACAATGCCACTGAAGGGATGCGTCGAACTGCACTTCACCTACGACGAGGAATTCGGCGGCTTGCTCGGCCCCGGCTATCTGCTCGAGCAGCAGCTGACCCGGCCCGACTTCGTCATCGCCGCCGGCTTCAGCTACCACATCGTCACCGCCCACAACGCCTGTTTGCAGCTTGAAGTAACGGTGCACGGCAAGTCGGGCCATGGCGCGATGCCGGAAACCGGCCACGATGCGCTGCAGGCGGCAACTGGCATCCTCAACGCGATCTACGGCAGTTTGCCGGCGCTGAAAAAAATCAGGTCGAACGTGGCGGGCATCGATTCGCCGACCATGCTGGTGGGCCGCATCGATGGCGGCACCAACACCAACGTCGTTCCCGGCAAGGTGGTGATGAAGCTGGACCGGCGCATGATTCCGGAGGAGGACCCGGTGGCGGTGGAGGCCGGGCTGCGCGAACTGGTCAAGCACGCCGTGCAGGGATTGCCGGGAATCCGCGTCGAAATCCGCCGCCTGCTGCTGTCGCACGCGCTGCGGCCGTTGCCGGGCTGCGGCAAGCTGGTGGTCAGCCTGCAGAAAAACGCTCTGCAGGTGATGGGCGAAGCGATCACCGCGCACGGCACGCCGCTGTATGCCGACGCCCGCCTGTACGGCGAGCACGGCATTCCCGCGGTGCTGTATGGAGCTGGGCCGCGCACGGTGCCCGAATCGCATGCGAAGAAGGCCGACGAGCGGCTGGTGCTGGACGACTTGCGCAAGGCGACCAAGGTGGTGGCGCTGACGCTGTTCGATTTTTTGAAAGCGTAACGCGGGCGGCGGTGGCCGGCGCCGACGCGACCGAGATTACTTCCTGGCCACGCCTGCGCGGAGATGGGGACGGATCATGGCGACGCGGACCAGCGTGGCGATCACGGCCAATGCGGCGAGGAGGGTTTCCACCAGTTCCATGCTCAGTCCCGTTTTGCGATGGTGCGCAATTCGGCCGACAGGGCGGGCGACAAGCTGTCGTACTGCTTCGCCAGCGACAACAACTGGCGACGGCCCTTGGCCTTGGCGTGCGCGGAGTCGGCTTGCGCTGCACCCACTTCGCGGGCGGCGAACTGGCGGCTTTGGGCGGCGAACAGCGCTTCGGCAAAGACACGGGCAGCGCCGCCGACGTCGTTGATGAACTGGCGCAGTGAAGCGGCTGGTGCGGTGGTGAGGATGGCGGTAGTCATGATCAATTCCTTGGGCAGGTTGCGTTGTTGCATTGCAGTATAAATGGCCTTGAGCCATTAATGAAATTGTGATTTCTGATACCGGCCATACGAAATGTGAATGTCAGCCTGTATGCGCAGGAGGCGATCGGCGGCGGCTATGCCGCCAGCGAAATCGAAAAGCGTTCGCGCATGGTTTAGCTCAGTGGAACCGGTGCCGCAGCGGCCATCTCATGGCAGCTTGCTTCGTTTGGTGGCGCTGGGAGCGCCCCTGATGTGTTGTAGGTTGTTGATTATGGCCTGATTGTCGAGCGGGACGCGGGCGAGTTCAAACTGCCACCAACATAGCAGTCAGTACTATACTGCTGAGAAGGCGAAAGCAAAGAATATCAGATTACGAAAAACTGCCTGTCGATACTGTTGCAAAAGTACTATCGTTTTGTCGAAGTGTCGTTTTAACCGGCATTGAGCGACCGGATTAGATGCTCGGGAACATTCAGCCCAGACTATTTTTTAATTAACCGAACACGGTCGTCTGGTCCTTCTGCGCCACGGCGACCATGCGGAATTGCTACGACTCTGCCGTCGCGCTCCTTATTCAGGCTGCATAAAAAGTCCTCCCCATTTGCGGCAGATGGCATCACGCGGGTGCCTTGCGTCGTGTGTGACGGGCAGCGACAATATATGATATCGACAGGGCGTTCAGCGCTTTTTTGCATTTTCATAACCGAAACATTTGATCATGCTTTTCATTTCCTGCAAATCCACAGATCCCGGTGTGGGCACGATTTCGCCACGTTCCGGCTGTGCCAGGGGGTACCGACATGACCAGCTTGCCTCTACCATCGGCGCAAGCTTTGCATGGCGACCCCAAACGTCAAGCGGTTGCTACGATCGAAGCTTACGACTACCAGATTTGGAGCGCCCTGGAGCAATGGCTCAAGCTCGGCCTCGACGAGGTGCTGTATTTGGAGGGCGCCGAGGATTTCGACGTGTGCGGCCCGGTGCAATCCCAGGCAAGTCAAGTTAAGCACTCGCCGACGAATATTTCATTGGCGTCGAAAGATGTGCAAGATGCCATTCATAATTATTGGAAGCTGGTACAAGACAATCCAAATGTGCCCGGGCTCAAGCTGCGCTTTTTGACACAGGGGGGTTGGTCCGATTTTTGCGCAGGAGTCACAGGGCCGCCCTGCAATTGTCCTGTTCGACTCGGCACAACCGGCATCGCTGGTGCTTGCGAGCGTAATTCACTCGTTGTATTACTGGCGCTACGTCGGCTGGGAGCTGCGCGACCGAGGAATACACACTCGCCCCGTCCTGTATTTTTCCGATGCCGTCGATGTGCCGGTAGCCCGGTTTATTGTACAGAGCTTCGCGGAGAACACCTGCATCGTCAACGGCCCCGCGCCAACGGCCGAGGACCAATGGCCGAACAACGAGCGCGACCGGGCCCATCTTGTGCACGTCGAGACGACTCATTTGTCTACGCCGGCCGTCGTTTGCAGTTTACGCCCTTCTGAACAAGTTCTCAGGCCTGACAGCAAAAAAGCGGTAATCTTGCAGCCTTCGTTGCTTCATCCAGTTTAAGCCGCTTACGACGGCGAATGACGGCACTGTCTGCCGGAAGCAAACTGGAAATGGAGAAAGGCGATAGTTGTACGAACAAATGGTTGGAGTGGGAGGATTCGAACCTCCGGCCTTTGCGTCCAGAACGCAGCGCTCTACCAGGCTGAGCCACACCCCAACGGTCGATGAGACACGTCCGGGTTGAGCATAAAAATCTTAATGGTCCCTGTCAACCGCGAACACGCAGAGCTGGAGCAAGGATTGTTTGTATTCGCTGTCCGGCAGGCGGGCAATCGCACTTGCCGCACGGTTGGCGGCAACTTCGGCCGCGCGCCGGGTGTAGTCGAGCGCGCCGCTGGTGGTGATGGCGGCGAGAATGGCGTCGAAATGCTGCTCGTCGCCTTGCTCGATGCAGTTGCGCACCAGTTCGCGCTGGGCCGGCGTGCCGTGTTCCATCAGGTAAATCAGCGGCAAGGTCGGCTTGCCTTCGCGCAAATCGTCGCCGACGTTCTTGCCGATGGCCTCGGCGTCGCCGGCGTAGTCGAGCACGTCGTCGATCAGCTGGAAGGCGGTGCCCAGCGAGCGGCCGTATTCGCCGGCGGCGTCGATCTCAAGGTCGCCGGCGCCGGAAATCAGGGCGCCCAGTTGCGCCGCCGCCTCGAACAGTTTGGCCGTCTTCGAGCGGATCACGTTCAGGTAGGCTTCTTCGTTGACGTCGGGGTCGTGCATGTTCAGCAGTTGCAGCACTTCGCCTTCGGCGATCACGTTGGTGGCGTCCGACAAGATTTGCATCACCCGCATGTTCGACAGCCCGACCATCATCTGGAACGAGCGCGAATAGAGAAAATCGCCCACCAGCACCGACGCGGCGTTGCCAAACAGCGCATTCGCCGTCTTGCGGCCGCGCCGCATCGACGACTCGTCGACAACGTCGTCGTGCAGCAGCGTTGCGGTATGGATGAACTCGACCACGGCCGCCAGTTCGTGGTGGGCGGTGCCCTTGTAGCCGTAGGCGTTGGCCACCAGCAGCACCAGCGTCGGCCGGATCCGCTTGCCGCCGGCACTGATGATGTACTCGGCAATCTGATTGACCAAGCTGACGTCGGAATGCAGGCGCCGGCGGATGACCAGGTTGACAGCCTCCACGTCGGCGGCGATCGAATGGGCAATGGACTTCGTTTGTGCGTGTAAGATGGCGGCGGACAAGGCTGACCTGCAAGTGGCGTTAAGTGCGTCGATTATACGACACTACGACACGCCCGCAAAATCGGTCCCATTGATGGCGGCGCCGCCAGGGCGGTGGGCGTGGCGGTCAATGTTGTCGTTGTGCACATACCACGAACCGGCTGGCTTGTGCATCGTTTTGACGAAAAATTTCAATTCATGTACAATCGCAAGTTCCCCCGGTTCCGCACAGGCTCGACGTGATGTCGCCGGGAGAGATTCTTATTAACATTTGATGAGGTTTCCTATCATGTATGCGGTCATAAAAACCGGTGGCAAACAGTATAAAGTTGTCGCTGGCGAAAAACTTAAAGTAGAACAGATACCGGCAGACATTGGTTCCGAACTCACCATCGATCAAGTTCTCGCAGTAGGCGCGGGCGACACCATCAAGTTTGGTGCGCCATTGGTCGAAGGTGCAACGGTGCTGGTTACTGTTGTGGCACACGGTCGTCACGATAAAGTGAAGATTTTCAAGATGCGTCGTCGTAAGCACTACCAGAAACACCAGGGCCATCGCCAGAACTTCACCGAAATCCAAATCGTATCGATCAACGGCTAACTGCTGTTTGCCGGGCGCAATCAGCCCGGCGCAGCCAGCCAGTTCAGCAGCGCTATCAAGGAGCATTAAATGGCACACAAAAAAGGCGGCGGCACAACGCGTAACGGCCGCGATTCGGAATCAAAGCGCCTCGGCGTCAAGGTGTACGGCGGCCAGGCAATCAACGCCGGCGGCATCATCATCCGTCAGCGCGGCACCCCGGTGCGTGCAGGCGAAAACGTCGGCCTGGGCAAGGATCACACCTTGTTCGCGCTGGTCGACGGCAAGGTAAAGTTCGTTGTCAAGGGCGCCGGTTCGAAGCAATTCGTCACCGTCATCCCGAACGAAGCGGCTGCAGTCGCAGCTTAAGCTTGACGCGCTGCTTGCGGCGCACCCTTTGTAAGGCGCAAGCCTTCAATCGAGAGGCTCTGCCAACGGTAGAGCCTTTTTAGTTTTATGGCGGTACAAAATCATGAAGTTTATCGACGAAGCAAAAATCGAAGTCATCGCCGGCGACGGCGGAAACGGCTGCGCCTCGTTCTGCCGCGAGAAATTCCGCCCGTTTGGCGGACCTGACGGCGGCGACGGCGGCAAGGGCGGCTCGATCTGGGCGGTGGCAGACCGCAACATCAACACGCTGGTCGATTTCCGCTACTCCAAGATGCACAAGGCCAGGGACGGCGAACCCGGCCGCGGCGCCGACTGCTACGGCAAGGGCGCCGACGACATCCACATGCGCATGCCGGTGGGCACTTTGATCGTCGATAACAACAGTGGCGAAATCATTGCCGACCTGACCGAACACGGCCAGGTGGAATTGCTTGCCAAAGGCGGCGAGGGCGGCTGGGGCAACATCCATTTCAAGTCCTCGACCAACCGCGCACCGCGTCAAAAAGGCGAAGGCAAGGAAGGCGAACGGCGCGAACTGCGCCTGGAACTGAAGGTGCTGGCCGACGTGGGCCTGTTGGGCATGCCGAACGCCGGCAAGTCGACGTTCATTACCGCCGTCTCGAACGCCAAGCCGAAAATCGCCGACTACCCGTTCACCACCTTGCACCCGAACCTGGGCGTGGTGCGGGTGTCGCACGAGAAGAGCTTCGTGATCGCCGATATTCCGGGCCTGATCGAAGGGGCGTCGGAAGGCGCCGGTCTTGGCCACCAGTTCCTGCGCCACCTGCAGCGTACCGGATTGCTACTGCACATCGTCGACCTGGCGCCGTTCGAGACCAATGTCGACCCGGTCAAGGAAGCCAAGGCGCTCGTCAAGGAGCTCGAGAAGTACGACGAGTCGCTGGTGGAAAAGCCGCGCTGGATCGTGCTCAACAAGCTCGACATGGTGCCGGAAGAAGACCGCAAGAAGGTCGTCAAGGACTTCGTCAAGCGCATGGGCTGGAAGGGCCCGGTGTTCGAGATTTCGGCGCTGAGCCATGCCGGCTGCCCGGAACTGGTCAACGCCATCTACAAGCACCTCGAAGAGAAAAAATCGCTCGAGCACCGCGCCGAGGAAACGCAGATGACCGAGGAAGCGCGCGGCATCGCCTCGATCGATCCGGACGATCCGCGTTTCAAGATCCTCGAAGACTGAGTTATTGAGTTGGCGGCGCGGCACGGCCCGTGACGCCCGCCGCGTTGCGCATCCAGTGACTGCCTTGTTCATCCTGGCGCAGCCGGCGGGCCGCTCGATTGCGGCCCTCGCGATCGGCCTGCTCCAGGGATTTTTATTAGTCGTATGCGGGATCGAACTGGCTGGCGGCATTGCGCTGCTGGCCTTGCGCCCGCGCTGACAATCGCCCAAGGGCTGCTGCCGATGAAATCCGTCCTACAGAACGCTTCCCGCATCATCATCAAGGTCGGCTCCTCGCTCGTCACCAACGACGGCCGTGGGCTCGATTCAGCCGCCATTGCGCGCTGGGCCCTGCAGATCGCCGCCTTGCGCGTGCTCGGCAAGGAAGTGGTGCTGGTCAGCTCGGGCGCGATCGCCGAAGGCATGCTGCGCCTGGGTTTTGCGCGCCGCCCCACCGACATTCACGAACTGCAGGCGTGCGCCGCGGTCGGCCAGATGGGCCTGGCGCAAATGTACGAGTCGAGCTTTCGGGCCCATGGCCTGGGCACCGCCCAGGTGCTGCTGACGCACGCCGATTTGGCCGACCGTGAACGCTATTTGAACGCCCGTTCGACGCTGACCACCCTGCTGCGCTTCGGCGTGGTGCCGATCATCAACGAGAACGACACCGTGGTCACCGACGAAATCAAGTTCGGCGACAACGACACCCTCGGCGCGCTGGTGGCCAACCTGATCGAGGCCGATGCGCTGGTGATCCTGACCGACCAGCACGGCCTGTATTCGGCCGACCCGCGCAAGGACCCGCAGGCGACCCTGATCGCACAAGGACAGGCGGGCGACCCGGCGCTCGAAGCGATGGCCGGCGGCGCCGGCAGCAGCATCGGCAGCGGCGGCATGCTGACCAAGATCCTGGCGGCGAAGCGGGCGGCGCGCTCCGGCGCCCATACCATCATCGCCTGGGGCCGCGACAGCGACGTGCTGGTGCGGCTGGCCAACGGCGAAGCGATCGGCACTTTGCTGACCGCGCAGACCGGCCGCATGACCGCGCGCAAGCAGTGGATGACCGACCATCTGCACACCGCCGGCCGCGTCACGCTCGATGCCGGCGCGGTGCAGAAGCTGACGCGCGAAGGCAAGTCGCTGCTGCCGGTCGGCGTGGTCAAGGTGAGCGGCGAATTCGGCCGCGGCGCGGTGATCACCTGCGTGTCTGAAGCCGGCACGGCGGTGGCGCGCGGGCTGTCGAACTACACCAGCGGTGAAGCGCGCCGCATCATCGGCAAGCCGTCGTCCGAGATCGAGAAGCTGCTCGGCTTTCTCGAAGGGCCCGAGCTGATCCACCGCGATAACCTGGTGTTGTTGTAGGCGGCAGCGACACGCTACCGGCCAGGTTAGGGGTCAGACCGTGGCCGGCGCCGGCGTTTTCGGCATGTATTCGCACAGGTCGGCAATCAGGCAGTTCCAGCACAAGGGCTTGCGCGCGATGCAGGTATAGCGGCCGTGCAGGATCAGCCAGTGGTGGGCGTCGTGCAAAAACGCCTTTGGCACGAATTTGAGCAGCTTGTGCTCGACGACGTCGACGTTCTTGCCGGGTGCCATGCCGGTGCGGTTCGAGACGCGAAAAATATGGGTGTCGACCGCCATCGTCGGTTCGCCGAACGCGGTGTTAAGCACGACGTTGGCGGTCTTGCGGCCAACCCCGGGCAACGATTCGAGCGCGGCGCGCGAATGCGGCACTTCGCCGTTGTACTGGTCGACCAGGATCCGGCAGGTGGCGATGACGTTCTTCGCCTTGGTGTTGTACAGGCCGATGGTGGCGATGTAGGTCTTCAGTTCATCGACGCCCAGCGCCAGTATCGTCGCCGGCGTGTTGGCCACCGGGTAGAGCTTGCGCGTGGCCTTGTTGACGCCGGCGTCGGTGGACTGGGCCGACAGCAGCACGGCGATCAGCAGCTCAAACGGGGTCGTGTAGGCGAGCTCGGTGGTCGGGTGCGGATTGGCGGCGCGCAACCGGGTGAACATTTCAAGGCGTTTGGCGGAATTCATCGATCAGTCGCCGTCGGCCGGCGGCGTGGCCGCCTTCAGGCGCGCGCGCTCGATGGCGGCGGCGATGATGGCGCGCTTGCGCTCTTTTTCGGCCAGTTCCTGTGTCGTGTTGGCCGCTTCGGCGTTCACTTCACGCATCTTGGCAAGCGCCTTGGCGGCCAGCCGGGCGTCGTTCTCAAGGCGCTCGCGCGCCAGGCGCCGGCGGCGCGCATCGTGGCGTTCGCGGGCGGCGTCAGCTTGCGCCTGCGTCCACGCATCCCATCCGGTGGCGTCGCTCGTGACCGGAAACATGACGATGCAGTCGACCGGGCAGGGCGCCACGCACAGGTCGCAGCCGGTGCACAGGCTCGGCAGGATGGTGTGCATCTGCTTGGCGGCGCCGAGGATGGCGTCGACCGGGCAGGCCTGGATGCACAGAGTGCAACCGATGCACAGCTGCTCGTCGATGAAGGCGAGCGGGCGCGGCCGCTCGAAGCCGTTGGCGGGATTGATCGGGATCACCGCGTGGCCGGTGAGGGCGGCGATGCGGCGCACGCCCTCGATGCCGCCGGGCGGGCACTGGTTGATGGCGGCGCTGCCGTCGGCAACGGCTTCGGCGTACGGCCGGCAAGCCGGATAGCCGCACTTGGTGCATTGCGTCTGCGGCAGCACGTCTTCGATCAGGTCGGCGAGGGTCTTGGTCACGGCGTAGTAAAGAGGGGGATGGCAAAAACCACCATTATCCGGCAAATGGGGCGGCCACGGGGCGCTGCCGGCACGGGCAAAAAAAATCGCCTCGCTGGAAGCTCCAGAGAGGCGATTTCTTGATGTCGATGCTGACTGTCCAGCGCTGATTTTTTACACGGGCGGTCGGTCAGTCGTTTTTATCAGCCGTGTTTGACGATGAACTCGCCAATCTTCGGGCAGATCATCTCGCGCCAGCGGCGTCCCGAGAAGATACCGTAGTGACCGCATCCCGGCGCCACGTAATCCTGTTGCATGTCGGCCGGAATGCCGCTGCACAGGGTATGCGCGGCCTGGGTCTGGCCGGCGCCGGAGATGTCATCGAGCTCGCCCTCGACGGTGAGCAATGCCACCGTCGTGATGTCCTGCGGGCGCACCGGCTGGCCGCCGACGACCCATGTCCCCTTCGGCAGGCTGTGCTCCTGGAACACCGTCTTGATGGTGTCGAGGTAGTACTCGGCCGGCATGTCGAGCACCGCGTTGTACTCGTTGTAGAACTGGCGGTGGCTTTCGGCCGGCTCGTCGTCGCCCCGTACCAGGTGCTGGTAGAACTCGCGGTGGCTCTGGGCGTGGCGGCCCGGGTTCATCGCGATGAAGCCGGCGTGCTGCAAAAAGCCCGGATAGACCTTGCGGCCAAAGCCGGGGTAGTTGTTCGGTACCGCGTAGATGACGGTGTTTTCGAACCACGAAAACGGTTTTTCGATCGCCAGATCGTTCACTGCGGTCGGCGACTGGCGCGGGTCGATCGGGCCGCCCATCATCGTCATCGTCTTCGGCAGCTTCGGATCCTTGGCGGTGGCCATCAGCGAAATGGCGGCCAGCACCGGCACCGTCGGCTGGCACACCGAGATGACGTGCAGGTCCGGCGCCAGCAGGCGGATGAAGTCCTGCACGTAGAAGATATAGTCGTCGAGGTGGAAGGGGCCTTCCGACAGCGCCACCATGCGGGCGTCGGTCCAGTCGGTGATGTAGACGTCATGCAGCGGCAGCAGGCCGCGCACGGTGTCGCGCAGCAAGGTCGAGTGGTGGCCCGACAGCGGGGCGACCAGCAGCACTTTCGGCTGGGCGAGCGCGCCGGTCTTCTGGTCGCTCAAGTCCTTTTTGAAGTGCAGCAGGCGGCAGAACGGACGCGTGACGATGGTGCGTTCCATGATGCCGACCGTTTCGCCGTTGATCAGCGTGGTGCCGATGTCGAATGCCGGCTTCTCGTAATCCTTGCCGAGGCGGTACATCAGCTCGTAGCCGGCGGCGATACGCTGGGCAAACGGTGTGTGCGCAAGCGGCGACACCGGGTTCAAAAACAGTTTCGAGGAAGCGTCTGCCCACTGCATCATCGGGGTCAGGAAAGAGCGCTGCATCTCGTGCAATTGGTAGAGCATAAAAGTTTCCTTCGTGATAGCAAGACATCGCAAATGCGTTGCCTGCATTTTGATTATAGGCTAAACCGTCATGCTTACTACAACTTGACGTTCCTTTTGGAAATTCCTAATGCCAGAAAGTTTGCGCTGCCACCAGTTCAATTACGAAGTTTTTATCATGATGCTGGATGCGTCGTCGGTTTCGTAACGCACGTAAAGACGCAATGCCCGGCAAGAAACAAAAATGCCCCGCAAGCGGGGCATTTTGTGTCCTTCAAAAATTCGAAGTCGTCATCGATTCCTGAAGTTGCGATCGTTGGGACAAAAAACAACAGCGCGAACCGCAGCATGTCGCAAACGGCGCCCCGTTCAACGAATCAGTTGGCCGATCTTGTCCTTGACGTCTTTCCACTGGTCGGCGTCAGCCAGGGGCGACTTGGTCTTGGTGATCGATGGCCAGGTGCGCGACAGGTCGACGTTGATCTTGATGAACGGCACCTGGTCGGCCGGTACGTCTTCTTCAGCAAAGATGGCGTTGACGGGGCATTCGGCCACGCAGACGGCGCAGTCGATGCACTCGTCAGGATCGATGATCAGGAAATTCGGGCCCTCCCGGAAACAATCTACCGGGCATACATCGACGCAATCGGTGTAACGACAGCTGATGCATGATTCGGTGACAACGTGGGTCATAACAGTCCTATCAATGAAGGTGGTGCGCCAGGGCGGCAACGGGCAGTGCGCCGAGGCGGCGCGCCAGGGAGGTGCGCCGGCCGCTCATGGCAAAGCACTGTATTTTAAGGCAATTCGGTATTTCCGACAAATCACGCTCAGACACAATCCGCATAAGCATATGAAAAGCGGTGGCCTGCATCGACGTCGATTTGCGGCCGGGGCCGGCGTCAGGCCAGGTGGCGCAGCCGCGACACCAGCGCCTGCCACGGCGCCGAATCGTCGCTGCCGTCCTCGGCGAAAGTGACGGTGTGGCGGCGCGCGCCATCGGCGACGGTGATGTCCCAGCATCCGATGTCGGCGCCAAGGGCGGGCGGCGGCGCGGCGTCGAAAAAATCGAGGGAGTGGAGCAGCGCCTCGATCGACGCGCCTTGGTCGAGCTCGCCCGTGTCGAGCTCATAGTGTTCGCGCAAGCCGCTGAAGCCGCCGCTGCCGGTCGCCGATATTTTCATGATGCCGGCAATGCTACCTGAAACACTTCCAAGCTAGCGCCGCGGTGTCGGGCCGGCGTGCGGGACGGTGGCGGCGGGTTCGCCGTCTGGCGATCCGGTGCCGGGGACCGCCGGCTGGTCGAACGGTGAGGCGAACGATGCGGCTGGCGGCGCGGTCGGGCCGTTGCGGCCGTGCTCGGCGCACCAGCGCGCCAGCGCCTGCGCTTCGGCCTCGAGCACGTGGGCGACGTTGTAATACTCGGCCAGGTTCATGGTGCCGCAGCAGGCGCGCCTGTCCTGCACCGCGCCGGGAGGGTCCTGCACGTCCGGCAGCAAGCGCTGGTCGCGATGGTTTTCGCTCAGCGGCACCGGCGACTCGACCACTTCGCGCAGCGTGAAACGGTTGCGGATGCTGTTGCGGTACTCGATCGGCCTGGCGTCCTCGGCGCACAGGCGCAGCAGGTGGTTGACGACGTCGGCGTAGGTGGCGCCAACGTCGGGCGCGGCCACCAGCGCGCGCAGCACCAGCGCGCCCAGGTACGCGCCGACGCCGTGCAAGGTGACGGCGTCGTCCTGCAGCGCCGGATTGCGCTCGAACGCGAACAGGTCGGCCAGGATGTCGTAAATCGCGCCGGTAAACACCTGCGACAGGGCGTGCACTTCGGTGCCGGCGTCCGACAAGGTGAGGTCGTTATCGGCGTTGCGCAGGCCGGTGGAGGTCCCCAGCGCCAGGCCGAACTGCTCGGCGATGTCGGCCAAAAAAGTCTTGTCGTGCAAACGCGCCTTGGTCTGGGCGATGATCGCTTCGCACTGGTCGAGCTGGGACAGGGCCAGGAAAATCGCCGTCAGGTCGCCGAACGACTCGTGCAGGCCGCCGGTCTGGGGCGGATTGTCGGCGCCGAGCCAGTCGGGCTTGAGGCCGTCGAGCACGGCATGGCCGGTCTCGTGCGCGACGATGTCGAAGGAGCGGCAGGTAAATACGCGCTCGGCTTTGCCATCGGGCACGAAGTCGCCAAACTTCAGGCAGCCCTGGGAGCGGCTGTAGAACGCATTCATCACGTTCGGCAAGCCGTAGGGAAAAATTTGAATCGGCGTGGTGTCGGCGCTGCTGTTCCATTGCCATGGCAGCGGCATGTCGTTGCCGGCCGCTGACAGCGCGCGCTGGTACATCGTCAGGGTCTGGCGCACCACGGCGAACGTGTGGACGGCGTCGAATTGCGGGCTGTCGGGCGTGGCAATGAAGTCGCCAAACGCGTTCGGGCTGACCGGCGCAATGCCGGGGTCGCCGGCGACGATGCGGGCGTCGCGCGGGCCTTCCAGCACGATGCCGGGCAGGAAGGCCTTGCGGGTGCCGATCTCCGACACCGACGGGTCTTGCTTCCACATCAGCACGCGCGCGCCAAAGGCGAACGGCAGCGGCACCGGGGTCGGCGCCGGCGCGTTGTCGGTGCCGGCGCCGTGGCGCGGCAGGCCGGGCTCGTCGAGCAGTTGTACCGACTTGCGGTGCTGGCGATAGGCGGCGCTCGGGGTCGGCACATAGCTGACCGGGGCAGGGGTGCGTTCGGTCGCCAGCACATCGTCGGGCAGGGGCGCGCGGGGGGTCATCGTTATTTCTCCTTCGAAAGTCGTGGGTTCTCTCTGGAAATAATGTCGCCATGTGCGGTTGAACCTGTTGATCTGCATCAACATGCTGGGTGGTGAGTTGCAATCTGTCGGCGTTGTCGTCGTTTGCGGCTTTTTCGCCCCGCAGGCGATGTCGCTCTGGCATCCGGCCGGCCGGGCTGGCATGATGGCGGCTTGTTCAGTAATTTATCGGAAGCATTACATGGCAGACATCAACATCGTCCAGGCGCACAGCCTGAGCCCGGAAAAAGCACGTGAAGCGGCCCAGAAAGTGGCCGACAAGATGGCGCGCGACTATCAACTGGACTGCCAGTGGGAGGATAACGTGCTCAGGTTCGAGCGCAACGGCGTAAACGGTGCGCTGACGTTGGGCGAGCAGCAGGCCGACATGGCGATCCGGCTCGGCATGTTCATGAGCGTGTTTTCGTCGACCATCGAAGCGAAGGTCGCCGAAAACATGCGCAAGGTGTTCGCTGGCGTGTAACTCAGCCGCCTTGACTGGCGCGGGGGCAACCCTGTCGGGGCCGCCTCCTCGTACGTGCAGAAAAAAGCGGCCCGAAGCAAATCAGACGGCCAGCAGCTCGACGTCGAAAATCAGGGTGGCGTTCGGCGGAATCGCGCCGCCGGCGCCGCGTGCGCCGTAACCTAGGCTGGCAGGAATCGTCAGGCGCCGCGCGCCACCGACTTTCATGCCTTGCACGCCTTCGTCCCAGCCCTTGATGACCTGGCCGGCGCCCAGCGAAAACTGGAACGGATCGTTGCGGTCCTTGCTCGAATCGAATTTGGCGCCGGTGCTGCCGTCGTCGTTGCGCAGCCAGCCGGTGTAATGCACGGTGACATGCTGGCCGGCGGTCGCCTCGGCGCCGTCGCCGACCTTGCTGTCGTCGTACTGCAGGCCGGATGGGGTGGTAATTGTGGACATGGTGTGCTTTCTTGATCAGAGTGATTGGCGATTGTAGTGCATGGCGTGTCAAAGCGCCATTGACACGCCAGCAGCGGTGTTGTGGCGGCGCGCTTGAATCTGGCGCCGTGCGCATCGCCGAATGCATTTCCACGTAGAATATCCATTTTGACCAATTTGAGCGACCCATCCCCATGCTGCGCAGCTTTCACCGACTTTTTCTCTCTGTCCTTTGTCTCGGCTTGCTCGCCGGCGCGGCCCGCGCCAACGTCGTGGTGGTGCTCAATTCGCGCGACGCCACGATCAAGCTGCTGAACCCGCAAACCTATGCCGAGCTGGCCACGATCCCGGTCGGCAAGGAGCCGCATCACCTGATGTCGACACCGGACAACAAGTCGCTGATCGTCGCCAGTTCGGTGGGCAATGAACTGATTTTTCTGGACCCGGTCACCGGCCAGATCCAGCGCCGCCTCAAAGACGTGCCCGACCCGTACCAGATCGGCTTTTCGCCGGACCAGAAGTGGTTCGTCAGCGCCTCGCTGCGGCTCGACCGGGTCGACCTCTACAAGTACGACGGCGCCAACCTGGTGCTGGCCAAGCGCGTCCCGCTGGGCAAGCTGCCGAGCCACATGGCCTTCAACAAGGCCAGCGACACCGTCTTCATCACCCGCCAGGGCAGCGACCAGGTCAGCGCGATCGACCTCGCCACCCAGGCCGTCAAGTGGACCGTTCCGGTCGGTAAGCTGCCGGCGGGAATCGCCATGACGCCGGACGACAAGCACTTGTTGGTCGGCATCATGGGCGGCGATTACGTCGAAGTGATCGACTGGCGTACCCAAAAAACGGTCAAGCGCATCAAGGCCGGCGACGGCACCCACAACTTCCGTTCGCTCGGCGACAAGCGCCACACCTTCGTGTCGAACCGGGTGTCGAACACGATCAACATCATCGACCAGGTGACGCTTGAAAACGTTGGCACCATCAACGTGCCGGGCGGCCCCGACTGCATGGAACTGACCAAGGATGGCAAGACGCTGTGGGTAACGCTGCGCTGGATCAAGAAAGTCGCCGTGATCGATGTCGCCAGCCGCAAGGTGATCAAGCTGATCCCGGTCGGCCGCTCGCCGCACGGCGTGTTCTTCGCCGACGCCGCGCCGCGCATGTAATGGATGGCCGCGCCGCGCTTTCGGCCGCGTCCCTGGCCATCATGCTGCTTGCCGCCTGTCCCGTCACCGCGGCCGGCAAGGGCAAGGATGGCTGCCGCGGCACCATCTATTTGACGTTCGACACCGGTAGCCAGTCGCAGGCCGAGTTGATCGCGGCGACCTTGAAGCGCCACCACGTCAAAGCCACTTTTTTCCTCGCCAACGAAAAGACCACGCGCGGCGATTTTTCGCTCGATCCATCGTGGGCGCCATACTGGAAGGCGCGTGTGGCCGAGGGCCATGCCTTCGGCAGCCACACGTTCGATCATGTCTACTTCAAGGGCGACGGGCTGCACGGCGCAATCAACGTCAGGCCGCAATTTGGCGCCAGCGCCGGCAAGCCGCAAGCGTGGACGGCGCAGGATTACTGCGGCGAACTGAAACGGGTCGACCAGCGCTTTTACCAGCTCACCGGCAGCCGGCTCGATGCGATCTGGCGCGCGCCGGGCGGCGCCGTCTCGAGCCGCCTGCTTGCCGCCGGTAAAGCCTGCGGTTACACCCATTTCGGCTGGGCGCCGGCCGGCTTCTCGGGCGACGAGACGTCCAGCACCGCTTTCCCCAACAGCATACTGCTCAAGCGCGCGCTGGCGCAGTTGAAGGATGGCGACATTTTTGTTGCCCACCTCGGCATCTGGTCGCGCCAGGATCCGTGGGCGCCGGCCAACCTCGAGCCTTTGATCGTCGGCCTCGCGCAAAAAGGCATGTGTTTCGCTACACTGCGTGAACACCCCGCGTTTGACGCCAACCTCAATTTGAAACAACCATGATCCAGTTTTTCATCGACCTGTTCGGCAGCGTCCAGGGCTGGCTGTTCGAGCACGTGCTCGAACCGTTGATGTTTGTCAGCGGCCTGGGCGGCTTTGCCGAGGAAGCCTTCGAAGGCACCGAGTGGTTCCTGATCGGCCTGGTCGAAGTGGCCGCGCTGTACCTGGTGCTGCGCCCGCTCGAAGCCTTGATCCCGGCGCAACCGCTGGCCGACAGGCGCGCGCGCTGGAACGACTTCACGTACACGCTGGTGCACCGCCTCGGCCTGTTTTCGATCGCCATCTTCTTTACGCTCGACCCGCTGATGGATCACGTCGCCGGTCTGCTGCGGTTTGATGGCGTCCATCCGTTCAACCTCGAATCGCTGCTGCCGGCCATGCCGCCGCTGACCAGCTTTTTGCTGTACCTGGTGGTGCTCGACTTCTGCGATTACTGGTTTCACCGCGCCCAGCATCATGTCAACTGGTGGTGGGGGCTGCACAGCCTGCACCACAGCCAGACGGACATGAACCTGTGGAGCGACAACCGCAACCACCTGCTCGACGACCTGCTGCGCGACATCATGATGGCCATCGTCGCGCTGGCGATCGGCGTGCCGCCAGGCCAGTTCGTGCTGCTGGTGTCGCTCTCGCGCGCGCTGCAAAGCCTGCAGCACGCCAACGTGCGGATCCACTTCGGCCGCCTCGGCGAGCGCCTGCTGGTGTCGCCGCGCTTTCACCGCACCCACCACGCGATCGGCGTGGGCCATGAGTCGCCCGGCCAGGGCACCCTTGGCGGCTGCAATTTCGGCGTGCTGCTGCCGGTGTGGGACCAGTTGTTCGGCACCGCCCGCTTCGCGCCCGATTTCGCCTTCACCGGTGTGCGCGACCAGTTGCCCCGGCCGCAAGGCGATGGCCGCAACTACGGCCGCGGCTTCTGGCAGCAGCAATGGTTCGGCCTGAAGCGGATGGTCGAATTCGCCCGCCGCGGCGCGCCGTGACAGCTTGCCCGAGGCTGCGTCTGCGCCTGAGCCTGAAAATCGTCCGATGCGCGCCGTCCTGACCGCCTACGGCCGTGCGCTGGCCGCGCAGTGCAGCGCGCGCATGCTGCTGCTGTCGCTGCTGCCCTTGTTGCTGTCGCTGGCGTTGTGGGGTGCGCTGCTGTACGCCGGCCTGCAGCCGCTGATCGACCAGGTGCAGGCGTTGTTTACCGATTACGAGGTGTTTGGCGCCAGCGCCGGCATGCTCGGCATGCTGGGGCTGGGCATGCTCAAGACGGTGGCGGTGCCGCTGGTGGCAATGCTGCTGCTGCTGCCGCTGATGATACTGAGCTCGTTGCTGTTCATGGGCGTGTGCGCGATGCCGGCAATCGGCCGCCACGTCGGCGCGCGCCAGTTTGCCAACCTCGAGAGGAAGCAGGGCGGCAGCCTGCTCGGCAGCCTCGGCCTGTCGCTCGGCTCGGTGCTGCTGTTCATGCTGCTGTGGATGGCGACGCTGCCGCTGTATGTGTTCCCGCCGCTGGCGCTGGCCGCCCAGGTCGCGCTGTGGGGCTGGCTGAGCGCGCGCGTGATGAGCTACGATGCGCTGGCCGACCATGCCAGCGTCGACGAGCGGCGCGCCCTGATGCTGCGTCACCGCTGGCCGCTGCTGGCGATCGGCATGGTGTCGGGGGCCGCCGGCGCCTTGCCCGGCATCGTCTGGATCGGCGGCGCGCTGATTTCGGTGCTGCTGTTCCCGGTCCTGGCGATGCTGTCGATCTGGCTCTACCTGTTGATTTTCATCTTCACCGGCCTGTGGTTTCAGTATTACTGCCTGCAGGCGCTGCGCGAGTTGCGCGCCGCTCCCGTTGATAATGTCGACAGCGTCGACAGCGCCCAGTCGCCCCGCCCGTAAGCTGGCTTCGTCGCCTGCCGGCGGCGCCGCACACTGGCAGGCTCAACCTTGTTGCCGAAGTATTTTCAACCGCTCGGCAGCGGCGTTGTTTTTTTGCGAAAAATATCCGGCCGCAGGGTTTTTGTCGATCAGAGCTTCGTCTCCGGCGCGTTGATGTGGTGGAATGGTAAGCATGCGATGGCCAGATTCCGGAGTGGGATTGTGGTTGTAATTCGTACAAACTTTAAGCGACCTCGCTCACTCGACAACAACCCCGGCCAGGATGGCAAAGGTTGTGACGGAGCACGCGGGACGATTGATTCATACCAGTTGAGCCATCATGGAAAGCAATAGTCCAACCGGACGGTCAAGTACCGTCGCCAGCGCAGTGCGCAAGCTGCGCGCCTGTGCCGCGTCGATCAACATGGGCCGCCCGCGCGCCGAGCCGACCCTGGTCGGCGAAGGCCAGCTGACCGACGCCGATCCGGCCCGGCCGCATTACCCGCAACCGCATTTGTCGCTGGTGCCGGAGCCCGGCGAGCATGGCATCGACAGCGCCGACGGCGCCGGGGGAGGGCACACCGCGCCCGGCGGCAAGCCGCCGAAGCGGCGCGGGCGCATCAAGCCGGCGCTGGTGCTGTTGTTGCTGCTGCTGCTGGCGCTGCTGGCCTGGTGGCTGGTGCAGGAAGCCCGTACTTCGTCGATGCAGGCGCACTTTTTTACCAGCTTGGCCAAAAAAGTCAGCTACAAGGTCGAGCCGGGCCCGAGCAACACGATCCGTTTCCCTTCCGACAGCCCGTACGACGAGCGCCTCGGCTACGCCAACCTGCCCGATTACCTGGCCAAGCTGAAAGAGCACGATTACGAGATCGTCGCCCAGGCGCGCCTGTCGCCCAAGGCCGTCGAGCTGGCCGACATGGGCCTGTTTGCCACCTACCGCGAAAAAACCAAAGTCGGCCTGGCGATCTACGACAACAAGCAGCAGCCCTTGTTCAGCGCGCGCTTCCCGGAGCGCGTGTACGACGGCTTCGACAACGCGCCGCTGCTGCTGATCAACAGCCTGCTGTTCATCGAAAACCGCGAGCTGCTCGACGCCACCTATCCGAAACGTAACCCGGCAATCGAATGGGACCGTTTCAGCAAGGCCGTGTTCGACAAGTCGCTGCACGTGGTCACCGGTGCCGACAAGCGCTCGGCCGGGGGCAGCACGCTGGCCACCCAGATCGAAAAATACCGCCATTCGCCGGACGGGCGCACCAGCTCGCTGGCCGACAAGCTGCGCCAGATGGCCTCGGCCACCTTGCGCGCCTACCAGGGCGGCGAGGACACCAGCGCGGTGCGGCGCCAGATCGTCATCGACTACATCAATACCGTGCCGCTGTCGGCCAAGGTCGGCTACGGCGAAGTGAACGGCATCGGCGACGGCATGTGGGTTTGGTACGGCCGCGATTTCGCCGATCTCAACGGCGCGCTGAAAGGCCCGATCGACAGCCCGCAAGCGGCGCTGGCCTACAAGCAGGTGCTCAGCCTGTTCATCGCCCAGCGCCGTCCGGCCCACTACCTCGGCGCCGGCGCCGCCGATCTGGAGGAATTGACCAACGTCCACCTGCGCGTGCTGGCGCAGGCCGGCGTCATCACGCCGCAGTTGCGTGACCTGGCCAGCTTGCAGAAGCTGCGTCCGGCGTCCGGCACCGGCGTGGCGCCACCGGCGGCCAACACGTTCACCACCCGCAAGGCGTCGAACGCGGTGCGCACCCACCTCGCCGGCCTGCTGGGCGACGCGCGCTTGTACAACGTCGACCGGCTCGACCTGGAGGTGGCAAGCACCCTCAACGCCGAGGCGCAAAAAGCGGTCACCGAACGGCTGCGCGGTCTGCGCGACACCGAATCGGCAGCAAGCGCCGGCCTGACCGGCAAGGGCATGCTCGGCAACGGCAATCCCGCCAACGTCGTCTACAGTTTCACGCTGATCGAACGCGGCGCCGACGCCAATTACCTGCGCATCCAGACCGACAACTACGACCAGCCGCTCGACATCAATGAAGGCGCCAAGCTCGACCTGGGCTCGACCGCCAAGCTGCGCACGCTGGTCACCTACATGGACATCGTCGACCAGTTGCACCGGCGTTACGCGCCGCTGTCGGCTGCCGAGCTGAAAAAAGTCGTCGTCGATCCGAAGGACCGCATGTCGCAGTGGGGCATCGAGTACTTCCAGGGCCTGAATGCGGACGGCGACCGCACGCTGTCGCCAATGCTCGAAGCGGCCATGGAGCGCACCTATTCCGGCAACCCGGGCGAAGGATTTTTTACCGGCGGCGGGCTGCACCACTTCGGCAACTTCAGCAAACTCGACGATTCGAAGATCCTGACCGTGCGCCAGGCGCTGCGCAACTCCACCAACCTGGTGTTCGTGCGGCTGATGCGCGACGTCGTGCGCTACTACATGTTCCAGCTGCCTGGCTCGTCGGCGACGCTGCTGGCCGACGCCGACGACCCGCGCCGCGCCGGATACCTGGCCCGCTTCGCCGACCGCGAAGGCCGCGAATTCCTCGCCAAATTCTTCAACAAGTACAAGGGCAAGACACCGGCCGATGCCGAAAAAGCGCTGCTGGCGAGTTTTCGGCCGACGCCGAGCCGGCTGGCCGCCGCTTACCGCACCATCTGGCCGCAAGGCACGCAGGAGCAGTTCGGCGCTTTTCTGAACGCCAACCTGGTGTCGGCGGGCGAAGTGCCGCTTGAGCGCATCGCCAGGATGTACGAGATGTACGCGCCGGCCACGATGTCGCTGGCCGACCGCGGCTACGTGTCGTCGATCCATCCGCTCGAGCTGTGGGTGGTCGGCTACCTGCGCACCCATCAGAACGCCGGCTGGAAACAGGTGTCCGACGCCAGCGTCAAGGAGCGCCAGGAAGTCTACTCGTGGTTGTTCAAGACGCACCGCAAGCACGCCCAGGACAAGCGCATCGCCGGCCTGATCGAAGTCGAGGCCTTCCTCAAGATCCATGCGCAATGGAAGAAGATGGGCTATCCGTTCGATTCCCTGGTGCCGTCGTATGCGACGACGCTGGGCGCTTCGGCCGACCGCCCGGCCGCGCTGGCCGAAATGATGGGCATCATCGTCAACGGTGGCCTGCGCAAACCGGTGCAGCGCATCGACTCGCTGCACTTCGCCAAGGGTACGCCGTACGAGACCTTGGTCAGGCATGCCAAGGCCGATGCATTCGAACAGGTGATCGCGCCCGACGTGGCGCGCGTTGTCGCCGAGGCGATTCGCGGCGTGGTCTCGGACGGCACCGCCAAGCGCGTCAAGTCGGCCTTCGTCGGCGCCGACGGCAACATCATCGCGGTGGGCGGCAAGACCGGCACCGGCGACCAGCGCTTCGACGTCTACGGCGGCGGCGGCCGGCTGATCGAGTCGCGCTTCGTCAACCGCTCGGCCACCTTCGTCTTCAACATCGGCGAGCGCTTCTTCGGCAGCATGACCGCCTACGTTCACGGTCCCGATTCGGCCAACTACGACTTCACCAGCGCCTTGCCGGTGCAATTGCTGGTGGTGCTGGCGCCGAGCCTGATGCCGATGATCGACCCGCAGGCGGCGGCCCAGCAGAAGATCGCCGCCGCGGCCGCCAAGCTGGCCGCCGACAAGCCTGCGCTGAAAGAAGCCGCTGAAAAGGTGGCGCTGAAGCCGGTGGCAAAGGCAAAACAACCGGGCTCGAAGGCGGCCGATGGCAAAGTCCTGGACGGCGCCGGGCGGCCGAAGCCGGCCGCCAAGAAAGCGGCTGCGCCAGACGCCGGCGACAAGCCTGCCGCGCTGCCCAAGCCGCCCAAGCCGCCCAAGCCACCCAATCCACAACCCGCGCCGCAACGGCCACAGGAACTTTTTTAAGCAGTGCTTGCGTCGTCGGCCGATTGTTGGCATCGTAGCCACCCATGAAACCTGCGCGCAGCCTCATGTCCCGGATCCGCACGTTCTCCTGGTTCTCGTTGGGCGACCTGGTCGCCACCGCCGGTCCTGCCATCGTGCTGATCGCCACCCTGTGCGCGATCGCCTACGTGATCGTCGATCCGGCGCCGCCGCGCCACGTCGTCATCGCCACCGGCCAGGAAAACAGCGCCTACGAACAATTCGGCAAGCGGTACGCGCAGGCGCTGGCCAAGGACCGCATCCAGACCACCTTGCACCGCTCGCTCGGCTCGCAGGACAACCTGCAGCGCCTCAATGCCGGCAAGGTCGACGTCGCGTTCGTGCAAAGCGGCTCGACCGACGAAGCCGAAGCGCAGCGCCTGGGCCTGGTCTCGCTGGGCAGCCTGTTTACCGAACCGGTCTGGCTGTTCCTGCGCGCGCCGGTGAACATCACCCGGATCAATCAGATGAAAGGACTGAGAATCAATCTCGGGCCGGAAGGCACCGGCATTCCCAAGCTGTTTCGCCAGGTGCTGGCGCTGAACGGCGTCGCGCCGACCGATCTCACCATCGGCAGTCTGGAAAACACGCCAGCCACGGTGGAGCTGTTGGAAGGGCGCATCGACGCCCTGGTGTTCAGCTCCGGCCCGGATGCGCTGCTGGTGCAGATGCTGCTGCAAACGCCGGGCGTCAAATTGTTCAACTTCGACCAGGCCGAAGCGTATGCGCGCCGCCTGCCGTTCCTGTCGCACGTGGTGCTGCCGCGCGGGATCGTCGACCTCGGGCGCGATCTGCCGCCGCAGGATTATCACCTGATTGCACCGACCGCAACGCTGGTGGCGCGCGCCAACCTGCATCCGGCGCTGACCGAATTGCTGGTGCAGGCGGCCGGCGACATCCACGGCGGCGCCGGCTGGTTCCAGCAGCAGGGCCAGTTCCCGTCGGCGCGCTATACCGAGATTCCAGTCGCGCGCGAGGCGGCCAAGTTCTACAAGGACGGCGCGCCGCTGCTGCAACGCTACATGCCGTTCTGGATCGCCAACCTGTTCGACCGCCTGTGGGTGGTGGTCGTCGCGCTGGCCGCACTGATCATCCCGTTTTCGAAAGTGGTGCCGCCGCTGTACGTCTGGCGCATCAAGTCGCGCCTGTACCGCTGGTACGGCCAGTTGCGCGCGGTGGAACAGGCGCTCGACGACGCCGCTGGCCCGCGCCGCCTCCAGGTCTGCGCCGAACTGCTCCAGCGCCTCGACGACATCGAAGCGCGCGTCAACCGGATGTCGATCCCGCTCGCGTTCGCCGACGGCCTGTATGGCCTGCGCAGCCACATCAACTTTGTGCGCCAGCGCGTGCTGGCGCTGCAGCCGGCGGCCGCCTGAAGCCTGGCTGCCTGACTAAGCGCCCACCCAAGGCAAACCGGCCTTGCACCAGCCGGCGACGTTCTTGCGATGTCCGGCGCCGTCCTTGTCGCCTTCAAACCCTTCGAGCACGTCGAACGCGTTGGAAAAGCCGTGTTCAGTGGCCAGCCGGGCGGCATGGCGCGAGCGCACGCCAGAGCGGCACAGGAACAGCAGCACGTCGTTTTTGCCGGCCACCTCGTCCAGCTGGTCGGCAAACTGCGGATTGACCACGCCGCCCGGCCAGCTGCTCCATTCGATCGCCGCATGCTGGCCGGGCGGCAGCGCGACCTGACCGACCCAGTGGCGCTCGGCATCGGTGCGCACGTCAACCAGTTTGGCGCCGGGCGCCAGTTGCAGCAATCGATAGGCTTCCTGCGGCGTCACGGCGCCGGCGTAGGGCAGCGCGAGGCTGGCGGCGCGCGCGCGCGCGCTGGCAAGGAGTTGGTCGGCTGGCGTCATGGTGGGCAATTCAGAAAAAAGTGGAAGCGTCATTATAGGGTCAGGTGACGACCTGTTCGACGCCCGCCCTGGCGCACCGGCGCCGCGCCGCCACGCCGCCTCGCCATTTTGGGGCACGCTGCGCCTGTTTGGTGCGGTATTCATATTTCGCACTAATATAGTGCAGCTTTGCGCCAGCGCAAATTATTTGCAATGCAGCGCACCCGGTGTTTGCGCAATCTCACAGGCCGGTGCGCAGAAAACGGGGTTTTGCCCGGGAATTATCGGCTGGCATGGTTTCTGCTATCATTGCCTTGAGTTTGCGTGCGCCGAGGCGCGCTCGCACCCCCCTTTTCATCTAGGAGATTTGAATGGCAAAGACAGCCGCAGAAGTGTTACAGATGGCAAAAGACAACGAAGTCAAATTCGTTGATTTCCGCTTTGCGGATACGCGTGGCAAAGAGCAGCACGTCACCGTCCCTGTGTCGCATTTCGATCTCGACAAGTTCGAGTCGGGTCACGCGTTCGACGGTTCCTCGATTGCTGGCTGGAAGGGCATCGAAGCGTCGGACATGATCCTGATGCCGGATCCATCGACCGCCAACATCGACCCGTTCATGGAAGAGACCACGCTGTTCATGCAGTGCGACGTCATCGAACCGGCCGACGGCAAGGGTTACGACCGCGACCCGCGTTCGATCGCCAAGCGCGCCGAAGCGTACCTGAAGTCGTCCGGCCAGGGCGACACCGCGTACTTCGGCCCCGAGCCGGAGTTCTTCATTTTCGATTCCGTGCGCTGGAAAATCGACATGTCGGGCTGCTTCGTGAAGATCGATTCGGACGAGTCGTCATGGGCCACCGATGCGAAATCCGAAGGCGGCAACCACGGCCACCGTCCAAGCGTCAAGGGCGGCTACTTCCCGGTCCCGCCGGTCGACTCGTTCCAGGACATGCGCTCGGAAATGTGCCTGATCCTCGAAGCGATGGGAATCCCGGTCGAAGTGCACCACCATGAAGTGGCCGGCGCCGGCCAGAACGAAATCGGCACCCGCTTTTCGACCCTGGTCGAGCGCGCCGACTGGACCCAGAACCTGAAGTACGTGGTCTGGAACGTGGCGCACAGCTACGGCAAGACCGCCACCTTCATGCCAAAGCCGATCGTCGGCGACAACGGCTCGGGCATGCACGTGCACCAGTCGATCTGGAAAGACGGCGTCAACCTGTTCGCCGGCGACGGCTATGCCGGCCTGTCGGACACCGCGCTGTATTACATCGGCGGCATCATCAAGCACGCCAAGGCGCTCAACGCCATCACCAACCCGGGCACCAACTCGTACAAGCGCCTGGTGCCTGGCTACGAAGCGCCGGTCAAGCTGGCGTACTCGGCAAAAAACCGTTCGGCTTCGATCCGCATCCCCCACGTGGCGAACCCGAAGGGCCGTCGCATCGAGACGCGTTTCCCGGATCCGCTGGCAAACGTCTACCTGTGCTTCGCCGCGCTGCTGATGGCCGGCCTTGACGGCATCGCCAACAAGATCCATCCGGGTGAAGCAGCGTCGAAAGACCTGTACCATCTGCCGCCGGAAGAAGACGCACTGATCCCGACGGTCTGCGCGTCGCTCGAAGAAGCGCTCGAGAACCTCGACAAGGACCGCGAGTTCCTGACCCGCGGCGGCGTCTTCAGCGATTCGATGATCGATGCCTACATCGAACTGAAAATGCAGGACGTGCAGCGCATGCGCATGACCACACACCCGGTCGAATTCGACATGTACTACTCGCTGTAAAAGCAAGCGCCGCGAACGTTATGCCGATGTCATGTCGGTGTTGCGTTGATTTCGGCAGCTGTGTAAAAAACGGGAAAAGCCACGGCTTTTCCCGTTTTTTTTTGGAGGTTGCGCCAAGCGATGTTGTATATTCGGGCTGAACCTTTTCATGCACCCATCGCCGTGATCCCATGCTGATATCTATGACAACGAGCTTGCCTGGCAGCCGTGCCGGCGCCGTCGTGCTGGCCTGTGCACTGCTGCTCGGGCTGCCCGGGCTCCACATTGCCGCGCGCGCCCAGGCGGTCTACAAGTGCGTCGACGCCAGCGGCGTCACCTTGTACACCGATATCCAGCGGTCCAATTGCAAGGTTCTCGATGTGCCCTCGGGCGGCGCCACCGCACCCATTGCGGGGCCGGCGCGCCGCGCAATCGCGCCGGCACGCGTCGCCGGCGCCGCTGGGGCGATCGCGCCAGCGGCGCCGGCCGACTTCCCGAAGGTGAACACTTTCCAGCAGCGTGCGCGCGACGACGACCGCCGCGAAATCCTCAACGATGAATTGCGCAGCGAAGCGGGCAAGCTTGCCGAACTGCGGCGCGAGTTCAACGGCGGCGAGCCTGAACGCTTGGGCAACGAGCGCAATTACGCCAAATACCAGGAGCGCGTGGCGCAGCTGAAGGACAGCATCGGCCGCACAGAAAAGAACGTCGACGCCCTCAAGCGCGAGATCGGAAACATCAAATGAATCAACCGAGCCGCCCGCCGGCGACGGCACCACGCGCACCGGCGGCCGCCGCGTTCGCCGGCCTCGACCTGCTGGCGTCGGCGGTGCTGCTGGTGGGCGCAAACGGGTGCATCACGTACGCCAACGCGGCCGCCGAGCACCTGCTCGAAAGTTCGTTCAAGGCGCTGTCGCGGCTGCAGCTGCCGGCGCTGTTCGGCAACGCCGATGAAATGGGGCGGCTGTGCGAACAGGCGCTGGCGCACCAGTACGCCGACCTGCGCCAGGACTTGACGCTCGAGCGCATCGGGCGCGAGCCGCTGCAGGTGCACAGCATCGTCAGCGCCACCGGCGACGGCGATATCGTCATCGAGCTGCGCGAGAACGTCCAGCAGTTGAAACTCGACCGCGAGGAGCGCATCCTCGACCAGAGCCAGGTCAACAAGGAACTGATCCGCAACCTGGCGCACGAAATCAAGAACCCGCTGGGCGGCATCCGCGGCGCCGCCCAGCTGCTCGAACTGGAGCTGCCGGCGGTCCACCTGGTGGCGCTGCGCGAATACACCCAGGTCATCATCAAGGAAGCCGACCGGCTGCAGACGCTGGTCGACCGCCTGCTGGCGCCGCACCGCCGCCCGCACATCGTTGGCGACGTCAACATCCACGAAGTGTGCGAGCGGGTGCGCAGCCTGATGCTGGCCGAATTCCCCAGCGGCCTGTCGATCCGGCGCGACTACGACGCCTCGATCCCGGAGTTTCGCGGCGACAAGGAGCAGTTGATCCAGACGGTGCTCAACATCGCGCGCAACGCCGCCCAGGCCTTGCGTCATCGCATCGAGGCCGGTGACGCCGAGCTGGTTTTTCACACCAGGGTGGCGCGCCAGGTGACGTTGGCCAAGGTCCGCTACAGGCTGGCATTAGACTTGCATATCATCGACAATGGACCGGGCATCTCGCCGCAGATCCGCGACCGCATTTTCTACCCGCTGGTGTCGGGCACGGATGGCGGCAGCGGGCTGGGGCTGACATTGGCGCAGACCTTCGTGCAACAGCACCTGGGCGTGATCGAATGCGAGAGCCGGCCTGGATTGACGGACTTCAGGATTTTGCTGCCTTTGCCATGAGCGACGGCGCCTCCTGGAAGCCAGATCCCACCGAATTGAAGATTCATTTTGCGGGGAAGCGCGAACACATGAAACCTATCTGGATAGTCGACGACGACGCCTCGATCCGCTGGGTGCTGGAAAAAGCACTGGCGCGCGAGAGCCTTGCCACCCGCAGCTTTTCCAACGCGCGCGATGCGATGGCCGCGCTCGAAACCGAAACACCGCAGGTGCTGGTGTCCGACATCCGCATGCCGGGCCAATCCGGCCTCGATCTGCTGGCGGCCGTCAAGGCGCGCTACCCGGGCCTGCCGGTCATCATCATCACCGCCTTTTCCGACCTCGATTCGGCCGTCGCCGCGTTCCAGGGCGGCGCCTTCGAATACCTTGCCAAGCCGTTCGACATCGACAAGGCGGTCGAACTGATTCGCCGCGCGCTCGAGGAAAGCCTGCGCGAAGCGAGCGTCGAATCCGGCCCCACCGAAACGCCCGAAATCCTCGGCCAGGCGCCGGCCATGCAGGAAGTGTTCCGCGCCATCGGCCGCCTGTCGCAGTCGAACGTGACGGTGCTGATCACGGGCGAATCGGGCACCGGCAAGGAACTCGTCGCGCGCGCGCTGCACAAGCACAGCCCGCGCGCGCAGCAGCCGTTCATCGCCCTCAATACGGCGGCGATCCCGAAGGATCTGCTCGAGTCGGAGCTGTTCGGCCACGAGCGCGGCGCCTTCACCGGCGCCCAGACCACGCGGCGCGGCCGCTTCGAGCAGGCCGAGGGCGGCACGTTGTTCCTCGACGAAATCGGCGACATGCCGTTCGACCTGCAAACCCGGCTGTTGCGGGTGCTGTCGGACGGCCACTTCTACCGCGTCGGCGGGCATCAGCCGATGAAGGCCAACGTGCGCGTGATCACCGCCACCCACCAGAACCTCGAACAGCGCGTGCGCGACGGCCTGTTTCGCGAAGACCTGTACCACCGCCTCAACGTGATCCGCCTGCGCCTGCCCAGCTTGCGCGAGCGGCGCGAGGACATCCCGCTGCTGGTGCGCCACTTTCTGGTGCAAAGCGCGCGTGCGCTGGGCGTCGAGGCGAAGCGCATGAGCGACGGCGCGCTGCAGTTCCTGTCCGGGCTCGACCTGCCGGGCAATGTGCGCCAGCTGGAAAACCTGTGCAACTGGATTACCGTGATGGCGCCCGGTCAGACGGTCGACATCACCGACCTGCCGCCCGAACTGACCCAGATGCAGGACGGCGCCGAGCCGGCGCTGGCGTCAATGCAGGCGCTGGCGCCGGCCCAGAGCGAAGCGCGCGCCGCGCATGCGGGCGGCTACGTGCTGACCCACCCGGGCCCGGCGGGGCCGGCCCTCGGCTACCCCGGCCGGCTTGATGCGGGCGCCGCCGCCGGCTGGATCGGCCTGCTCGAAATGCAGGCCGCCAGCATGCTCAGCGCCGGCCAGTCCGAGGTGATGGACGTGCTGGGCCGGCAGTTCGAATCGGCGCTGATCAAGACCGCGCTCAAGCATACCCACGGGCGCAAGAACGACGCCGCCGTGCGGCTCGGGATCGGCCGCAACACGATCACCCGCAAGATCGCCGAACTGGGGATCGACGGCGCCAAGGAGGAGTAGGGCAGGCTGGCGCGGCGGGGCGCCGATAGGGTAAGCTGGTGCATCGGGGCGCTAGCCCCCGGCCAGATTGGATGCCCATGCTGATCAATTGCGTCGCCTATCAGGAAGGCAAGAAACTGTCCGACATCACGATCGAGGAAATCAGCGATTACCTCGGGTGGCCCGGCACGTTCGTCTGGGTTGCGCTGCGCGATCCGGCGCCGGAAGAGCTGTTGGTCATGCAGGAAGAGTTCGGCCTGCACGAACTGGCGATCGAAGACGCCCAGCGCGGCCACCAGCGCCCCAAGGTCGAGGAGTACGGCGATTCGCTGTTTGCGGTGATGCAGACAGTCGAACTGAACGGCGGCGAAATGGTGACCGGCGAGGTCGACGTGTTCGTCGGCGCCAACTACGTGCTGTCGTCGCGCCTGAACGCGTCGCAGGGCTTTCTGGGCGTGCGTGCGCGCGCCGAGCGTGAGCCGCACCTGCTGGCGCAAGGCTCGGCGTTCGTGCTGTATGCGCTGATGGACGCCGTCGTCGACCGTTACTTTCCGGTCGTCGACATGCTCGAAACGGAGCTCGAAAAGATCGAGGACCGCATCTTCATCCGCGGCTCGCAACGCGCCAACATCGAGCGACTGTATGAGCTCAAGGCCAAGGTGCTGGTGCTGCGCCACGCCGTGGCGCCGCTGATGGAGGGCGTGGGGCGGCTGCACGGCGGCCGCGTGCCGGCCATCTGCATGGGCAGCGAGGAGTATTTTCGCGACGTCCACGACCACTTGTACCGCATCGCCCTGACGCTCGACACCATCCGCGACACCATCAGCACCGCCATCCAGGTGAACCTGTCGATGGTGGCGATCGACGACAGCGACGTGAACAAGCGGCTGGCGGCATGGGCGGCGATCTTCGCCATCGTCACCGCATTCGCCGGCCTGTGGGGGATGAATTTCAAGTTCATGCCGGAGCTCGAATGGCAGTACGGCTACCCGACGGCGCTCGGGATCATGGTCACCGTGTGCGGCGTGCTGTACTGGCGCTTCAGGCGATCCGGCTGGCTGTAGCCGAGAGCGACAGCGCCACCGCTTCGGCCACCTTGATGCCGTCGACCGCGGCCGACAAAATGCCGCCGGCGTAACCGGCGCCTTCGCCGGCCGGGAACAGCCCGCGCGTGTTCAGGCTTTGCAAATCGTCGTCGCCGCGCTTGATGCGGATCGGCGACGAGGTGCGCGTCTCGACCCCGGTCAGCAGCGCGTCGGGCTGGTAGTAACCCCTGATCTGCTTGTCGAACGCGGGGAATGCTTCACGCATGGCCAGGATCGCATAGTCGGGCAGGGCGGTGGCCAGGTCGGTCAGGCGCACCGCCGGCTTGAGCGACGGCACGACGGAACCGAGTGCGCTCGAGGCGCGGCCCTGGACGAAGTCGCCCATCAGCTGGCCCGGCGCGTCGTAGGTGCCGCCGCCCAGCGCAAACGCGGTTTCTTCGAGCCGGCGCTGCAGCGCGATGCCGGCCAGCGGGTGGCCCGGATAATCGCTTGGGGTGACGCCGACGACGATGGCGCTGTTGGCGTTGCGTTCGTTGCGCGAATACTGGCTCATGCCGTTGGTGACGACCCGGCCCGGCTCGGACGCGGCAGCCACCACGGTGCCGCCGGGGCACATGCAAAAGCTGTACACCGAGCGCCCGTTCGAGGCATGGTGCACCAGCTTGTAGTCGGCCGCGCCGAGCAGCTTGTTGCCGGCGTTCGGGCCGAAGCGCGCGACGTCGATCAGCGACTGCGGATGCTCGACCCGGAAACCGATCGAAAACGGCTTGGCCTCGATGTAGACGCCGCGCTCGTAGAGCATCTCGAAGGTGTCGCGCGCGCTGTGGCCGATCGCCAGCACCAGGTGGCGGGTGGCAATCCGCTCGCCGCTCGCGAGGATGACGGCGCGGACCTGGCCGCCGGCGTCAGCACCGCTGCGCTCGATGTCGATGTCGACGACCTTGCTCGAGAAGCGGTATTCGCCGCCCAGCGCGATGATGTTTTCGCGCATCTGCTCGACCATCTTGACGAGGCGGAAGGTGCCGATGTGCGGTTTGCTGACGTACATGATCTCGTCGGGCGCGCCGGCCTTGACGAATTCGGTCAGCACCTTGCGCCCGTAGTGCTTCGAGTCCTTGATCTGGCTGTACAGCTTGCCGTCCGAAAAAGTGCCGGCGCCGCCTTCGCCGAACTGCACGTTCGACTCCGGATTGAGTTCGCGCGTGCGCCAGAAGCCGAAGGTGTCGACGGTGCGCTCGCGCACCACCTTGCCGCGCTCGAGGATCAAGGGGCGCAGTCCCATCTGGGCCAGGATCAGGGCGGCGAACAGCCCGCACGGCCCGGTGCCGATCACCACCGGCCGCTCGCTGCCGGCGTGGTACGGCGCTTGCGTGCCGCCGGCGACAAAGCGGTAGTCGGTATCGGGCGCCGTCATCACGTGGACGTCACCGGCAAGGCGCGCCAGCACAGTCGCTTCGTCGCGCAAGCGCACGTTCACCGAATAAATCAGCACGATGGCGGTTTTTTTGCGCGCGTCGAAACTGCGCTTGAATACTTCGAGCTGCAACAGGTCGGCGTTTTCGATGCCGAGGCGCGCCAGCACAGCATCGTTCAAGGCGTCATCTGGATGATCGAGAGGAAGTTTCAGTTCGGCGATTCTGAGCATGGCAGGTTTGTGGTGTTGAGGCGAAAGTCGGCCGGCTATTCTACCCGGTATGAATAGCCATAATTGGGCTTAGCGTGGTGCAAAAGCACCGGCCAATAAATTTTGTGCAAGAACCGTTGTTTTGCACAAACTTTTTCGATGAGTATTATTGACATTGCTTGAGCGCACATGTTTCTATGTGGACACGGTCATCAAGCGGTCACATTCGCGAAGATGGCTTTTGCCCACACTCACAAGGTGCACTCTGCCGGATTTCGACGCCAGCAAGCTGCAAGACGAATTTACAAATACCCACAAGGAGATGTACCCATGAAGTTAAAATTGAAGTCGATGCCGCAAGCGATTTCCTACGTTATCGCCAGCGGTGCGCTGTCGGTTGCCGCGATGAACCCTGCAATGGCGCAAGCCGATGCTCCTGCGGCAGTCCAGCGCGTCGTGGTGACCGGTTCGCTGATCAGCCGTGCCGACTCGGAAACCCCAACGCCGGTGCAGGTATTGACCGCGGCAGACATCCAGCGCAGCGGCAAGACTTCGGTCGCCGAACTGCTGGCTGACCTCGCCTCCAACGGCGCGGGCACCCTCGGCACCGGCTTCTCGGGCGCATTCGCCAACGGCGCCACCGGCATTTCGCTGCGCGGCCTGACCGTCGGCGCGACATTGGTGCTGGTTGATGGCCACCGCGTGGCGCCGTATCCGCTGTCGGACGACGCCCAGCGTTCTTTCGTCGACGTCTCCTCGATCCCGTTCGATGCGATTGACCACATCGACATCCTGAAAAGCGGCGCTTCGTCGCTGTACGGCTCCGACGCCATCGCCGGCGTGGTCAACATCGTCCTCAAGAAGAACATCAACGGCACCCGCTTCAGCGCCGAAAGCGGCAAAACCCAGCACGGCGGCGGCAAGACCGACCGGGCGTCGTTCAGCACCGGTTTTGGCGACCTCGACGCCAACGGTTACAACGTCTTCGCCACCGCCGAATGGCGCCGCCAGGGCGCCATCAAGGTGGCCGACCGCGACGGCTTCGCATGGGACAATCGTGACTGGCGTTCGCGCGGCGGCAACGATCTGCGCCTGGGCGTGCCGACCAGCCTGAACGGCAACTTGACCGCGACCAAATCGCCGTTTTTGTACAATCCTGCCAACCCGAACAACCCGGCGGGCGTATCCAACGTCAACAATCCGGCCAATTACCAGTTCCTCAATCCGTCGGCATGTAACTTCAATCTGTACCGCGCCGGCGGCTGCGCGATCCGCGATACCGTTTCGAACATCCAGCCTGCCACTGAAAACGTCAACGTGCTCGTAGGCCTGACCAAGAAGCTGGACAATGACTGGGAACTGGCTCTCAAGGGCTCGCTGTTTCAGCGTAACAGCATCAACAACCGCGGTCTTTCGCCAGCTTACTCGCCGACCACCTTTGCCGGCACCACCTCGAACAACAACTTCGTGCTGACCACCGGCATCGGCCGCGTTGCGAGCACCTTGATCCCGGCCGGTGTCGCCGGCAACAACTTCGGCGTCCCGGCCCGCCTGTATGGCTATATCCCAGGCACCGATCCGATTACGTCGCGCGACAACACCGCGAAGACCACCCGTTTCTCCGCCGACCTGAAGGGCAGCGCCTTCGGTTGGGACATGAGCGCCGCCGGCGGCATCACCAAGGTCGTGACCGACATCGACTACAGTGGCTACGTCGATCGCAAGGCTCTGTACGCCGCGATTAACAATGGCACCTGGAACGTACTGGGCAACAACTCGCCGGCAATGATCGACACGGTCTCGCCGCGCTTTTCCAACTCGCTCGAATCGACGCTGAACTATGTCGACGTGGTCGCCGGGCGCGACCTGATGCAGTTGGGCGCCGGTCCGCTGTCTGCGGCAGTTGGCGTGCACTGGCACGAGCGTGAACAGAACTCGCCGCCGTCGGCATTGACCCTGAACGGTCAAGTTGACAACACCGAAGCCTTCGTGATCGGCAAGGAAACCAACACCGCCATTTTCGGCGAATTGCGCGCCATTCCGGTTAAAAACCTGGAATTGAGCCTGTCGAGCCGTTACGATCACTATGATACGTATGGCGACTCCTTCACGCCGTCGCTGAGCTTCAAATATACCCCGATGAAGCAACTGGGCTTTCGCGGCAATGTCGCAAAAGGCTTTCGCGCGCCGAATCCGGCAGAGGTGGGCAACGCCGGTTCGTTCTTCACGTTTAACGCGATCAACGACCCGATCAACTGCGTCGGTGGTAAAAACACCAATGCGGGCAGCGTCGTAAACGGGGCTTGTGCTCTGAACCCGCCGTACGTCCAGGTCACCGATAACAAGAACCTGGCGCCGGAGAAGTCGACGTCATACACCTTCGGCATCATCGTCGAGCCGCTCAAGGGTTTGAACGCCACTCTCGACTACTACAACATCGAGGTGAAAAACCAGATCGTCAGCGCGGCCGGTAGTGACCCGAGCTTCTCCCCGAACTTCGTGCGCGGCCCTGCGACCCCCGTCGACATCTCGAACGGCGACGGCACCAGTCGCGTCGGCACCCCGGCAGCCGGCCCGATCATTTACGCCACGTCGCCGTACATCAACCTGGGCAGCACCAAAACCAGCGGTATCGAGGCGGACGTCAGCTACCGCTGGCGCCTGGCAGGTGACATGGGCCAGATCAAGGCCAACCTGAGCGCAGCGCACACCTTCGGCTACGTCAGCGAATCGGCTGGCGTCAGCTACCAGCTGGCCGGCACCCAGGGTCCGTCAGTCGTTGGCGGCGCCACTGGCAACCCGAAGGATCGCGCGCAGTTCACGCTGGGCTGGATCCGCGGCCCGCTGGATGTGACCACCACCGTCAACTACACCAGCTCGTTCTCGGGTCTCGATCCGTCGGTGGGCGGCAACGACTGCGCATCGAGTGGTCTTGACGTCGGTGGCCGTACCTACTTCCAGAACTTGACGCAGCCGGAAGCCTACTGCCGCGTGGCGTCGTTCACGACGGCCAACCTGAACGTGCAGTACAAGGTCAGCCCGAACCTGACCTTGAAGGGCTCGATCCTGAACCTGTTCGACAGGCAGCCGCCGTTCAACGTTTCGACCTACGGCAATGCCGGTACCCAGACCTCGTACAACGCTTCGTTGCACCAGGCTGGCGCCATCGGCCGCTTCTTCAGCCTGGGACTGAATTACACGTTCTAAGCCATGCTGTGGGCGGCATCTCGATGCCGCTGTAGTGGCTGTGCCAAACAAAACGGGACGCTTGGGCGTCCCGTTTTTTATTCTTGTTCTTGTTTATCGCCAGCCTGAGCCTGCTTGTCATGCGCCTCCCCAGATTCCTCCCAGCATGGCTACCGCCGCCAGCGCCGCCGTCTCGGTGCGCAGGATGCGCGGCCCCATCGACAGCGCCAGCGCGCCGTGCGCGATGGCGCCATCTTCCTCGGCGGCGCTGAAGCCGCCTTCGGGGCCGACCATCAGCGTCAGCGCCCGCGGCGCCTGCGTGTGCGCCCAGGCCGCCAGCGATTGTTCGCCGCGCGGGCTGAGCAGGATGCGCGGCGCGCTGGCGGGACGCGCGAGCCATTTGCTGACATCCTCGACCGCTGCAAGCTGTGCCAGCCGGTTGCGCCCGCTTTGCTCGGAAGCCGCCACGATCACCGCCTGCCAGTGGGCCTGGCGTTTTTCGGCGCGCTCGCCGGACAAACGTACCACGCAGCGCTGGGCCGCCAGCGGCTGGATCGCCGCCACCCCCATCTCGACCGCTTTTTCGATGATCCAGTCCATCTTTGATGCTTCCGGCAAGGCCTGGGCCAGCGTGATTGCATACGGCAATTCGCACGCGCGCGGCACGAACGCCACGATGCGCGCGCTGGCGCGCTTTTTCTCCAGTTCGGCCAACTCGGCGGTGTATTCGCCGCCGTCGCCGTTGAACAGCGTCAGCGCGGCCCCCGGCTGCAGGCGCACCACCCAGGCATGATGGGCGACCGGGTCGGGCAGGGTAACGATCTCGCCCACCGCCATTGGCTGGGGACAGTAAAAACGCGGCATGCTCGGGTCCTGTCGAAGAGCTGAATAATTGCGCGCATTTTAAGTCGCCGCCGCTTGGTCTGGTAAAATAGTTGACTCGGTTATTCATGCTCTGCCCCACATTCCCCCATTCTTGCGACTTCACTCATTCGCGACTTTCTAATTCGATCGATGACACCTATGCACACCACTACTCTGATGGCCAACGCGATCCGCGCCCTGGCAATGGACGCTGTCCAGAAAGCCAACTCCGGCCACCCTGGCATGCCAATGGGCATGGCGGACATCGCGGTCGCGCTGTGGGACGGTCACTACCGCCACAACCCGGCCAATCCGAAGTGGGTCAACCGCGACCGCTTCCTGCTGTCCAACGGGCACGGCTCGATGCTCCATTACGCGCTGCTGCACCTGACCGGCTACGCCGTCACGATCGACGACCTGAAAGGCTTTCGCCAGTTGCATTCGAAGACCCCGGGCCACCCGGAAGTGGACATCACGCCGGGCGTCGAGACCACCACCGGCCCGCTCGGCCAGGGTCTCGCCAACGCGGTCGGGATGGCCTTGTCGGAGTATTTGCTGGCGGCCGAATTCAACCAGCCGGGTCACGACGTCATCGACCACTACACCTACGCTTTCCTCGGCGACGGCTGCCTGATGGAAGGCATCTCGCACGAAGTGTGCTCGCTGGCCGGCACCTTGAAGCTGAACAAACTGATCGCCCTGTACGACGACAACGGCATCTCGATCGACGGCAAGGTCGAAGGCTGGTTCACCGACGACACCCCGCAGCGCTTTGCGTCCTACGGCTGGAACGTGATCGCCGATGTCGACGGCCACAACGTCGCCGCGGTCGACGCCGCGCTGGCGCAGGCGCGCACGTCCGACAAGCCGACCCTGATCTGCTGCAAGACCATCATCGGCAAGGGCGCGCCGAACCTTGAAGGCGGTGACAAGGTGCATGGCGCCGCCCTCGGCGACACCGAAATTGCCGCGGCGCGCACCCATTTGCTGTGGGATTCGGTGCCGTTCGACATCCCGGCCGCGGTCTACACCGCCTGGGACGCCAGGCAAAAAGGCGCCGCCCTCGAGGCCGAGTGGAATGCCGGCTTCGACGCCTACCGCGCCGCTTTCCCGATGAAAGCGGCTGAACTGGAACGGCGCATGAACGGCGACCTGCCGGCCGACTTCGAGCAAACCGTGGCGGCGGCGATCGCCGGCTGCGTCGACAAGAAGGAAAACATTGCCACCCGCAAGGCCAGCCAGAACGCCATCCAGGCGCTGGCGCCGTCGCTGCCGGAGTTCCTCGGCGGCTCGGCCGATTTGACCGGTTCGAACCTGACGAACTGGAAAGAATGTGTGGCTTTGCGTTCCGGCAAGCCGGGCAACCACATCAACTACGGCGTGCGCGAATTCGGCATGAGCGCGATCATGAACGGCGTCGCCCTGCACGGCGGCTTCATCCCGTTTGGCGCGACGTTCCTGACGTTTTCCGACTACAGCCGCAACGCGCTGCGCATGGCCGCGCTGATGAAGCTGCGTTCGATCTTCGTGTTTACCCACGATTCGATCGGTCTGGGCGAAGACGGCCCGACCCACCAGTCGGTCGAGCACGTTTCGTCCTTGCGCCTGATCCCGAACCTGGACAACTGGCGTCCGTGCGACACGGTCGAGTCGGCAGCGGCCTGGGGCTGTGCGGTGCGCCGCAAGGACGGCCCGTCAACGCTGATCTTTTCGCGCCAGAACCTGCCGTACCAGGCACGCACCGAGCAGCAGATCGCCGACATCGCCCGCGGCGGCTACGTGCTGCAGGACGCGCCAGGCGCGAAAGTGATCCTGATCGCCACCGGTTCGGAAATCGAACTGGCGGTCAAGGCGGCCAGCGTGCTGAAAGAGCAGGGCGTGCCGGTGCGCGTGGTGTCGATGCCGTCGACCGACGTGTTCGATCGCCAGGAAGCTGCCTACAAGGCCAGCGTCCTGACGCGCGGCACGCCGCGTGTGGCGATCGAGGCTGGCGTGACCGATTTCTGGTACAAATATGTTGGTCTCGAAGGCGCTGTCGTCGGCATCGACACGTTCGGCGAATCGGCCCCGGCGCCGGAGCTGTTCAAGCACTTCGGCTTCACGGTCGAGAACGTGGTGGCGAAGGCGAAGCTGGTAATGGCGGTCTGAATAAAAATTCAGGAGCGACACGGGCGGGGTGCGCGATGCAAGCCGGCGCAAGCCGATCCTGCCGGTGGCGCATGAAAACAGTTTTTTACTTCATCAGGAGCAGAGCATGACGATCAAAGTTGCAATCAACGGTTATGGCCGCATCGGCCGCAACGTGCTGCGCGCGTTCTACGAAGGCGGCAAGAAACAGGACATCCAGATCGTTGCCATCAACGACCTGGGCGACGCCAAGTCGAACGCCCACCTGACCCGTTACGATACGGCGCACGGCAAGTTTCCCGGCACCGTCACCGTCGAGGGCGACAACATGATCGTCAACGGCGATCCGATTCGCGTGTTCGCCCAGCGCAACCCGGCCGAGATTCCCTGGGGCGAACTGGGCGTCGACGTCGTGCTCGAGTGCACCGGCTTTTTCACCACCAAGGAAAAAGCCTCGGCCCACCTGAAGGGTGGCGCCAAGAAAGTCATCATCTCCGCGCCGGGCGGCAAGGACGTCGACGCCACCATCGTGTTCGGCGTCAACCAGGGCGTGCTGAAAAGCACTGACACAGTGATCTCGAACGCGTCGTGCACCACCAACTGCCTGGCGCCGATGGTCAAGCCGCTCAACGACGCAATCGGCCTGGAAACCGGCCTGATGACGACAATCCACGCCTACACCAACGACCAGGTGCTGTCGGACGTGATGCACGAAGACTTGCGGCGCGCCCGTTCGGCCACGATGAGCATGATCCCGACCAAGACCGGCGCTGCCGCCGCGGTCGGCCTGGTGTTGCCCGAGCTGAACGGCAAGCTGGACGGTTTTGCGATCCGCGTGCCGACCATCAACGTGTCGCTGGTCGATCTGACCTTCATCGCCAAGCGCGACACCACGGTCGAGGAAATCAACCAGCTGATGGAAAAAGCGGCTTCAGAAGGCCCGCTGCAAGGCATTCTGACGTACCAGACCGAGCCGCTGGTATCGATCGACTTCAACCACAACCCGGCGTCGTCGAATTTCGATTCGACACTGACGAAAGTGTCCGGCCGCCTGGTCAAGGTGTCGTCGTGGTACGACAACGAGTGGGGTTTTTCGAACCGCATGCTCGACACCACCGTGGCGCTGATGAACGCGAAGTAATCACGCCGCCGGGGTGCGCCCCGCGTCCCCCTCGCACCCCCCAAACCCGAGCCTTGCCGCTCGGGTTTTTTTTCGCCTGCATGCTGGCGTATCTGGGCAAATTTTTGTCAAAAAACAACATATTTGCAAGGATTCATGTCGCAGTACTTACATTACTTTTACCTTGTACCAAGATTCATGCGACTCTGCTTTTGTTGCACTTGCGCACAAGTAGGTGACTACATGAAACCGGATCCATCAGATCAGGAATAAATCAAAAAAACAGGGGAATAATTTGAAACAGCAGTTCACACTGAAACGCAGCGTCGTCGCGTTGCCCTCACGCTCGCGTCCTCCCACGTGGTGATGGCGCAGGAAGCCGTCCAGGCGCCGATCAAAGTCATCGTCACCGGCTCGAACATCAAGCGCATCGACGGCGAAACCGCTTCCCCGGTCACCGTGTTGCGGCGCGAAGACATCAAGGCCACCGGCGCCAACACGGTACGCCAGGTGCTCGATACCCTGACCTCGTTCGATACCAACACCTTGCGCGATGACGGCAGCGCGAACAGCTTTGCGCGCGGCGCCTCGGGCGCTTCGATGCGCGGGCTGGGCAAGGGCGCCACCCTGGTGCTGGTCAACGGCCGGCGCGTATCGAACTATGCCTTCGCCGACGGCGGCAAGGAAGTGTTCGTCAACCTCGACGCCATTCCGGCTGACGTGATCGAGCGCGTCGAAGTGCTCAAAGACGGCGCTTCGGCAATTTACGGCTCCGACGCGATGGCGGGCGTCATCAACATCATTACCCGCCACACGTTCACCGGCTTGCGCCTGAGCGGCAGCGTCGAACGCCCCGAGAGCGTGCGTTTCGGCGGCCAGGACACGGTCGGCGTGGTCGGCGGCCTTGGCGACCTTGAGCGCGACGGCTACAACGTCTACGCCAACCTCGAAGGCTACCAGCGCCGCGGCTACATGCAGTCCGAAATCATCGGCAGCTACGCGCCCTGGCACCGCAAATACGTCAACCCGGCATTCGGCGACCCGAGCCTGTTTTCATTTCCGGGCAACCTGAACGAAGCGAAGAGCGCGACCAATCCGACGGCGATTCGCCAGGCGGTGGCAAGCTGTCCGGCGGCGCGCGTCAATAGCGGCGGCCTGTGCACCAGCGACCTGACTGGCATCAACCAGTCATCCGACGCCGCTGAACGGCTCAATTTTTTCAGCCAGGCCCGTTTCAAGCTCAACAACGAGCTGCGCGGCTTCGCCGAAGTGTCGTATTCGAGGACCCGTACCGACTACCGCTCGCTGCCTTACGCGACCAATGCAGGCTCGCCGACCAACTGGTTCGACGGCAATACCAAGACGTCGCAATCGGCGGCCAAGCCAAAACTGGCGGTCGGCAACCCTGCCAACCCGTTCAGCTTCCCGGTCGGCATCGATTACCGCTTCATGGACAACCTCGACATGTGGACCAGCCCGTCCGAGGCGAACCAGTACCGTGTGATGGCCGGCCTGGACGGCGCATTTGCGCGCGGCTGGGAATGGCAGGTAGCGCTCGGCCGCGTTGGCGCCGATGCGACATCGCGCGATCACGGTGCCGAGCGCACCGCAATGCCGGCCGCCGTGCAGAGCGGCGAATACAAGATCGGCGGTCCGAACAGCCCTGAACTGCTGGCCCGCATGTTCCCGGCGATCGGCACCGACGCCAAATTGTCGCAAGACTGGATCGACGGCAAGGTCAGCGGCGAATTGATGGCGCTGCCGGGCGGCCCGCTGTCGTTCGCCGTCGGCGGCGAAATGCGGCGCGAAAGCATGTTCGTCAAATCGACCGACAACGTGGTCCAGGCCCAGATCATCGGCCGCGGCTCGCTGTGGATCGATGGCAAGCGCAACTTGTCGGCCGCGTTCATGGAACTGAATGCACCGGTGACCAAGAAACTCGAATTGAACGGCGCCGTGCGCCTCGACAAGGCCGACGGCTTCGACGCCCACGTCTCGCCAAAGCTCGGCGTGCGCTATGCCGCCATGCCGCAAGTACTGTTCCGCGGCACGCTCGCGGGGGGCTTTCGCGCACCGAACATCCCGGAAACGCTGGGTAAAGTGGGTTTGACCGGCTTTTTCGCCAACACTATCGACCCCAAGCGTTGCGATACCGCCACGGCGATCCGCGACATCTTGAAAAACGGCAACGCCAACGACAGGAGTGACGCGACGGTGGCATACGACTCGGGCTGTTTGACGTCGATTCCGGCGATGATCTCGTCGAGCACGACGCTGAAACCGGAAACGTCGAAGAGCATGACGCTGGGCTTCGTGCTCGAGCCGATCAGGCAGCTGAACGTTGCCGTCGACTACTTCAGGATCGAGCGCAACAACGAGATCGCCTACCGCGCCGTGTCCTACGTGCTGGCGCGCGAAGACAAGCCCGAGTACGCCAAGTTGATGGTGCGTAATCCGGTCAGCGATACGGACCGTCGCCTGGCCGATCGCGCCAACACGCTCCAGCCCGGCGCCAATCAGGCCTTCAGCGTGGGTAACATCCAGTCGCTGCTGTTGAACTACGAGAATTTCGGCAAGACCGAAACCTCGGGCGTCGACGTCGACGTGGCGACCCGTTTCAGCGGCGTCTACGGCACGCTGAACCTGGGTATGATGACCACCATCGCGCTGACCAATCGCAGTTGGGATATCGATGCCAACACCTACCGTCCGAACACCATCGGCCTGCGCGGCAGCCCGAAGTACGTCTCGGTGTTCAGCGCGCTGTGGAAAAAAGGTGATTATGCGACTTCGCTGCGGGTGAGCCGCCCGTCGGCGACCGCCTTGAACTTCAACGAAACCGATGAAAAAGTCTGGAACGTCGCTGGTTGCCAAGCCAAGATCAAGCCGGCCGAGGACCTGCCATGCTTCATGCGCGCGTCGCTGCGCGCCGACTTGAACCTGTCCTACACCGGGATCAAGGATTTGCGCTTGTCGCTCAACATCCGTAATGCGCTGCTCAATCCGGCTCCGGTCGACTTGCGTGGTGGTTATGCGATTCGTCCACGTTTGCTCAAGGTTGCTGCCGAGTACGCGTTCTGAGCCAATCCTGAGTTGCGCTTGCGCTTTCGCCTTTGACGGGCACAAAAAACCGGCCCCGCGCCGGTTTTTTTCGCCCGCATTTTTGTATCCGCGGGTTTGTTCCCCCCGCCATGCTGAGTGTGCGCAAACGAAGCGCGCGCCGCGCCTGCTAACTTGAAGCACACATGATTTCAACGAGGGACACAATGAACGTGCTGATGGTGGGAGCCGGCAATGCCGGGTGCGCGCTGGCGGCAGTGCTGGCGCGGGACGGTCACCGGGTCGTGCTGCTCAAAACGTCGCGCGCGCTGCACGACGCCAATTTCGATGCGCTTGCCGTCCACGGCCGGCTTGCCGTGGTCAGCAATCCGGACGGCGGCGAGCGCAGCACGGTGCAGCTGGCGCTGTGCACGCGCGACGTCGGCGCAGCGTTTTCGATCGCGCCCGACCTGGTCATGATTACCACCCAGACCGGTTGCCACCCGGCAGTGGCGGCATTGATCGGCCCGCATCTGCAGCCGCACCAGCTGGTGCTGCTGGCGCCCGGCTACCTCGGCGCCAGCTGCTTCTTGCCGTACCAGGCGCGGGTGCCGTTCCTGCTGGCCGAGGGCGAAAGCCTGCCGTACGACGCCCGGCTGCTGGCGCCGGGCGTGGTCAACATCCTGTACCGCAACACCCGCAACGCGCTCGCTTTCCTGCCGCGCGCGCGCAGCGCCGAAGGCCTGGCGCTGGCGGCAAAGTTCTTCCCGACCTATGTTGCCACGCGCACCAACCTGGTCGAGTCGGCCATGCACAATCCGAACCTGGTGGTGCACACGCTGGGCACGCTGCTGTCGGCCAGCCGGATCGAATTTTCGCAAGGCGAATTCTGGATGTACCGCGAAGCGTTCACGCCGTCGGTGCTGAACCTGCTGGCCCGGCTCGACGCCGAAAAAAACGCCGTCATCGCCGCCACCGGCGGCAAGCCTTCGCCATACCTCGACGAATGCCGCTTTCGCAACGGCGAACACCTCGACGCTTCGCCGCTGGCGGTGTTTCGCCGCTACGCCGAGGAGGGCGGCCCGAAAGGCCCGTCGAGCCTGCAAAGCCGTTTCATCACCGAAGACGTGCCGATGGGGCTCGGGCTGATGGCATCGATCGGCCGCCTGATGGACGTGCCAACGCCGGTGGCCGACGCCCTGATCGTCATCGCCGGCGGCCTGCTCGGGCGCGACTTCAACGCCGAGGCGCGCACCGTGGCCTCGCTCGGCCTGCCGCTGACGGCTGCCGGCTTCACGCGCGCGATCAACGGCGCGGCGACGGCTGTGCAGTAGCGCGCCAATGCTGAACACCCTGGCTTGCCACGACTGGCTGCTGCGACGCTATTACAGCCATCGCCGCTGGGTGCCGGCGCGCCTGCTGTACCACGCCGACTACTTCCGCGTGCGCCGGCTGCTGGCGGGCGATGCGGGCGAGCGGGATGCAGCGGCGGCGGCGGCGCAGCGCCTGCGCCATGTGCTCGGCACTGCGGTGGCGCACGTGCCGTTCTACCGGCGCTGTGTCCGGTTGTCAAAGGCGCAGCTGGCCAACGAAGCGCCGTTCGCGCTGCTGCAATGCTTTCCAGTGATCGACAAGGCGCAGGTGATGGCGTGCCAGCGCGACTTTCTCGACGAACGGTTCGACCCGCGCCGGCTGCGTTACGTCACCAGCGGCGGCTCCTCCGGGCAGGGCATCGGGCTGTGGCGCAGCAAGCGGCTGGCCGACATCGAAAAAGCTTTTTTCGCCCACGAGTGGGCCCGGTTCGGCTTCAGCGAGCACCGGTCGCGCACGCTGCGCATCGGCGCCGACGCGCGCCGCCTGGCGCACGAAGGGCCGACGCAAGTGGTCGGCAACCGCCTGATGCTGTCGCCCTACCACCTGACGGCGCAGCACCGCGCCGCCATCGTCGACGCCATCGCCCGGTTCCGCCCGCAGTATGTGCATGCCTATCCGAGTTCGGCCGCCGCGCTCGCCGAGCTGATCGAGCCGGACCGGCTGCGGCTGCAACCGGGCGTGCGCGCCGTGCTGCTGGCGTCGGAGCCTGCCACGCAGCAGCAACTGGCGGCGATTGCCGGCCTGTTCGGCTGCCCGGTATCGATCAATTACGGCCTGACCGAGCGCACCGGTCTGGCGTTCGCCACCCACTGGCGCGGCGTCACCGGCCCGTACCGCTTCGAGCCGCTGTACGCGGTGCACGAAAACCTGGCCGCAACCGGCGCAACCGGCGCAAGCGACGTCAATGGCAGCTGCGAACTCGTCGGCACCTCGCTGTGGAACGACCTGATGCCGCTGATCCGCTACCGCAGCGGCGACTTCGGCACGCTCGACGCCGGCGGGTTTTGCCCGGCGATCGACGGCCGCGCCCAGGAGTTTCTGCTGGCGCGCGACGGCACCCGCATCCCCGGCCTGTCGATCGTCATCGATGAAGCGACCTGGGACTTCGTGCGGCTGTACCAGATACGCCAGAACGCGCCGGGCGCCATCACCCTGTGCGTGGTGGCCCGCGCCGGGCGCCTGAGCGCGGCGCAAAAACAGTTTGTGCTGGACGCGCAACTGCGGCGCTGGGGCGGCTGGTTTGACATCGGCATCGAGGAGGTCGACGACATTCCGCTGGCGGCCAACGGCAAGCGCCAGCTGGTGGTGACGAAGATCGTCAACGAGGCGGTGACAAATGCCGTGCACGATGGCAGCTGATGCCGCCGTTGCCGCCGTTGCCGCCATAGCCGCAGGCGTGGCGCGCGATGGTCAATCAGGCGTCGAAGATCGCCTTCCACAAGCGCACCACGTTGGCGGCGTGGGTCGCCGCCAGGGCCGCTTCGACGCGCGCGTTGTCCTGGCCCTGGCCCTGGCCCTGCAGGCGCACCTGGTGCTGCAGCTTGCGCATCGCGCGGTAGGCGTCGCCGGCCGCGGCGGCCAGCGCGGCGTCGATCAGCCCCAGTTCGCCGCACAGCCTGAGCAGCGCGATGTTGCCGCTGTTGGCGGTCAGCTGCGGGTAGCGGCAGGCGTGGCGCAGCACCAGGTACTGCACCATGAACTCGATGTCGATCATGCCGCCGGGCCCCTGCTTGAGGTCGAACAGGCCGTCGCGCTGCGGATTGGCGTCGTGCATCCTGGCGCGCATCTTCAGCACTTCGGCCTTGAGCGGATTGTCCGGGCGGCTCCGGTCCTGGCGCAACACCTGCTCGCGAATCGCCTCGAAGCGCGCGCCGATGGCGGCGTCGCCGGCGCAAAAGCGCGCCCGCGTCAGCGCCTGGTGCTCCCACACCCACGCCGCGCTGTCCTGGTAGCGTTCGAACGCGGCCACCGACGACACCAGCATGCCGGAGGCGCCGTCCGGACGCAGCGCGATGTCGACGTCGAACAGGATGCCGGCCGAGGTGTGCGCCGTCATCCAGGTGATGAAGCGCTGCGCCAGCTTGACGTAGTGGCCGGGCGCTTCCTGGTCGTCGTCGTCGAACAGGAAAATTACGTCGAGGTCGGAAATGTAGCCCAGTTCCTTGCCGCCCAGCTTGCCGTAGGCGATCACCGCGAACCGCGGCTGCGGCCGGTGGCGGGTGGCGATCGTCTGCCACGCCGCGTCGATGACGGCGGCGACGATCAAATCGGCCAGCGCCGACAGGTAGTCGGCCAGCCGCTCGACCGTCAGTTCGCCCGCCAGGTCGGCCGCCAGCAGCCGGAACAGCTGGGCGTGGTGGGTCTCGCGCAGGATGTCGAGCTGGCGCTCGGTGTCGCCAGAGGCGCTGTCCAGCTGCAGCTGCAACTCGCGCGCCAGCATGCGGCAGTCGGGCGCCGCGCCGCGCTGGCGGTCGTCGAGCAGTTCGTCGAGCAGGATCGGATGGCGGGCCAGGAAGGTGGCGGCCCAGCCGCTGGCGTTCATCATGCGGATCACCCGTTCGAGCGTGTGCGGGTATTCGGTCAGCAGCGACAGGTAGGCCGAGCGGCGCGCGATCGCCTCGAAAAAATCGAGCAGGCGCCCCAGGGTGGCGCTGTGGCTGCCGATGCCAGCTTCCCGGACGACCCGGGCGATCTGCGGCAGCGCCGCGTTCAGCAGCGCCAGCAGCCGCGTGCGGCTGGCCTCGGGCAGTTGCACCAGGCGCGGCGACTGCCAGGTGGCCATCACGCGCCGGGCGGCGCCGGCGGCGGCGTCGAAGCCGAGCGCGGCCAGGCGCGCTTCGATCGCGGCGCGGTTGTCGAGGTCGGCGTCGATGCCGCTCGAGTTTGGATTGACGCTGTGGTCGCCGCCGCCACCCTTGCCGGCCTTGTCGCTGAAAATGGCATCGAACTGGCCGGCGACGAAGATCCGGTGCGTCTCGAGCGCGGCCAGCAGCGCTGGCGCGTCGGGCAGGTTCATCATGCGCGCGATCAGCTGGCGGTCGGCGTCCAGGGCCGGCAAGGTGTGGGTCTGGGCGTCGTCGAGGTATTGCAGGCGGTGCTCGAGGTTGCGCAAGAACGCATACGAGTCGAGCAACTGCGTCACTGTTTCCGGCGGCAACAATCCCTTGTCGGCCAGCACGCCCAGGGTCAGCCGGGTCGAGCGCTCGCGCAGTGCGCTGTCGCGCCCACCGCGGATCAGCTGGAACACCTGGGCCAGAAATTCGATCTCGCGGATGCCGCCGCGGCCGAGCTTGACGTTGTTGCTGCGGTCCGGATGCAGCCGCTCCTGGCGGTCGACTTCGGCGCGGATCTGGCCGTGCATGGTGCGGATGGCGTCGATCACGCCGAAGTCGAGGTAGCGGCGGAACACGAACGGGCGCACGATGGCGTCGAGCGCGGCAATGTCGGCGTCCAGCCCGGTTACCGCGCGTGCCTTGACCCAGGCATAGCGTTCCCATTCGCGGCCCTGGACGATCAGGTAGTTCTCGACCATGTTCAGGCTCGACACGATCGGCCCGGAAGCGCCGTTCGGCCGCAGCGCCATGTCGACGCGAAACACGATGCCGTCCTCGATCACCGCCGACAGCGCCGCGATCAGCTTCTTGCCAAGGCGGCCAAAAAACTCGTGGTTCGACAGCGTGCGCTGCTGCGGGCCGGCCACGGTGTCGCCGTTCTCCGGATAGACGAAGATCAGGTCGATGTCCGACGACACGTTCAGCTCGCCACCGCCTTGCTTGCCCATCGCCAGCACCATCATCTGCTGCGGCCGTCCCGATTCGGCGCCGAACGGCATGCCGTGCAGCGCCACCATCTCGTCCATCAGCGCGGCAAGCTGGGTGCGGATGGCGAAATCGGCCAGCGCCGTCATTGCCGCCACCACTTCGGCCAGGTCGGCCTGGCCATTCAGGTCGCGCTCGATGATCGCCGCCACCAGCAGGTTGCGCAGGCGCCGCATGGCGCGCGGCAGCGGCAGCAGGGCAGCCGCGCCCGCGTCCTTGCCGGCACTCGCGTCCTTGCCCGCGCGCGCTTCACGCGCCAGTTCGGCGGCCAGATCAAGCCGGTCGAGCGGCAAGCGGGACAGCTCCTCGACACGGCCGGCGCGGGCCGCATCGGCTGCCAGCCAGCGTTGGTAGAAGCGCGACGACAGGGCTGGGGAAACTGGGTGCATGCGAATAGTCCGGCAGAGTGAAAGTAGGCTTCGGGCAGCGTGCTATGCGGTAAAATTGGGCGCCGCGCTTGCAGGGTGAACACGATGGTAAGTCAGGCACGGGTGTTGGCGCAAGCGTGCCGTCACTGCATGCTGGTTTTCATGCTAAATGTTATTTTTTGCCATTTTTTGTTACTTTTTTAATTTTTTTGCATTTTCAAGCGAGCTTATTATCAGTCAATTGATGCAGAACCAGCAAACCGACGCCGTCAACGCGCACCTGCCGCTGGCCGAGCGCTGGCGGCGGCTGCGTGCGGCCTATCGTTTCTGCAATCTTGCCACTCATCATATCCTTGGCTTCACCGCCAAACTGGCGCTGCTGGCCTATTTTTTCTTTGCCATCCTGTTCCTGCTGCTGCGCTACGCGATCCTGCCCAACATCGACTACTACAAGGCCGACATCGAGCGCCTTGCCAGCCGCGCGGTGGGCAACCAGGTGTCGATTGCCCGCATTTACGCCTCGTGGGAAGGGTTGCGGCCTAACCTGTTCCTCGGCGACGTCGTGCTGCGCGACCCGCAGGGCCGCGCAGCGCTGACCCTGCCGAGCGTGTCGGCGACGCTGGCGTGGTGGAGCCTGGCGGCCGGCGAGGCGCGCTTCGAAACGCTTGACCTGATCCGCCCCTCGCTCGACGTGCGGCGCGACAGCGCCGGGCGGCTGACGGTGGCCGGCATCGCGCTTGGCGGCGGCCAGAGCGGCACGCCGAACGACTGGGCGCTGCGCCAGCGCCACATCGTCATCCGCGAAGGCAATCTCACCTGGACCGACCAGCAGCGCGGCGCGCCGACGCTGGCGCTGGCAAACGTCAACCTGACGCTGCACAACAGCTGGAACCGCCACCGTTTCGCGGTGCAGGCGACGCCCCCGGCCAGCCTGGCCAAGCCGTTCGACGTGCGCGCCGATTTCACTCACCCGCGCTTTGCCGCCAGCCGCGCCGATGTTGCATTGTGGAAGGGCGAGCTGTACGCCGACCTGCGCGACACCGACCTGGCCGGCTGGAAGGCCTATTTCGACTACCCGTTCGCGCTGACCGCTGGCAAGGGCTCGGTGCGCGCCTGGCTCTTGCTCGACCATGCCAAGCTGGCCGGCTTCACCGCCGACGTCGCATTGTCCGGCGTCAGCGCCAGGCTCGGCAAGGACTTGCCGCCACTCGAGCTGGCGCGCGTCACCGGCCGCCTGTCCGCGCGCGAAACGTTTCCGGCCGGGGTAGAGGACGGCAAGCCGACCTTCGGCGCTCACGGCCACAGCGTCACGCTGGAGGATTTTTCAGTCGTCACCGTCGACGGCCTGAGCCTGCCGCCGACCACCTTGTCGGAGTCGTTCGCCCCGGCTGCCAAGGGGAAAAGCGAAAAAGTCGTCATCAGCGCGCGCGAACTCGATTTGGCGACGCTGGCCGAACTGGCCGAGCGGCTGCCGCTGAACCCGTCCAGGCGCGCGATGCTGGCCAACTTCGCGCCGCGCGGCAAGCTGGTCGATTTTTCAGCCGAATGGGAAGGCGCGTACCCGGCCATCGCAACGTACCGCGTCAAGGGCAAGGTGGTCGGGCTGGGCCTTCGGGCGCAGCGGGCCCATCCGGCTCAGGCCAGGACCGCGGCCACCGCGGCGGTGGCCGCGATGCCGGCCATGCCGGGTTTCGACAACCTGACCGGCACCATCGACGCCAGCGACAAGGGCGGTACCATCGTCGTCGATTCGCAGCACCTGGTGCTGCAGCTGCCGGCCTGGTTCGCCGATCCGGCGATGCCGTTCGACCAGCTGAACATGCAGGCGCGCTGGACGTATCCGAAGGGCGAGCAGGTGGCGCTGCAGCTCGACTCGCTGACGTTTTCCCAGGGCATGCTGAAAGGTTCGCTGGCCGGCACCCACTCGGTGGCGCTGTCGCCGGGACCGGGGCAGGGCATGGGCGAGGTCGACCTGGCCGGCACCCTGACCGGCTTCCAGATCAACCGCATCGACCGTTTCCTGCCGCTGCAGACAGCGCCGCACCTGCGCGAGTGGCTCGTTGGCGCGCTGCAGGACGGCATGGCGCAGGACGTGACGGTGCGCCTGCGCGGCGAGCTGGCCCATTTTCCGTTTCGCGCCGACGGCGCGCAGGAGCGATCGCGCGGCGAATTTCGGGTCGCCGGCCGCATCGAGAACGGCAAGCTGAACTACGCGCCGGGATGGTTCGCCAAGGCCGGCAAGTTGCCGCTGTGGCCGCTGGCCGAAAAAATCAACGGCAGCATCCTGTTCGACCGCGTGCGCATGGAAATCAAGGCCGACACCGCGCTCACCGCCGGCGTTGCCCTGGCCAACGTCAGGGCGGTGGTGCCGGATTTGCTTTCGCCCGACATGCAAGTGGAGATCGACGGCGCCGCCGCCGGCCCGCTGCAACAATTCCTGCGCTACGTGGCGGCCAGTCCCGTGACCGACTGGATCGGCCATTTCACCGACGACGCCAAAGCCAGCGCCAACGCCAGGCTGGCCCTGAAGTTGCGCATGCCGATTGCACGCTTGCATGACACCAAGGTCCAGGGCAGCTTGCAGCTGATTAACAATGACATCGTGCTGTTCGACGACCTGCCGCCGTTGCAGGCGGCGATCGGCAAGATCGATTTTACCGAGCGCGGCGTGGTGCTCAACGGCGTCGGCGCCAGCTTCATGGGCGGGCCGCTGGCGCTGACCGGCGGCACCCAGCGCGACGCCAGCGTCGTCATCCGGCTGGCCGGCACCGCCACCGCCGACGGCTTGCGCAAGACCTGGCCGGCGCCGGCGATGCAGCGGCTGGCCGGCCACGTCCAGGGCGCGACAAAATTCACCGGCGCCGTCGCGGTCAAGGACCACAAGGTCGAGGTAACGGTCGATTCCACCCTGGCCGGCCTGGCCCTGGCGTTTCCGGCGCCGGCCAGCAAGGCGGTCGCTGCGGACACGATGCCGCTGCATGTCGTCCTCTCCAGCATGGCGACCACCGATGCGGGCCTGGCGCGCGACGACATCCGCATCACGCTCGGTTCGGCCATCTCGGCGCGCTACGTGCGCCAGAAGCAGGGCAACGAAGGCTGGCGCGTGGTGCGCGGCGGGATCGGCGTCAACGTGCCGGCGCCGGAACCGGACAGCGGCCTGATGGTCAACGCCAACATGAAGACGCTCAACGTCGACCAGTGGATCGCGCTCGGCGCCGACATCGCCGGAACGGCGGTGCCGAACCCGGCCTCCCCCGGAGGCCCGGCCGCGGACGGCAACCCGAGCCTGTCCCAGTACGTGGTGCCGGACGTGATGGCGGCGCGCGCGGGCGAGCTGATCGTCGGCGATCGCAAGCTCGACAACGTCGTGGTGGGCGCGTCGCACCAGAAGGGCACCTGGCAGGCCAGCATCGATGCGCGCCAGGCGTCCGGTTATGTGACGTGGAACGCGTCGCCGACCGGACAGGGGCTGGGCAAGGTGACTGCGCGGCTGAGCTCGCTGATCATTCCCGAATCGGCTGCCGCCGACGTCAAGGATCTGCTCGAAGGCAGCAAGAGCGCCGCCGCCACCATTCCGGCGCTCGACATCGTGGCTGAGCGTTTCGAACTGTTCAACAAACAGCTGGGCCGGCTCGAACTGGCCGCCAGCAACGAAAATGCGCTCGCCGGGCACGAATGGCGGATCAACCGGCTGTCGCTGGCCAACCCGGACGGCGACCTGAAGGCGACCGGCAAGTGGCTCACCCGCGACGGCAAAAGCAGCACCAGCCTCAATTTCGCCATCGACATCGCCGACGCCGGCCGCCTGCTCGACCGCTTCGGCTTTCCCGACACGCTCAAGCGCGGCAAGGGCAAGCTGTCGGGCGACATCGCCTGGATGGGGCTGCCGTATTCGCTCGACATCCCGAGCCTGTCCGGCCAGATCGGGCTCGACGTCGAAGCCGGCCAGTTTCTCAAGCAAGACCCTGGCGCGGCCAAGCTGCTTGGCGTACTCAGCCTGCAAGCGCTGCCGCGCCTGCTCAAGCTCGATTTCAACGACATTTTCTCGGAAGGGCTGGCGTTCGACGGCATCAGCGCCAACGCCATCATCACGAAGGGCGTGATCAGGACCGACAACCTCAAGATGCACGGTGTCGCCGCCACCGTGCTGATGGACGGCAGCGCCGACATCGCCAACGAATCGACCAACCTGCACGTGGTGGTGATCCCCGAATTCAACCTCGGCACCGGGCCGCTGGTGTACGCGCTGGCGGTCAACCCGGTGATCGGGCTGGGCAGCTTTCTGGCGCAGCTGTTCCTGCGCGCACCGATGATGAAGGCCTTGACGTACCAGATGCGGGTTGCCGGACCCTGGAAGGCGCCGGTCATCACCAAGCTCGATCACCGCACGCCCTTGCCAGCGGCGGCGGCCAAAAAATAGGAGTGCAACCATGACCGCAGCCAGCATGACGACAATCGCCGCCATCCAGATGGTGTCGACCGCCGACGTGGCGCACAACATCGCCAGCGCGCGCCGCCTGGTGGCGCAGGCCGCCAGCGCCGGCGCCACGCTGGTCAGCCTGCCCGAGTACTGGCCCATCATGGGCGTGACCGAGTTCGACAAGGTCGGCTGCGCCGAGCAGCCTGGCGACGGCCCGATCCAGCGCTGCATGGCGCAGGCGGCGCGCGAACACGGCATCTGGCTGATCGGCGGCACCTTGCCGCTGGTCTCCGGCGACGCCGCGAAAGTGATGAACACGACGCTGGTCTACAACCCGGACGGCGAAGCGGTCGCGCGCTACGACAAGATCCACCTGTTCGGCTTCAACCAGGGCAGGGAAGCCTACGACGAAGCGCGCACCATCGTGCCGGGCGCGCAGGTTGGCAGCTTCGAGGCGCCCTTCGGCCGGGTCGGCCTGTCGGTCTGCTACGACCTGCGCTTTCCCGAACTGTACCGGGCAATGGGCGAATGCGCGCTGATTGTCGTGCCGGCCGCCTTCACCCACACCACCGGCCGCGCGCACTGGGAAGTGCTGCTGCGCGCGCGCGCCATTGAAAACCAGTGCTACGTGCTGGCCGCAGCCCAGGGCGGGATGCACCAGAACGGCCGCCGCACGTTCGGCCACAGCATGCTGGTCGATCCGTGGGGCGAAGTGAAGGAAGTGCTGGCCGAAGGCGAGGGCGTCGCCCTTGGCGTTATCGACGCCGACTTCCTTGCCGGCGTGCGCCAAAGCTTGCCGGCGCTCAAGCACCGCAAGCTGTGAACCGGAACCGATTCGCGGACTATGGCACAATGCCTGATCACCACTGCATTACTACTGAAGGACCTGCACAATGACTCCATTTGAACCGAATCTGACCACCCTGGCGGTGGCGCGCGACGTGCTGCTGACCCCTTTCGGGCTTGACGAAGCGAAGCTGCTTACCGCCCTGGGGACGATGTTTACGCACAAGGTCGACTACGCCGACCTGTATTTTCAATTTACCAAGAGCGAAGGCTGGAGCCTGGAAGAAGGCATCGTCAAGACCGGCAGCTTTTCGATCGACCAGGGCGTCGGCGTGCGCGCCATCTCCGGCGACAAGACGGCGTTTTCGTATTCCGACGAAATTTCCGAAGCGGCGCTGCTGGAAGCGGCGGCCGCCACCCGCACCATCGCGCGGGTCGGCAACGGCAAGGTCAAGATCGCCTCGAGCACGCGCGCCATTGGCGGGCGCTCGCTGTATCTGCCGAACGACCCGCTCGACTCGCTCGACGCCACTGCCAAGGTCAAGCTGCTCGAGCGGGTTGAAAAAATGGCCCGCGCCAAGGACCCGCGCGTGGTCCAGGTGATGGCTGGCCTGGCCGGCGAATACGACGTCGTGCTGGTGGCGCGCAGCGACGGCGTGCTGGCGGCCGACATCCGGCCTTTGGTGCGGGTGTCGGTGACCGTCATCGTCGAACAGGACGGCCGCCGCGAGATGGGCTCGTCCGGCGGCGGCGGGCGTTTCAGCTACGCCTATTTCGACGACACCATCCTCGACCAATACGCCGCTGAAGCGGTCAAGACGGCGCTCGTCAACCTTGACGCGCGGCCGGCGCCGGCCGGTCCCATGACGATCGTGCTCGGGCCGGGCTGGCCCGGCATTCTGCTGCACGAAGCGATCGGCCACGGCCTCGAGGGCGACTTCAACCGCAAGGGCTCGTCGGCGTTTTCCGGCCGCATCGGCGAACGGGTGGCGGCCAAGGGCGTCACCGTGGTCGACGACGGCACGCTTGCCAACCGCCGCGGCTCGCTCAACATCGACGACGAGGGCAACCCGACCCAGTGCACCACCCTGATCGAGGACGGCATTCTGAAAGGCTATATCCAGGACACCATGAACGCGCGCCTGATGAAGATGCCGGTGACCGGCAACGCCCGGCGCGAATCGTTCGCCCACCTGCCGATGCCGCGCATGACCAACACCTACATGCTGGCCGGCGACAAGGATCCGGAAGAAATCCTGGCGTCGGTCAAGAACGGCCTGTACGCGGTCAACTTCGGCGGCGGCCAGGTCGACATCACCAACGGCAAGTTCGTGTTCTCGGCCAGCGAAGCGTACATGATCGAAAACGGCAAGGTCACCTACCCGGTCAAGGGCGCCACCCTGATTGGCAACGGCCCTGACGTGCTGAACCGGGTGTCGATGATCGGCAACGACATGCGCCTCGATCCCGGCGTTGGCGTGTGCGGCAAGGAAGGCCAGAGCGTGCCGGTCGGCGTCGGCCAGCCAACGCTGCGCATCGACGGCGTGACGGTCGGCGGCACCGCCTGATTGCGCGGCTGCCCGGAAACGAAAAAGCCCGGATTTTCCGGGCTTTTTTTTAGAACTTGTACGTCAGCCGCATGAACACCGTTGCCCCGAGCGGATCCGTGTAGCGCGGATCGAAGCCCTGCTGGAAGGTGGTGCTCTGGTTCGAATACGGCGGATCCTGATCGAACAGGTTTTTCACGCCGGCTGTGAAGCCGACGTTCTTGTTGCCGGTGTAGCTGCCCGACAGGGTCCACATCGACCAGTGCTTGACCGAGCGCGCGAACTGCGGCGCGACCGAGTTCTGGTCGGTATAGCGCGAGTTATAGCGGTTGGCCAGGTTGACGGACCAGTCGCCCTGAGCCCACGACAGCAGCAGGTTATGACGCCAACGGAACACCGGCGTGGCATCGGCATAGCGCCCGGCATTCTGGGTAAACGGGCCGCCGCGTTCGTTCTGGTAGTCGTAAAGGTTGACGTAGGTGCCGTCCATGCTCACCGTAAAGTTGCCCCACAGGTTCTTCGGCAGGCGCCACAGGAAGCCCAGGTCCAGTCCGCGGGTCTTGACTTCGCCGAGGTTGTCGGTGACGTCGGTGACGAAATTGAGCCGGGTGCCGGCCGCATTGTAATTAAACAAGGCCTGGTATTTTGGGATATTGCCAAAAATGGTTTGTTCGGCCAGCGCGCTGATCTGGTCCTTCAGCCGGATGTCCCAGTAGTCGATTGACGCGGTGAAGGCCGGGATCGGCTCGAACACGGCGCCAATGCTGTAGGTGCGCGACTTTTCCGGCTTCAGATTCGGATTGCCTCCTTGCTGGATGAATTGCTGCTGTTGGCAGGCAACGCTGGGATCGGCGCCGGGCACCGGCACGCCGCCCGGGCACAGGCGTGGATCGTCATACTGATCCGAGCTGAATGTCACTGTTTGCGGGGCGTACAGATCGAACAGGGTCGGCGCCCGGAACCCCTTGTTGAACGAACTGCGCAGCAGCAGCTGCCGGGTCGGCTGGTAGCGCAGCGACAGCTTGGGGTTGAAGCGGCCGCCGACGTCGCTGTAGCGGTCGTAGCGCGCCGCCGCGTTCAGTTCCAGGTCCTTGATGATCGGCACGTTCACTTCGGTAAACACGGCGGCGATGTTGCGCGAGCCGGATTGGTCGAGCGCGCTGGCATAGCCCGAACTCGAGGCCTGGCCCGCCAGGTCGCGGTTGACCGTGTAGGTCGCCTTGTCATGGCGCCACTCGGCGCCAAGGGCAAAGTTGAGCGGGCCGGCAGGCAGCTTCATCAGCTCGCGGCTGGCGTGAAAGTCGATCGCGCTGCTGTTGATGCGGGCGTTGAGGAACCTGCCGATCAACAGGGAATTGTTGAGGTAATCGAGCCCGGCCGGGGTTTGCGGGCCGAACGGATTGAGGACGCCGCTGCCGACGCCGTCGATGATGCGCTGGTCGAGCACATAGCCGCCGGTGAACGCGCTGTTGGCCCGGCCGACGCTGTGCGCGATGGCGCCGCTGTAATCCCAGCCGTTCAGGTTGCCTTCGAGGCTGCCCAGCAGGCGGTCCGACATGCTGGCGTCGAACTGCCGGCGGCGGCCGGTTTCCTGCGGTCGCCAGCTGATCGACAACGGTTCGCCGGCAAGGCCGGGAAAGGCCGGCACGCCGGCTGACCCGCCCGGGTAAAAAGGACTGGTGCTGAACATGGTGATGCCGATATTGGCCATCGGCGGTGGCGCCACGCGCGACTCGTTGGTGCTGCGGCTGTGCAAAAATTCGATTGCGCCGGTGTGGTCGGCGGAAAACTTGCGGTTGAACCTGGCCAGCACGCTCAACTGGTTGGTCTTGGGCACCAGGTCGATGTCGCGCGTGTAGTCGTAGCGGCAGGTCGACGACGACGTCGAGGGCACCGACAGCGGCGGCCGGCAGCCGCTGGCGAAATACGGGTTGCCGGTAATCCCATTGTCGGAGAAAAAATTGGCCGGGAACGGCGTGCCGCTGGTGCGGTTGACGCCGAATTCGGGACGGATGCCGGTGCTTGCATACGAACGGTCGAGCGCGGTCAGCGTGGTCTGCTGGTGCCAGTCGACAACGCCGAACATGTTGTAGCCATCGGTGTTCAGGTCGCCCCAGCCGCCGGAGATGTTGAGCCGCTGTTCGGCGCCGCCGCCGGTGCGCAGCGGCTCGTAGGCTTCGAACGTGACGGCGGCGCCCTTGACCGATTTTTTGGTGATGAAGTTGATCACGCCGCCGATCGCATCGGTGCCGTAGGTTGCCGAGGCGCCGTCGCGCAGCACCTCGACGCGATCAAGCGCGGCCACCGGGATGATGTTCAGGTCGACCGTATCGGCGAAAAACGGGTGGTTGGCGAGGCGCCGGCCGTTCAGCAGCACCAGCGTCTTGTCGCCGCCGAGGCCGCGCAGGTCGGCCACTGCCCGCCCGCCGGTGCCGGCGCCGACCGATTGCGAACTGCCTTGCGAACTCTGGTTCATCGGGATCGTGTTGAGCACGTCCTGCGCCGTGGTAAGACCTTGCTTGGCAAAGTCGCTGGCGCGCAAGGTTGTGATCGGCAACGATGTTTCCGAGGCCAGGCGCCGGATCGAGGAACCGGTGATCTCGACCCGTTGCATGGGCTGGGACGGGTCTTCCTGGCTGTGCACTGGCAAGGCCAAAATGGCAAGCCCGGCGGCGGCGCCGCCGGCGAACAGGCGCCGCATCGAACGGGACAAGATGGTTTCTTTCATATCAGACTCCAAGGTAAAAGGGTAAGTGCGTCCCGCAGCGCGGACCGCTCCCGTCGGGCGTGCATGAGCGTTGATCCAATCTATTAAATCCGTGATGAAACTTTGTGTTGAATTTGTGTTGCATCAAGCGCAATCGCACGGAGCAGACTGGGGTTTCAGGTGTTCCGAGTTTTGCATCGGTTGCACTGATTCGACTGACGTGCATCAAACACGGCCGGGTTGGTTGTGGAAGTGTGGGATTCACGCAACCACCTCGCGGCAAGCACGTTGCAAGTAAGTCGGGCGCCGGCGGGACAAAGCGCTTGCCAAGCGGCGCCCATTGTTGCTATAGTCGTTGCAACAAAATTCGGATACTGCGATGCACTGCTTGAAACTTTTTTGCCGCCATTTTTTCTTCAGCGATTCCAACCCCAGGGCGGTGGAGTAGCGGCAGGTTCACGTAACAGCAGAACCAGGTCTTGTAAAACTTCTGAAAACCGCCAGCGATGGCGGTTTTTTTATTTAGACGCACCAGTCATTTGAACAGTCACTTTGAAAACGGAGAACCGCATGCCCCGCACCGACGATTTACGCATCCGCGAAATGAAGGAACTGACGCCGCCCTCGCACCTGATCCGCGAATTCGCGTGCAGCGCCGCCGCCAGCGAGACGGCGGCGGCGGGGCGGGTGGCGCTGCACCGCATCCTGCACGGCCAGGACGACCGTTTGATGGTGGTGATCGGCCCGTGCTCGATCCACGACACCGGCGCGGCGATGGAATACGCCCGGCGCCTGGTCAAGGAGCGGGTACGCTTTTGCGCCGACCTCGAAATCGTCATGCGGGTGTATTTCGAAAAGCCGCGCACCACGGTCGGCTGGAAGGGCCTGATCAACGATCCGTACATGGACAACAGCTTTCGCATCAATGACGGCTTGCGGATGGCGCGCGAACTGCTGCGCGACATTAACGAACTGGGGCTGCCGGCCGGCACCGAATTTCTCGACGTGATCAGCCCGCAGTACATTGCCGACCTGATCAGCTGGGGTGCGATCGGCGCCCGCACCACCGAGTCGCAGGTGCACCGCGAGCTCGCTTCGGGCCTGTCGTGTCCGGTCGGCTTCAAGAATGGCACCGACGGCAACATCAAGATCGCGGTCGAAGCGATCAGGGCAGCCTCGCAGCCGCACCATTTCCTGTCGGTGACCAAGGGCGGCCACTCGGCGATCGTGTCGACCAACGGCAACGAGGATTGCCACATCATCCTGCGTGGCGGCAAGGCGCCCAATTACGACGCCGCCAGCGTCGAGGAAGCCTGCCGCCAGATCGCCGCGCAGGGACTGGCGGCGCGCCTGATGATCGACGCCTCGCATGCAAACAGTTCGAAAAAGCCGGAGAATCAGGTGCCGGTCTGCTTTGATATCGCCGCCCAGGTGGCCGGCGGCGACGCGCGCATCGTCGGCGTGATGGTCGAGTCGAACCTGGTCGGCGGGCGCCAGGACCTGGTGCCGGGCCAGAAGCTGGTGTACGGCCAGTCGGTCACCGACGGCTGCATCGACTGGGAGCAAAGCCTTGCGGTGCTGGAAGGATTGGCGCAGGCGGTGCGCCAGCGGCGGCGGCGCCAGGACGCATAGCAAAGGCAGATGTAAATATTCAACTTGTCAATTTGCATAGGTTCAGATCACAATCGGAGCCAGACTGCAGACGACAAGGATTCCATGCACAGTTTGAACAAGGAAGAAATAGCGGCACTCGAAAGTGAATTGCTGGGTGCGATACAGCGCGGCGATGAAAAACGCGCGGGGCAGTTGTGGGAACGCGTGCTGGAGCGCGCGCCAGCCGATCCGAGGGCGCTGCTGGCGCTGTCGCAGCGCTTCTTCCGCGCCGGCGATCTGGCGCGCGCGCGCGCCCTGCTGCAGCGGCTGGTCGAGGCCGACGCCAGCGACCTGCAGCAGTGGCTGAACCTGGCCGTGGTTTGCCAGCAAATGGGCGACGAGCAAGGCGAGCAGGCGGCGATCCTTGGCGCATTGACGGTCGATCAGTCCGACATGGTCGCCCTGCTGTTGCGCGGCAACCTGCTCGAGCGCCAGGGCAAGACGCACGCCGCGGCCCGGGCGTATGGCGGCGCGGTCAGGGTGGCGCCGCCGCTCGGGCGCGTCAAGCCGGAGCTGCGCCCGGCGGTGGAGCGGGCCGCCGCCTACCGCGCACAGTACGACCTTGAGTTCGGCGCCCACATGGATGCCCACCTGGCCCCTTTTTTCGGCGAAATGCAGGGCGAGAACCTGAACCGCTTCCGCGACGCGGTCGACATCATGTTGGGTCGCAAGAAGCGCTATGACGCACAGCCGATGGTGTTTCATTACCCGGGCCTGGCGCCGATCAGCTTTTTCGAGCGTGCCGACTTTCCCTGGCTCGACCCGATCGAAGCGGCCAGCGGCGCCATTCGGGCGGAGTTTTTGGCGGTGCTGGCGCGGGAACAGGGTTTCACGCCATACCTGACCTATCCGCTCGACCAGCCGCACAACCAGTTCGCCGAACTGAACAATTCGCCGCGCTGGAGCGCTTACCACCTGTACCAAGACGGCAAGCCGGTGGCGCACAACGTGGTGCACTGCCCGCACACCATGGCCGCGCTGGCTTGCGCGCCGATGCCGGACCAGCCGGGGCGCACGCCGACCGCGATGTTTTCGCTGCTCAAGCCAAACACCAGGATTCCGCCGCACGTCGGCGCCTCGAATGCGCGACTGGTGGCGCACCTGCCGTTGATCATCCCGCAGCGCTGTGGCTTCAGGGTCGGCAACGACACGCGCGGGTGGGTGCCCGGCAAGGCATGGGTATTTGACGACACCATCGAACATGAAGCGTGGAACGACAGCGACACGCTGCGCGTGGTGCTGATCTTCGACATCTGGCATCCGCACCTGAGCCAGGCCGAGCGCGCAATGGTCACGGCGATGACGCTCGGAATCAACGCGTTTTCAAGCGGGCAGGACGGCATGGCGCTGTAGCGCCGCGCCGGCTTGGCTGCCCGTTCGGCCAGCACAATGAAAAACGGCGAGCTTGCGCTCGCCGTTGGTGCTGCCGGGGATTAGCTGGCGATCAGAACTTGGCAGTCAGATTCAAAAATAGCTTGCGGCCCAGGGCATCGTACATCGACGGGAACGTGTTGCCGTTACCCTGGCCGGTACCGTAATGCGACGTGAGCGGAGGATCCTTGTCGAGCAGGTTGTTGATACCGCCGGACAGCGAGATCATCTTGGTCACTTTCCAGTTCGCCGCAAGGTCCAGATAGCTGACGTTCGGGAAGTTGTTGTCGACGGCGCGGGTGGTGCCGGCCAGCAGCGGGTTGCTGCTGGTGGTTTCCTGCTGCACGCCCTTGAAGAAGCGCCAGGTCGCAGCCAGGTCAACCGACCAAGGCGTGTTCCAGTTCACGCGCAGCTTGTGACGCCATTCCGGCCGCGGCTGGCCGCACTTGCCGGAGCCGTTGGTCAGGCCGGCGCAGTCGTAGGTGCCTTCGCCTGGCAGCTCTTCCACTTCGTAGTTCTTCAGGTAGGTGCCGTTCATCGCCACGCCCAGGCTGCCCATCGCGCCCAGCTTGTAGCCGTAGTTCAAGCCGAGGTCGATGCCTGACGTCTTCAGCGAGCCGATGTTGACATCCGTGGCGACGATGCGCGCCGTTGGCAGCAGCCACAGGGTGCCGAGGCTGTCGCGGGTGATCTTGCCGCAGAAGCGCGGATCGCCGGTGGCAATGCACTTTTTCAGGATCGTGGTCGGGCCGACGGTGCTGATGGTGTCCTCGACCTGGATGTTGAAGTAGTCGATCGTCACCGACAGATTGCGCACCGGGGTCAGTACCACACCAAAGGTTTTCGACTTCGACGTTTCCGGCTTCAGCTTCGTGTTGCCGCCCTGCAGGTAGTTGTACTGGCCCGCAGGACTGTCCTGGATGGTGCCGTACTGGGTCGAGGTGACGCCGGTGAACGCGCACTGCGCGCGGGTAGCGCCTGGCGTCGCGCCGGCGCAAGGATCGGCGCTGTTGTCATACAGGTTCAGGCCGACTGGCGCGAACAGTTCGATGATGTTCGGTGCACGCACCGCCTTCTGGTAGCTGCCGCGCAGGCGGGCCACCGGGGCCGGCGACCATTCAGCGCCGACACCGTAGGTATTGGCCTTGGTGCCGGTATCGATGTCGCTGTGGCGGAAGCTGCCGTTGACGGCCAGCAGTTCAGCGAACGGCACGCCTTCGAGCAGCGGCACGCGGAATTCGCCGAACGCATCCTTGGCCACATAACGGCCCTTGACCGGAACCACCGGACCACCTGAGCCGGACAGGTCGCCTGCCTGGGATGGACCGTCCGGACGGGATTCGAGCGCTTCAACGCGGCGCTCGAGACCGAACGATACACCGACGCCGGTCTTGGCGCCAGGCACCTTGATGCCATAATCGCCGAGATCAGCCGCGATGGTCGCGCCCTGGATCTGCTGCTCGGTGAAGCCGGACCGGGTGCCTGGGATCTGCAGGTAGGCCAGCTGGGCCGGGGTCACGCCGCCGGCAACAAAGGGATTGTACGGAATGCAGTTCGGGTCGCTGCCGTTGACCACGGAGGCGCAGACTGCCTTGCCGCCCTGATTCACGACGTCCAGCGCGCGCTTGCCGCGTGCGGTCGAAAAATAGTTGTTGGCGCTGCCGCTGGCGCGCACTTTGGCGGTCTGGGCGAACAGGTCGTAGGTCCACTTGCCGAGTTCACCCTTGACGCCGAACAGCGCGCGAAACGAGGTGTTGTTGAACTCGGATTCACGGCCGCCGCCTTCGACGTTGCGGCGCTGGATCACCACATCGGTCGCGTCGCCGGGCGCGTTCAGGCTAAGCGCCTGTTTCCATGCCGGCGACAGCAGCGGATTGTCGAAGCGCAGGCTGTAGACGTCGCCGAACAGTCCGCCTGGGGCGATCTGGGCGCTGGTGTGGTCGTCGTGGAAGGCAAAGTCGGCGTAGGCGCGCACCTTGTCGTTGATGTCATAGTGGGCCGACGCCGACATGCCATAACGCTCGTCCGGACGCTGGTAATGGTTGATCGGGCCGAAGTTGTAGGCGTCGCTCGTGGGGTTGTACGCACGCGGGGTGCCGGCGGCGTCGGTGACGGTATAGACGTTGCCGGTCTTGATGTTGGTGAAGCGGCCGGTGGCGTTGGTGCCCGAGCCGCCGCACGCAAAGCCGGCTGCGTTGGACGACAGCGAGCAGGCGCTGTAGTCGCGTTCCGCTTGCAGCAGGGCGTCTGCTTTCTTGTAGCTGAAGAACAAGGTGGCGTTACCCTTGTTGTCGGCAAAGTTGCCGCCCATGATCAGGCTGATGTCCTTGATCTTGCCGTCCAGGTTGACGTCGCCAGGAACCTTGTACTGGCCCGGGTTGGTCGCGGCGCGCCCCTTGACGATGTCGGAAACACCGCCGGTGTTCTGCTGGCGGTGGTTGTAACCGCTGCCGTTCATTTCAATCTGGACGCCTTCGAAGCGGTCGTTCATGATGAAGTTGACCACGCCTGCAACGGCGTCGGAACCGTACACTGCGCCGGCGCCGCCGGTCAGCACTTCAACGCGCTTGATCAGCGGCGCCGGAATCTGGTTCAAGTCGGCCGTAGTCGAATTGGCGCTGCCTTGTGGCAGGCGGCGGCCGTTGACCAGCACCAGGGTGCGGTTCGAACCGAGGCCGCGCAGATCGACCGTTGCCGTACCGGTCGAGCCGTTGACGACGTTGCCGGACTGGGCCGCGAACACTTGCGGCAGGTTGTTGAGCAAGCTTTCGACGTCGCGCACGCCATCGGTCTTGATGTCCTTGGCGCCCAGTACGGTAACCGGGCTGGTGCCTTCCAGCGCCGCCGTCGGGATGCGCGAGCCGGTCACTTCGACCTTCTGCATCGGCGCTTCCGCAGTCTGGGCGTAGGCGGCGGTCATGCCGAGCGCCATGCCGCCAGCACAGATCATGCGAACTGAACGCGATAAAATTGTTTCAATCATTATTTGGGTCCCTGTTTATATGTTTTTTTAATCGCCGCAAGAACTGCGCGCTCCGTCCTTTTTGTACAATGTGTTGTTATAAGACATTGCGAAAAGACATTTTCTTACAAAGTTACCCATCAGAGCATTCGCACTTGAGGGTGTCAATATGCAATATTTTACTTGAGCAAAAAAACAACAAATATGTACGAGAAAACAATCTGCCGCCGGCATTTGTTACGATCGGGGGGACGTTTATTGTCGAGTATTGTTGTGGCGGCAGAGTCGGCGCGCGCCAGCGGCGGCTAACCACGATGCGTCGCGCGTCAGGGCGTGCGGTGCAGGGGTAAATTTGCTGCAATGCAGTATTCGGCAATGCCGGGCCGATCAGCGTGCGCAAGGATGAATTGCTGCCGCGCCGTGCGAAGATGCGTTATCGTTACCGCTTGTTCGGCCCGCCGTGCGCAAAGGAAACCTTGTCGATGAAAACCTCCCGGGCTACCGTGGCGCTGTGCCTCGGCCTGCTGGGCGCCGCGCCGGCGCTGGCCGCCGAAGCGGTCAAAACGCTGCGCACCATCTTTCCTGCCGCTGAAACCGGCTTCGATCCCGCCACCGCGCGCGACCTGTACTCGGCCCACGTCACCCAGGCGATTTTCGAAACCCTGTACACCTACGACTACCTGGTGCGGCCGGCCAAGCTGGCGCCGCTGGCCGCCGCCGCGCTGCCCGAGGTATCGGCCGACGGCAAGACTTACACCATCCGCCTCAGGCGCGGCATTTTTTTCACGCCGGATGCGGCGTTCAAGGGCCGGCCGCGCGCATTGACGATGGCCGACTATGTGTATTCCTGGAAGCGGCTGCGCGATCCGCAACTTGGCGCGCCGCACGCCTGGCTGTTCGAAGGCAAGGTGATCGGCTTCGATCAACTCGCCCTTGATGCCAAGAAAACCGGCCGCTTCGACTACAACGCCAACGTCGCAGGCTTCGAACTGGTCGATTCGCACACGCTGCGCATCCACCTGACCCGAACCGATTTCAACCTCGGCATGATCCTGGCGCACGAGCCGACCTCGGCGGTGGCGCGCGAAGTGGTGGCAGCCTACGGCGACGCCAGGGGCGAAGTGGCGTCCAACCCGGTCGGCACCGGTTACTACACGCTCGGCGAATGGGTGCGCGGCAACCGCATCGTGCTCGAGCGCAATGGGCTCCACCGCGTGGAAACCTGGGATTTCAAGGGCAACGGCACGCCGGACGACGCGCGCATCATCGCCCAGATGAAGGGCAAGAAGCTCGGCCAGATCGGCCGCATCGACATTGCGGTGATGACCGAAGACCAGTCGCGCTGGCTGTCGTTCCAGAGCGGCGGCGTCGACCTGTTCTGGCTGGACGGCCCGCTGGCGCCGAAAGCGCTGCTGAATGGCAAACTGCGGCCGGAACTGGCGGCCAGGGGCGTGCAGCTGTCGCGCCTGATGGATCCGGAAGTGACCTATTACTACTGGAACATGCGCGACCCGGTGCTGGGCGGCATGACAAAGGAAAAAATCGCGTTGCGGCGCGCCATCGCCATCGCCCACAACATCGCCGAGGAAATCGCCATCGTCTGGAACGGCCAGGCCGAGCAAATCGATTTTCCGATCCCGCCCGGCGTGGTGGGCCACGACCCGGCCTACAAGAGCCTGCTGCAATACGACCCGGCGCTGGCCAACCGGCTGCTTGAGCGCTTCGGCTACAAGAAAGGCAAGTACGGCTGGCGCACGCTGCCCGACGGCAAGCCGCTGGTCATCCGTTACGTCTCGCGCAACGAGGCCAGCGGCGTGCTGCAGGCCGAGGTGTGGCGCAAGACCTACACGGCGATCGGCATCCGGATGGTCAACGAGCGCATGATCTTCAGCGACCTGCTGAAGGCCGAGCAGTTATGCAAAGTGCAAAGCCGCAACTACCAGTGGGTGGCCGACTATCCGGACGGCGACAACTTCATGCAGCTGCACTACGGCCCCAACGCGCACCAGAACAACGCCGGCTGCTTCGCCGACCCGCAGTTCGACGCCCTGTACGCCAAGAGCCAGAAATTGCCCGCCGGCCCAGAGCGCGACGCGCTGTACCATCAGATGGCGCGCCGCATCGAAGTGAGCGCCGCCTCGCGCATGGGCTACGCACGCTACCGCAACATGCTGGCGCAGCCGAAGGTGATGGGCTACAAGAAGCACCCGATCCTCAAGCAGGAGTGGCAGTATATTGACCTTGACCTCGACCGCGCCAAATGAACAAAAACTGGCCCGGCGCGAATTAGCCAAATAAAAAACGGGTCTGACCCCATTATGAAAACGGCGCATGCAGTCAGTATGCGCAACAGGAAGCGGGGTATTTTTTAATCGGGTCAGACCCCAACAATAATCGGCTCAGACCTCAACAATAAATCGTGTTGATCCCGGTTTCAATTTTAGAAACGGAGCACCATGTTTGCCTATATCCTGCGCCGCCTGTGGCAGATGCTGCCGACCATGGCCGGCGTTGTCGTGCTGGTGTTTTTGCTGTTTAACTGGGTCGGCGGCGACCCTGCTTATATTTTGGCCGGCAAGATGTCGAATGCCGAGGCGATCGCCAACATCCGCAAGCAGCTCGGCGTCGACCAGCCGTATTACGTCCAGCTGGGCATCTTCGTCAAGCAGATAGTCACCTTCGACTTCGGCAATTCCTGGGCCACCGGCGAAGCGGTATCGCGCATCATCGCCACCCGGCTGGGGCCGTCGCTGACGGTGCTGATTCCGCTCACCATCCTCGAAACCTTCTTCGGCATCGCGCTGGCGCTGGCGATCGCTTTCGTGCGCGGCTCGCTCACCGACCGCGCGGTGATGATCGCCTGCACCGTCGGCATGTCGATTTCGATCCTGGTCTACATCATCGTGTTCCAGTACGGTTTTGCCTACAAGCTGGGCCTGTTCCCGGTGCAGGGCTGGGGCGAGCACTTCAGCGACAACCTGCTGCGCTATGCCACGTTGCCGATCCTGATCGGCCTGGCGGTGTCGATCGCGCCTACCTTGCGCCTGTACCGCAGCTTCGTGCTCGACGAGGCCGGCCAGGACTACGTGCGCACCGCCCGCGCCAAGGGCTTGAGCGAGACGCGCATCCTGTGGGTGCACGTGCTGCGCAACGCCGCGATCCCGATCATCACCCACGTCATGGCGAACCTGCCGGCGCTGCTGATCGGCGCTTTTTTGCTCGAGCGCTTCTTCGGCATCCCCGGCATCGGGCGCGAAGTGATTCTCGCGGTCGAACGCAGCGACTTTCCGGTGATCAAGGCGATCACCGTCTACGTCGCCGCCGCCACCATGATCTTCAACCTGCTGGCCGACCTGATGTACCAGGCGGTCGATCCGCGGGTGCAACTTGCCTGATTCGAAGGATGCGCACGGCATGACCTATCAAGCACCTTCGCCCGGCTTGTGGGCGCTGGCCTGGCGCCGCCTGCGCGCCGACAAGGTGGCGATGGCGGCGCTGGCCGTGGTGGCGGCCTTTCTCGTCATGCTGGTGCTGTCGTCCAGCGGGCTGATCGTGGCCGACTGGGAAGACGAAGTCGGCGTCAGCTATGCGCCGCCGGCGTTGTTTTATAGCGGCGGCGGCGGCCTCGCCGCACCATCGCCGGCTGTGGCAACGGCGGCGTCCGACAACCCCTTCGATCCGCTGGCCGACGACATCAAGGCGATCCGCGCGCAGATGGGGCAGGGCGTCCCGGCCGCGCCTGACATGTACGGGGTAATCGATCCGCTTGCCGCCGAGGTGGCCGAAATGCGTGCCGAACTGCGCGCCGGCATGCAGGGTGACGGTGCGGCCAGGCAAGCGGCGCGCCGCGACACGCTGCCGTTCGGCGCCGACAAGTGGGGCCACGACGTCATCAAGAAAACCATCAAGGGCGCCGAGACGTCGATCGTCGTCGGCCTGGTGGCGGCTTCGCTGGCGGTGTCGCTGGGCACGCTGCTGGGCGCCGTGTCCGGCTATTACGGCGGCCTGGTCGATGATTTTTTCAACTGGTTCTACAGCATTTTTGCGTCGGTCCCGTCGATCCTGATGATCCTGACGGTGGCCGCGGTGCTGCAGCAGAAGGGCGTCGCCACCATCGTGCTGATCCTCGGCCTGACCGGCTGGACCGGCCCGTACCGATTGATCCGCGCCGAATACATGAAGCACAAGGGGCGCGAATACGTGATGGCCGCCGACGCCATCGGCGCCTCAAACTGGCGCAAGATGTTCGCCCATATTTTCCCCAACGTCAGCCACGTCGCGCTGGTGCAATTGTCGATCCTGGTGGTCGGCTTCATCAAGGCCGAAGTGATCCTGTCGTTCCTCGGCTTTGGCGTGCCGGTCGGGGTGGTGTCGTGGGGCAGCATGCTCAACGAAGCGCAGAACGAACTGATCCTTGGCAAATGGTGGCAGCTCTTTGCCGCCGCGTTCGCGATGGCGCTGCTGGTGACGGCGTTCTCGCTGCTGACCGATGCGCTGCGCGACGCCCTCGACCCGAAACTGAGATAAGGCGCCGACCATGACGCAAGACTTCACACACGACGCCACGCACGATTCGAACCCTTTGCTGCAGGTGCGCGACCTGCGCGTTTCCTTCCGGATCGACAAAAACACCAGCATCGACGCCGTCAAGGGCATCTCGTTCGACGTGCCGCGCAACGCCACCGTGGCGCTGGTGGGCGAGTCGGGCAGCGGCAAATCGGTCAGTTCGCTCGCCGTGATGGGGCTGCTGGCGGCGGAAACCAGCCGCGTCGACGCGGCCAGCCGCATTCTGTTTGAAGGGCGCGACCTGTTAACAATGCCGCCGGCCGAGCGGCGCACGCTGTGCGGCAAGGAGATCGCGATGATCTTCCAGGAGCCGATGTCGTCGCTCAACCCGGTGTTGACGATCGGTTTTCAGATCGCCGAGGTGCTGCGCTTGCACATGGGCATGAGCAAGCGCCAGGCGCGCGCGCGCACGCTGGCGCTGCTGGGCGAAGTCGGCATCTTTGAGCCGGCGCGCAGGATCGACGCCTACCCGAGCCAGCTGTCGGGCGGCCAGCAGCAGCGCGTGATGATCGCGATGGCGATCGCCTGCGAGCCGAAGCTGCTGATCGCCGACGAGCCGACCACGGCGCTGGACGTGACGATCCAGCAGCAGATCATGGCGCTGATCGCCGAGCTGCAGCAAAAACACCGGATGTCGGTGCTGTTCATTACCCACGACCTGGCGCTGGTGGGCGAGATCGCCGAGCGCGTCATCGTCATGCGCCACGGCGAGGTGCGTGAAGAAGGCGCGGTGCGGCAGATTTTCAGCCAGCCGGCCGACGACTACACCCGCGCGCTGCTGCATTGCCGGCCGCGCCTCGATGCGCGGCCGATGCGCCTGCCGGTGATCGACGACTATCTTGCCGGCGGCGGCGGCGTGGCCGACCCGCTCCAGCGCACGCGCGGCAGCGGTCCCGGCGACACCCCGGTGCTGGTGGTCGACAAGCTGTCGAAAAGTTTTTTCTTCCGCGAAGGGCTGTTCGGCAAGCGCGAATTCAAGGCCGTCAAGGACGTCTCGTTTACGCTTTCGCGCGGCAAGACGCTCGGCGTGGTGGGCGAATCGGGCAGCGGCAAGACCACCGTCGGCTTGACGCTGCTGCGGCTGCACCAGGCCACGTCAGGTCGCGCCCTGTTCGAAGGACGTGACCTGATGGCGATGACGGCGCGCGATTTTCTGCCCTACAAGCGGCGCATCCAGATCATTTTCCAGAATCCGTACGCTTCCCTCAACCCGCGCTTCACGGTCGGCCAGATCCTGCTCGAGCCGATGCGCATCCACCGCATCGGCGCCGACGACGGCGCGCGCATCGCCATGGCGCAGGCGCTGCTGCACAAAGTCGGCTTGCCGGCCCAATCTTTCCACCGCTACCCGCACGAGTTTTCGGGCGGCCAGCGCCAGCGCATCGCGATTGCGCGCTGCCTGACGATGCAGCCGGAAATTCTCGTGTGCGACGAATCGGTGTCGGCCCTGGACGTGTCGGTGCAGGCGCGGGTGCTCAATTTGCTGCAGGATTTGCAGGACGAACTGGGGATGAGCTACATTTTTATTTCGCACGACCTGTCGGTGGTCAAGTACATGGCCGACCAGGTGATGGTGATGCACCAGGGCAGCGTGGTGGAACTGGCCGACTCGGACCAGTTGTACCGCAATCCGCAGCATGCATACACGAAGACGCTGCTGGCGGCGATCCCGAAGGGCGTGTGACGCAGCCAGCGTAGCGCAACTACGGCTTGCCAGGCAAAAAATTGGCCGTGAATCAAGCAGGTTTACGCAACCATGTACCTGAACTACAAAGACTGCTTGCGCTAATTGGAAGAAGTCCTTAAGCTTGGCAGTTGCTTTCCTACTTCCGATCATGACTGTTTCGATTCCCCTCGCGCCGCAAGCCGGCGCTGCGCTCACCCGGGATAATTGGCCCCGCCTGCTGGCCGATGTCGGCGGCACCAACGCCCGTTTCGCGCTCGAATCGTCGCCCGGGCAGATCGGCTGCATCGACGTGCTGCCGTGCGCCGGCTATCCGACGCTGGCCGCGGCGTTGCAGGCCTACCTGGCGTCGCCGGCGCCGCTGGCGGCCGGCAGGGTGCGCCACGCGGCGATTGCGATTGCCAATCCGGTCACGGGCGACCTGGTGCGGATGACCAACCACCACTGGGAATTCTCGATCGAGGCGCTGCGCCAGGAGTGCGGTTTCGACACGCTGCTGGTGGAAAACGATTTCAGCGCGCTGGCGCGCGCCTTGCCGTATCTGGACGCCGGCCAGAAGCGCCAGAAGCGCCAGGTCGGCGGCGGCACGGCAAGGCCGCACGGCGCGATCGGACTGCTGGGCGCCGGCACCGGCCTCGGCGTGTCCGGCCTGGTCCCGTGCGGTCAAGGGTGGAGCGCACTGCGCAGCGAGGGCGGCCATGTGACGTTTTCGCCGGCCAACGACACCGAGATCGCCATTCTGCGCTTCGCCTGGGGC